>Ga0335073_10006364_pt1 | contig 16575 bp, 16 predicted proteins | sample Lox_Sample_22_FD_207093 | JGI IMG/M metagenome (GOLD analysis project Ga0335073, IMG submission 207093) | Soil microbial communities from Loxahatchee National Wildlife Refuge, Florida, United States - Lox_Sample_2.2 | ecosystem: Environmental > Terrestrial > Soil > Wetlands | place: USA... | reverse complement strand
ACTAGGGCCTGTGTTCAGTTGAGGAGAATGATAGCGCAAGCGAGGTGAACGCCGGCGATGAAAATCTTGGCGAGCTTGTCGTAGCGCGTGGCGATGGCCCGGAAATGTTTGAGTTTGTTGAAGAAACGCTCAATGAGATTGCGTTCGGAGTAGAGGGCGAAATCGCACGGGCGCGGGGTTGTTCGGTTGGATTTGGGTGGGATCACTGGCGTGATCGCTCGAGCGTTGAGGGCGCCGATGAAGGCGTCGGCGTCGAAGGCCTTGTCGGCGATCAGAGCGCCGGGATCGACGGCTTCGATCAGAGGTTCGGCACAAGTGAGATCGTGATCCTGGCCCGGGCTGAGCATCACCTCGACGGGATTGCCGAGGGCATCGACGAGCGCGTGAATCTTGGTGGTCAATCCGCCGCGGGATCGGCCGATGGCTTGCGCACCGTCTTTTTTTGGGCCCCGGCGCTATGCTGGTGAGCGCGCACGATGGTGGCGTCAATCATCATGTATTCGTTGTCGTGATCGCTGGCCAAGAGCTTGAAAACCCGCGCGAAGACGCCGCTCTTGGCCCATCGGTTGAAGCGCTGATAGACGATCTTCCAGTCGCCAAAGCGCTCGGGCAGATCACGCCAAGGGACGCCGGCTCGAAACCTGAAGAGAACGGCTTCGACGAACAGCCGATTGTCGGCCGCCGTACCGCCCACATGGCCTTCGCGGCCAGGCAGAATATCCTTGATCCGATCCCACTGGTCATCGCGCAATGCATAACGTCGCATCGGTCAGCCCCTCCAAAGGCCGACCGCCCATGAGTCAGACATTTGCTGATTCGGGAATCCCTCGCGCATCAAAAACGCAAAACGTTCCGCGTCCGATTCCGATCCGTTCTCCCGGTAACTGAACACAGGCCCTAGTGCTATACGATGTTCCGGAGCCATTCCTTCCGGTGCTTCGGGAAGCGTCGATCCCATTCAGCATTTCAAATTAGGACACTGCCTCGGTTCCTCGGCGGTCGCTTTGAGGCAGAGGCGCGCGCTGATCGCACTTCAGTGTGCATTCGCGAGCGCCTTGATCACCGCCTCGGCCTTGGTGACGGTCGCGACATTCTGCATGGCGAAATTGATCGAGGCCGCGTGCCATTCGGCGTTCATCGTCGAGCAGCAGTCCTCCGGCACGACCACGACATAGCCCTTGTCCGCGCCGGTGCGCGCGGTGTGCTCGATCGACATGTTGGTCCAGGCGCCGGTGTCGATGATCGTGTCGCGGCCGAGGCCCTTCAAGAGCGACTCGAGCCGCGTGCCCTCCCAGGCGCTCATGGTCATCTTCTCGACGACAAGGTCGCCGGTCTGGGGCTCGAGCCCTTTCACCGGCGCAGCGCCTGATGTCCCCCGCACGACCGCCCTGTGCTCGATGAGGCCCTTGAACAGCGGCGCGTTGGGCTTGACCCCGGTCGCGCCCGGCTCGACGACGAACCAGATATGGATCACCGGGACGCCGCTCGCCCGCGCGGCCTGGGCGACCCGGCGGATGTTCTCGGCCACGTTCTGCGCCTTGGCGTGCGCCGGCGCGCCGGAGGAGGCGAAGGCGCCGCCCTCGCCGACCGCGTCGTTCTGCATGTCCTGGATCAAGAGGGCGCAGCGCTTCGGGTCGAGAGTGAGCGCCGGCTCGGACGACGGTGCGGCCGACGACGCGGCGCCGCCGCCCGCGCCCGCGTTCATATAGGGCTCGCGGCGCGGCCCGACCTTGGTCTCGACCCGATAAACCGACTGACTCGCGGTGAGAAAGAGGGTGTGGAAATCGGGGCCGCCCCAGGCGAGATTGGCGACCTGTTCCGGCGCGCGAATCTTCCCAATGAGCTCGCCCGAGGGCGCGAAGACCCACAAGCCTCCCGGCGCCGTCACCCACACGTCGCCGCGCTCGTCGCATTTCATGCCGTCCGGTCCGCCCGGTTCGGTCGAGGAGGCGATTTTATCGGCGAAGAGGCGCGCGTTGTTGAGCGAGCCGTCGGCGGCGACGTCGAAGACACGGATCAGCCTCCGCGCAGAATCGTTGACGTAGAGAAGCTTCTCGTCCGGAGAGAAGCAGAGGCCGTTCGGCTGATTGAACAGATCGTCGTCGACCAGGAGCTGAAGCGCTCCGCCGCCGGGCGGCACGCGATAGACGGCCTGAAAGCCAAGCTCGTGCGGCCGTTCGACGCCGAAATGCGGCGAGCGGCCATAGATGGGATCGGTGAAATAGATCGACCCGTCGGATCGGACGCAGACGTCGTTCGGGCTGTTGAGCTCCTTGCCCCCGAAGTGCGAGGCGAGAATTTCGCGGTTGCCGTTGGGCCGCTCGCGCACCAGCAGCGACGTCGCATGCTCGCAGACGATCAGGTTGAGATCGGCGTCGTAGGTCATGCCGTTGCATTTGTTGGCGGGACGCTTGACCTCGGCGACGCCGTGCTCCGCGTCCCACCTGCGCCGCACGTCGCCCGGCATGTCCGAGAACAGGAGATAATGGTCGAGAGGATGCCAGACCGGCCCCTCGGTGAAGATGAACCCGGTCCCGATCTGATTGACCGGCGCGCCAAGGTCGATCAGGTCGGCGAAATCGGGCCGCAGAGACACGTGGCTCATCGCTGGCGTTTCCTCATTCTCCGCCGGTCGGAGAGCCCCCGGCGACTGGGCCGCCTCTTGATCGAGGCCGGCGCCGATCGTGCACGCGCGCCGGCCCGGGTCAACGACCCGGCCCTACGGGGCGCGTCGCCGCCCCTCGCGCTACCCCGGAGGAGCGGCGCCCGCCGAGCGCATATGCGCCGGGCCCTCAGCGTTCGCCAGGTTGTGGGCTGAATTGATGAGCGCGAGGTGGGAGAACGCCTGGGGGAAATTGCCGAGCTGGACCTTGTCATAAGGGTCGTACTCCTCCGCCAGAAGCCCGACATCGTTGCGCAACGCCAGAAGGCGCTCGAACAGCGCGCGCGCTTCGTCGGTGCGGCCGAGCAGGACATAATTGTCGACCAGCCAGAAGCTGCACGCGAGAAAGGCGCCTTCTCCCGGCGGCAAGCCGTCGACTCCCTCTCCGGTGTCGTATCTCAACACCAGCCCGTCCCGGATGAGGGCCCGCTCGACCGCGGCGACGGTGCCGCTGACGCGAGGATCGCTGGGCGGCAGAAAGCCGACCAAAGGAAGGAGAAGAAGGCTCGCGTCCAGCGTCGTCGCCCCGAACGACTGCACGAACGCATTCTGCTTGGGGTCGAAGCCAAGTTCGCAAACATCCCGGTGAATCGCTGAGCGGACGCTTCGCCACCGTTCGAGCGGGCCCTCAAGCCCAAACTCCTCGATTGAGCGCACGGCGCGATCAAACGCGACCCAGGCCATGACCTTGGAATGGGTGAAGTGCCTGGCGCCGCCGCGCACTTCCCAGATGCCTTCGTCGGGCTCGCGCCAGATCGTCTCGAGGTGGGAAACAAGCGCGACCTCGAGCCTCCAGGTCGCCTCACTGGTGGCGAGACCGGCGCGACGAGCGAGATAGAAGGCGTCGAGCACCTCGCCGTAGATATCGAGCTGCCGCTGCCCGACGGCTGCGTTGCCGACGCGAACGGGCGCCGAGCCCGCATAGCCCGGCAGCCATGGAATCTCGAATTCGTCGAGCCGCCGCTCGCCGGCGACGCCATAGATGGTCTGCAAGTCGTCCGGGGACCCGGCCGCGGCGCGAAGCAGCCATTCATGCCAGGCCTTCGCCTCGTCGAGGAAGCCCGCCCCGATCAGCGCGTAGAGGGTGAAGGTCGCATCCCTGAGCCAGCAGAACCGATAGTCCCAGTTGCGCGGGCCGCCCAATTGCTCGGGCAGGGAAGTCGTGCCGGCGGCGATGATCCCGCCGGTCTCCCAATGGGCGAGGGCCTTCAGTGTGAGCAGCGAACGAAGGACTGCGTCGGCCCAGTGCTCGGGAGGAGTGAATTGCTGAACCCAGCCGGACCAGAAAGACTCGACCTCTTTCAGCGCCGTCCCCGCCTGGAGCGGCTGAGGCGGCGCCCGATAGGACGGCGACCAGTTGAGGACCAGGGATAATTCCTGCCCCGCCCTCATCGTGAACTCGCCAATCGTGCGAAGGTCTTCGCCGCGCACCGACAAGGCCGTGTCGAGCAGGAGCCGGTCGGGACCTGCGATGAACTGAAGCCTCCCATTGTCCAGGCGCGAGACCCACGGGACGACGGCGCCATAACCGAACCGGACGACGAGCTCCATCCGCATTGCGACCTCGCCCTCGAGGCCGTGGACCATACGCACCAGGTCGGCGCATCCATCGCGGCGACTCATGAAATCGGTCAGAGAGACCACACCGCTTGCGGTTGTGAAGACCGTCTCGAGAATGAGGGTTTTGCCGCGATAGCGTCGCGTGACCTTTGCATCGCCGTCGGCCGGCGCAACCAGCCACCGTCCGTGCGTCGGCTCGCCGAGGAGGGCCGAGAAACAGGCGGCGCTGTCGAAACGCGGCAACCCGAGCCAGTCGATCGAGCCGTCGCGGCCGACCAGGGCGAGCGTCTCGCAATTTCCAATGATCGCGTAGTCCTCGATGCGATTGGGCATGCAAAAAGCTCGATGAGGCGCGGGTGGCGGGCTCGGGCCCCTATTTGCCGCCCGGCGGCGGCGTTGTCGACCCTATGGGCGTCAGCCGCAAAGGGTGCGGCCCTTGTAGCCGCGACCGCTGGTCGCGGCTGCCGCGGTCGCCGACCGCGGCTACAGCTCGCCCGCCTCGTCCGCGGCCGGGCGCTCGGGCTTGCGCCGCACCGCGATCATCTCGGCGAGGATCGAGAGGGCGATCTCGTCCGACGAAATCGCCGAGATGTCGAGGCCGGCGGGGGCCTTGATCGCGGCCAGCGCCTGCGGAGGGACGCCCTCGGCGGCGAGCTCGCGCTTGAGCGTCTCGGCCTTGCGGCGCGAGCCGACGAAGGCGCGGTAGCGCGCCGCCATCGCGGCGGCGCTCTTGAGCGCGGCGCGGTCGCCCGCCCCTTGCGTCGACACGACGACGAAAGCGTTCTCGCCGGCCTCGCGCGGCGCCGCGACGCCATTGAGACGCTCAGCGCCGGGGCCGAAAAGCTCGTGGTTCTCCGGCGCGGCGGCGACCGTCACGTCGAAGCCCATAGACGGGGCAAGCTTCGCCAGCGCGACCGCGACGGGAGAGGCGCCAAGGATCAAGAGACGCGGGCTCGGCAGCACCGGCTCGACGAAAATGTCCATCGTGCCCTGGCTCGGGCAGGAATTCTTGGCGTAGAAGACGCCGCCGCGCTCCTCCCCCGCCGCCGCCCCAAGTTCTGCGAGCGCATCCTTGGGCGCAATCGAGACGAGCCGCGACCGCCCGTCGGCCATGCACTGCCGCGCCGCCTTGACGACCGCGGCGCGGGCGCAGCCCCCGCCGATCCAGCCCTCCTCGATCGAGCCGTCCGGCCCAATGAGGGCCTTGGCGCCCGCCTTGGCGGCGGTGACGGAGACGGTGCGGACGACAGTGGCGAGCGCGAAGGCCTGGCCTTTCGCCTGCCGCTGAGCCGCTTGCTCCAAAACGCCCATCATATCCTCTTCAGATAAGGTTCGAGGGCCGCGAGACTCTCCAAATCGTGCGCCGGCGCAAGGAGATCAAGATAGGGCAGCGCCGCCTGCATGCCGCGCGCGGTGGGCTCGAAGCCGTCGCGGCCGGTCAGCGGGTTGAGCCAGACGATCCGCTTGCAGCGCCGACGCAATTCGCGCATCGCCGAGGCGAGCAAGTCCGGAGGGCCGGTGTCGTAGCCGTCGGAGAGGATTATCACGCAGGTGCGCGAATGGATGACCCGTTTGGCGTGCCGCCGGTTGAAGGCGGCGAGGCATTCGCCGATCTTGGTGCCGCCGCCGGCGCCGGCCGCCATCAGCGCGAGCCGGTCGAGGGCCTTGGCCGGATTGCGCTCCTTCAGCGCTGAAGACACATGGGCGAGCCGGGTGTGGAACAGGAACGCCTCGGATTCGCGGAACGCCTGGCTCACCGCATGCAGGAAGCGGGTGAAGAAGGCGACGTAAGGCTCCATCGAGCCGGAGGCGTCGAGTAGCGCCACGAGCCTCAGCGGCTTGATCTTGCGCCGGCGGAACTTGAGGTCGAGCGGCTCGCCGCCGTGGGCGACGCTGAGCCGGATCGTCGCGCGGAAATCGAGCCGCCCGCGCCGGCGCGCGCGCTCGCGCCGGGTGAGCCTCGCGCGCATCGCACGGGCGAACCGCTCGGCGATCTCGGCGGCCTCGGCCCGTTCGCGTTCGCTTTCGAACACGGCGATGTCCTTCTTGGAGAGGGCCTCGTGCGCCGAAGCGCCGCCGCGCCGCCCGCCGCCTGACGCGGCCGCGTCATCCTGCTGACGCGCTCCGCCGATCTGGCTCGGCTCGAGCCGCCGATCGCTGGTGCCGGGCCCATGCTGGAAGCGCCTGGGCGAACGGGCGGCCAGCGCCGCGGCGTCGATCCTGACGACACTCTTTACTGCCCGCGCCCGCCAGTAGGCGTCGAACAGGTCGTCGAACCGCGCCAGGTCGGAGCGGCGCGACGCGAACAGGGCCTTAAATCCGGCGCGCAGGCCTTCGGCTCGGTCGGCGAGCGGGCCGGCGGCCATGAGGAGCGCGGCGTCCGCGGCTTCCGCCTGGCCGATGACGAAGCCGGCGTCGCGCAACGTCAGGACGAAGCCGGCGAGGCGGCGGCGCATCGCCGGACCCGGGCCGGGGCCATCGGCGGAAAAGGCATGCGCGCCCATCACGGCACGCCCCTCATGCGACCTGGCCGACGAGCCGGCTCGTCGTCTCCGGACTGATCGCGGCGCGGTCCTCGCGGGTCTTGAGCAGGGCGATCAGGGTCGCATGGACGACCTCCGGCTCTTGCCTCAGGTCCTCGACGCCGAGTCCGGCGAGCGTCGCCGCCCAGTCCAGCGTCTCGGCGACGCCCGGAACCTTCTTCAAATCCTCCTTGCGCAGAGCTGAGACCATCCGGGCGATCTGCACGGCGAAATTCGCGTCGAGGCCGGGCTGGCGGGCGAGCAGGATCGCCGCCTCGCGATCGACGTCCGGAAAATCGAGATAGTGGTAGAGACAGCGGCGGCGCAGCGCGTCCGACAGCTCGCGGGTGGCGTTGGAGGTCAAGACCACGCGCGGGATGGTCAGCGCTTTGATGACGCCGAATTCGGGGATCGTGACCTGGAAGTCCGACAGAAGCTCGAGCAGGAAGGCCTCGAATTCCTCGTCGGCGCGATCGACCTCATCGACGAGCAGCACCGGCGGCGTCTCGCGGCGGATCGCGCTGAGCAGCGGCCGCTCGAGCAGATAATCCTCGGAGAAAATGCGCGCCTCGATCTCGGCGGCGGTCGCGCCGGTTCCCTCGCGCGCCTTGATCGCAAGCAGCTGGCGCTGATAGTTCCATTCGTAGAGGGCGGACGAGACGTCGAGCCCCTCGTAGCATTGCATGCGGATGAGCTCCGCGCCGTGCACGGCGGCCAGCGCCTTGGCGACTTCGGTCTTGCCGACGCCCGCCTCGCCCTCAATGAGGAGCGGACGCTTGAGGACGTCCATCATCCACAGCGCGGTCGCGAGGTCGCGGTCGGCGATATAGCCGACCTCGGCGAGCCGCGCGGCGATCTTTTCGCGCGGGATCGTGCTCAGGGACATCGAACGAATCCCCTCTCCCCGTTTGCGGGTAGAGGGTTAGGGTGAGGGGCAGCGCCTCGCGTCTTCACCCGTGCAGCCCAAGATTCTCCGCAGCCTGCCAGATGCGGTAGGCGTCGTGCGGCATCGGGATGTGGGTCGAGCCGGCGAACTTGAAGGCGTCGTTCACGGCATTGGCGAAGCAGGGAACGCTGCCGACGTTCGGGCTTTCCCCGACGCCTTTGGCGCCGATCGGGTGATGGGGCGAGGGCGTGACCGTATAGTCGCTTTCCCAATGCGGCGTCTCGACCGCGGTCGGCAGGAAATAGTCCATGAACGACGCGCCCTTGACGTTGCCGTCGGAATCGTAGGCGATTTCCTGGCCCATGGCGATGGCGTAGCCCTCGGTGCAGCCGCCGTGGACCTGGCCCTCGATGATCATCGGATTGATCCTGGTGCCACAGTCGTCGAGGGCGTAGAAGCGCCGCACTTTATGGACGCCGGTGTCGACGTCGATGTCCATGACGCAGATATAGGCGCCGAACGGATAGGTCATGTTCGGCGGGTCGTAGTAGCTCACCGCTTCGAGGCCCGGCTCCATGCCGGGCGGGACCTGGTGATAGGCCGCCCAGGCGAGCGCGGTCATGGTCTGGAACTTCTCCGGATTGCCCTTGACCCGGAACCGGTCGACGTCCCATTCGAGATCGTCCTCGTGCACTTCGAGCATGAAGGCCGCGATCATCTGCGCTTTCGCCTTGATCTTGCGCGCCGCCATGGCGATCGCCGCTCCCGCGACCGGCGTCGAGCGCGAGCCGTAGGTGCCGAGACCGTACGGCGCGGTGTCGGTGTTGCCCTCCTCGACCGCGATGTCGTCCGCGGCGATGCCGATTTCGCTCGCGATGATCTGGGCCCAGGTCGTCTCGTGGCCCTGGCCCTGGCTCTTCGTCCCCATCCGCGCGATCCCCTTGCCGGTCGGATGGATGCGGATCTCGCAGGAATCGAACATCGCGATGCCGAGGATGTCGCAGTTCTTCGATGGCCCCGCGCCGACGATCTCGGTGAAGAAGGAAACGCCGATCCCCATCAGTTCGCGGGTTTCGCCGCGCCTGAACGCCTCCTGTTTCGCCTTCTGCTCTTCCCGCAGCTTGCGATAGCCGGTCGTGTGGAGCGCCTTCTGCATCGCCGTGTGATAGTCGCCGGAATCGTATTCCCAGCCCAGAGCGGAATGGTAGGGGAACTGCTCGCGCTTGATGAAATTCTTCATCCGGAAATCGACCGGGTCCATCCCCAGCTTCTGCGCCATGATGTCCATCGCCCGCTCGATCGCGTAGGCGACCTCGGTGACCCGGAACGAGCAGCGATAGGCGACGCCGCCAGGCGCCTTGTTGGAATAGACGCCGTCGACCGAAAGATGCGCGACGGGGAAGTCGTAGGAGCCGGTGACGATGTTCGAGAAGCCGGCCGGCCACTTGGACGGGTCGGCGCAGGCGTCGAACGCCCCGTGGTCGGCGAGGATATGGACGCGTAAGCCGGTCACCCGGCCTTCGCGGGTCGCCGCGATCTCGGTCGTCATGTGGTAGTCGCGGGCGAACGAGGTGGTGGAGAGGTTCTCGATCCGGTCCTCGACCCACTTGACCGGGAGGCCGGTCACAATCGAGGCGACCGCAGCGCAGATATAGCCGGGATAGGCGCCGACCTTGTTGCCGAAGCCGCCGCCGATGTCGGGCGATATGACATGGATCTTGTGCTCCGGCACGGGGGCGATCAGCGACACGACCGTCCGGATGACGTGCGGGGCCTGGAAGGTGCCGTAAATCGTGAGGTCGCCGGTGATCTTGTTGAAGCTGACCACGCACTGGCAGGTTTCGAGCGGGCAGGGGTGGACGCGCTGATAGGAGAGGAGGTCCTTGGTCGCGACCTCGGCCTTGGCGAAGGCGGCGTCGGTCATTTCCTTGTCGCCGACCTGCCAGTTGAAGATGTGGTTCGGATGCTTGCGCGGCCCGTGCGCGCCGTCCTTCTTGTCCTTGATGTCCTCGCGCAATATAGGCGCGTCGGGCGCCATCGCCTTGAACGGATCGACGACGACGGGAAGGGCTTCGTACTCGACCTCGACCAGGTCGGCGGCGTCGGCGGCGATATAGCGGTCGGTCGCGACAACGAAAGCGATCTCCTGGTTCTGGAAGAGGACCTTGCCGTCGGCGAGCACCATCTGGACGTCGCCGGCGAGAGTCGGCATCCAGGCGAGATTGACGCCCTTGAGGTCCTCGGCGGTCAGCACCGCGAGGACTCCGGGCACGGCCTTGGCCTTGGACGTATCGACCTTGACGATGCGGGCGTGAGCGTGGCTCGAGCGATGGAAGTCACCGTGCAGCATGCCCGGCAGCTTGATGTCGTCGACGTAATTGCCCTTGCCCTGGGTGAAGCGCACGTCCTCGACGCGCTTGCGCTTGCAGCCCATGCCTTGCAGTTTTTCGGCCCGCTCGAGCGAGGTCGGAAGGGGAGCGTCGTTCATTCCGCGGCTTCCTTGAATTCGAGGCCGGCCATCTTGGCGGCGGCGTATTGGATGGCTTTGACGATGTTCTGGTATCCGGTGCAGCGGCAGAGATTGCCGGAGATGCCGATGCGGATCTCGCTCTCGGACGGGTTCGGGTTCTCCTGCAGGAGCCGGTAGGCGCGCATGATCATGCCCGGCGTGCAGTAGCCGCACTGCAGGCCGTGCATCTCGCGGAAACCTTCCTGAAGCGCGCTGAGCTTGCCGTCGGCGCCGGCCATGCCCTCGATCGTGAGCACGGTCGCGCCGGCGGCCTGAACGGCGAACATGGTGCAGGATTTGACCGAGCGGCCGTCGACGTCGACCGTGCAGGCGCCGCAATGGGAGGTGTCGCAGCCGATATGCGAGCCGGTGAGGCCGAGATTCTCGCGTAAGTAATGTATGAGTAGCGTCCGCGGCTCGACAGCCGCCGACATCGCCTTGCCGTTGACCGTCATGCTGACATTGGTGAGGGACATGTCGGGCCCTTTCAGGATCGAGCGCGGGCGAAGGCGCGGCCGAGCGCCCTTGCGGTCATCACGCCGGCCATCCTGGCGCGATATTCGGCCGAGCCGCGGCCGTCTTCGGCCGGCGAGGCGGCGGCGGTCGCGGCGGCTGAAGCGCGCGCCAGCGCGGGCTTATCGAGCGCCGAGCCGATGACCGCCGCGGCGGCGTCGTTCGCGAGGAGCGGAGTCTGGGCGACATTGGTGAGGCCGATGGCGCAGGTCGCGATCCGGCCGCTGGAAACGGTGAGGATCACGGCGGCGGCCGCGGTCGCGTAGTCGCCGACCTTACGCTTGAGCTTCTCGTATGCGAAGCCGTGGCCCGGGGGCGGCCTGGGAACGCGAATGGCGGCGAGCACCTCGCCGGGCCGGGCGGCGGTCTCGTAGAGGCCGAGATAATAGTCGCGCGCCGCGACCCGGCGCTCGCCGTCGGGCCCGCGCAAAACGTAAGTCGCGCCGAGCGCCATCATCAGGGCCGGCATGTCGTTGCCCGGATCGCCGTTGGCGACATTGCCGCCGATCGTGCCGACATAGCGCACCTGCGGGTCGGCGATCACCTCGGCGGTTTCGCGCAGGATCGGGACATGCTCGGCGATGAGGCCGCTCGCGACGATGTCGTGCTGGGTGGTCATCGGGCCGATGACGATGTCGCCGCCCTCGAGGCGGACGCCCTTCAGTTCGGCGACGCCGGCGAGGTCGACGAGATGGGTCGGCATGGCGAGGCGCAACTTCATCATCGGGATGAGGCTGTGGCCGCCGGCGATGAGGCGGGCGTCGGAATCGAGCCGGCCGAGCAGGGCGACTGCGTCCGAGAGACTGGCCGGGCGGTGATACTCGAAGGAACCGGGAATCAATTTCGTCCTCCCACTTCTGTAGCCGCGCTCCATAGCCCGTCGGACGACGGGCGTCCTTGCAGACGCCCTACGGAGCGCGGCCGCCGCGGTCACCGACCGTGGCGTACAAATTCCGCGGGCCGCAGTCACCGGCCGCCGCTGGGCCGGGGATTCGCGCGCGCCCGCCACCGTCGGGCCGGGTGCGCCGCACAATCAATCGCCGATAAACCGAGGGGCGAGAAAAGGCACGGGCGGCGGGTTCGGCGCACGAAATGCGTCATAAGCACTGACGCACTTCATGAGCGGAGGCCGGTTCTTCAGCTGGCGGCCGCGCTCATCCTGAGCTTCACCTGGCGATAATGGGCGCGCGCGATCGGGATGCTGCAGCGCACAGGCAAACCCAGCTCGACCACCCCGGCTTCGCCCGATCGCTTCACTCGGGCAATGCGATCGACCGAGACGATATGGCTGCGGTGGACCCTGAGAAAGGCTTCGGGATCGAGCCGCGCCTGAAGCGCGCTGATCGAGAGATTGCAGAAATATTCCTGCTCGCCGTCGTGGACATAAGTGTAGTGGGCGTTGGCCCGAATGGCGTAGATGTCGGCGACGGCGAGTTCGCGCGCGCGCCCGTCTTTCTCGACTGGAATGGAGGCGGCGCGGACGGGCGCCGCCGCCGCGGCGGCGAGCGGCGCCGGCTCTCGCCCGCGCGGGGCGATAGGCTCCGGCGCGGCCAGCCGAACGGAAGGCGGAGCGGCCTCGCCCGTTCGGGGGGAGCGGGCGTCGGGCACGAGCGAGAGCAGAAAGGCGCCCGAAACGCCAAACGAGACGACGGTCGCGAGCAAGGCGAGCGTGTTGCGCGACAGCGCCGATTCGGCCCCCACGAAGCGCGAGACGTCGAAGCACAGGGGATCAAGGCGCATTCCCGCCATCGCCGTGTAATGCATGCCGGAAATCGCCAACCCAAGCGCGATCGCGCCCAGGAAGAGCCGCGGCCGGGTCGGCCGGCTGTCGATCGCCCACAAGGCGAAGGCGCTGGTCGCGATCGAGACCACGATCGAGGCGACGACATAGGAAGGGACGTAGGACGTCGGTCCGGCCAGATGCACCGCCGACATGCCGACATAATGCATGAGGCTGATGCCGAGCCCCATCGCCAGCGCGCCCGTGGCGACGCGAAAGGCCGGCGGCCCGGAGGCGTGAGCGGCGTAGACGCCAATACCGACCACGATGACGCAGATGAGAAACGAGATCAGCGTCGGCAGGACCAAATAGTCGACGGCGCTGGGAAAATTGGCGGCCAGCATGCCGACGAAGTGCATCGACCAGACGCCAGTCGCCAGTGTCAGCGCCGATCCGGCGAGCGCGAGGCGCCGGCGAAACCCCTCCGCCGAATCAAGTTCGCGGGCGAGCGAGAGGCCGACGAAGCTGCCCTGGATGGCGATGGCGATGGAAAGGGCCACGAGCCAAGGCTCGTGTGGAATCGTCATTCCGCGCCTCCCTTGCGCGTTCCCCCAAGAGCGTCAAGAGTTACGCGCGCGGGCCGCGCGTTGCAACGAAATCCCGTTGTATTTATTGGGGACGATCGCTCCTGCCTGCGACGTTTGGTCCGCCCCCGCGGCCGGGATTGCCCATTGCGCGCCTGCAAATCGGCGGCTAACGTCAACTTGAGAATGCCGCGCGCGCGGGGCCAGCCGGCGGTCGATCAATCATCAGGCCCATGGACAGGGAGGAAACGCCATGGCCACGTTCGTCATTCTGTACAAATACACCGAGCAGGGCATCAAGAACATCAAGGACGCGCCCAAGCGCGTGGAAGCGGCGACAAAAGCTGCCGCGAAAGCCGGAATCAAGATCAAGGAGACGCTCTGGCTGCAGGGCGAGTACGACTTCCTCTCGATCGGCGAGGCGGAGGATGAATACGCCGCGACCGCCTTCAACATCAACGTTCTCAAGCAGGGCAACGTTCATACCCACACTATGCGCGCCTACACCGTGGCGGAGATGACGAAGATCCTCGCCAAGGTCGATTAGGACGATCCCGCAAGCGCCCCTTCGAGGAAGCGTGCGATCGCGGCGCGGATGCGCTCGTCCGCCTCCGCCTGGCTCGAGCCTTGCGCCTTCAGGGTCGTCTTGGCGATGAGAAGCGAGTGGTCGGCCCCGTCGACCACATGGAGCGTCGAGGGCGCGCGCATGCGTTTCCGCACTTCTTCCAAAAGTTCGAGCGGACAGAGCGGGTCGCGCGTTCCCTCTACGAACATGATCGGCGTCCTGAGTTCAACCAGCACCTGATCGCGGAGCTTCGACCGGTCGCCGGCGCCGCAGAGCGGATAGCCGAAGCAAATCACCGCTGCGACTTGCTCGATGAGGGCGACATGGCAGCCGACCCGCCCGCCCATGCTCTTGCCGGCGAGCACGATCGGTCCGTCATGTTTGGCCCGAAGCGCAGCGAGCGCCGCGCGGTGGGCGGCGATGAGCTTGGGCAGCGGGTCCGGCCGCCTGCGGCCCTCGATCATGTAGGGGTAGTCGAGCTGCTCGACGGCGCCGAGCGAGCCGATGAGGCGCGCGAACGTGCGCATCCGCGGATGCGATGTGGGGGCGCCCGCGCCGGGGGCGAGCAGGAACGCTATTCCCGTGGTTGGCGGGGGAGGGGGCATTTTTTTTGATTCTCGCGTGTATTATTTCGTCATTGCGGCTTACGCCCTTCTAAAGGATGTCTCGGCCCTCAGGACGAGTTCCGTTTGCCAGACGGCATTCCGCTTCTCGTCACTTCGGGCGCAGCGGCGCGGCGCATCTGACGCCGCTCAGCCTGCAAAGCGGCGGGCCAAGCCGACCGGCGGACATTCCGACGCAGCGCTGCTAGGGTCGCGTCCCGGTTCGCAATTTCGCGTAACGCTGGAGGGAATACGCAAATGGACGTTCGTTTCGCAAGGGTCCTCGTCGCAATGACGATGGCCGGGATGCTTGCCGGGATTGGCGCTTGCGCCGCCGAGGCCTGCACCTCGCTTACTTTCAGGGCTGAGGACGGTACGGGCATCTACGCCCGAACGATGGAATGGGGAGCCTCTGATCTCAAATCCGAAATGGTCCTCGTGCCTCGCGCGATGTCCTTCTCGTCCGCGCTGGGCGGAGGGAAGACCGGCGCGGCGTGGAAGAACCAGTATGGCTTCGTCGGCGTAAACGCGGCCGGTCTCCCGTATGCGACCGACGGCATGAACGAAGCCGGCTGACTGTCGGCGCTCTTTTCTTTCCGGGCTTCGCCGAATATCAGGAGCTGAAAGCCGACGAGCAGACCACGACCATCAGCAACGTCGACCTCGTCAATTATCTCCTTAGCAACTTCAAAACCGTCGACGAAGTGCGCCAGGCCATGCCGCGGATTCGGGTGGTGCGCAACGCCGATATCGAGAAGGAGTTCGGCACGCCTTTGCCGCTGCATCATATCGTGAACGACCCGACCGGCGCTTCCATCGTCATCGAGTACACGAATGGCGAACTCAAGGTGTTCGACAACAAGGTTGGCGCCATGACCAATTCGCCTGGCTATGACTGGCATCTGTTGAATCTCAGGAACTACGGCAACCTGAAGCCGCAGCCGGACCGGCCGCGCAATATTGACGGGGTCTCGCTGGCTCCGTTCGGCGCGGGAAGCGGCATGCTCGGATTGCCGGGCGATTTCACGCCCCCTTCACGATTCATCCGGGCCGTCGCCTTCGTCAACACCATGGTTCCGGTCAAGAACGCCGCGGAAGCCGTCAGCGCCGCGTCCGTGATGCTCAACAACTTCGATATTCCGAAGGGACTTGTGCGCGAAGGCGCTAGCCCGGAGGACTTCCATCTTGGGTACACCCAGTGGTCGGTTATCGCGGACATGAGCCACAGGGTCTATTATTATTGGACCATGTATGACCGCAGGATGCGCGCGGTCGATCTTTCCAAACTGGACTTCGAAGGCAAGGCCGCTTCCTCCTTCCCGCTCGATCGAGTCCGAACTGAAGACGTGCTGGACCGCTCGAGCGACTTCTCGCACTGACCCGGGCGAAAACGATCCGTCTCAGGCCCCCCGCGAGCCCGCCGGACCGCAACAAGATCGGGCCGAACGGCTTAGAAATATCTCGTTCGGCCAAAGAAAGCCGGCGTCCCTTCAAAGGTCCGCCGCCGTCATCTTGATGAGGTTGCAGAGCCACGCGCGGAGCGGCGAGTTCTGGGTGCGCGGATGCCAGAAGAGGTGGGCGCTGACCTCGACCGGAGGCAGGGGCGCCGGAATGACGCTCAAGCCCGGAATATGAAGACCGCTGACGCTCTTGCTCGGGAGAGTGGCGATCAGGTCGGTCGCGGCGACGACGTGGGGGACCGCGGACGAGCTCGGCAGGACGACCGCAATCCGTCGCCTTAAGCCCCGCGCGGCGAGAATCGAATCGACCAGGCTCGCCCCGCGACCGTCCGGCGTGACCCGGACGTGGCCGGCGTCGACCACATGATCGGCGGCGGCGTAAGCTTCGATCGAAAGCGGCGTCGCGAGCGGGTTCTGGACCCCGACCAGGGTGACGAGCCGGTCTCGCCACAGGGTCTCCGCGCACAATTCCGCGGTTCCGGTCAGGATCGGCGCAATCGCAAGGTCGATTTCGCCGGCGGCGAGCTGGTCATAGAGACGGTCGCGGTCGGCGACCTGGATTCGCAAGTCGAGGCGAGGCGCCTGAAGCCTGAGCTGGGTCGTGAGCGCAGGCAGCAAGGTTGTCTGGTGGAGGTCGATGGCGGCGATTCTGACCGCGCCGGCGAACTGGCTCGGATCGGGCGCCTCCGGCGCGGTCAGGGTGCGCGAGATATCGGAAAGCGCGCTCCGGATCGGGCCGGCGAGGTCGAGCGCCCGGGGCGTTGGCTCCATCCGGCCGTCGCGGCGCTCGAACAGCGGGTCGTCGAGCAGATGGCGCAGGCGGTTCAACGCCTTGCTCATCGCAGGCTGGCTGATCCCGTTGTGACGGGCCGCGCGGGTGACATGCCGCTCGGCCATGAGCGCATCGAATATGACCAGGAGGTTGAGATCGACGCTGCGCAAATTCCTTTCGGTTATCGTCTGCATGTTTTTTTACCATTTCCCTCAGGCCA
>Ga0335073_10006362_pt1 | contig 16578 bp, 10 predicted proteins | sample Lox_Sample_22_FD_207093 | JGI IMG/M metagenome (GOLD analysis project Ga0335073, IMG submission 207093) | Soil microbial communities from Loxahatchee National Wildlife Refuge, Florida, United States - Lox_Sample_2.2 | ecosystem: Environmental > Terrestrial > Soil > Wetlands | place: USA... | reverse complement strand
TCTCGTCCCCGTCCCGGCCGCCAGAACGGTCGTCCGGCCCCCCGGCTGTTGTGGTCCCGTCGCGACGGTCACCACGGGTTAGCCTGCCCCGCGGGTCCGGCCGTTGTCGTCATTCCGCAGAGCGAGATCTGGGTCATACCTCGGCGGTAGCGCCGCCCCGGCGGCCCCCCGGGTCATACTCCGGTCTGAGCGCCCGGACCGGGGCGAGACGGGGCGTAAAAAAATCGAGTTCTTGACGGTGTTACGTGCCGTGATCAACTTGAGGCCCCTGAACCCTCGGATATGCGGCGAAACCGTCCTACTCTGCTGGGTAGCCGGTTTTCGCCGAGGGTTCAGGAGCCTCACATGGCCCAGGCAGACGCTCTCCCTTCGTCTTTAGAGACCGCGGCCGCGACCCGGGAGAAGGCCAAGCTCCGCAAGGTGCTGGGCCGGGCCGACCTGGTGCTGTTCACCGCGTGCGCGATCCTGGGCTTCGACACCGTGGCCGCGGCGGCCGAGGCGGGCGCCCAGGCGATCACCTGGCTGATCATCTCGCTGGTGATCTTCCTTATCCCGTACGGGATGCTGACCGCCGAGCTCGGCTCCGCGTTCCCGGTCGAGGGCGGCCCGTACGAGTGGGCGCGGCTGGCGTTCGGCCGTTGCGCCGGATCGATCACGGCGATCCTGTACTGGCTGTCCAACCCGACCTGGATCGGCGGGACGCTGACCGCGGCAACGATCGCGACGCTCGACGGCCTGGTCCTGCACAAGCCGCTCGGCACGACGGCGGAGATCATCGTGGGGCTGGCCTTCGTCTGGGTGACGGTCGCGATCGCCATCGTCGCGTTCCGGATCGGCAAGTGGGGCCCGAACCTCGGCACGATCGTGAAGATCCTGGTGACCGTGCTGTTCACCGTGATGTTCATCACGTTCCTGGTCCAGCACGGGCGCCCGGCGCACGCCTCGTCGGCCGCCGACCTCAAGCCGTCGCTGTCGGGGTTCCTGACCGTGATCGGGCTGCTGGTGTTCCTCTGGGTCGGGTTCGAGCTGTCCAACGGCGCGGCCGAGGAGATGCACAGCCCGCAGCGCGACGTGCCCAAGATGATCCTGCGCTCCGGGGTCATCTGCGCCCTCATCTACGGCGCCTTGATCGTCGGGATCATCCTGGTGATCCCGAAGTCGGGCCTGTCGAACGTCAGCGGGTTCGTCGACGCCTATAGCGCGGTGTCCGGGGTGTTCCACTCGCACGGGCTGAACGTGCTGTTCGCGATCCTGCTCATCGTGACGCTGATCGCCAGCGGGTCGGTGTGGCTGGAGGGCGCGGACCGGACCCAGGCCATCGCGTCGCTGGACGGCGCCGGGCCGCGGTGGATGGGCCGGTTCACGAGCTTCGGCACGCCGATCGCGGTGAACCTGGCCTCGGGCGTGATCTCGTCGGGGTTCGTGTTCTTCGTGTTCCTGGTCACGAGCGGCAGCCTGGAGAACTTCTTCGCGGTGATGCTGTCGCTGACCGTCTCCACCACCGCGGTCAGCTACTTCTTCATCTTGCCGGCGCTGGTGCGGCTGCGAGTGAAGTACCCGGACACCCCCCGGCCGTACCGGGTCCCCGGCGGCATGGCGGGTGCCTGGGCGGCGGCGATCATCACCGAGGCGTTCGTGGTGGTCACCGCGATCACGCTGCTCTGGCCGGGAGCGATCAACAACCTGTTCGGCCAGTCCTACTCGATGGAGTCGTCCTGGGGCGTGTCCCGGCCGTTCTTCGAGTGGGTGACGCTGGGCGCGTTCGGCGTGATGGTGCTGCTCGGGATCGCGTTCTGGGCCATCGGCGCCAGGAACATACGGCGCGGGCTGCTCACCCGGGACGCGGTCGGGCAGGACGCGGCGTAGCCTGGCCGACGCTTTGACCCGGCCGGTCTAGTTCCGCCGGGCTATGCCGGGGTTTGGGCGGGAACCGCTACTGTCGTGCCGATGATGAGGGTGATGCCGGTGCTGGCCGCTGGCGCGACGGCGCGGCTTTCGAGCCCGGTGGTCTGGGAGACCGCGGTGGCGCGCTGGCTGCTGTTCGCCGGGCTGGCCGTCGCCCTGGGCGGGCTGGCCGGCCGGGGCCTGGCGCGGCAGTACAAGGGGCGGTTCCCGGCCCCGCTGCCGGGCGCGTGGGCGCTACGCGGATCGCTGGTCGGGCTGGTCGCGAGCGGGTGGCTGGCCGCGATCGGGCCATCGCGCGCGCTGTCCCTGGTGGAACTGGCTGCGTTCGCGATCGCCGCGCTGCTGCTGCGGCTGCGTCAGCCCGGCTGGGGCGCGGCGGCCTTGCTGGCCGTCGTGGTGGCCGAGGGGCTGCGCGCCCACCCGGAGGGCATCATCCCGGTGGTCGGAGCGCTGATCACCTACTGTCACCTGGTGCCGGCGGTGCTGTGGGCCGGGATGCTCGTGTACGTTCTGCGCGCGGCCCTGTCGTGGCGTAACCATCCCGAGGAGATGCGCGGGCTGATCCGGCTGTATGCGGTGGCCGCGGCCTGGTTGTTCGCGCTGCTGGTCATCACCGGGGTGATCTCGGCGCTGGTGCTGGTGCCGTTGCACTCGGTGCTGACGACCGCCTACGGGCTGGTTCTGATCGTGAAGGCGGCGCTTGTCGTGCTGGCCGCGTGTTTCGCGGTGGCCGGCCGGGTGTGGCTGCGGCGGCGGCCCGATCGGGGTGCCGGGCCGGCCCTGGCCACCAAGCTGGAGTGCGCCGCGCTGGCCGCGGTGCTCGCGGTGACGGCCCTGCTCACCGCGCTGACCCCGCCGGCCGCCCCGATCCGTTCCGCCGCGATCCGTTCCGCCGCGATCCGGCCCGCCGCGGCCGCTCACCATGACCTGGGCCGAGGCTGACCGGGGTCCAGCTCGTACCTGGCGCGCTGCCGAACCGGCGCGCTACAGCCCAGCCGAGCCGAGCCGGGGTTTACTCGTCGGTGGGGTCCTGGGCCGGAAGGATCTGGCCGCGGGCCTCGCCCAGGCCGACGCGGGTGCCGTGCGGGCCGGCCGCGGTGGCGGTGATGACCAGTTCGTCGCTGTCCTCGAGCCAGGTGCGGGTTGAGCCGTCCGGCAGCGTGATCGGCTCCGTGCCGCCCCAGGTCAGCTCGAGCAGGCAGCCGCGCTGATCGCGCTCGGGGCCGCTCACCGTGCCGGATGCGTACAGGTCCCCGGTCCGCAGCGACGCGCCGTTGACCGTCATGTGGGCCAGCATCTGTGCCGGGCTCCAGTGCATGGTGGCGTAGGGGGGCCGGCAGATCACCTGGCCGTTCAGGCGGACCTCGAACTGGATGTCAAAACCCCAGTTATCCGACTCGGTCAGATAGGGCAGGAGCGCAGTGTCCCGCGATGGCGGCCGCACCCGCGCATGCTCCAGGGCGGCGAGCGGCACCACCCAGGGCGAGATCGTGGTGCTGAACGACTTGCCCAGGAACGGGCCGAGCGGCGTCGACTCCCAGGCCTGGATGTCGCGGGCCGACCAGTCGTTGACCAGGCACACGCCGAACACGTGCTCGGTGAACCGCTCGATCGGCGTCGGCTCGCCGGTGACGGTCTCGACGCCGACCACGAACCCCAGCTCGGCCTCGAAGTCCAGCCGGGCCGACGGCCCGAACACCGGCCGCTCGGCGTCCGCCGGCCGGTACTGGCCGTAAGGCCGGCGGACCGGGGTTCCGGACACGATCACCGTCCCGGCCCGGCCGTGGTAGCCGACCGGGAGGCTCCGCCAGTTCGGATGCACCGCCCGCCCGTCCGGCCGGAAGATCCGGCCGACGTTGCTGGCGTGGTACTCGGAGGCGTAGAAGTCGACGTAGTCAGCCACCGTGAACGGCGGGTGCATCGTCACGTCGTTCACCGGCAGCAGCAGGTCCTCGATCGCGTCACGGTACCCGTCGCCGCTGAGCCAGCGCGTGATGGCGTTGCGGACCTGGGCCCAGGCCATGTCGCCCGCGCCCAGGAAGGTGTCCAGCCGCCCGGAGGCGAACAGGTCGGCCCGCGCGCTGATCAGCCGGTACGACGCGGCGGTCAGGTCCAGCACCCGGTCGCCGACGGCCACGCCGACCCTCGGCCGGATCGGCCGGTCGTGGGTGGTGAACGAGCCGTAGGGCAGGGTCTGCAGCCCGAACGGGTGATCCGGCGCGATCCCGAGCCATCCCGCCGCCTGGGTTCGCGCCATGGGTCCTCCTGCGGTTGCTGGTCCGCGGCGTCCCGGGCCCGGCCCGGGACCAGCCGAAAGCTATCAGCTCACCGGAACGGCGGGCCCGCAGGCCTCACGGTGCCGCGCCCGACTGCTGGCCCACGTACTGCGCGAATACCACGGTATTGCCAAGGTAATGCCCGGTCGCGGTATCGAATGCCCCACCGCAGGTAATGAGGCGCAGGGACGGCCAGCTCGTATAGCTGTAGATGGCCAATGCCGGAAAGTCCGCCTTCTGGTACAGGGCCGCCGAGTAGACCTTGAATACGCCCGTGCGCTTGTCCTTCAGCGTGACGTAGATGAGGTCGCCCGGGCGAAGCTCGCCCAGGTTGTAAAAAACTGCCGGGCCCACGGCGGCGGAATCCACGTGCCCGAAGAGCACCGCCGCGCCGGACGCGCCGGGTGTCGGGCCCTTGTCGTACCAGCTGGTGAGGAACGGGTGGGTCAGCGGCGGTACCTCGACCGCGCCGGCCTTGGTCACGCCCAGTGCGATGACCTTGGCCCGGACCTTGATGCTGGGAATGCTGATGGAAACGGGCGCCGACGTGGCCATCGGCGTGACCAGGTAGCCGTGCTTGGCGGCGTCCTTCGGGTCCAGCCGGTCCGCGGGCCGGTTCGCCTCCCAGCCGGCCGGGCGGGGCGGACTATGAGCTCGCCCCGCCCACTTGGGCGGCGCGGGCGGCGGCGACCAGCGCAGCGTGTGGTTTCCGGCGTAGGCCAGTGCGATTCCTCCGACGATCAAGGCCACGACGAGGGCGTTGATCAGCCTGGGCATGGTAGTCACCCCGTCCCGGAGGCCTGCGGCGGCGCGATGACGGCGCGACTTAGGTACGCGAGCCCATGCGATGCCGGCGCAGTGCCACGCCGCCCGCCACGGCACCGACGCCGAGCAGGCCGAGGCCGACGTCGGTCAGCCAGCCGTTGGTCGCGGTGGACGTCGCGCCGTCGCCGGTCGGGGGGGCCGGGGACGGCACGACGTTCACCTGAAAGGTCGCCGAGGCGGAGACGCCGTTCGAGCAGTTGATCTCCGGGTTGTACGTGCCCGGAGCCAGGCTCGTCGGCAGGACCACGGTGGTGACGAACACGTTCTGCTGGCTGGTGGCCTGCATCGGTATCTGGTCCGCCAGGCCGAGCTGGCTTCCCGAAAGGGTTGCCGAGGTCGCCGGGCCGGCCGCGCTCTGCGAGGAGCAATTGACCTGGAACGTCGTCGACGTCCCCGGCGCGGATGGATTAGGGAAAATATTCACGGTCTGGCCCGAAGGCCAGGCCGGGCCGGCGAGCGCGGCCGGGGCGCCGCCCGCCAGGATGGCCGCGGCCAGACCTGCGGTCGCAGCCGCGTATGTGACAACGCGCATGGATCTCCCCCGATATGCGATAGGAATATCCCCGCTATCGTCCCTGGCGAGTACCCGGCGCCTTGGATGACCAAACGCCAGGGCATTCCGGGCAGCGGTAATTTCGCCACTATTTAAGTGCGTCACGGTCGCGGGATCTGATTTGGATCCCCTTGTGCCAGCTGGCTTTGGCGCGGCCGGCGGCCGTGATCGGGGCGGCGCCCGGAGACCGTCGCCTGGGCGGCCGTTGCCGGCCTCGCCACGGCGAGCAGATAGCTTGACGTCGAGATAAGTCGGGGCTAGATTTGTTCACAGATAACTTGATATCGAGATAATCCGGCAGGGTGGTTGGCGGGCGCTGGCGGGCGCTGGCGCTGGCGCGGGCGGCCGGCGCGGGCGGCTGGCGCGGGCGGCGGAGCCCCGGCGACAGCGGATCCCGCGGCTGCGGGAAGATGCGTTACGGCCGGAATTCTGGGCAGCGGGACGCACGGACGAGCAAAGGGCAGGAGACCAGACGATGACAGCCAATAGCTTCGGCAGTCGCGGCGCGCTGCAGGCCGGCGGGAACAACTACGAGATCCACCGCCTGGGCGCCGCGGCCGGAAGCGATGACCTCCCGTTCAGCCTGAAGATCTTGCTGGAGAACCTGCTGCGGACCGAGGACGGCGTGAACGTCACCGCCGACCACGTCACCGCGCTCGCCTCGTGGGATCCGCAGGCCGAGCCCGCCACCGAGATCCAGTTCAGCCCGGCCCGGGTGATCATGCAGGACCTGACCGGCGTCCCGGCCGTGGTCGACCTGGCCACCATGCGCGAGGCCATGCGCGACCTCGGCGGCGACGCGGGCAAGATCAACCCGCTGGTCCCGGCCGAGCTGGTCATCGACCACTCGGTGGTCGCCGACGTGTTCGGGCGGCCCGATGCGTTCGAACGCAACGTGGCGTTCGAGTTCCAGCGCAACCGGGAGCGGTTCGGCTTCCTGCGCTGGGGCCAGGAGGCGTTCAGCCAGTTCAAGGTGGTGCCGCCGGGCACCGGGATCGTGCACCAGGTCAACATCGAGCACCTGGCCCGGGTGGTCATGGCGCAGCCGGCCGGCGACGGCACCGCCGCGGCCTACCCGGACACCTGCCTGGGCACCGACTCGCACACCACCATGCAGAACGGCCTCGGCGTGCTCGGCTGGGGCGTCGGCGGCATCGAGGCCGAGGCGGCCATGCTCGGCCAGCCGGTCTCGATGCTGATTCCGCGGGTGGTCGGGTTCCGGCTCAGGGGCGAGCTGCCGGCCGGGGCCACCGCCACCGACCTGGTGCTGACCATCACCGAACTGCTGCGCAAGCACGGCGTCGTCGGCAAGTTCGTCGAGTTCCACGGCGATGGCGTGGCCGCCGTGCCGGTGGCCAACCGGGCCACGATCGGCAACATGAGCCCCGAGTTCGGCTCCACCTGCGCGATCTTCCCGATCGACGCCGAGACGATCGCCTACCTGCGGCTGACCGGGCGCAGCGACGAGCAGGTCGCGCTGGTCGAGGCGTACGCCAAGGAGCAGGGCCTGTGGCACGAGCCGGGCCGCTCGGCGCGCTACTCCGAAGAGCTCGAGCTCGACCTGTCGACCGTGGTCCCGTCGCTGGCCGGGCCCAAGCGGCCGCAGGACCGGGTGGCGCTGACCGACGCCAAGACCGCGTTCCGCGAGGCGCTCGGCTCGTACGTGCCGCTGGACACCCTCGACGAGGAGATCGCCGACACGTTCCCCGCCTCCGACCCGTTCGTCCCGGAGAAGAACGGCGCGGCCGTCCACGAGGCCGCGCCCGCGCCGACGCCGGCCGCCCGGCGCCCGTCCGCTCCGGTCGAGGTGACCCTTGACGACGGCACCAAGACCGAGGTCGACCACGGATCGGTGGTGATCGCCGCCATCACCTCGTGCACCAACACCTCCAACCCGTCGGTCATGGTCGGCGCGGCGCTGCTGGCCAAGAAGGCGGTCGAGGCCGGGCTGGACCGCAAGCCGTGGGTCAAGACCAGCCTCGCGCCCGGGTCCAAGGTGGTCATGGACTACTACGAGCGGGCGGGCCTCACGCCGTACCTGGACAAGCTCGGCTTCAACCTGGTCGGCTACGGCTGCACCACCTGCATCGGCAACTCCGGCCCGCTGCCCGAGCCGGTCAGCGAGGCGGTGAACGCCAGCGACCTCGCGGTGGTCTCGGTGCTGTCGGGCAACCGGAACTTCGAGGGCCGGATCAACCCGGACGTGAAGATGAACTACCTGGCCTCGCCGCCGCTGGTGGTGGCCTACGCCCTGGCCGGGACCATGGACATCGACCTCACCTCGGAGCCGCTCGGCACCGGCAAGGACGGCCGGCCGGTCTACCTGTCCGACCTCTGGCCGTCCCCCCAGGAGATCTCCGACATCGTGCGGAACGCGGTGGCCGCGGAGATGTTCACCCGCGACTACGCCGACGTGTTCGCCGGGGACGACAACTGGCGGGAGCTCGACGTGCCGCCGGGCCAGACGTTCGGCTGGGATCCCGAGTCCACCTACGTGCGCCGCCCTCCGTACTTCGACGGGATGCCGGCCGAGCCCGAGCCGGTGACCGACATCCGGGGGGCTCGGGTGCTGGCCCTGCTCGGCGACTCGGTCACCACCGATCACATCTCGCCGGCCGGCGCGATCAAGACCGACGGCCCGGCCGGGCGGTACCTGATCGAGCACGGCGTCGAGCGCCGCGACTTCAACAGCTACGGCTCCCGGCGCGGCAACCACGAGGTGATGATCCGCGGCACGTTCGGCAACATCCGGCTGCGCAACCAGCTGGCCCCCGGGACCGAGGGCGGGGTCACGGTGAAGCTGCCCGAGGGCACTCAGACGTCGATCTACGAGGCGTCGCGGGCCTACCTCGAGCAGGGCACCCCGCTGCTGGTGCTGGCGGGCAAGGAGTACGGCTCCGGCTCGTCCCGCGACTGGGCGGCGAAGGGAACCGCGCTGCTCGGGGTGCGGGCCGTGCTGGTCGAGTCGTTCGAGCGGATCCACCGGTCCAACCTGATCGGGATGGGCGTGCTGCCGCTGCAGTACCGGCCGGGGGAGTCCGCCGCGTCGCTGGGGCTGACCGGCCACGAGGTGTTCGACGTGACCGGGATCGAGGCGATCAACTCCGGCCCGGTGCCGAGGGAGGTGACCGTGACCGCGGACGGCCGGGAGTTCCGCGCGGTGGTGCGGATCGACACCCCCGGCGAGGCCGAGTACTACCGGCACGGCGGCATCATGCAGTACGTGCTGCGGTCCCTGCTCGCCCGCGGCTGATCTGTCCCTGGCCTAGCCCGGCCTAGCCCACGGCGGCCAGCCGGGCCCGGACCAGATCCGCGTTGGGGTGCTGCAGGTCGTCGAGGATGCTCAGGGACCGCCGCCATACCTCCCGCGCCAGCGGCAGGTCGCCGTCGGCCTGGTGCACGTTGCCCAGCTGTCTGAGGGCCTCGGCCTCGTCGAAGCGATCGCCGAGCTCCGCGAACCGCTGCGCCGACCGCTCGTAGGCGGTCACGGCCGCGGCGTGCTCGCCGAGTTGCACCCGCAGGTAGCCGAGCGTGCCCCAGGTCGCCGCCTCGTTGCGCCGGTTGTCGAGGCCGGTCTCCAGGCGCAGCGCGCGCAGGCAGCACGACACGGCCCGCCGGTACTGGCCGAGGTGCCCGTAGAGCCAGCCGGAGTTGTTGAGCGCCACGACCTGCCCGGCGCGATCGCCGCAGCGGCGGAACAGGCGCAGCGCCTCCTCGTTGTGCCGTAGCGCCTCCTCGTACCGGGTCTCCAAGTCCAGCACCTGGGCCAGGTTGATGTTCGTGTTGGCCTCGCCGTCCTGGTCACCGGCCTGGCGGTACAGGGCCAGCGCCCGCTGCAGGTGGGCATGGCTGTCCGGCCGGGAGCCCAGCCGCAGCCACGCGCGGCCGAGGTAGCGGTGCGAGAAGGCCTGCCCGGGCCGGTCGCCGAGCGCCTCCGCGGCCGCGAGCGCGGTCTCCTGGCTGTCACACAGGTCATGCCAGTGCCCCCGCCAGTACAGGAACCCGGACAGGGTCCACGCCAGCTCCCAGGCGTAACCGCTCAGCCCGGCGCCGGCGGCCGAGGAGATCACGGCCAGGAGCACGTGGTGCTCGGCCTCGAACCAGGTCATCGCCAGGTCGCGGTCGGCGAAGGTCTCCGCCGACGTCCCGCCGAGCGGCGGGTCCAGGGCGGGAGCGGCCCGGTTCGGGCTGAGCAGCACGGCCGCGGCATGGCCGGTATGCAGGTAGTGGTCCAGCACCCGGCTTGCGGCCGCGCTCCGGGCGTCGTCGTCCACGGCGACGGCGGCCTGCTCGGCCGCGTAGGCGCGCAGCAGGTCGTGCAGCCCGAACCGGCCCGGCGCGGGTTCGGCGAGCAGGTGCGCCCGGGTCAGCTCGGCCACGGCCTGGCGGGCCCGGCCGGGCGAGACGCCGGCCAGGCTCGCGGCGGCCGGGACCGAGATATCGGGGCCGGGGTGCAGGCCCAGCAGGGCGAACATCCGCGCGGCGGGCGGCGTGAGCTGCCCGCTGGACCAGGAGAAGACCGCCCGGACGCTGCCGGCCGGGTCGCCGGTGTCGAAGGCGTCCAGGCGGCCGCGCGAGTCGCGCAGCTCGGCGGCGATGGCGGCCAGCGGGAAGCTGGGGCGGGCGCCGGCCCGGGCCGCCGCGATGGCCAGGGCCAGCGGCAGCCGCGCGCACAGCCGGGTGATCTCGGCTACCGCGGCCGGCTCGGCGGCGACCCGCTCCGCGCCGAGCCGGACGGCGAGCAGCGCGCGCGCCTCGGCGTCGGTGAGGACGTCGAGGGTTATCAGGCGGGCGCCCTCGGAGGCGGCCAGGCCGCCCAGCTCGTTCCGGCTGGTCGCGAGGACCAGGCAGCCGGGTGAGGCGGGCAGCAGCGGCCGGACCTGCCGCTCGTCGCGGGCGTTGTCCAGCAGGATCAGCAGCCGCTGGCCCGCGATCAGGCTGCGGTAGAGGCCGGTCTGCGCCTCGAGGCTGGCCGGGATCCGGCCCGGGCTCACGCCGAGGGCGTCAAGGAACCCGCGGATCGCCTCGGCCGGCGCCACGGGAGTCCCCGAGGGATCGAAGCCGCGCAGGTTGACGTACAGCTGCCCGCCCGGGAAGCGGTCCGCGACCTGGTGCGCCCAGCGGACCGCCAGCGCGGTCTTGCCGACCCCGGCGGTGCCGCCGATCGCGGAGATCACCACCGTCCCCGGCGCCTCCGCCGCGGCCCGGTCCAGGATCCTGGTCAGCGCGGCCAGCTCCCCGGCCCGGCCGGAGAAGTGCGCCGCGGTGCCCGGCAGCTGCCGCGGCACGGCCGGCGCGGCCGCCGTCGCGGGCCGGGCCGGGGTCAGGGCCGGGTCGGCGGCGAGGATCTGGCGGTGCAGCTCGCGCAGCTCGGGACCGGGCTCGGCGGCGAGCTCATCGACCAGGGTCCGGCGGGCGCGACCGTAGGCGGCCAGCGCCTCGGCCTGGCGGCCGCTGCGGTACAGGGCCAGCATCAGCTGCGCGTGCAGCCGCTCGCGCAGCGGGTGAGCGCCGGCCAGCTCCGCAAGCTCGGCGGTCAGCTCGGCGTGACGTCCCCGGTGCAGGTCGGCGTCGATGCGCGTTTCCAGTGCCTGCAGCCGTAGTTCCTCAAGACGGGGTACGTTACGCACCGTCAGCACATCGGCCTCAACGTCAGCCAGCGGCCGGCCGCGCCACAGGGCTAGCGCCGCGCGCGCCCGCGCCGCCGCGTCGTCCCACGACCGTTCCGCGGCCGCCGCCCGGGCCGATCCCAGCAGCGCCTCGAACCGGGTCAGGTCCAGCTCTTGCGCGCCGACGTTGATCAGGTAGCCGCGCGGCTGCGCGATGATCCTGGCCTGGCCCTCGTCGCCCAGGGCCCGGCGCAGCCGCTTCACGTAGTTCCGGATGGTCACCTGGGCCGACGGCGGCGGCCCGGCCCCCCACAGCGTCTCGGCGATCCGGTCGACCGCCACCACCTGGTTGGCGGCCAGCAGCAGCTCGGCCAGGATCGTCCGCTGGTTGCCCCGCGGCACCGGGATGACCGTCCCGCCGCGACGCACCAGTAACGGCCCGAGCAGGCCAAACTCCAGCTCCGTCATCAGCCGCCAACCGTCGCTGCCACCTCCGCGCTACGCGGATGCTACCGGTCCGGCTCAGGCTCAAAGGCGAATGTCGGGCGTACGCGCAAAGACCGGGCGGAGATGGTCATGGTGGACGGGAGCAGCGGCGTCCTGACGGCGCCGCGCCGGCGTGCGGTGGACGGCGGGGACGTGCTGGTGCTACCCGGCCCTGGCCGGTTCCCTGGCCGAGCCGGGAATGACGGCCAGGCGCCGCATCAGCGCGTCGAACTGGTCGAACGACAGGCTCTGGTCGGCGTCGGACAGGGCCCGGTCCGGGTCGGGGTGGACCTCGATGAGCAGCCCGTGCGCGCCCGCCGCGCGCGCGGCCCAGGCCATCGGCGCCACGTAGCGGCGCTGACCGGTGCCGTGGCTCGGGTCCACGATCACTGGCAGGTGTGACCGCTCGCGGACCACGGCGACCGCCGACAGGTCGAGGGTGTTGCGGGTGGCGCTCTCGAACGTCCGGATACCCCGCTCGCACAAGATCACCTGCTGGTTGCCCTGAGCGACCACGTACTCGGCCGCCGCCAGCCATTCCTCGATCGTGCTGGACAGCCCGCGCTTGAGCAGCACCGGCCGGTCCACCTTGCCGATCTCGCGCAGCAGGTCGAAGTTCTGCATGTTGCGCGCGCCGACCTGCAGGATGTCGGCCGCCCGGGCCATCCGCTGCACCTGGTCCACCGCCATCACCTCGGTGACCACGGGCAGGCCGGTCTCGCGCCCGGCCGCGACCAGCAGGTCCAGCCCGTCCCAGCCCAGTCCCTGGAACGCGTACGGGGAGGTGCGGGGCTTGAACACGCCGCCGCGCAGCACGTGCGCGCCCTGGTCCCGGACGAACCGGGCGGTGGCCTCGATCTGGTCGCGGCTCTCCACCGAGCACGGGCCGGCCATGACCACGAACCCGTCGCCGCCGACCAGCACGTCGCCGACCCGGATGACCGTGTCCGCCTGCCGCGCCGCCCGGTCGACCAGCTTGTAGTGGCGTGACCTGGGTGCGGCGGGCCTGGCCGCCACGGCTTCCAGCATTTCCGCCGGGTCGCCCCCGGCCCTGGCGGCGGTTTCACCTTCTTGCGGCGGACCGGGCAGGTCTCCGGGCCTGGCCGGGGCGCGCAGCGCCTTGGCCGGGTAGCTGCCGAGTACCTTGACGAACAGGGCCGCCGAGCGCAGCTCGTCAAGGGCGGCAGCGGTCCTCGGCTCGGCGGCGTTGCCCTCGAAATCGAGGAAGAACATGTACTCCCAGGGACGGCCGGGGCGCGGCCGGGACTCGAGCTTCGTCATTGAGTGGCCGCTGCCGGACAGTACCTCCAGGCAGCGCAGCAGATCCCCCTCCTCGTGCCCGGTGACCAGGATCAGGCTCGTTTTGCAGGGAACTCGCTGGTCCACGGCGGCCGGCTTCGCCGACAGCGCCACGAACCTCGTGAAGTTGTCATCGCTGTCGTTGATGCCCCGGCGCAACACGACGAGCCCGTACGCGGCGGCGGCCTCCGCGGAGGCGATCGCCGCGACGGTGGGGTCGCCGGATTCCGCCACGGCCTGCATCGCCCCGGCGGTGTCGAAGTAGGTGGTGGGCTCCGCGTTCGACAGGGATAGGAGGAACTGGGAGCACTGCTCGAGCCCCTGCGGATGAGACAGGATGCGGCGCAGCGAGGACAGCGGGACCTCGGCGATCGCGGCCAGGCAGTGGTCGACCTTCCAGGTCTCCTCGCCCACGATGAACAGCTCGTGCGAGCGCAGCACGGCGTAGACCTCGTTGATGCTCCCGGCGGTGGTGTTCTCGATCGGCAGCACCGCGAGATCGGCGTCACCGGCGAGCAGCGCGTCGGCGGCCTCCCGGAACGTCCGGTAGCCGGTAAGGTCACCGGTCAGGCCGCGTCCGGCCAGGTACTTCTGCGCTGCAGCGTCGCTGTAGGAATGCGCGGTGCCCTGGAACGCGACCCGGGCCCGCCCGCCGGCATCGCCGTTCAGGTGCCGCGCCTGCTGCGCCACCGAGTCGCTGATCAGCTCGCGGAAGATCGCGCGCACCAGGCTGGCGGAGACCCCGAGGTCGGCGGCCACCGCCACCACGCCGTCCAGCACCTTCCGTTCCCGGTCGGGGTCCTGAATCGCGGCCGTGCCCTGCTCCTTGACCTGGGCGATGGCCGCGATCAGCTCGCGCCGCTGCGCGATCAGGCGGACGATCCCCTGGTCCACCTGGTCGAGGCCCTGCCGCAGGTCGGCGATGTCTGGCTGCTCGTTGCTCACTGTTTTCCCCTCACGTCGCAACGGTAGCGTCTTTGGGTGCGTCAATCAGAAAGCTCGCCCGCGGCGGATACCCCCGACGGGGCCCGGCCGGGGCTCCGGGCCGGCCTCCCCGGTGCCCGCGCCATGGTCCTGCTCACGGCCGGCATCCTCGTGCTCGCGGTCAATCTGCGCGCCGCGATCGCCAGCCTGCCCCCGGTTTTCCCCGACTTGTCCGCCGCGCTGCACCTGTCCTCGGCCTCGATCAGCGTGCTCGCGGCGGTCCCGGTGCTCTGCTTCGGCGTGTTCTCCGGCCTGGGCGCCCCGCTGAGCCGCAGGTTCGGCGAGGAACGCGTGCTGCTGGGCGCGCTGGTGCTGCTGGCCGGCGGCCTGCTGCTGCGCGGAGCCCTGCCCGGCTCGATGCTGTTTCCCGGCACGGTCCTGGCGGGCGGGGCGATCGCGCTGATGAACGTGCTGCTGCCGAGCCTGGTCAAGCGCCGCCGCCCGGACCGGGCCGGGCTGCTGATCGGCTCCTACCTGCTGATGCTCAGCGCGGGCGCGGTAATCGCGTCGCTGATCGCGGTGCCGGTGTTCAAGGCGGCCGGCGGCAGCCAGGGCGGCGCGGGCTGGCCGGTGCAGCTCACGCTGGGCCTGTGGGCGCTGCCGGCCGCCGCGGCGGCGGTGGCCTGGCTGCCGCAGGTCCGGTACCGCACCCAGCCGGACCGCGCCGGGCGGGCCGCCCGGGTGGCCGTGCACCGGCACCTGCTCGCGTGGCAGGTCGCCGCGTTCATGGGGCTGCAGAGCATGGTCTACTACGGCACGCTGTCCTGGCTGCCCACGCTGTTCCAGGACCGGGGCGTCAGCGCGGCCGCGGCGGGCGGCCTGCTGGCCCTGATGAACGTGGGGAACGCGATCACCGCGATGCTGATGCCGGTGCTCGCCCAGCGCGCCCGCGACCAGCGGCTGCTGGTCACCGCGATGGCGGTGGCCGCGGCCGGCGGCCTGGTGGGCGTGCTGCTCGCCCCGACCGGCACCGCCGCGGCCTGGACCCTGCTGCTCGGCCTGGGCCAGGGCGCGTCGCTGGGCCTGGGGATCTTCTTCACGATGGCCCGGGCGTCCGACCCGATGGGCGCCGCCTCGCTGTCCTCCTTCGCGCAGAGCAGCGGGTACCTGATCGCGGCGGCGGGGCCGCTCGCGGTCGGGTTCCTGCACGCCGCGACCGGCGGCTGGACGGCGCCGATCCTGGCGCTGCTCGGGGTGGTCGCGGCCATGCAGTGGTCCGGCTGGCTGGCCGGACGGGCCCGGACCCTGCCCCCACGGGGGAAACCGGGTGAACCCGCTGAACCGTCACCGCCGCCCGGACGTGTTGAGGGAGTTGGGGAATTTGAGTGAGTGGGGAATCACTCGAGTGGGGGTGGCAGGTGGTGCGTGCGCTCAGCGTGCGTCAGCCATGGGCGTGGGCGATCGCCCGGGGATATAAGCCGATCTTGAACCGGTCCTGCGCCACCGGGTACCGCGGCCCGCTGGCGATCTACGCCTCGCTGCGGGTCGACCCGGGATCGGTCGAGGGCCATGATCTCCGGGAGGCGGTCAGCGCCACCTGGGACGCGGCCGACCCGGTGACCGCGATCGGCGGCATCATCGCCGTGGTCAGCCTCGAGGGCGTCTGCTCGGCGGTCGCCGCGGGCGATCCCGCTTCGGGCCGGTGCGCCTGCGGCGAGTGGGCGACGGCGGGCGCCTATCACTGGCAGCTCGCTCACCCGCGCCCGCTGCGGTGGCCGGTCCTGGCCCTGGGCCGGTCCGGGCTGTGGGAGCTGGCCCCGGAGGTCGCCGACGGGCTGAACAGGTTCCTGCCTGACGAGGTCGTCAGGGCGGGAAGGGCGGGATAGGCCCGGCCGACTTAGAATCGGTGGATTCCCGGATCGACTGTCCCGCGCGCTGGGACACCCGGCCGACAGCGGCCCGAGACCACCGAGGAGCTGAGCCAGTGACTCTGCTGGAGACCATCTCTAGTCCGCGGGACCTCAAAGCGCTCAGCGTCGCCGAACTGCCCCAGCTGGCGGGCGAGATTCGCGACGTCCTGATCGAGACGGTGTCCAGGACCAGCGGTCACCTGGGGCCCAACCTGGGCGTGGTCGAGCTCACCATCGCGCTGCACCGGGTCTTCGACTCGCCCGTGGACAAGATCGTTTTCGATGTCGGCCACCAGGCCTACGTGCACAAGCTGCTCACCGGCCGGCACGCGAACTTCGGGACGCTGCGGCAGCGCGGCGGGGTGTCGGGCTACCCGAGCCGGGCCGAGTCCGAGCATGACCTGGTCGAGAACTCGCACGCCTCCACCGGCCTGAGCTACGCCGACGGCCTGGCCAAGGCCTACCGGCTGCGCGGCGAGGGACACCGGACCGTCGTCGCGGTGATCGGCGACGGCGCGCTGACCGGCGGGATGGCCTGGGAGGCGCTCAACAACATCGCGGTCGCCAAGGACAGCCGGATCGTCATCGTGGTCAACGACAACGGCCGCTCCTACCAGGCGACGATCGGCGGGCTGGCCGACCACCTCGCCGCCGTCCGGGTGTCCCAGCGATACGAGAACGTGCTCGACTACATCAAGACCACGCTGTCGCACACCCCGCTGGTCGGCCCGCCGCTCTACGAGACGCTGCACGGGATCAAGAAGGGCATCAAGGACGTGCTGCAGCCGCAG
>Ga0335073_10006361_pt1 | contig 16578 bp, 13 predicted proteins | sample Lox_Sample_22_FD_207093 | JGI IMG/M metagenome (GOLD analysis project Ga0335073, IMG submission 207093) | Soil microbial communities from Loxahatchee National Wildlife Refuge, Florida, United States - Lox_Sample_2.2 | ecosystem: Environmental > Terrestrial > Soil > Wetlands | place: USA... | reverse complement strand
GAGCACCTGCAGCGGCTCGACGTCCAGGTCCGGTCGCTGCACCCGCCACGCGGCGACGAGCTCGTCGACCTCGTCAGAAAGCTGCCTCATGAGTCACAGCGTATCTCTTGACGTCAAGATGCTTGGGAAGTATCTTGACGTCAAGATGTTTCAGGTGAAGAGATAGCGCTCTACGTGGAGGGATGCCTGTCATGTGGGATGCGGCGCAGTACCTGCGGTTCGGCGGCGAGCGAGCCCGGCCGTTCTTCGATCTCCTCGCACAGGTTCGCGCGGAGCGCCCCGGATACGTCGCCGACCTCGGCTGCGGCCCCGGCAACCTCACCGGTGCGCTCGCGCAGCGCTGGCCGCGGGCCCAGATCGTCGGCGTCGACAACTCACCGGAAATGATCAGCGCCGCGAACACCGCGAACGCGGGCGGCAACGTCTCGTTCGCGCTCGGCGACGTGCGGGACTGGGCGCCGGACCGGCAGCCTGACGTGCTTGTCTGCAACGCCGTGCTGCAGTGGGTGCCTGGCCATCACGGCCTGCTCCTGCGCTGGGCGGACATGCTCGAACCAGGCGGGTGGCTCGCGTTCCAGCTGCCAGGCAACTTCGACCATCCCAGTCACGCGATCGTCAGGGAGATGGCGGGCTCCCCGCGGTGGCACGACCTGCTGCGGGATGCCGAGCTGAACCGCCAGGCCGGCGCGCCGGAGGAGTACGCCGAGCTGCTCGCCCGGCCTGGTTACGAGGTGGACGCCTGGGAGACCAGCTACGTGCACATCCTGCAGGGCGAAAACCCGGTGCTGGAGTGGACGCGGGGGACCACGCTGCGGCCGGTGCTAGCCGCGCTGGACGCCGAACAGGCCGCCGACTTCACCCGCGAGTACGGGGAGCGGTTGCGCAAGGCATACGACCACCGTCCGTTCGGGACATTGTTCCCGTTCCGCCGGGTATTCACGGTGCTGCACCGCCGCGCCGACCCCAGCCACGTGCGGAGCGATCCCGCCGCCGACTAATACAATAATTCCTATTGAATTAATAGAGAAAGTCTGCCATGATCATGCCGTGCGACAGGGAAGCGCGACTGAGCAGCGGATTCTCGACCAACGGCAGCTCGCCGCCGAGGTGCGCAGGCTGACTGCCACTCCGGCGGACTGGGTGACCCGGGTGCGGCTAGACCCAGAGGGACGCTGGTACGAGCGGATCGCCACGAGCGAGGGATATGAAGTGTGGCTGATCAGCTGGCTGCCCGGGCAGTCGACCGGGTTCCACGACCACGGGGAGTCGGCGGGAGCGTTCGGTGTGGTGTGGGGCGCTCTCGACGAGTGCGTGGTGCCGCGCGCCGGTTCCCGGGCGCTGGTCAACCAGGTGCGCGCGGGCGAGGTCCGGGCGTTCGGCCCGCGCTATGTCCACGATGTGCGCAATTCCGCGGCCGGAGCGGTCGCCGTCAGCGTCCACGCCTACTCGCCGCCGCTGTCCTCGATGACCAGGTATAGCCTCACGCCTGGCGGGCTCGTTGTGTCCGGGACAGAGGGGGCGGGCGATTGGTGACGGTGCGGCCGAGCGGGGCGCGGTCGATCGACGAGATCCTCGCGGCCGCGCGCACCCGGCTGACACGGGTGAGCGCGGCGGAGGCGTTCGGGGAGTTCTGCGACGGGGCCACGCTGATCGACATCCGGCCGGCCGCACAGCGTGCCGCCGTCGGCGAGGTCCCTGGTTCGGTGGTGGTCGAGCGCAACCACCTGGAGTGGCGGTTCGACCCGGCCAGCGGCGCTCGCCTGCCCTGGGTGACCGGGTATGGCATGCGGCTGATCGTGATCTGCGCCGAGGGGTACACCTCGAGCCTCGCCGCAGTCGCGCTGCACGACCTCGGATTCGCGCGCGCGACCGACGTGGTCGGCGGCTACGCCGCGTGGACGGCCGCGGGCCTGCCGACGGCGCGGGCCGCGGACCGCGCGGCCGTGATCGCGCCTGGCGCCTCCGCCGCCGTGGCGACGGCCAGATCCTTGGCAGCGGCTAGGCTTTAGCGTCCAGCTGAGACAGGCCGTTCCAGGCCAGGTCGATCATGTTGGCGGCGACCTGCTCGAGCTTGGGCTTGCGGTTGTCCAGCCACCACTGGCCAGTGAACGCGACCATGCCGACCATCATCTGGGAGTACATCGGCGCCAGCTTGGGATCGCGGCCGCGGGACTTGAGGAAGTCGGCCATGATGTACTCGACCTGGCCCGCGATGTCGGACAGCAGGGTGCCGTAGGTGCCGCCGACTGGGTTCGAGTCGCGGACCAGGATGCGGAAGCCGTCGGCGTTGTCTTCGATGTAGCGCAGCAGGGCGACGGCGGCCGCCTCGAATTTCGGCTTGGAGTGGCCGCCCTCGAACAGCATCGTGGTCATCGTGGTCAGCCGCTCCACCTCACGGTCGACCACGACGGCGTACAGCCCCTCCTTGCCGCCGAAGTGCTCGTACACCACCGGCTTGGAAACCCCCGCCTGGGCGGCGATCTCCTCGATCGAGGTGCCCTCGAAGCCCCGTTCCGCGAAGAGGCGGCGGCCGATGTCCAGCAGTTGCTGCCGCCGTTCCTGCCCGGTCATTCGCTTTCTGTTGTTTGTCCTGGGGGCCTCGGTCACCGCAACATCATGGCCGCTATGCCGCCGCCCTGTCAGCCTGGTTTACGCCTTTGCCGTTTTTGTCGGCCTTGTCGGTCTTGCCGGTGCGCTTGGTCATGCCGCCGAGGCTCCGGGTGGCCGTCGCGGGGCGCTTGGCATTCAGTCGCGCCTCCTCCGGCCAGCGCACGTCGTAGGCCCAGCCGAGCTTCTCGAAGGCCCAGATCACCCGGGCGCTCTGGTCGATCTGCCCTTTCAGCGCGCCGTGCCTGGCGCAGGTCGGGTCCGCGTGGTGCAGGTTGTGCCACGACTCGCCGAACGACGCGATGGCCAGCCACGAGACGTTCCGCGACCGGTCGCGGGCCTCGAACTCCTTGTCGCCGAACGTGTGGCAGATCGAGTTGATGGACCACGTGACGTGGTGCAGCAGCGTGACCCGCACCAGGCTGGCCCAGAAGAACGCGGTGATCGCGCCGTGCCAGGACATCCCCCACAGGCCGCCGATCAGCGCCGGGAGCAGCAGCGTGACGGCGATGAGCGGGCCGAACGCCTTGTCAACGATCTTGATCTTGCGGTCGGCGAGCAGGTCGGGGGAGAACTTCTCCTGCGAGGTCCTGTTCGGGTCGAAGAGCCAGAGCATGTGCGCGTGGATCAGGCCCTTGGTCAGCGCCTTCCAGTCCTCCCCGTACTTCCAGGGCGAGTGCGGGTCGCCTTCCTTGTCGCTGTACTTGTGGTGCCGGCGGTGGTCAGACACCCACGTGATGACCGGACCCTGCATCGCCAGGCTGCCCGCGATCGCGAGCGCGACCCGCAGGCCGGTCTTCGCCTTGAACGAACCGTGCGTGAAGTACCTGTGGTAACCAACCGTCACGCCGAGGCCGGTGACCCAGTAGAAGACGGCGGCGATCACCACGTCGTGCCAGCCGAGGCCCCAGCCCCAGGCGAACGGGATGGCGGCGAGCAGCGCCAGCATCGGCACCCCGACGAACACCCCGACCAGGACGCGCTGCGCCATGGTGCTCGGCTGATCCTCGACATCTGGTCGCGCCGCGCGCATAACCGTGGGAGTGGGAGTGCCGGGTGCGTCCTGAGTCGTTGACATGGTGCTCCTCGAGAGAAGGCGCCGGGCGGGCGGAAGCCTTATACGCTTACGTAACCGTAGCCTACGACACCGTAGGTTGTGCAAGTTTTGAAGATGAATTCTTCCGGATCGCCGCATGAATGCCGGTCGCACCGGCGCATCTCGTCTCAGCATCTGAGACATCTCTCAGCTACTTCTCACGTCATCGGCCGGTCCCGGTCGCGGTCGCCTCAGTGCAGGTGCTGCCGATCCTGGACAGGCTATTCACGCCGGTGCTCGCGCCATCTCCCGGTAAAGTGTTGCTAGCCATCCCGGATCGTCTAGCCTGGCAGGACAAGTGCCTTTGGAGCACTGAACGAAGGTTCGAATCCTTCTCCGGGAGCTGCCAATAGAGGTTCGAAAGCTGGCCGGTACGGACGGGCTGCCATTGCCGCCGACGACCACCCTTCGATCTTGCGGTAGAGGGCGCTGCTCCGGTACACCGCGACGCGGAGGCAGCCGTGATAATTCTCGCCGGTGTTCTTCCGATTGGTCTTGGGGCTGTGCCGCTTCAGTGTCGGCTTCGTGAACTGGCCAGGTTGCGCATCGGTGACCCGGAGCCAGTACTCCTGGGCCGCTGCGGCGTCGGCGCTCTCGTGAATTTGCACGCAGAATGTTAGGTCGTTGTCCGGAACGCCAGCCGTCTTCAGGAACTGCAGGAAGAACCTGATAAGGCGCGCGTCGCTGTTCACGAAGATGACACGTTCGCCGCCGCGGCGTGACTTTCTCTTCGCTCCTTCGCACCAGTAGGCGATCGCACCCGCGATGATGATCTCCCGGTCGGTGAGGTCACCCACGTGCGCTGAGGCCACGGCACACTCCGCTGCGCGGCGCGCTTCGCGAACCTGCATCTCCTTCTTCCAGAAATCACGGACTCCGTCCGCGGCGCGCTTCTTGGACTGCGCGTACGTGAGCCTGGGCGGCCGTGGGAGATCCCTTACCCAGAGCGAGATGGAGGCTTTGGAGACGCCCAGCCGAGACGCGATTTCTTTATACGTAAGTCCATCGCCGCGCAATTCGCGTGCCTGGACCCGGAGCTGGTCTTTCGAGTTTGGGCGGAGCGTCCACGCTGGTGGCGGCACGCCCTGCAGGAGATCGTTGAGCGTGCTGTTGCTCATTGGGCCGAGAGCTTGCTTGATCTCGCGGCGGGATTTGCCTTCGCGGCGGAGCGCGATCGCCTGCTCGCGCAGGCAGGCAAGCTCCTCTTGGGTTCTCATATTCGAATATTAGCTTTACGGTCTGACATTCGACCTGACGGCAGATGTGGCGAAGGCGTCCGTCAGTCGTGGTGGCGCGGGGGTTCCCGGCGCTGGCGGGTCATCGAGAGCATGATCGAGCCGTAACCGACGTCGTCATCGTCGTCGTCATCGAGCAGGCTCGCCACCCGCTCGATGTTGACGTCGCCGACCACCTGGTTGTGGCCGCCGCGCGTGTCCCGGGAAAGAGCCTTGACCCGGGCGGCCTCCTGCTCGGCGACGGCCCGCTGCTCCGCCGCCTGCTGCTCCGCCGCCTGCTCGGCCGCCGCCTGCTGCTCGGCCGCCTGCTGCGCGCCGGCGAGCAGATGCGGCCTGGCCCACATGAAGTAGCTGATCCACGCCGAGCCCGTCGAGGCGGACCAGTCGTTTCCGCTCAGGTAGTGCACGGTCTGGACGAGCGCGTGCGCCACACTCGCGTACTGGGCGTCAGGGAAGCCCTCGTACCAGTTCATCGCGCCCACCTGGCGCAGCCCGTCGAGGATGACCTGCGGCGGCTGGTCGGTGAGCGCCACCCAGAACAGCGACCGCACCATCCGCTCGCAGAACACCCACATGTCCAGGCTCGGCGCTACGGCAGACTCCGGGATGAGGCCTGTGACGTCGTAGTGCAGCTGCCGGATGACCGCCTCCTGGTTCCGGGACAGGCGCGCCGCCGACTGGCGGATAAGTGGCCAGGCCCCGGGGTCGAGCGCCTGCTGCTGTTGCTGTGGTTGCTGTTGTGCATGCTGTGGCTGCTGTGGCTGCTGCATTGGTTGACGCCGCGGCATCTGCTGCTGCGGCTGGTATTGCTGTTGTTGTTGCGGTGCGGTCGGCGGGGCGTCGTGGCTCAGGTCACTCGCCATGTCGGACTCCCTCCCCTACGTCTCACCTTTAAGACGTCTTAGCTATGAGCGGCCGGTGCCGCGCAACCTTCCGTCAGGAACGACCGCCCCGCTCCGCTCCCACTCCGGTGAGCGCCCGCACTTGCATCCGGGCGTACCGTGCCGCGTCAGGGGGGTTGGGGTCGGTCACGGTGCCGAGCCAGCCGAGAAAGAACGCGAGCGGAACCGAGACGATCCCCGGGTTGGTCAACGGGAAGAACGCGAAGTTGATGTGCGGATCGGTGATCAGCGACGTGCCGGGATCGCCGGAGATATCTGGAGAGAAGATGATCAGGCCTACCGCGGTGATCAGCCCGCCGTAGATGCTCCACAGAGCGCCTCGTGCGGTGAACCGCGGCCAAAAGAGTGAATAGAGCAGGGATGGCAGGTTGGCCGACGCGGCGATCGCGAACGCCAGTCCCACCAGGAAAGCCACGTCGATGGCCTTCGCGTAGATTCCGCCGATCACCGCCACGGTTCCGATCACGACCGCGGTGATGCGCGCCACGCGCACCTCATCGGCGGGATCGGTGTCACCGTCGCGCATGATGCCGGCGTAGACGTCGTGGGCGAAACTGGCGCTCGCGGTGATGGTCAGGCCCGCAACCACGGCGAGGATCGTGGCGAAGGCGACGGCCGCCACGATGCCGAGCAAGAGCGTCCCGCCCAGCTTGAAGGCGAGCAGCGGCACCGCGGAGTCGCCCTTGCCTGGCGCGGCGAGGATGGCCTTGCCGCCCACCAGCCACATCGCGCCGAAGCCGAGCACGAGCGTGCACAGGTAGAACAGCCCGACCACCCAGATCGTCCAGACCACGCTCCGGCGGGCTTCCCGCGCGTTCGGCACCGTGTACAGCCGCATCAGGACGTGCGGCAAGCCGGCCGTGCCGAACACGAGGGCGATCGCGAGCGAGACGAAGTCGAACTTGGTGGCGGTGCTCACGCCGTACTCGAGGCCAGGCCCGAGCACCGCGTTGCCGGCCGGGCTGGCCGCCGCGGCGTGGTGCAACAGGCCGGACAGGCTGAAACCGGCCCTGGCCAGCACCCAGAAGGTGCAGACCACCGCGCCGGCCGCGAGGATCGAGGCCTTGACGATCTGCACCCAGGTGGTGCCCTTCATCCCGCCGACCAGGACGTAGAAGATCATCAGCAGGCCGACGACGGCCACCACGATGTCCTGGCCCGTGCCGCCGTTCACTCCGAGCAGCAGGCTGACCAGCGCGCCCGCACCGGCCATCTGGGCAATCAGGTAGAACAGGCTGACGGTCAGGGTGGACAGCGCCGCGGCCGCGCGCACGGGGACTGCTCTCAGCCGCAGGTCCAGGACGTCGGCCATCGTGTACCGGCCGGTGTTCCTGAAGGGCTCGGAGACCAGCATCAGGACGAACAGCCAGCCCACCAGGAAGCCGATCGAATAAAGGAAGCCGTCATAGCCATAGATGGCGATGATGCCCGCGATGCCGAGAAATGAGGCGGCCGACAGGTAGTCGCCGCCGATCGCGATGCCGTTCTGCCAGCCGGTGAAGGCCCGCCCGCCGGCGTAGTAGTCAGTGGTGGACTTGTTGGTCCCGGCCGCGCTGATGGCGATGACCAGAGTTACCACGACAAAGAAAGCGAAGATGACGAAGTTGAGCGCGGGCGTGCCGACGGTCGCGGCCGCGAGTACCCCAGAGGCAGCCGGGGCGGTTCCCGTCACCTCCGCGCTCCTTCGAGGCGCTGGCGCAGCCTGTCGGAGAGCGGATCGAGCCTTCTGGCGGCCCAGCGGCGGTAGCTGAGGGCGATCGCGAACGTCGAGACGAACTGGAGCACGCCGAAGCACAGCCCTACGTTGATGTCGCCGAACACGCGGACCCGCATAAACCCGGGCGCGAACACCGCGAAGACCACGTAGAGGAAGTACCAGCCGATGAACAGCATGCACGCGGGCCCGACGAAGGAGCCAAAGCGCCGCCGCAGCGTCCAGAAGTCCCGGCTAGCCCGGACGGCCTCGTAGCCGCTGGCGTTCCCGCGGACAGGCTGGGCGGGATACGTGCTGTTAGCCGGATATGTACTGCTAGCTGGATATGTGCTGCTGGCGGTCCCGCGACTAGGTTGGAATAGGGCCATGCGGGGTTCCTCTCTGCGGTGTCTGCGTTATATCAGGCCCACCTTCCGCGTTAGGTGATTTTTGCCGAAATTATGGGATGTGGGGCCTGCTCGCCCCCCGCTCGCGGGCGGAGCGCCCGGAGTGCCCGGAGTGCCCGGAGTGCGCTCGCCAGGTCTCGTGAGTTAAGGTTGGTTGAGGTCAAGCAAGTTATCCTCGAAGCATCCAGGTGGGGGGCAAATCGGCCTATGACGGCTAATTCCGGCGTGGCAGGCGCACCGGCGCGGGCTGGCCGCCCGCTCGGACCGCACTACAAGTGGATCGCGCTGTCCAACACCACGCTCGGCGTGCTGATGGCCACCATCAACCAGTCGATCGTGCTGATCGCGCTGCCCGACGTCTTCCGCGGTATCGGGCTGAACCCGCTGAGCCCGGGGAACACCAGCTACCTGCTGTGGATGTTCATGGGGTTCATGGTCGTGTCCGCGGTCCTGGTGGTGTCATTCGGCCGTCTTGGCGACATGTTCGGGCGGGTCCGGATGTACAACATCGGCTTCGCGGTCTTCACCGTCGGCTCGATCTTCCTGACCCTGACCTGGATGCACGGCACCGTCGCCGCGCTGTGGCTGATCATCTGGCGGGTGGTGCAGGGCGTCGGCGGCGCGTTCCTGTTCGCCAACTCCACCGCGATCCTCACTGACGCGTTCCCGGCTACCCAGCGCGGCACCGCGCTCGGCCTGAACTCGATCGCGGCCATCGCCGGGTCCTTCATCGGGCTGATCCTCGGCGGTGTCCTGGCGCCGGTGAACTGGCACCTGATCTTCCTGGTCTCCGCGCCGGTCGGGGTCTTCGGCACCGTGTGGGCGTACTTCATGCTGCGTGACATCGGAGTGCGCAAGCACGCGCGGATGGACTGGTGGGGCAACCTGCTGTTCGCCGCCGGACTGATCGCGCTCCTAGTCGGCATCACCTACGGCCTGCTGCCCTACGGCGGGCACCCGATGGGCTGGACCAACCCGTGGGTGCTGACCGCGATGTTCGGCGGGCTCGCGATGCTGGTGCTCTTCGTCTATGTCGAGACCAAGGTCGCCGAGCCGCTGTTCCGGATCTCGCTGTTCAAGATCCGTCCGTTCGCCGCGGGGAATGTCGCCAACCTGGCGATGGCCGTGAGCCGCGGCGGCATGCAGTTCATGCTGATCATCTGGCTGCAGGGGATCTGGCTGCCGCTGCACGGCTACAGCTTCAGCCAGACCCCGCTGTGGGCCGGCATCTACCTGGTGCCGCTGACGATCGGTTTCCTGGTGTCGGCGCCGACATCGGGCATCCTCTCGGACAAGTTCGGCGCCAAGGCGTTCACCATGGGCGGAGCGCTGCTGACGGCGGCGAGCTTCCTCGCCCTGGCGTTCCTCCCCGTGAACTTCCACTACTGGCTGTTCGCGCTGCTCACCTTCCTCAACGGCCTCGGAACCGGGGTCTTCGTCGCGCCGAACCGCGCCGAGATGATGAACGCCGTGCCCGCCAACCAGCGCGGCGCCGCGGGTGGCATGATCGCCACGTTCATGAACTCCGCGTCCGTGCTTTCGATCGGCATTTTCTTCTCGCTGATGGTCGTCGGCCTGTCCAACAGCCTTCCGTCCGCCATGTTCGGCGGGCTGACCTCGCAGGGCGTTCCGGCGACGGCGGCGGCCCCGCTCTCGCACCTGCCGCCGATCGGCGTGCTGTTCGCCGCGTTCCTCGGCTACAACCCGATGCAGCAACTGCTCGGCCCGCTGCTGTCGAACCTGTCCCCGGCCCACGCCGCCTACGTGATCGGGCGAGACTTCTTCCCGAGCCTGATCACCGGCCCGTTCCACGATGGGATCGGCGTCGCCTTCGGGTTCGCGATCGCGGCCTGCCTGGTTGCAGCCGTCGCCTCGGCGCTGACCAAGGGCCGCAAGGCGCTGCCTTCGGCGCACGAGTCGCTGGGGTCCGAGCTGGCCGCCGTGGCGGCCGAGAGCAGCGGTATCGAACCGAGCGAACTGGTCGTCCCCGACATGGTGCCAGAAGTGCCGGAATCGGCCGACAAGCCGGGCAGGTCCCCGGGCAGGACGGGCTAGGCAGCGGGCGGGCTGACCGGCTCTGGCCTGTTTGCCTCATCTGTTCGCCTGTAAGGCTTTCGCATGGCCTTAAGCCCTATCTGTGCGGCCTTTCGACACGCTCTGGCTACGGGACGGTATCCTGCGGATGAGGAGCCGGTAAACAGATTTGCCATCGCTCCGCCTGGTGGGGTTCCCGGGAATGATTGCCCTGGTACATGTTCGATGCGATATCCGAGGAGACCGTTGCGCGTGAGCCAAAGTCGCCCGGCCGCAGTCATGATCCTCGCCGCGGGCGAGGGCAGGCGCATGAAGTCGCGTACCCCCAAGGTCCTGCATCCGCTCTGCGGGCGCAGCATGCTCGGGCACGCGCTGGCGGCATCCCGCGAGCTCGACCCCGAACGGATCGTGGTCGTCGTCGGCCACGGCCGGGACGAGGTGAGCGCCGAAGTCGGCAGGCTGGCACCCCAGGCACAGGTCGTCGTCCAGGAGCAGCAACTCGGCACCGGCCACGCCGTGCGGATGGTGACCGAGGCGCTCGGCGTGCTCCAGGGCACCGTCGTGGTGACGTACGGGGACATGCCGCTGCTGCGCGCGCAAACGCTGCGGGAACTCACCCAGCGCCATCGCGGCGCGGGCGACGCCGTCACCGTGCTCACCGCCCAGGGCGACGCGGCGGGCTACGGCCGGATCGTGCGGGACGGCGGCGGCAGGTTCCTGCGCATCGTCGAGGAGGGCGACGCCACGCCTGCCGAACTGGTCATCGACGAGTACAACTCCGGCTGCTACGCCTTCGACGGGCCGCTGCTCGCGGACGCGATCAAGCGCGTGACGACCGACAACACGCAGAACCAGGAATACCTCACCGACGTGGTGGAGATCTTGCGCCGCGACGGTCACCCGATCGGGACCATGCTCGCCGCGGCCGCGGTGGAGGTCCAGGGGATCAACGACCGGGTGCAGCTTGCCGCCGCCCGTCGCGCCCTGAACGACCGCGTACTCGACGGCTGGATGCGGGAAGGCGTCACGGTGACCGACCCGGCCAGCACGTGGGTCGACGTCACCGTCACGATCGGGCAGGACGCCGAGATCGGGCCGCAGACCCAGTTGCAAGGCCAGACGACCATTGGGAGCGGCGCCCGCGTAGGCCCCGGCTGCCTGCTCGAGGACACCTTTGTCGGGGACGACGCCATGGTGCTGAACGCGGTGTGCCGCCAGGCCGAGATCGGCCCGGGGGCGACCGTGGGCCCGTTCGCCTACCTCAGGCCGGGCGCCAGGGTAGAGCGCGGCGCGCACGTCGGCACCTACGTGGAACTCAAGAACTCTGTGATCGGGGCCGGGGCAAAGGTGCCCCACCTCACCTACGTCGGCGACGCGCATATCGGCGAGCGGTCCAACATCGGCGCGGGGACGATCTTCGCCAACTACGACGGCGTGGCCAAGCACCGCACCACGGTCGGCCATGACGTATTCATCGGCAGCGACACCGTCCTGGTGGCGCCGCTCACAGTAGGCGAAGGCGCCTATACCGCGGCCGGCTCGACGATCACCGAGGACGTGCCACCGGGCGCGCTCGGCATAGCGCGAGGGCGGCAGCACAATTCCGAGGGATGGGTGGAACGCAACCGGGCAGGGACACGTTCCGCGCAGGCAGCGGCGGCGAGCCGCGCCCGCGCGGGCCAGGCGGCTCCGGGGGACGACCCCACGGAACCCCCCGCCGGTCCGCACCCCCACAGCGACGATCCCCCGGAGCCCACGCAATAGCACGGTTACAAGTGGCGCGAAGGAGATTAGTGCAGTTGAGCGGCATGACAGCGCCCAGCCAGAAAAAGATGATGTTGTTCGGCGGGCGAGCCTACCCCGAGCTTGCCGCCGAGGTCGCCGACTGCATGGGGATCGAGCCGGCGCCGGCCACTCTGTACGACTTCGCCAACGGCGAGATCATGGTCCGGTTCCTTGAGTCGGTTCGCGGCTGCGACGCGTTCGTCCTGCAGAGTCATACCGCGCCGATCAACCAGTGGATCATGGAACAGCTGATAATGGTCGACGCGCTCAAGCGCGCCTCCGCGAAGCGGATCACCGTGGTGATGCCGTTCTTCGGATACGCGCGGCAGGACAAGAAGAGCCGGGGGCGGGAGCCGATCTCGGCGCGACTTGTCGCCGACCTCTTCGCGACCGCGGGGGCCGACCGCCTGATGGCTGTCGACTTGCACACGGCTCAGATCCAGGGCTTCTTCGATGGCCCTGTCGACCACCTTTTCGCGTTGCCGATCCTGGCCGGCTACCTGGAGAACAAGCTGAACGTGCGGAACGTGACGGTCGTGGCGCCGGACGCGGGCCGCGTCCGGGTCTGCGAGCGGTGGACCGACCGGATGGGCGCCCCGCTGGCGATCATCCACAAGCGGCGCGATCCGGACGTCGCCAACCAGGTCAAGGTCTTCGAGGTCGTCGGCGCGGTGGCCGGACGGACATGCATCCTGGTCGACGACATGATCGACACCGGCGGGACGATAGCCAAGGCCGCGGAGGCGCTGTTCGAGCAGGGCGCCGCCAGGGTCATCGTCGCGGCCACCCATGGCGTCCTGTCCGGCCCCGCGGTCGACATCCTGAAGAACTCCCGGATCAGCGAGGTGGTCATCACCAACACGCTGCCGGTCCCGCAGGAGAAGAGATTCGACAAGCTGACCGTGCTGTCCATCGCGCCCCTGCTGGCCCGTGCGATCAACGAAGTGTTCAGCGACGGGTCTGTGACCAGCCTTTTCGACGGCCAGAGCTGAGCGGAGCGGGGCTGAGAGGGCCGAGCGCTGAGGCGCGGCGCCGGGCTGTTTGAGCGGCCCGGTCCAGGAGTGGCCCACACCCTGGACCAGGGCCGCGGGCCCGTCCCGCCATTCCCCGGTTCGGCGGGACGGGGTGCTGCGACGTGCCGGGACCGCCCACTCCCCGGTCCCTGCCGCCAGCTCTCAAGCTCAGGCTGTGTCCCGTGTCGTTCCGGACGACGCCCCGGTGATCCTCCGGCGCGACACGGGACCCAGGCCCGGCCCCCGCCGCTCTGTTGCTGGCACGAGCCTGGCAGGTGTCGCTTGCGCGGCAGTTAAGCCCAGCCCTACCGGCGCCCGGGCTGTTCGCTTAACTACCGCTTTGCTCGACTGCCTCGCCTCTTCACCAGCTACGGTCCGCGACGATCTGGCGGTACCTGCGTCACATAATGACGTGTCCGATTTACGCCTCGGTTGAGTCGTGATTAAGTGGGGGACGTACAACAGCCCGGAGATTGACCCGCGGCCCTCAGTACCCGGCGGGCACGTTCGCCTTGCCTGACACTGCCCTTACCCGAAGCGGGAGGCGATCGTGAATTCGGACGGGCTTGCCTGATGCGTTTCCGCATCCTGGGCCCGCTTGAGGTGTGGTCAGCGGACGGCTGGGCTGCCATCGGCGCCGCTAAATGGCGGTCCCTGCTCGCCTGCCTCGCGCTTCGGCCAGGGCAGCTCGTCCCGACGGACAGCCTGATCCTCGAGCTGTGGGGTGACAACCCGCCCGCGACGGCCAACAACCTGGTCAGCATCTACGTGCACCGGCTGCGGCGCATGATCGGCGACACGGACGGCCAGGTGCTGGTCTACCGGGCGCCCGGTTACCTGCTCCGCGTCGGCCCGGGTGACCTGGATTTGCGCGAATTCGAATCGCTGGTCGCGGACGGCAGGAAAGCGCTGGCCGCGGCGGACTTCGAGGGCGCCGCGGCTCGGCTGGCCGAGGCGCTCGGGCTCTGGCGGGGACCGCTGCTCGCCGACGTAGTCCCGCAGTCAGACAAGATCAGCGCGGCGTCCAGGCAGGCTCGTGAGCTTCAGCTCGACGCGACCGAATTGCGGATCGAAGCGGACCTGGAGTGCGGCCGGTCCGCCGAGGTGGTGGCCGAGCTGCGCATCCTCGTTGAGGAGCACCCGCTTCGCGAACGGCTGTGGGCGCTGCTGATACGCGCCCTCGACGAAGCCGGACGGCAAGCCGAGGCGCTGGAAACCTACATGCAGGCCAAGCAGGCGATCTCTGAAGACCTCGGCGTCGACCCCGGCGCCGAACTGCGGCAGCTCTACGCCAAGCTGCTCGCGGCGGACGCGGCAGCAGCCCGGCCCCGCACACGCCCCCGCCCCGCCGCGGACGTTCCGCCGCGGGAACGCCCTGCCGCGCAGCCGCCTACGGCGACTACCGCCGCGCCCGCCGTTCCGCGGGCAGCGCCTGACAGTGCCGCGATGGACGAGTCCGAAGAAGAGATCCCGTTCGGCGAGGCGCCGGGCACGATCTCGATCGGCACGTTCGGTGAGATGTCCACGGCGCCCGTCGCGCTTGCGGACGGGGCCACCGCTCCGCTGATAGTCCCGCCAGCGCAGTTGCCCGCCGACATCGGGGACTTCACCGGCCGGGAAACTCATGTCAGGCACCTGTGCGAGATGCTGACCCAGGCCGACGCCGCCAGCAGCCCGGGCGCGGTGCGGATCGCGGTGGTGGCCGGCGCTGCCGGACTGGGCAAGACGACGCTCGCGGTGCACGCCGCGCACCAGGTGCGCGCGCAGTTCCCTGACGGCCAGCTGTATGTCGACCTGTCCGGGGCCAGCTCCCAGCCGACGGCACCCGGTGAGGTGCTCGCGCGGTTCTTGCGAGACCTTGGCGTTGACGGCGACAAGGTCCCGGCCCGCGACGACGAGCGGGCGGCGCTGTACCGGACGCGGCTAACCGGCCGCCGGGTGCTCGTCGTGCTCGACAATGCCAAGGACGCCGCCCAGGTCAGGCCACTGCTGCCGGGCAGCGCGTCCTGCGCGGTCCTTGTGACCACGCGAACGCGGACGGCCGACCTGGCCAGCATGCGGTTCATCGACCTGAACGTGCTCGAGGACGACGAGGCGCTCGCCTTGTTCGCCCGCGTCGTCGGCGACCACAGGCCCGCGGCCGAGCCGGACGCGACGGCGGAGGTGCTTGTCGCGTGCGCGGGGCTGCCGCTGGCGATCCGGATCTGCGCGGCGCGGCTGGCCGCGCGCAAGAACTGGCAGATCGCCACCTTGGCGAACCGGCTTCGCGACAAGCGGCGGCGGCTTGACGAGCTGAAGACCGGGGACCTCGCGGTCCGCGCGAGCTTCCAGGTCAGCTACGACAGCCTGCATATGGCGGGCAACGGCGCGAGCCCGGCCCGGGCGTTCCGGCTCCTTGGCCTCTGGCAGGGCCCGTCGATCAGCCTTCCGGCGGCGGCGGCGCTCCTCGGGGAACAGGAAGACGACGTCGCCGATGTCGCGGAAACGCTCGTCGACGCGTACCTGATCGAGTCACGCGCGCCAGATTGGTACAGCTTCCACGACCTGCTCAGGTTCTACGCGACCGAGCGCGCTCAGGAAGAAGAGCCGGAAGAGGGCAGGACGGAAGCGGTAGCGCGGGTGCTCCGGTGGTACCTGCGCATGGCGGACGCCGCCTCGCTCGTCGTAGCGCCGCACCGTTACCGCATCGCGCCAGACGCTCCCCCTGAAAGCCTGCCGGCGTCGCCCTCTTCGGTGGAAGAGGCCCTCGGCTGGTATGACAGCGAGAAATCGAACGTTGTCGCCGCGACCCGGCAGGCGGCGGCGGCGGGCCTGCATGATGACGCGTGGCGGCTGCCGACCGCGTTGTTCGCGATCTTCAACAGGCGGGATAACTGGGCGGACTGCATCACGGTCCACCGGATCGCGGTGGACAGCGCGCGCCAGGCGGGGCATCGCAAGGGCGAAGGATGGGCACTGAACAACCTTGGTCAGGCGCTCGCGCGCATCCGCGACAGGGAGGGCATCGGCTACCTCGAGCAGGCGCTCTTCATCCGTCAGGAGCTGAGCGACCGTGCCGGGGAAGCGCAGACCGCGCTGTCCCTGGCGGACGCCCGGCTGAAAATCGAGGGTCCCGAGGTGGCGCTCGGGGCGTACCAGCAGTGCCTGGAGATCCTGCAGGAGGTCGGCAGCCCCTCCTTGCTCGGGATCGGCTATAACAACCTCGGAGAGGTCTACCTCGAGTTGGGCCGGCTGCCCGAGGCGGCGGAGTGCTTCCGGCAGGCAGAAGAGATCTGGCGCAGCATCAGCGGGTACGGACAGGGCTACGCGCTGCACAATCTCGGCCGTGTCCACATCGAGTCTGGGAGCCCCGCCGAGGCGATCGCCAGCCTCACAAAGGCGCTTCGCATCCATCGTCAGTCAGGCGACGTCGCCGGCCAGGCGACCACCCTCAAGTACCTTGGCCGGGCACAGCGAGACACGGGCGACATCGCCTCCGCGCGGGAGTCGTGGACGCAGGCACTGGAGATTTTCACCGAGGTCGGCGAAGAGGCGGAGCGTGCCGAGGTCCTCGCGGCGCTGGAGTCCCTGCCGCACGGCGCCGAGTGATTACACATCCGGGTTAACGTTACTTTTCGGGCACACATGCGGTCTAAATTCCTCGACCCCAACGTCGTAAAAACCGGACTGTAGCCTTCAACCTCTGTAAGCTCCGGACTGCGTCGATTAACGACTACAGTTCCTGACTCCCGAGCAGGGCTTGATATCGCGGTCCCTGGCTCCGGGGGCAGGGGAAAAACCGGGAAGGACGGGAAAGAAATGTCTGA
>Ga0335073_10006359_pt1 | contig 16580 bp, 13 predicted proteins | sample Lox_Sample_22_FD_207093 | JGI IMG/M metagenome (GOLD analysis project Ga0335073, IMG submission 207093) | Soil microbial communities from Loxahatchee National Wildlife Refuge, Florida, United States - Lox_Sample_2.2 | ecosystem: Environmental > Terrestrial > Soil > Wetlands | place: USA... | reverse complement strand
AATGTACCTGTCTCACCATATGAGACACACTATCGACATAGGGCCCTATCCGGCACCACATATCGGACAAAACGGCTGAGAAAATGACCGGCTGGGGCCCTACGTGCCAGAAGTCTTCGTGCTGGCACGGGCATGCGGGAAACTCCTCGTCCTGTGCTGGGACTGACGAAAGGCGGGGCTGCCTTTGTTGCCCGAGTTGTCGGGATGCGGGGGTAGCTGACCCCGGAGGATAGACTCGCACGTTGTGAGCAGCGTAGTTTCGGCCGAGCTCGGCGAGCAGTTTCCTGACGTGGCGGCGCTCTTGGCCGCCCTTGACAAGACCGGCTATCTGGCCGGGGATCAGCTCGCGGCGGCGCTGTTTCTCGCGGTGCGGATGGGTCAGCCAATCCTGCTGGAGGGCGAGCCTGGCGTCGGCAAGACCGAGGCGGCCAAGGCGCTCGCCACGGCGCTGGACACGGTGCTCGTGCGGCTGCAGTGCTACGAGGGCATCGCGGCGGCCGAGGCGCTGTATGAGTGGAATTATCCGCGGCAGCTGCTTGCCATCCGGCTGGCCGAGGCCACCCACGAACGGCTCACGGACACTGACCTGTTCCGCGAGGAGTTCCTGCTCGCCCGGCCGCTGCTGACCGCTCTTGACCACCCCGGCCCGCGCCCGGCGGTGCTGCTCATCGACGAGGTGGACCGCGCCGACGACGAGTTCGAGGCGTTCCTTTTCGAGATGCTCGCCGAGTCTTCTGTCACGATTCCGGAGCTCGGCACGCGCCGCGCGAAGATCCCGCCCGTGGCGATCCTCACCTCGAACAGAACCAGGGACCTGCACGACGCGCTCAAGCGGCGCTGCCTGTACCACTGGATCGGCTACCCAGACGCGGCACGGGTCGCGCAGATCATCCGCAGGCGTGTTCCCGCGGCGACCTCGGAACTCGCCGGAGAGGTGGCGGCGGCCGTCAGCAGGCTGCGCGGGCTCGACCTGACCAAGCCGCCAGGCATTTCCGAAGCGATCACCTGGGCGTCGGCGCTGACCGTGTTCGGCTCCGACACGTTGTCCGCGGACGCAGCCGGGCAGACAATGAGCGTCGTGATCAAGTACCCGGAGGACGAGCAGGCCGTCCGCGAGGCCGGCCTGGCTTCCGTCGTGGGGCATGACTGACCGCGACAGGTTGGACGGGGCTGGGAGCCCTGCCGGCGCAGGCGGCGCGGCCGGCGCCAACGGCTCTTCTGGCGCCGGCGAAGCCGCGCTGCCGCCAGTGGACGTCGCGGTGCTCGCGGCCGGGCTGGGCGTGGCGCTGCGAGCGGCGGGGCTGCCCGCCGGGCCTGACCGCTGCGAGCGGCTAGCCCGCGCCGTCACCGTGATGCACGCCACCACAGTGGCGGAACTGCACGCGTGCGCGCTCGCCACCATGGTTGCCGATCCGAGCCAGATCGACACGTTCGAGCGGGTCTTCGCGGAGATGTTCGTGGGCAACGTGCCAGGCCGGCCTCGCGTGACGGCGCCGCAGCAGGGCATGACCGCCGAGCCCGCCGACACCGCCTCGCCCCCGGATTCGCAATCGTCCGCGGCGGCCAAGGACCTGCCTCCCGTGTTGCGCCAGGTCGATTCCTCCTCCTCGTCTTCCGGCGCCGACGGGGAAGGGGACGACCTGCCTGAGGTGCCGGCGATCCGCCGCGTCGCGTCGGCCACCGAGCGGCTGCTCAGCCGGGACTTCGCGCAGTTGTCGCCGGAGGAACTGGGCCGGCTCGCGGTGCTCATGCGCGAGCTCGCGATCGCGGTCCCGCCGCGCCGGACTCGGCGTTACCGGCCGCGCAAGGACGGTGTGCGGCTTGACCTGCGCCGCACCCTCCGCCAGGCCAGGCGTACTGGCGGCGAGCCGGTAAGCATCGCGCGCCGGGCCGTCCGCGCCCGCCCGCGGCGGCTTGTCGTGCTGTGCGACATCTCCGGCTCGATGGAGCCGTACGCGCGGGCGCTGCTGCAGCTCATGTACGTCGCCAGCCGGTCATCGGGCAGCGCGGGCTCCGGCGCGTCGCTGCGGGACGCTAGCCGTCCGCGGACCGAGGTGTTCACGTTCGCTACCCGGCTGACCCGGCTGACGCCGGCGCTGGCCGCGGCCACCCCGGAGACGATGCTCGCCAAGGCCGGGGAGGCGGCGCCGGACTGGGCGGGCGGCACCCGGATCGGCGCGGCGCTGCGGGAGTTCAACGACCGCTACGGCGTGCGCGGGATGGGCCGCGGCGCCGTCATCTTGATCATCTCCGACGGCTGGGAGACGGGTGACCCGGCGCTGCTCGGCGCCCAGATGGCAAGGCTGCACCGGATCGCCTACCGGATCGTGTGGGCGAACCCGCGGACGCAGAGTTCGCGCTACCGGCCCGAAGTCGGCGGCATGGCCGCCGCCTGGCCGTACTGCGACGCCGTGGTCAGCGCGCACAACTTCGAGGCGCTCGACGAACTGCTCGCCGCGCTGCGCTCCCCGGCCGTCCGGCGGCCGCCCGTGATCCCGGCCGCTGCCGCAGGCGCGTCGGCCGCGTCGGCCGCGTCGGCCGCGCCGGCCGCGGCGGAGCCTGCGCAGGCTGCCCCGGCAGCGAATGCCACGCCGAAGGCGTTCAACTTGCCAATTACCGAGCCGCTGACCAGGCGCTGGACCAGCAGGCACTGAGCGGGCGCGGCCGACGGCCAGCGGCCGCCGCGACTCAGGTGACGGTCACGTGGATGGTGTGATAGCCAGTCGCGCCGTTCGGCTCGGGCCTGTGATAAGTGGCGGTCTGCGTATAGCCAGTCTTGTCGGTCGCCCGCACCTGCAGCGTGTGACTGCCTGCCGTCGCCTGCCACGGGTAGTACCACTGCCGCCAGGTGTCGATCGTGTCCTGCGCGGCGAGCGTCGCCTGGTGCCACGTGCCGTCGACGCTGACCTCCACCGCCTCGATGCCGCGGTGCTGTGCCCACGCCACGCCGGCGATCATCACCTTGCCGGCGGCGATGTTGCCTCTCGGCGTGTCGATGCGGGACTCGGTCTTGATCGGCGCCTGCTGCGACCAGCCGCGCTGTGACCAGTAGGCGTCGAACGCGCCGAACGTGGTGAGCTGCATGTCAACGACCCACTTGCACGCCGACACGTAGCCGTAAAGTCCGGGCACGACGACCCGGACCGGGAAGCCGTGCTCCTGCGGGAGCGGCTGGCCGTTCATCCCGATCGCGAGCAGCGACACCCGCCCGTCCATCACGGGGTCGGTGGCCACGCCCAGGTTCATCCCGTTGACGTCGCGCATGACGATCTGCGTGGCGCCCTTCTGGATGCCCGCCTCCCGGAGCAGGTCGGCAAGCAGCGCTCCCTGCCAGCGGGCGTTGCCGACGTAGTTGCCGCCGACGCTCTCAGAGACGCACGTCAAGGTGACGTCGTGATCGACCATCGGGCGCTTCATCAGCTCGGCGAACGTGAGGCTGATCGGCCGGTCCACCATGCCGTGGATGCGCAGCTGCCAGGACTGCGGCGACACCTGCGGAACGACCAGGGCCGTATCCACACGGTAGAACTGGGTGTTCGGCGTGTAGAACGGCGACAGGCCCGGGATGTCGGTGATGTCCGCTCCTGCGGCCAGCGTCGGCGCCTTCACGGAGGGAGCGCCGATCTTCACCGCGGCCGTGTTCACCGAGAATCGCTTGTCCTGCAGGAACTGGCCGCCGAAACCTGCGGCGGCGGCGACCGCGGCGGCGCCGCCGCTCGCGGTCAGGAACTTACGCCTGTCCATGACGCGGTGCCCTCCTGCGGGTCCCGATCGTTCGGCTGGGGGACGTGCGGATGCCGGGCTGACCGACGCCAGACGCGCGGCTGCCCGACGTGCGACTGCCCGACGTGCGGCTGCCCGACGTGCGGCTGCCCGACGTGCGGCTGCCCGACGTGCGGCTGCCCGGCAGCCCGGCGCGAACCAGGTAGACCATGGCGGCGATCCCCGCGATCCCGCCCGCTATCGACGGGATGATGTCTGTGACGTGGCTGTCCGGCCTCGTGATGGCGACGAACGCGCCGAACAGGCCGAACAGGCCGATGCCCGCCACGCCGATCGGCAGCCGCCGCCACGCGAGCATGCCGATCACGATGGCGATGAGCGCGATCGTGACGTACATGCCGAGCAGCAGCATGGTCTTGTCGTTCTCGCCGAACTTCTCCACGGCGAAGTTCTTCAGAGCGGGCGGGGTGCGGTCGATGAACGCCCCGCCGACGGCGATGATCGGCGACGCCTGCGGCCGGACGAAGGCGGCCATCAGGTTCGCCACGCCGAGGGCGACGGCGGCGGCAAGGAAGCCCGCGACGGCCCCGGCCAGGAGTCCGCGGCCACGCTCCCGCCGCGGCGCGCCGTCGAGCGGCGGCAGGTCGTAGACGTCATCAGGGACGGCCGTGAACGGGCCGGACGTACGGCGCGGCAAAGGCTGCCCGGCCTGCGCGGGAGTGTCCCAGGTGGTCAGCTGGGCGCCGGTGTCGCGCACGCTCCGCTGCGCGCCGCTGTCCCATACGGTCCGCTCCGCGCCGCTGTCGCGCAGGGACCGCTGCGGGCCCGAGTCCACGACCGTTCGCTGCGGGCCGCTGTCGCCCAGGATCGGGTGCGCGCCAGTGTCCCACGCGCTCCGCTGTGCGCCGCTGTCGCGCAGGGGCCGCTGCGGGCCTGAGTCCACGATGGTCCGCTGCGCGCCGCTGTTGCGCAGGGTCTGCTGTGACCCCGTGTCCCACAGGGCTCGCTGCGCCCCGGTCTGCCGGAACGGCCGGCGCACGCTCGGCTCCCACAGGGCTCGCTGCGCACCGGTTCCGCGCCCTGGACGCGCGGCGCCCGGATCTGGGGGAGGCTGCGCCGCATCCTGGGGACGCCGCCTGGTGGGCGACTGCTGCGCGTTCCACGGCGGCAGCGGGGCGCCGGAGTCCAGGATGCTCCGCTGCCGTGGGTCCTCCCACGGCGCGTGTCCGCCAGTGTGCTGGCCGGTCCCGTTCCCGCTGTCAGGATCGCGGCTCTCCTGATAGGACGGGTAGACGTAGCCGTCCTCATACTGGTCGCGCGCCGCGGAGCGCGGCGGGCGGTTGCGGCCTAGCGGGTCCTGGAAGCTCATAACCCAATTGACGCTGCCCGGGGGGCACCGCGTTCGGAGATCTCGCTCCCGGTAAGCACGTGGTAAGAAACCGGCGATGGCGAACAGGAGCGAGAATCCGGGTCAAAGGCACGCACAAGGTGCCAGCCGGACTCAGGTCAGGCCCTGGTAGTCGCGGCCGCTCGTGTCGCCGGCCCGGTCGCCCGTTCGTCCCTATCGGATCCCGCGAAACCGTCGCGATCAGCGGAGCCGGCCAGATCGCCGGGGTGGGCAAGATCGCCCGGGTGGGCAAGATCGCCGGGGTGGGCAAGATCGCCGGGGTGGGCAAGATCGCCGGCGTCGACGGAACCGCCGGGGTCGGCGATGACGAACGCTGGCATGCCGTTCGCGCTGATGGTGACGCTCACCGTTGGCAGGGTGAGCACCGCGGTCGGCTCTATGACGGACTCAGCCGCAACGTCAGCCGCGTCAGCCGCCGTAAGCCCGCCGGTCACCGCTTCGCTGGCAGCGGCGGTCCCAACGCCCACGGCCTCGACGCCGGGCTGAGGTTCGGCGACGGCAACCCCGGCAGCCCGTGACCTGGCACGACGGGTCAGCGCATAGCGGACGAGCGCGCCTAGGCACGCGATCGCGGCGCCCGCGCCGTACCCCACGCCCCGCGGATCGTGGAGCACGATCCCGTCGATGCGCAGGTGCCCGCTGTTCGCCAGGTACCCCCCGGCGGCGATCGCCAGCCACTCGGGGCGCCCGTCGAGCGCGACCAGCATCACCAGCAAGATCGCGTACCACTGGAAGTGCGGCGTGCAGACCGCCAGCGCCGCGGCGGTCATCAGCACGCCGCCGCGCCACGGCTCGTCGGGGTTGCCGAACCGCAGGATCGCCAGCGCGACCAGGCCGAGCAGGACGACGGCCACCGCGGTGGCCAGCTTGCCGTGCACCACCAGGCCGATGATGCTGAAGCCGGTGCCGGTGGAGTACCCCTCCTGCTTGAGGTACCCGGGGAAGAAACCGATGATCTTCTGGCCGACCGCCAGCACGTGCGGCGCGTACACCAGGGAGATGGCCGTCGCCGCGGACGCGCAGATGAGCAGCCAGCCGCGCCGCAGCACGGCAGGCACCACGAGAACAGGCGTCACCTTGGTGGCGATCGCCAGGCCGATCAGGACGCCGCCGAGCACGACACGCCCCTCAGTTCTGGCCCGCGCGAGCAGCAGCACCGCGATCGCGGTCAGCGCGACGGCGACGACGTCGACGTGCGCGTTCTGCCCTGCCTCCAGCGCTACCGTCGGGCACCAGGCCCACAGCGCGGCGAGCCGCATGTCCTTGCCGAGCTTGCGCAGCCCGAACAGCAGGATCAGCGTGATCGCCATGGCGAACATCGCCGCTGCCGCCTGGATCGGAGTGGTGGAGTTGTCGGCGGGCGCCGCCAACTGCACCGCGAGGAAGTAGGCCTCGGCCACCGGCGGGTACACGGTGGGGACCTTGGGCCGGTTCAGCTTCGTGCAGCCGGCCACCAGGCTGTCAGCGGAATCCGTGGTGTCCTTGCGGTTCTTGACGCAGTCCCCGTAGTTGCCAGGGCCGGTGCCGGACCAGAGGAAGTCGTTGCGCAACTGCGCGACCCCGGCATCCGCCGGGGCGTACAGGTACGGGTCGATGCCCGCGGCCTGCACCCTGCCGTCCCAGATGTACCTGTACAGGTCGCTGCTGTCCTGCGGCGGACCCGCCAGCGCGACCACCTGCACCGCGATCCCGCCGGCCAGGATGAGCCCCACCGCCAGCCGCACCGTGACCTTGCGCAGCAGCAGCGCGGCGCAGCCGAACGCGAGCCACGCGGCCCCCACGAGCACGATCGGCTGGACCCGCGCCGGGTCAAGGCTGGGCCGGGCCAGCAGCAGGATGAGGCCGGCGAGGACGGCGAGGGAAGCGGCGATCCCGGATACCCGAAGTTTTGGGCTCATGCGCCCGAGGGTGCCACCGGTTTCGCGCGCCGGCCCGCTACCAGGAAGGAGTGTAAGCGAATCTTAAGCGCGCCCGCCGCCGTGCGGCATGAAGGCTGCCGTGCGGCATGAAAGCCGTCGTCAGCCGCCGAGGACGCTGATCTCCCCGCCGACCGAGTTGTTGAGCTGCTGCTGGCATGCCTGCTGCGCGGCGACCGTGCCGGCGCCCGACAGGCAGTTGGAGTACTGCGTGAGCTGCGGCCAGAACAGGACGAACCCGGCCAGCACCAACCCGCTGAACACGCAGCCCACCGTGGCGAGAACGGTGGCCAGGACGGCGCCGCGCGGCCTGCCCGTGCCGGTGCGCCGTGCCCGGGACATGGCCGAGATCGCGAGCCACAGGGCGATGGCCGCGATGACCAGGGTCACCGCCACGACTACCACGCCGCGCCGCACATTGCCTGTCATCATCAGCATGCCGAACAGCGCGATGAGGCCGAGCATGACCGCGGCCCAGGAGCGTTGCTGCAGCGCCGGGTCCGCCGGCGGGCGGGGCGGTCGCGGCCGGGGGGCGTACGCGGGAGGCCGGGGCGGGGTCTGCTGCCGGTCTGTGAATCTGGCCATCGCCTTCCATTTTGCCGTACGAGTTAAGGTGTCTGCCATGAACGCCAGGCTGGTCGTGCTCGCCTCGGGTGAGGGGACGAACCTGCAGGCGCTGCTCGATGCCTGCGCCGACCCCGGTTACGGCGCCACCGTCGTCGCGGTCGGCGCCGACCGTGAGGATACCGGCGCGCAGCGCCGAGCGCACGCGGGGGGCATCCCTGCCTTCGTTCTCAGGGTCCCGGATTTCGCCTCACGCGAGGCCTGGGACCAGGCGCTGGCGGCCCGCTGCGGACAGCACGAGCCGGACCTGGTCGTCTGCGCGGGCTTCATGAAACTCGTGGGCAAGGCGTTCCTCGAGCGCTTCGCGGGCCGCTGCCTGAACACGCACCCGGCGCTGCTACCGTCGTTCCCGGGCATGCACGGCGTGCGGGACGCACTGGACTATGGCGTGAAGATGACCGGCTGCACCGTGTTCCTCGTGGACGAGGGTGTGGACGCCGGCCCGGTGCTCGCCCAGGCGTGCGTCCCTGTGGCGGACGACGACGACGAGGCGACGCTGCACGAGCGCATCAAGGTCGCCGAGCGCGCGTTGCTCGTCGACACGGTGGGCAGGATGGCCCGCGAGGGCTGGTCCGTCACGGGGGAGACCGGCAGGAAGGTGAGGATCGGCAGTTGACTCAGATTCCGATCAGACGGGCGCTGATCAGCGTCTACGACAAGACCGGCCTCACGGACCTGGCGCGCGGGCTGCACGCGGCGGGCGCCGAGATCGTGTCGACCGGCACCACCGCCAAGGCCATCGAGGCGGCCGGCGTCCCTGTCACGAAGGTGGAGGACCTCACCGGCTTCCCCGAGTGCCTGGACGGGCGGGTCAAGACGCTGCACCCGCGGGTGCACGCTGGCCTGCTCGCCGACCTGGCCAACCCGGCGCACGCGGACCAGCTCAAGGACCTCGGGATCGAGCCGTTCCAGCTGCTCGTGTCGAACCTGTACCCGTTCGAGCAGACGGTGACATCCGGGGGAGGAGACGACGAGGTCATCGAGCAGATCGACATCGGCGGTCCGGCGATGGTCCGCGCCGCCGCCAAGAACCACGGCAGTGTCGCGGTCGTCACGACTCCGATCCAGTACGCGCAGACGCGCCACGCGCTCGCGGCGGGCGGCTTCACCGCGCAGGAGCGCCGCCGCCTCGCCGCCACGGCGTTCGCGCACACAGCGGCCTACGACGCCGCGGTCGCGTCCTGGTTCGCGTCCGCGTACGCCCCCGACGAAACCGCGCGGGAGACAGGCTGGCCAGACGTCACTGCCGGGGTCTGGGAAAGAAAAGACGTCCTCCGCTACGGAGAGAACCCACACCAGCGATCAGCCCTTTATTTTTCCCGAACGAGCCCGGCTGACTCTGGCATCGCCAGCGCCGACGTCTTGTACGGCAAAGCCATGTCCTACAACAACTACGTCGATGGCGACGCCGCGCGCCGCGCGGCCTTCGACTTCACGCAACCGTGCGTGGCGATCATCAAGCACTCCAACCCGTGCGGGATCGCCATCGGCACCGACATCGCCGACGCTTACGGCAAGGCGCTGGCCTGCGACCCGCTCTCCGCGTACGGCGGGGTGGTCGCGGCCAACGCCGCGGTGACCGGGGCGATGGCAGCGCGGATGACGGAAAGTTCCGCCGACGTGGTGATCGCGCCGGACTACGACGCCGAGGCCCTGGAGATCATCACAGGGAAATGGAAGAACGTCCGGCTGCTGCGCTGCGCCCCGCTGACCGCCAGGGGAAGCGTCGAATGGCGTCAGGTGAGCGGCGGACTGCTGTTGCAGTCCACGGACATGATCGACGAGCCAGGCGACGACACGGCAGGCTGGGAGCTGAAGGCAGGCGCCCCCGCCGACAAGGCCGTGCTCGCCGACCTGGCGTTCGCCTGGCGTGCCTGCCGCGCGGTGAAGTCGAACGCGATCCTGCTCGCGTCCGGCGGCGCGTCGGTCGGCGTGGGCATGGGACAGGTCAACCGGGTGGACTCCGCGCGGCTGGCTGTGGCCAGAGCCGGAAAACGGGCGGCCGGATCTGTGGCCGCGTCTGACGCGTATTTCCCGTTCCCAGACGGTTTCGAGATACTCGCGGAGGCGGGAGTCCGCGCGGTGGCAGAGCCGGGCGGCTCCATCCGGGACGGCAGCGTGATCGCAGCGGCGCAGGCCGCGGGCGTGACGCTGTACTTCACCGGAGTCCGGCACTTCTACCACTAGGAGCCACGGGGCCAGTGAGCCTTGGTCTGCAGGCGAACGGGAGAGCAGAGATGAGTGCTTCGATTCTGGACGGGAAGGCGACCGCGGCGCAGGTGCGCGCGGACCTCAAGGAGCGGGTGGCGGCACTGGCCGCCCGGGGCATCGTCCCCGGGCTTGGCACGGTCCTGGTCGGGGACGACCCGGGCAGTCACGCCTACGTTGGCGGCAAGCACCGCGACTGCGCACAGGTCGGCATCGCCTCGATTCGCCGCGACCTGCCGGCCGACGCCACCCAGGCGCAGGTCGAAGAGGCGGTCGCGGAACTGAACGCCGATCCCGCCTGCACGGGATACATCGTCCAGCTCCCGCTCCCGGCCGGGCTCGATGACAAGCGCGTGCTGCACCTGATGGACCCGGGCAAGGACGCGGACGGCCTGCACCCGGTCAACCTGGGCAAGCTCGTGCTCGGCGACGACGGCCCGCTGCCGTGCACCCCGCGCGGCATCGTCGTGCTGCTGCGCCAGTACGGCGTGGAGATCGCAGGCGCCGAAGTCACCATCGTCGGCCGCGGCATCACCGTCGGCCGGGCGCTCGGGCTGCTGCTCACCCGGCGGTCGGAGAACGCGACCGTGACCTTGTGTCACACGGGGACGAAGGACCTCGCCGCGCACACGCGCGCCGCGGACATCGTCGTCGTCGCGGCGGGCCGGCCGGGGCTGCTGACGGCCGACATGGTGCGTCCTGGCGCGGCCGTGCTCGACGTCGGCATCACCAGGACCGACTCGGGCCTGGTCGGCGACGTCGCCCCGGAGGTCGCCGAAGTCGCGGGCTGGATCGCCCCGATGCCGGGCGGCGTCGGCCCGATGACCCGCGCGATGCTGCTGGCGAACGTGGTCGAGGCGGCGGAACGCAAGCTAGCTACTAGTGAGTAACATAGACTGCTGACGGCAGTCCATCACGCAGGAAGGCAGCGTTGTCCATGAACATCGTCGTCTGCATGAAGCAGGTGCCGGATACCGCGATGGAGCGGACGCTCCGGCCGGACGGCACGCTGGACCGCGGGTCGCTGGACGGGCTGATCAACGAGCTTGATGAGTACGCGATCGAGGAAGGGCTGCGGATCGCGGAGGCGCACGGCGGTGAGGTGACGATCTTGTCGATGGGCCCGGAGAAGGCGTCGGAGTCGATCCGCAAGGCGTTGTCGATGGGCGCGGACAAGGCAGTCCACGTGGTCGATGGCGGCCTGGCCGGGTCGGACGCGCTGGCGACCTCGTACGCGCTGGCCAAGGTGCTGGAGACAACGGGGTTTGACGTGGTGATCTGCGGCAGCGAGTCGACCGACGCCAGGACCGGGGTGCTGCCTGCGATGCTGGCCGAGCGCCTCGGTGTGCCGCAGCTGACGCTGGCGTCGAAGGTGGACATCGACGGCACCGGCATCACGATCCGCCGGGTTTCCGATGACGGCTATGACACGGTGACCGCGCAGCTGCCGGCGGTGGTGAGCGTGGTGGAGAAGATCAACGAGCCGCGCTACCCGTCGTTCAAGGGGATCATGGCGGCGAAGAAGAAGCCGGTCCAGGTGATGAGCCTGGCTGACGCGGGGATCGACCCGGCGCTGGTGGGGCTGGGGAGCGCGGCGACGGGGGTGGCGGATTTCGCGGCCCGCCCGGCGCGGGCGGCGGGGGAGATCGTGGGCGATGACGGGGACGGCGGCGTGAAGGCGGCCGGGTTCCTGGCCGGCCGGAAGTTCATCTGAGGGAGCGAGGGGTCATGGCTGAGGTACTGGTTCTCGCGGAGCACGCCAGCGGGGACGTCAGGAAGGTCACCCGCGAGCTGCTGACCGCCGCGCGCCGGCTGGGCGAGCCGGCGGTGGTGTGGACCGGCCCGGGCGCGGACCAAGGGAAGGCGCGACTGGCCGAGTACGGCGCGGCCCGCGTCTACGTCGCCGGCGGCAGCGAGTTCGGCGATTACGTCGTCGCGCCGAAGGCGGAGCTGCTGGCGCAGCTGGTCGCGGAGAAGTCCCCGGTGGCGGTGCTAGTCGCCGGCACTACCGAGGGCAAGGAAGTCGCGGGCCGGCTGGCGGTCAAGACGAACTCCGGCGTGCTCACCGACGTGATCGACATCACCGCCGGCGAGAACGGGACACCGGTGGCCACGCACGCGAACTTCGGCGGCGCGATCACCGTCCATGCTGTCGTCGCCAAGGGCACTCCGATCCTGGCGGTCCGGCCGAACGCGATCACCGCCGAGCCCGCGCCCGGCGCGGCCGAGCTCGTCCCGGTCGCGTTCACCGCCAGCGACGCCGCCAAGACGGCGAAGATCACCGAGCACGTGGTCGCGGAAAAGGGCGAGCGGCCGGACCTGACCGAGGCGCAGATCGTGGTCTCCGGCGGCCGCGGCACCGGCTCCGCCGACGGCTTCAAGATCATCGAACAGCTCGCCGACACCCTCGGCGCCGCCGTCGGCGCCTCCCGCGCCGTCACCGACGCCGGCTGGTACCCCCACCAGTTCCAGGTCGGCCAGACCGGCAAGACCGTCTCCCCCCAGCTGTACATGGCCATCGGCATCTCCGGCGCCATCCAGCACCGGGCCGGCATGCAGACCTCCAAGACCATCATCGCCATCAACAAAGACCCCGAGGCCCCCATCTTCGAGATCGCCGACTACGGCATCGTCGGCGACCTGTTCAAAGTCGTCCCGCAACTCATCGAAGAGATCAGCAAGCACAAGCAGCTCTAGCGCGGACAGACCCTTAAGGCGATGCGGCTAGGCTAATGCCGCCATGATTACAAGTCCGGTCGTTTATCTCGACCATGCCGCGACGACGCCGATGCTGCCCGAGGCCATCGCCGCGATGACCGAGGAGCTGGCGCGGCTGGGGAATCCCTCGTCGCTGCACAACGCCGGGCGCCGCGCCCGCCGGGTCGTCGAGGAGTCCCGGGAGCAGGTCGCCGAGGTTTTCGGCGCGCGCGCCAGCGAGGTCATCTTCACAAGCGGCGGGACGGAGGCCGACAACCTCGCCGTCAAGGGCCTGCTCTGGGCGCGCCGGGCCACCGACCCGCGTCGCCATCGCGTGCTGACCACCGCCATCGAGCACCACGCGGTGCTCGACTCGGTGCGCTGGCTCTGCGACACCGAAGGCGCCTGCGCGGACTGGCTCGGCGTCGACGGCACGGGAGCGATCGGGCCGGAAGTGCTGCGTGCCGCGCTCGAGCGCGACCCGCAAAGCGCCGCTGTCGTCAGCGTGATGTGGGCCAACAACGAGGTCGGCACCGTGCAGCCGATCCCGGCGCTGGCTGAGATAGCACACGAGTTTGGCGTCCCGTTCCACACCGACGCGGTGCAGGCGGCCGCGCAGCTGCCGGTCGACTTCGCCGCCAGCGGCGCCGACGCGCTGACCGTCACCGGCCACAAGCTCGGCGGCCCGGTCGGCGCCGGGGCGCTCATCCTCGGCCGCGGCCTGGCGCCTGTGCCCGTCCTGCACGGCGGCGGCCAGGAGCGCGACATCAGGTCAGGCACGCTGGACGCGCCCGCGATCAGGGCGTTCGCGATGGCCGCGGTGATCAGCGCCAGCCGCCGCGCGGACGAGGCGCGCCGCCTGGCCGCGCTGCGCGACGACCTCATCGGCCAGGTGCGCGCCGCGGTGCCCGACGCGATCCTGAACGGCCCGCCGCCGGGCCCGGGCCGGCTGCCGGGCAACGCCCACTTCTCTTTCCCCGGCTGCGAGGGCGACGCGCTCCTGCTGCTGCTCGACGCCCGCGGCATCGCCTGCTCCACCGGATCGGCGTGCACGGCCGGAGTAGCCGAGCCGAGCCACGTGCTGCTCGCCATGGGCGCCGACGAGGAGCGTGCCCGCGCCTCGCTGCGCTTCTCCCTGGGCCACACAAGCACCCAGGCCGACGTCGACGCCCTGGGCGCCGCCATCGGCGACGCGGTAACCCGCGCCCGCCGCGCCGCCACCCGCTGACAAGATCGTTAATTGGAAATGTTTGACTTAACTGTCGTCCTGGCAGCAGTTAATTCAAACATTTAAGCTAAACGATCTTGAGGAGCGGATCATCCGCCCCACGCAACTCACCAGGCGCACCCGATACGGTGACGCCGTATCAGAAGCGGCCTCAACGCGCGGCGACTGTGTCGAGACCAGCACAGCGGAGTGGGTAGCCTCGAAGAATCATGGGTCTTCGGGTTCTTGCCGCCATGTCAGGCGGGGTTGACTCCGCTACCGCGGCGGCACGTGCGGTTGACGCCGGTCACGAGGTGACCGGCGTCCATCTCGCGCTGTCCCAGAACCCGCAGTCCTACCGTTCCGGGGCGCGCGGCTGCTGCACGCTCGAGGACGCGCGGGACGCGCGCCGTGCCGCGGACGTGATCGGCATCCCGTTCTACGTCTGGGACATGGCCGAGCGCTTCAAGCAGGACGTCGTCGACGACTTCGTCGCCGAGTACGCGGCCGGCCGGACCCCGAACCCGTGCCTGCGCTGCAACGAGAAGATCAAGTTCGCGGCCGTGCTCGACCGGGCGCTCGCGCTCGGCTTCGACGCGGTGTGCACCGGGCACTACGCGCGGATCGACGGCAACGGCGCGCTCAACCGGGCGGCCGATGCGGGCAAGGACCAGTCCTACGTGCTCGCCGTCCTCACACGGGACCAGATCGCGCACGCGATGTTCCCCCTCGGCGACACGCACAAGACGCAGGTGCGCGCCGAGGCGCGGGACCGCGGCCTGCTCGTCGCGGAAAAGCCAGACAGCCACGACGTCTGCTTCATCGCCGACGGCGACACCCAGGCCTTCCTGGCCCGGCAGCTCGGGACGGCTCCGGGGCAGATCGTCGACCAGGACGGAACGGTGCTCGGGGAGCACGAGGGCACCTTCGGGTTCACCGTGGGCCAGCGCAAGGGGCTGCACGTGGACCGGCCGGCCGCGGACGGCGGGCCCCGCTACGTGCTGAGCATCGAGCCAGTGGCGCGGACGGTCACCGTCGGCCCGGCGAGCGGCCTCGCGGTTCGCGAGATCACCGCCGAGCGCCCTGTCTGGACCGGCTGCCCGCCGCCGCGCGAGCCGGTCGACTGCGCGGTGCAGTTGCGAGCGCACGGGGATGTCCACCGCTGCAGCGCGCGGCAAGACGGCGAGACGCTGCGGGTCAGCCTGCACGAGCCCGCCCGTGCCGTGGCCACAGGCCAGGCGGCGGTGCTCTACCAGGGCGACACCGTCCTCGGCAGCGGCACGATCTCGGCCGCTCGCTAAGACAAGAGCACTGCGGGCGAATAAACGATCTTGATGCGGAAATCACGCGTCCCTGACGTCGCTGTAGTTTCAGGTATCTCCGTACAAGACGGGCTCGGTGACGGAATCCGGGTCCGCCGCGTCCAGAGCCGGTTCCAGGGCGACGTCTAGCGCCGGGTCCAAGGCGGGCTCCAGGGCCGGGTCGAATTCCGCCGCGTCCATCGCGCGGACGCCCTGCCTGGCGCGCAGCCGCGCCGGCCAGCGGACCAGGTAGAACCGCGCGATCAGGTAGCACAGCGGCGCGAACGCGGGCAGGGCGAGCAGGATCCCCGTTGCCCGCACCCCGATGAGTCCGGCCAGTACTCCGTCGGTGAGTGAGGCGAGCGGCTTGCTGCCGGCCCAGGCGATCGCCCACACGGCCATCACCGAGGCCACCCGCTGCGGTCCAGCCGCTTTCGCCAGCAGCGTGCGGGTCATCGAATTAGCGGCCAGGCAGGTCACCCCAGCGCCGAGGGCCGCGCAGACGCTGACCCAGATAAACGGCGTCGCGACGAAGAGCACCATGCACACGCCGAGGCAGGCGAGGTCGGTGGCCGCGAACCGCAGCGTCGGACGGTGCCGGTGACGTCGCAGCGATCCCAGTACGCTGCCACCCCCAAGGGCGGCGATGAACCATCCCGACCAGTTCGCTGACGCATGCAGATGGTTGGATAGCGCCGGGCCGAGCACTGTCACCGGGTCATCGGCGACGGTGACCGCCGCCACCATCAGGAGCAGGAACATGATGATGCGGTCATGGCGCGCGATCACGAAGCCATCCCTGGCCCTGGACCGGACTTCAGGTTCGACTTGGCCATGGCGGGCGAGGACCAGGGCCACAGCGAAGACAATGAACGAAACGCCGTTCGCCTCGAACGCCCAGCCATAGCCGACCCGGGTGACAAGCAGAACGCTGAGGGGCGGCGCGAGAGTGCGGCCCAGGTTGTACGAGACCGCGTCCATCACGTAAGCCGACCGTGCGTTCGCGGCTGGAGCAAGCCGCCGCACCGTGATATTCCGTGCGGGCAACGCGAACGTATACGCTAGGCCGCTGAACAGCGCCCCGGCCACGAGGGACCACTCGTCGAGCGCGTGCGCGAACTCCAGGCCCGCGATGCACAAAGCGATCAGGGCGGACACCAGCTGAACGGGGATCAGTGTCCGACGGCTGCCGAACCGGTCGACCATCACACCCGCCCACGGCCCGAGCACGAGCGGACTAGTGAACTGCGCGCAGGTCACAAGGCCGACCGCCAGAGCGGAGTGTGCCATGTGGTAGGCGAGCAGCACTTGCGCGGTGTTCTGGAGCCAGGTGCCGAAGTCTGAGGTGACACTGCCGCAGAAGTACAGCCGGAAATTACGGTTGCGGAGGAGACGCCAGGAACTAGGATTTTGCTCTTTTCCCTGGGAATCCTGCTCGCTTTCTTGATGTATGTGCAGGTAGGCGGATAGGTGCCGAATACGTGTCTTGATAGGCA
>Ga0335073_10006358_pt1 | contig 16581 bp, 20 predicted proteins | sample Lox_Sample_22_FD_207093 | JGI IMG/M metagenome (GOLD analysis project Ga0335073, IMG submission 207093) | Soil microbial communities from Loxahatchee National Wildlife Refuge, Florida, United States - Lox_Sample_2.2 | ecosystem: Environmental > Terrestrial > Soil > Wetlands | place: USA... | reverse complement strand
ATGCTCTACTAACTGGATACATGCCAACACTACTTAGAAAACTTGTGCGGCACCAATTCCAATGAATGCCACAGCAACCGCAAACAAGGCAGTCGGGAACCAACTTCCTTTGCCAATCGCCCAAGCAGAAGAAGCATGCGTAGCAGATGCCGAAGCAGAAGCCGAGGAGGAAGCCGATCCTGTACCGCTATCTTCCGTAGCATTGAAACAAGGAATTGTAGTAGTGAAAGAAGAAGCATTCACAAAATTGACATCCGCACACTATGTTTAGCCACGTTCAAGTTCTTTGACTTACGACGTAATAAGTGGCATTTTGAGGACCTGCTTTGTATTGAATTTGGAATGTCCCTGGGGAACCAGAAGTGACACCAGATTTGAGGTTGACATGGAAACACATGTGTCCGATGTCAAGTTCGTTATCTTCCGGTAAAACTTCAGAGAAATCACTTGCTCCGGGACCTGTGAATTAGAAATCATGGACAATGAGATGTTACTTGAAGTATAGGCAACACGAACTTCTACATCGAAGGATTCATCTTGTTGAATAAATGCCAATGCACCTCCTGTAATGGGGAAATCTGTCCTCGCTCCAACAGCGATTCCACCACAAGGTGCCTCAGTTCCATCTGACTCCTTTTCAATTAGCATTGTCTCACCAGGAAGCATACCGGTCCATATCCAGAACGTTGAGCAGGCCAGAGAAAGAACATTGGAGCGTCATCTGTGATATTGGGATTATACTGCCCTGCCACACCGAGGACAAGAGCACTGAAAACGGCCAAAATAATTTGTTGCATTGCCTCGAATTGTGTTGAGAAAGTGTGTATGCGCCTCGTTCCATCTAACCAGAGGTATATATGTTAACCCGAACCGGAGCTCTGTCAAGTAGGTGGGCACTCGATAGACAGTCTCCCATTGCCCTTTGCCGAAGGATCGTATGATTTCTTGAATTGCGACAATTATCTGATTGATCTGATCACCCCAGCTCCTCTTTGATTGGATCGTGAAAGCCATCGACAAATCGTATGACTTCAAAATTTCGCACTGATTCGCTCGCTCAAATATTTGATCCATTTTTCTCAAAAGCAGATGCTACGGATAACTCGGTCACTCATAATACCCTCAAGTTCTGAAGCTAGTGCAGTCACGTCCGGCAGATATGCCGCGGCTGAAAGTGTAATTGCACGCTTTCAAGTATTTCGATGCCGAATTGGTGGATCAGAAAGAACCGGTTTATCAAGATGCATTCGTGGTCAGAAGTGAAGCTCAAGGTCAAATTGAGTTCTATTGCTCTATCCGTAATGACGACTGCTTGCAAAATACTCCTTTATGTTCTCTCTTTGAACAAGCGCGTCAGAAAACTTGTTCAAATTGGGATTATAACTTTCCAGCTTCTCCAACACTCTTTCATCGTGAATCATTTGCCAAGTGAGATAATCGACATACGAGATCCTGTCACCTAACGCATACGCTCCGGGTGTACTCGCATATCTTTGCTCAAGAACATCCAAAAAGTAAGGAAGATTCTCTTCTTTGTGCTTTGCTAGCAGTTCAGGATTGTGATAGAGTGCATCATATCGGAATCTCGGGCGCATCCCGTCAATGAATCGAGTGCGCCAATCTCCTACAATGTCCGCAACAGACTATACTATTAGCTCGAAATATTAGGACAATACGTCAATCCAATATTCATCTTCCAAAGAAAGATCCTTCAAAGTGCCGAGAGCTCGAGCAAAATGTCTAATTAACTTTTGAAACTCTGGGACACACCTGAGAATGGGAACACCCTGGGTATAATATTTCCCATTGAATTCAACAATTGGAACGCTTCCTGTAGGATTCATCTGACGAATGATATGATCCCTTTTGAATTCGGCGTACTCGGTAAATTCAATTCTCACATCTTTAAATGCGATTTCGTTGTCTTCGAAGAACAAACGTATGACTTCTCCGCGTCCAGCAGAACCGTAATTGAAATAGTAAACCGTGGGCACACCCTTGGTTGTCTCGTTCCCCGAACGACTCGGACCTGCTGCTAGTTCCTGGACCATGAAAGTTATCCTCAACATCTCGATTCTTTATATCCATTACGTTCCTGACAAATTCTCTCAATTCCAGGCTTAAGATTCTAATCCGTTTATTAAACTGGCCGACGGAGAAATACTTCCATGACGCTGCGTTGAGACATCCCGGTCAAACCGGAGTATCTGAATCACAAAATGGCGAAATGAAATGTCGAATTGCAACTTCGGCGTTAATTGCGATCGCCTTCAATTGGATGAATCGTGGCGGCGGGAAGCTGCCTGTCCGGGTTCCCGACCAAATAACCACGCTCATCAAATTGAACTCACGTCCGGTACAGCGGCAACTACGACTGCCGTTCTTCCTGTAATTGCTTGAAGACAAGAATGTTCGAATTGTGGAACTCAATGGACGTGGCCTCTACATTACAAAGAGTTCAATCGGTCTCTCTCCGCGTCATGTAGCTTTGGCCCTGTGAAGAATTCCGAAACCTGACTTTCCTTCGGAATGCACATCGGAGATTTCGAGATAACACTTCCCCCCATCACCTCGACAAGACTAGCCACGACTTGTAGATGGCCCATCACGAAGCAAGGACGTACGGCCTTCCTATTCCGAATTAACCGGTCATAGGTTCCACAATACCGATAGCCCTTACTACCTCCCGAATGACGACGAAGAACGCCGCAGATTGGATGACATGCAAAAGGTCATGAAGAAAGTCGTCTTCGATGGCAAAAATATCCTTGCTCCACTTGATTTTCAACCTACAGCAATTCTGGACTGCGGATGTGGAGTTTCAGGTATCAATCATTCCTCTTTATCGTTGAATATTAACATTTAGGGGCATGGGCAATTGAGGTCGCGAAAGAATTTCCAGAAGCCAAAGTAGCGGGGATTGACCTTTCGCCACTCAGAAAGGATGTTTCTGTCCCTGTCAATTGCCAATTCCTTACTGGTGACATGTTAAAAGTTCTAATAAACACCTTCAAAGAAGGGCAATTCGACCTCATTCAATCCAGGTAATTGACTCTCAAGTAATTACTGAGCATAGACTTGTCTTATGGGGAATGCCACCTACTAATTGGGACAAGTATATCGCGGATGTGTTCTTTCTTACACAACCTGCTGGATGGGTGCAATTCATCGAATTTCACTGGGACATTAATTCTGTTCCCTCTGGGACAGCAGCACACAAAGTACTCACATCCGGAACGCTGCTAATGTGACCTAGTTCATGACAATCTCGCAACAGTCACATTCACGACGAGGAATGCTATCCGGGGGGGCTCATATTCCTTCCCGACTTGCGAAAGCTGGATTCATCAATATCCATGTCACCAAAACCACCCTGAAACACGGTGGATGGACTTCTCCACCAGGTTCTTCCCTGGGAACGTAATCTAACTTTAGTAAGCGATGAAGAAAAGGAACGGCGAAGAGTTGTCAACTATGCCTTTTGGACTCTTGTCTGTCTTGTTGTGGAGACTAAAGAGGAGTTTAAGAGAGAGTTTCCGGATAATCGTGAGAGAACGGAATTTGGTAAAGCTGCTCAAGAAGAGCTTTTGAGTGGACGATATCCTCTCGAGAATACTATGTATCACAACAACGTACTTTTTCTAATCTATCAGATGGTGTGTTGTTGGACAGAAACCTATCAATCCCGAACTTGGAAAGTGAGTTGTAGTATACATATGCAATTCCAAAATGAATCAAGTCTCCTCATGATATGCCAATGTCCATTCTTTTGCATTCCTGCTCAAGGTTTTTCCAGTTGACTTCGTCATGCCTGTCCAGTGCTCTCCCGCTTTCCAAACCATGCCAGGAAGCAATGACGCCTCGTTAATGGAATTCGAGTAAATTTGAGCCCGCCCCATCTGATCGATATTAGCTCTCGGGACAGCATGTTGTCAGCCTTGTCCGCAATCCCACCGCACGGCTAAATCCAAACTATCGTCTGACTCAGACTGAGCCGATGGGGATGTTGTCGACGCCAAAGAGGAAACAGAGAAACAGTAGGATTACTTCACCACTATTCTGAGTATAGCTTCTATGTCATCCCAGAACAAACGTCAAAGATTTTCTCCCGAAACTCCAAGAACATCATCCGGCGATCACGACTTTCCATTGCAATTGTACTTGTGCGTGGGTGTGGGCGGAGCTCACAGGAGATCAAAACGTTTGATACAAGTTTAACTCTTCGCTTTTCGCTTTTGAATGATCGCCTCCCACCTGCCTAGCGAACTACTCGTTTAACTGTGGATCAGCTACATATTGGAATGGATTTAGACTTTGATCAGATGCAATTTCCAAAATGTGGGGCCGGTCCGCATTTTGGAGCCGGTCCGCGCTGTTTCAATGTTGTATCACAAGCAAAACGTCGGGAGAACGAGGTGGATAAATAACTGCTCTCCCCTTGATTCACGGGCAACGACATGGGGTTTCGTGAAGTAGTGGAATCAATTGAGGAATCTTCGATCATGCAAGTCGCTGGTATCGGCGGGGTGATCGGTGGAATGATATACCATCTCATTTGTCAGTTTCCACAACAGAAGGATGTGTTGAGCTGTTTATCTGTAATTGCGTTGAGCAATTGTCTTCTTGGGCTTAAGGTTCTATTGTCTGCTGAAACTCGTTCCACTTCAAGTTGGATTCAAGTCATCCAGGCGTTTTGTCTTTTCAATTCCATCTTTGTATCTCCATTACTATTGCTGTCTAATCTCAGACATCTATCGCTTTAGTACTGAAGGTTGTATACAACGTCTACTTTCGCCACCGTGGGATTCCAACAAAATTCTCTCTGAGCGCCTCAGATTGGATGCTATGGCGTTATTGCCAGGCCGGTACATCTCATTTCAAAGTTGCACAACTTCATCAGGAACTTGGTAATCTCCACAACTTCCCAACTAATACAGGGGACGTTGTGCGAATTCAGCCCAACCATATCAGTTTCATTTCCCTGAGTGCCGTTGAACAACTCCATTCAACCAAATCAAGGATCAAAAAAGGAGACTTCTACTATCATGTTTTACGTCCCGGAGGCATGCCTGGAAACTTGCTCACCACGACGTAATTCCATACTTCTACAACACTGATATTTAGAGATAAAGGTCACCACTCGTTCTTGAGACGCCTATGTGGGCCGTCGTTCACCAGTGCATCCATGAACGAATTCGAACCTGTTCTCGAGCAATATTGTTCCCGGTTTTTGGAGGCAATTGAAGTGGTTGCAAAGGAGAAAGGCGCGGTCGACATGAATGATTGGTTCAACCGTTTTTCTTTCGACGTGAGATCCCATTTCAAGCTTCGTTGATAACCTCAGATCGCCGGTCAGATCTCTCTTGGACAAACTTTTGGGTCCCTTGATGGGAAGGAAGGACGACACTACTATATTGAGGCATTCCACAAATATATCGAACTTGTCCAAATTGTATCATCCTTCCATCTCAGAACTGACCTTAGTTCATGTTCGTTCCCTGGCTAGCACAATTCCTTTTGAAATTCCCTCCACCAAAATCCTTGCGAGAATCCCGCCAGAAATGTTTAACGGTACAACTTCCCTTACTTCCGCTAATAACAGTTCATTAAAAATTCCATTGAAAACGACTCGACTGCCGAACGAACAGTTATCGGAAATATTTTGAAAGCAAGCGACCCAGAAACAGGCGCAAAGTTTTCTTTCTTTGACGTCCTTGTGAATGCAAACGTCTTCATCAACGCTGCGTCGGATACTACTGCTGCGACCCTCACCTTCGTCCTTTACTATGTCCTCGCGAATCCCGAAGCTTGGACTCGTCTTGTTCAAGAAGTGCGTTCACAATTCTCCTCGGAAGAAGAAATTTCCGGTCATTCCACAGCCCCACTCCCCTTTCTCAATGCCGTCATTCACGAAACTCTTCGTCTTCGACCTCCTGCCCCTTCAAATTTGCAACGCGTTGTACCGGATGAAGGTATGATGATTGACGGCTATTATATCCCTCCCGGCACTGTTGTGAGTACACCAACTTACGGCATTATGCATGATCCCCGGCATTTTTCACATCCAGATGATTTCATTCCAACGAGGTGGATTCCCAACGAAAAGGGGCAAGAGACCTGTAACCGAGCTGCATGGATACCTTTCAGTTACGGACCGAGAAGTTGCATTGGAAAGCCTTTGGCTCTGATTGAATTGAGACTTGTAATTGCAAGGTTTGTATGGCGATTTGATGCTGAACTTGTGGAGGATAAGGAACCGTATTATCAAGATGCTTTTGTGGCGAGGAGAGGGGATCTTCCGATCAAAATCTGGAGACGTGAATTGCAAAAGTAGAATTATTTGGAGTTGAAAGAAATTGATATGAATACCAACATTAACAAACATTGAAGAAACAGCACCTGCATAATGAACGTCAGCCTAGCTCTGGTTAGACATACAACAAGTTACTCCATCACCAAACAGTCACAAATAGCACAAATTGATCAGTAAATCCACAACGTACTCCTAAAACACAAGAACCGAATGCCTACAACCATGCCTGCCCGTACATCAATGCCCCAACAGCTAGCATAAAGACATCCCCGTACTTTCCTTCTGAGAGCTGTTCCGACACTAGCATAACAAGGATAAATCCACAAAACTGTCCCAGAACAACTGGGAAGCATAGGGTCTTCATTGACACAAACTGCAGAAGAGGGAATGATTGAGTTTATCTACGACGGACAGGTGTGTCAAAAGTTGTAGTCTTTAGAAATATCAAATATTCTGTCAAGCCTGCGCATTTTCCCAAGACAACCGCTGTAAAAATGCGACCAGAAATTTTTCCCATACGTCCACCGCGCCATTTGCCACCCTTGGAACATAATATTCTAGAATGCCTAATGCTTTGGATAATTCCATTGAGAAAAGAAACGCTGAGACACCATCGATCCCCTGCGCCGACAAATGTTCGCAAAGAGTCGAACAAAACTTTCCTTCGATGGCTTCGCGCTCCGGATAATCCTCCCAACCATCCAGCGTCATAGATCCGAATAGATGTTCCGCAAAATGAAGATTGTAGCCGACGCGTTGGACTGTTGCACCATCCCAGTCAAGTACAGCTGTGATACGACCACTGGTGCGTTCAACTAGATAGTTGAAGGGTGTCAAATCCCCGTGGGCAAGAACGGTCGGAAGGGCGTCAACAAGATTCGAATTAGATTCGATGACGGTCAAAGTATTCTCGAGAAGAACTTTGCACCGGGCTTCGCAGGCCAGCGTGGCGGTGGTAGGTCGGAGGTGCAAGACCGCAGAGCGCGTGTCACGGGCAGTAGGCTGAGAGCCATGAAAATATAGACCACCTACAAACAAGAAGGACATATCCGTGACGGTTTGTATACGATGACCGGCAAGTGGAACACCTTCGGCTGCTTGGAGAAATTCGACATATGGACAACCTGTGCGAAATGGAGATGAGTAAATATGAAGTTGATGATGGTGCCCCAGATATCTTAGTGGTGGAACGATGTCACCGTATATGGAGTGTGCCTTGTCCGTAGAGGATGTATCGAATTCCTCGTGCCGAAATTGGATGATTTTGCGTTGGCTGGCGGAGGTGTCAACGACACACGTGTAGCTGAGACTGCCTTGGAATTGAACGGGTTCAACCTTGGCCACAGAGCATGGGGAGAGAAGCTCAGTGATGACTTGGTGACAGACAGCCGGTGACACCCCAGGGACTTTGGAGAAGAAATCGAGTATGAGCGTTTCTTGGTACTCCTCAAACATTCATGTCCTGTGGATGGTTGAAAAACACGGTGGCAAAGACGAGGGCGTATGTGAAAGACCGATGCTCTGATACTTATTCGCGGGGTGAATGTATTTGGAATGCTGGAAGAATGGCAATGGATCGTACGTATGTATGGAACTGTCGAACGTGTTCGTGTTCATCCAGGTATGGTTTAATATCCCTGCCCGGCATTGCGTCTCGACGCGTAAAGTCGAGCGATTTGTGTGCGGACAGGTGTCCGTCAGCGCCGTGGAATTATCGTGACTGATCCCCATAGCGGCCATAGCGCAGCAGTCTGGAGGTCATCGGAATCCAAGTCCGGTCCCGGATCAGACCCAACTGTGACACCGGATAGCAATCTTTAACTACCCCGATAATTCATCTTTTTACGGAATTTGTTGAGAACCAAATTGGGACTATCTCTCGCCAAAGCCAAAAACATTTGGAACATACTTTTGTCGTACATCGATGCCCAATGCTTTCACCACGTTGACCCTGTTTATAGTTGAATATGCGGAAAGGTCGCATGACCCTCTTTTGCACAGCCCCGTCCAGGAGCTTAATGGATATATAACTTGCGCAAACAGAGAAATAGCCTCCTTCGCCCAGTGGCTCTGTCTTTGGGGTGTCGTTTGAATTAGATGGGCCATGGCGAATGAGAATCTTGCGAAGCGCCATCCCCGACTCAATCTTATTCCATTATGGAACCACGGTTCTGAGATGGAATCTTTCGGGGCATGGGACCTTACAAAGAGAAATAAAGTCTGGTGCAATGTGGCTCGCTAGATCGCCCATCACAAAAAGAACGAACATCTTTTAAGGAAAAATCGGATCTGAAGGAACCGCAGTTGAATTTAGCAGAATCCGCATCGAATTATTCGTTTGCATGGTTCTCATCGAGATGAGCCGATGGCGTCATTAGCCGTGAATGGGAGATCTCTGATCGTTTGATTGATCGAGAATAGATGCTTTTGCGTTATGACAAGGTTTTTGGAGCCGTTACCGGCTAAGTGGTTATGATTATTTTCGTAGGCCAAAAACTCAAAAATGCGGCCATAAAATTCTGAGTTTCGAGTGAGACCGACTTTTGAAAATCCAATTCAAATTTGGGAATTCAGTTAACCACGTCACGACAAGCCAACAATCGCGGCGGGGAAAGAGAAGACTTGTCTTTGCGAAACAAAATCAAGTATTTCGTCTCTGTACACCTTCGGTTGACTTGATACTGCGTTGGCTAAATTGAATGCAGCCTCCGTCGTGAGGGTCCTTTCTACATATGACCTCCCACTGACAATTAGTCTGTTCGACGACATCACAAGTATCCCGCATACCTCGCTCGTCATGTCTTCGATTGTCCACTCGCTGTCGACTCTCCCCATTGTGGTGCAAGACAACATTCTTGAATATCTCGATCGGAATTCTCTTGCCATTTTGTCTTTGACTTGTCATTGCCTTCATCGCCTGGCTCGAAAGTACTTGTACCGCGAAGTCAAACATTACCTGAAATACCATGCTCTGATCAAACGCAATCTTCGAGCAGATCCTACACTTATTCCGTACATTCATTCATTCACTTCGTACGAGCCCTCCTTTTTAAAGTGGATGTGGACGCAAATGGTTCAGTCGCTTGAGAAATTGGACCTACAGGGGCCCTATACCGTTGAAAACGCGTATTCAGAAATTTTAGAATCTATTCACCAAAGTCGTGTCAAAGAATTAACATTTGGGCTCATGCCAACGTTGGAGTTCCACCATCTGAGTTCTCGTGGTGTTTTCAGTGGTTTGACATTCTTGCACCTCCGAATTGGGCGGAAGTCTGAATATACGCTCCAAACGATCTTAGACCAACTGCATGCTCCAGCTCTGGAAATTCTTGAAGTTGACAACATTTCTGATTGGCGGATACAATGGCGAGAGTCTTTTGAAGAAGCGATTCCAAACCTGAGAGGATTGCGTCTGCACATGAGCGGTTGGGAAGATGATGTAATGTTCGACAGCCCCCCACCAGATCTAGACAGCGAACAAAGGATCCCACCAAGCAGTGTCATGTGGAATACTGCTTTGACATTATATCGAAGATGCATCTTTTTCGACATCTTCTATTGCGATCCTGTGTGTCCGTTCCTCGACTATGCACCATCATACGCGTCTGCACATCAGTTAGATCCCGTCCCACTTGTCCAATGGTTTATCAAGTCATTTCAATTCTTCAGCGGCAAGGACGGAGGAAAATACATTCATATGAAGGTCGGTGACATTCCATTAACTGATCTTTCGACGATACTCTCCTCCATGAAATCGATGGACTTTGGGAGATTCGAGATGATAATATCACTTGATCTTCCGCACGGTACCCCAACTTCAATTGCCGATCTTCTTCCTCACAATATTTATGACCTCTCTATTCGTCCTCCCTTCGAAGGATTTCTGGATCCTTCTGTTGTGCCAGAATGTATTCGGTCGCTCCCGAATCTAGAACATGTCAACATATCCTTAAATGTATGGTGGCCTGATTTCCAGTTGCGCAACGGATGCACTGCCGCGAGTTGTTCCTTTCGAACCATTCCACGTCATTTGACTGCACATCTCGAGGTTACTCGTGGCAGCGAACCAGCTTGGTATGAGAATCTCTGCGACCGACAGCATACTATCGACAAGCACGACCTTGGTGATTTTGCAGATTTTGAGCTGGAGGTTAAAGAATGGTTTCAATTGAGTGCCTCACTGAAGTCGGTGGAATTTGACTTTCACGAACGAGTGGACGACTGGTCTTAGATAGGGAAAACTCCATGTTTAATCAACTTTTCGCTATATTCCCGATTATGTTGTGAGGACAAGGGTCCAACCCATTGACTTTAACGCATTTATTCTGATTTCTGAAAATAGAGTTTCGGTGTCGAACCGAATTTCGTGCAACAACAAGCCGCAAGCCAGCTCCCGCTCAGCCATAAAATAAAGCCGGAGTCTGCCAGCTATGCCCGACCCACAACAGTCAACACATACTACGTGCCAAAATCCTTAGACCGCGATCTTCAGTTCCATCACCACTTGCCTCCCTCATCCACAATGCGGGAAATCTGTCATATCCAAATCGGCCAATGTGGTAACCAAATTGTACGTCCTCCCTTCTCTCCTTTTGATCTGGAATCGCTAACATACCGCCGATTTTAGGGTAGCGCGTTTTGGTATGTGCAATTCCTTCTACCCTTCCAAATACAATGGAGAGGACCTGGTTTCTGATGATTTGAATAGGGAAACGATCAGTGGTGAACATGGCCTTGATAAGGCTGGTGTGTATGGCTCCCTTTACTGATTTCTTTCGGAAGTTTATCTTGTCGGATGGGTTTGATGCAAGCGTAGATACCGCGGAACGAACGATCTTCAAAGGGAACGCCTGAACGTCTATTTCAACGAGGCATGATTTCTCATTTTACTGTTGTTGACGACCTAGGCGTTCGCTGAAAAATATGTCCCTAGAGCAATCTTGGTCGATCTGGAACCTGGGACAATGGATACTATTCGAGCAGGACCTTTCGGTGACCTTTTCCGCCCCGATAACATGGTTTTCGGAAATTCTGGCGCCGGGAACAATTGGGCAAAGGGATAGTATGTTCCCGACGCGTGATAGAAATGCTTATTGTAGTTATACTGAAGGTGCAGAATTAGTTGATCAAGTTTTGGATGTTGTTCGTCGCGAAGCTGAAGCATGCGATTGTCTCCAAGGTTTCCAAATTACCCATTCTCTCGGTGGAGGTACTGGTGCCGGTATGGGTACTCTCTTACTCAACAAAATCCGCGAAGATTACCCCGATCGAATGATGGCAACGTTCTCTGTTGTTCCCTCTCCCAAAGTCTCCGATACAGTTGTCGAACCTTACAACGCTACACTCTCCATTCACGTATCTGCCCCTCATTTGAAAATGCTGATCCTGAGCAACTCGTTGAGAATTCAGATGAGACATTCTGTATTGATAATGAAGCATTGTACGATATCTGTCTTCGAACCCTCAAACTCAGTGCCCCTGCCTATGGAGACCTCAACCATCTCGTTTCCGCAGTCATGTCAGGCGTAACCACTTGTCTTCGTTTCCCTGGTCAACTCAACTCTGATCTCCGCAAACTCGCCGTCAACATGGTCCCATTCCCACGTTTGCATTTCTTCATGGTGGGTTTTGCACCGTTGATTGCTCGTGGAAGTCAACAATTCCATTCTGTCAGCGTTCCTGAATTGACTCAACAAATGTTTGATTCGAGAAACATGATGACTGCAGCTGATCCAAGACAAGGCAAATACTTGACTGTTGCAGCTATTTTCCGTGGCAAAGTCAGTATGAAGGAAGTTGACGAACAAATGAGAACTATTCAGAATAAAAATTCGGGTTACTGTAAAGAATCTTCCGTGAAATTAGCTGATTGTCAGTTGTTGAATGGATTCCGAATAATGTTCTTACTGCTATTTGCAGTGTTCCTCCTCAAGGATTGAGGATGTCGTCGACTTTTATTGGGAATTCTACCTCAATTCAAGAACTCTTCAAGCGTGTGGGAGAACAGTTCACTGCTATGTTCCGTCGTAAAGCTTTCTTGGTATTTCACAACTCATCTGTGTTTCTAATGAACTAGCATTGGTATACTGGCGAGGGTATGGATGAGATGGAATTCACCGAAGCTGAGAGTAACATGAATGATCTTGTATCCCGCTTGGTTTATCCATTGCTAACAACAGGTCGCCGAATACCAACAATATCAAGAAGCGACAGGTGACCACGATGAGGAGTACGAGGAAGAGGCATATCCTGAGGAAGAGGCTCCTGAATAAGGTGATGTAACTCCGATACTGTTGTGTGGTGGGTTTTGTTTTAATCTCTTTTATACAACTACGATAATAATCGACAGAACCTTGGTCAATATCCATGGTTCCGAGATGTCTGTAGCCATAATTAACTTAAGTATTATATACTTCCACCTTCCGTGACCTACCTATTTCCAATTGCTTCAACTTGAGACTTGAACGAGCATTTCAACTTTTGTCTCTCATTCCGATTGGCAATTTGGCACGACGTGAGATCCCAAATTTCAAACTTTTGATTGACTAGTAATGCTAATGCCTATCAGCAAGTACTCACTTGGCCTATGCCTTTGCCGCCTTAGTAGCTACAGCAAGCGCACTGTTGATCGGCCATTGAATAGTATTATTTGGCCCAGGCAAATTATCAGAAAACTTGAACTGCAATTTCACCCAAGGACCAAAAATCAAACAATGAGTAGACCCTCCAAAATGGAACATCCCAATCTGTTCTCCCTTCTTGAATGCCTTTCCTACCGGCATAGTAATATCCACTGAAGAAACCTCTGCCATTCCAATTTGAATCATACACATCAATCCAATATCCGGATTATCTGCTTCAATGAAGATAACTCCACGGGTAGCAACAGCAGAGATGTAACCCTGAGATGCATCATCTGCACTTTCATCAGGTTTTGGCGTTCCAGAATCAGGACTGAATCCCTCCAACAAGGGTTCAGAATAATATGTTCCGGGGACAATTTCAGTTGACACGATCTTCCCAGAGACAGGCGCATGCCACCTGTGATAACTATCTGCGCTCAAAAATCCCTGATACACAGTACCTCCAACAAATTGCTCAGCGCGGCTATCGTTGTTCATCATGTGGGTGAGAGAATACGGTTGTCCCTTGAGCCAAAATGTATCGTACAATTTAACATTCCTTTGAACGCTAAAGGGGGTGGCTTCGGCAGCGCTTACAATGACAGAGTCGTCGTGAGGAGATGCAACAGGACGACGACCAGGACGGAATTGACGAGTGAAAAAGTCGTCCCAGGACTTGAATCCCCAGGACGGTTTGGTGGTATCGACAATGAAGTTTTCGGTGAAATCGAGCATGTGGGGACTGTTTATGGCAGTTTGCGAGAACCAACCTCCGTCGTCCTCGGTCAGGGTGGAGCATGACTCTGGTGTAAGAAGGAATTTGCCCCAGTGATTGAGCATCTTCTTGAATTGCTGATTGACATTCTCCTTGAGAAAAGCAGCGAAACCGGCTTTGGTGCCCATGGGCCAATCTAAAACCGCATTGATTGGAGTACCGACTTGAGCAGAGGTATCCCACCCTGGTGGTTCCGCCATGATGGCATCGAAAACGAGGAATAAGGTATCGAGGTCTCTAATTTCTGGATGTCCCGCAGGATCATCGACGTATTTCTTTGGCACTTCGGACAACATTTCGTTGAAGAGCATGTACAATTGCGGGTCTGCGAAGACCATGGCTTTGAACTCGGCGACTACGGGAGTGGATGCGGGGGGATTGTCTTTGACTTGCTGGACTTTGTTGCTGATCCAGGCTCGCAATGTAGCCCTGTCCTGGGGAAGCCAGTTTCCGACTTTGGTGACCATGTTGATAATCTCGCTCTACGCTGCAACGATTTCGGGGTTTACGAGTGAAGCAACTGTGTTTCGCAATTAGGAAGAGTGAATGACTGACTGACCTTGCGGTGTAGTGGAAAATTGGGAGGATACAAGAATGAATGGGAGTTGATGGTCAATGCAGACTTCAGGAAGCCGACGTCATAAATATCTAAATCAGGCGCAGTTGTGGGGAAATTGTCTCAACTCGGACAGGGTGCTGTCCGCCAGGTGTCACCCGAAAATTTCGTGCGATCGGGACCCTGACTACGAACGACTACAGAGTTGAATGAATGCAACCACGCCTTGGACTGTCCATCATCGTTTGTCGAACATTCCCTTCGCCAGTCATCCTATGTACTCAATGCCGCTTCAAACGACTTCCTCAACTCCGGCGTACCTCAACTGACAACTCTCCCAAACCACCCCCATCCCTTCCCTCCACCCAGACCTCCAAACTCGCCGAAAAAGCAGCCGAATACATCGACACCCTCCAACTCCGCGCCCTCGCAGCAACACAACGACTAAACGACATAACAGGCTACACCTCGATCGAATCACTAAAACAACAAATTGAAAAACAAGAAGAAACCACCAAAGCCGCTCGTGATGCTCTGCAGAATGCAAAACAAGCATACTCAAATGCAGTTACTACACGTGCGGAAACACAACGTGAATTGACCAATTTGTTGAATAGAAAGACAAGTTGGACACCAGATGATCTAGCGAGATTTACAACCCTGTATCCTACCGATCATGAGAATGAGATTTTGGTGCAGAAGACTGCTGAGGAGTTGAGTCTGCGGGAACGGGAGAGTGAGGAAGCGTCTACGGAACTTGGAAGGATGATTTTATCTAGGTACACTGCCTTTTTCTGTTTGATTGTGAATGCAAATTGATGGTCAAGGTATCATGAGGAACAGATTTGGTCGGATAAGATTCGGAGGGCATCGACTTGGGGGACTTTTGCTCTTATGGGCGTCAATGTGTTACTCTTTGTTGTCGTCCAAATTGGATTGGAACCATGGAGACGGTCGCGTCTGGTTAAGGGGTTTGAGCAGAAAGTGCAGGAAGCATTCGATCAGATTCAAAAGGAACGGGATTCCACTAGCATTGCAATTGTTGGTTCTGTCAAAGAAAAAGACGGTGAAGATGTCATGGAAATGGTCGAGATTAAGCCTACTCAGGAACAGGTTGGTGGTCAGGGAGAGATGGCAATAGCAACTGTTGAGGAGGTCATAGAGGATGAAATTGACAGTCAGATTCTGGGTGAGATGGAGAATGAGATCGAGTATATACCCGATAAGAAGGATCTTTTGATTGGTGCAGCTGGGGGAGCAGTTTTAGGGGCCCTTGTCACTGCATTAGGCACCTGGATCCTAAGTCGATAGCATTCGAAGCGTGTATTATATATCAGCATAAAACTCCCCTTTACGGAATGCCTTACATTTTTGTGGGACTTTTGTCATATGTCAAGCATATTTTCACAACGACTTTCCATCTCACATCTCCTAAATCCTCATGCATTACACACGACGCCAATGAGAGTCTTCCTATGAACGGCAAGGGGGGCTTGTACTCATATTGCAACAAAGTCTCGCCGAGGAGTCATATTCATGAATCAAAACGACCCGCTTGTATTATTCCAATTCGAGACTCCGAGGCAAAATATGACATGAATACACGGCTGAAATCGGTAAATTATTACCACTCGTCTACGAATCTTTTATCCGTCCTTCAGACTTCCACTGACGTAGCGGCAGTAGCAGTTTACTATTGTCGTTAGTGGGTACGAAGCTGCAATGAATATGAGCAACACTCAAACACCTGCAGCTGCATTCTTGTCAGCTCACGCATTCTTATGCTTCACGAGTACCTCTCGCTGAGGAACCTCTGGGACACCATTCAGAAAAAGATTTTTACGGAACTGTTATTCCAGAACAAGCCGCTTAACTCCATTTTCAGCGTAGGAACTGTGGCGATTACAATTTGGTGCATATGTATCGACATTTCACACACATTTAGTTCGAGAATTCAGCGATATTAAAGTTCAATCTGAAGAACCAGATGTCGGTTCTAAGTGTTGGGGTATTCCCGAACTCTGATAGGTCCATACTCCACTACAAGAATCCTCGGATCGGGGAAACACCAGCAAGATACGTGTGCGTACGCGCCAAGTGAGACATTACTTTGTTGAACATCAAGGAGTTCAAATTGTCCTGGACGTCTCCAAGTCATGGTATACCTTATGTCCTCCGTTTGTCACGATATTTTGAAAAGGGTTCGGCCAGAACAATAACCCCAAGTACATTCCAGACAACATGTACCATGGCTCAGCCTGGGACCGCGAATTCCCTGTTTTCGTTCAACGAAGTCCAAGGCGCATCCTCGCAG
>Ga0335073_10006357_pt1 | contig 16581 bp, 10 predicted proteins | sample Lox_Sample_22_FD_207093 | JGI IMG/M metagenome (GOLD analysis project Ga0335073, IMG submission 207093) | Soil microbial communities from Loxahatchee National Wildlife Refuge, Florida, United States - Lox_Sample_2.2 | ecosystem: Environmental > Terrestrial > Soil > Wetlands | place: USA... | reverse complement strand
CTAGTCGCTCGCTCCGCGCCTCCGACAGTCCGCTCCGAGGCACCAGTGGCCCGTGCTGCCGTCACCATCCCCAGAGTTGTGGCGGTGGACGACGATCCGGTAATCCTTGCTCTGTTGCGCGCAACCTTCCGCAACCAAGGCATCCAGTGCGAAACCGCGGATAACGGCCGCAACGGTATTCTCCTGATTCAACAAGAGCATCCGCACGCAGTCGTGTTGGATGTCAACATGCCCGGCATGGACGGATACGAAGTGCTCGCCACAATCCGCGCGGCACAAATCCCCACCCAGGTTATGTTGCTCACCGCGCGCCAGCAGGAGAAAGACGTACTGCGTGGATTCGAACTCGGCGCCGACGATTATCTGGTCAAACCGTTCAGCCCGCTCGAACTGGTTGCTCGAATAAAACGCTTGCTGCGCCAAACCCTGCGAGATGTAGCGTAGGCCGCATCGCGGGCAGCTCGCTGGACATTTCGAAACAACCGTGAGGAGGAACTCATGGCTGGAGAACGTACCGTAACGCCCGTTCTTGCCGCTGAGTACATTCGAATGTCCACCGATCAACAGCAAGACTCGTTGGACAATTAATCAGACACCATTCGGCGGTATGCCGCAAACAACAATGTGCAGCTCGTTCGGACCTACCGCGACGGCGGCAAATCCGGGCTCACCCTCGCTAGCCGCCATGCGTTACGCAACCTGCTTGAGGACGTGGAAAGCGGTCAAGCAGGGTTTGCGGCGGTGCTCGTCTATGATGTAAGTCGCTGGGGCCGCTTTCAGGATGCCGATGAAAGCGCACATTACGAGTGCAAGTGCCGGCGGGCGCGAATTGCGGTACATTACTGCGCTGAACCATTTCCGAACGACGGAAGCGTCGCCACGGTCATTATCAAAGCACTGAAACGGGCGATGGCGGCGGAGTACAGTCGGGAACTGTCGGTCAAGGTTTTTGCCGGCCAATCTCGGCTTACCGAACTCGGATTTAGGCAAGGCGGGATGGCTGGCTACGGATTCCGAAGGTTGCTAGTAGACCAGAGCGGCAAACCGAAGTTCATCCTGGCAGCAGGCGAAGAAAAAGCATCGCCACGGATCGAGTTGTGCTTGTGCCAGGCCCACCGAATGAAATCGCGGTCGTTCGCGAAATCTTCGAGATGTATGCTGTGAAGAGGCTGTCGCCGACCAAAATAGCGCGGATTCTGAACACTCGGGGTTTGCCCTGGATCGATGAGCGACCCTGGACCCGCTATGTGATTCGCGAGATGGTAACAAACCCGAAGTACATCGGATGCAATGTTTCCAACCGCCGGTCGGCCAGCCGCGTGTTGCCGGTAATCACTACCGCCACTTCGCTCCTCGCCTCAAATGCTGGAGAACCACACGAATGAACTTCTCCTCGGTACTACGATGTTCCAGTTAGGAATGTCTCGGGCAGTATGTCGCCTGGGCGGAAGCTGCACCTACGGCTATTGCGGAGCCTGCTGGCAGCAGGCCGCTTCAATGGCGGCGAACAGTGCGGGGGGATTGATCGGCTTGGTCAGGTAGCCGTCCATGCCGGCGTCCAGGCAGCGCTGCTGGTCGCCCTTCATCGCGTGCGCGGTCATGGCGATGATTGGGATATGCCCGCCGCAGCGTCCCTCGCGGGCGCGCAACGCTCCGGCGGCCTCAAAGCCGTCAACTTCCGGCATCTGCACATCCATCAGGACCACGTCGAACAGCCGCGGGTCGAACAGATCGAGCGCCTCGCGCCCGTTGCCGGCCACTGTGACACTATGCCCTCGGCGCTCGAGGAGTTTACGCGCCACCATCTGGTTGACCGCGTTGTCTTCCACCAGCAAAACGCGCAGCGGCCGCGACGAGGTTTCCACGCCCGGCTCGCCGGCGCCCGCCGGCGATGCCGCGGGCGGCATCTCTCCGCCAGCCCCCTGCAGCACGTTCTGTAGCGCGTTGTGCAGTTCGACGCGGCGCACGGGTTTGGTCAAAAAGGCGGCAATTCCCTCCTGCCGGCAGCGCGCCACCTGGCCTTTCTGTACGGAGGACAGCATCATCACCACCGGCCGCGCCAACAGCGATTCGCGCATGCGGCGGTTAAGGGCGAAGCCATCCATTTCCGGCATGTGAGCGTCAGTGAGCACCAGGCGGAACGGGTGGCCCGTCTCGGCAGCGCGCGCGAGTTGCTCGAACGCGGCCGGCGCACTGGCCGCCAGGCTCACCTTCATGCCCCAGCCCGTCAGCGTCTCCGCCAGGATGCGACGGTTGGTGGCGTTGTCATCCACCACCAACACGGAAGCGCTTTCTAGCGAATCGGCTTTCTGCGGCAGCAGGGACGCGGCACCTGAGGCGATCTTGACCTGGCTCGTGAAATGGAACGCGCTGCCGCAGCCCGGCTCGCTCTCCACCCAGATACGGCCGCCCATCATCTCCACCAGCCGCGAGGAAATCGTCAAGCCGAGCCCGGTGCCGCCGTACTTGCGCGCCATCGAGCTTTCGGCCTGGGAAAAAGCTTCGAAAATCAGCCGCTGCTTGTCGTCGGGAATGCCGATCCCGGTGTCGGTGACCACGAAGTGCAGCTTGCAGCCGTTGGAGTCCTCGCCGTCGGTGAAAATGCGTAGCGATACCTCTCCACGCTCGGTGAATTTGAGGGCGTTGCCGATCAGGTTGATAAGCACCTGCCGCAGGCGGGCCGAATCGCCATGGACGAACTCCGGCACTCCCGGGCACACCTCACAGGTCAGCTCGATGTCTTTCTCCGACGCCCGTAGGCCAAAGGCTCTGAGCGTCTCCTCCGCCCAGCTCTGCACCGCGAAATCGGTGGCATCGAACTCTAAGTGGCCGGCTTCGATCTTCGAGAAATCAAGAATATCGTTGATGAGGGTCAGCAGGGACTCGGCCGAGCCGCGCGCCATGTGCAGGCACTCCGTTGGCTCCGGCGGGAGTTCGGCCTCCAGCGCCAGGTCGATCATACCCATCACGCCGTTCATCGGGGTGCGAATTTCGTGGCTCATGTTGGCTAGGAATTCGCTCTTGGCGTGGCTGGCTGCTTCGGCTCTTTCCTTGAGCGCGGCGGTCTCTACCAACTGGCCGCGAATAACCTCCGTCTGGCGCTTGACGCGATTGCGCAACACCGCCACCCAGCCGAGCACAACCGAAGTGATCAATAGCACCAGGGCGAACACCATCAGAATATGTGTCTTGTTCCACCAGGATGGGCTCCGCAGCACTTCGACGTCCTGCTGCGAGCGGAGCAAAAGGCGAAACGAAGCGGGCCGCAGCACCCCTTCTCCCATCGCCATCTGTTGCGCGGCCACCTGCACCGAGCAGATTCCGGTAAGGCGTACAGTGCTTCCTTCGGGCCAATCGAGCGCCACCGTGCGGCGCGCCGCTTTCGGCAGCCCTGCAGCGAACAGCGACTTGCCCGAGAGAATCGTCAAGGTCGGTTCTGTGGCGGTCCGGTCCTGGTCGATTACCTCGCCTTCCATCTGGACCAGCGTCGAGTCGTGATCGCCGCGCAGCGCTTCCGCCGGCGTGACGCGCACCGGGACAATTGGCCGGCCGGCGCCCGCACGCCGGAATATGGCGTCGGTGATCGTCGGCGTGAAGCCTCCCCCCGCCGGAAAACCGGCTAAATCAACTATGTCTCCGACCCCCAGCGGCGTGGCCTGTTCCGTATTAGCACAGAGGCCGTGCGTATCGTCCTGGATGCAAAGCGATCGGCCGGGCAACAGCAAGGTGACGCGCCCGCGCACATGCGCCCGCCGGCGAAACGCGATGTTCGGCTCATAGAGCAGCAGCGTATTGATGGGGCGCACAGGCAGCGCGAAGGGATCGGGCGGCGCCGGGTCTTCGATCTGCACCTCGACCATGGACGGGAAGAAAAGATGAGCCCCCGCCAGTTGGTGGCTCACATTAAAGAAAGGAGCGACATTGGCGTGCATCCTCAGTCTGGCATCGACGAGGCCGCCATAATCCACGCCCGGCTCCTTCAACGTCGTGGCGCTCACCCTGCCGTCGCTCAACACCAGGTCGAGGGTCACGTTGTGCTCCGCCTCATGCACTGAGTGCACCACGCCCTCCACCTCCACCCACTGCCCGTCTTCCAAACCGGTGAGCATCTGACCCAAGGTCGCACGCGGAACCTGGGTAGGCAGGCGTGACTTCCCGATGATGCGGATCTGCGGATGATCGACAATCGGGGCAAAATCCCCGGCTCCGGTCACACCCCGGATTTCGACCAGGGTACCGGCGTGAATCGGCAACACGGGCTCATGCGGAACGGCCACGAAAATACCACCCGTCTTGTCCAGGACGAACATCGCCCCGTGCCGCGGATCGATGTGCGGGTCGTAGTAGGTCACCACCGTATGTAGGAGGACCGGGTAGTGGCGGGCTGCTTCCTCCGCGGTCATGTCGTGGGCCGCCCGTGCAGTGGTCAGCAGGGGCAAAGGTGGGGCGGGCTGTGCGCGAACAAAAACTCCTGCAATCAGCAGGCTAACGGCTGCCGACAGCCACCGGTGGGCTGGACGGCGGCAGCGCACGTGCCTGTATGGCACCCCAAAAGCCATGTTCTTCCATTGCAGACGGTTCTCCCCTGGAGCGACAAGACCACGTTGGATAGGATGGGACAGTTGGCTAAAGTCGTACAGACGGGCGCGGTACCGAGGCAAGAGTCTGGTAAGTTCTCCGGCGGAGTCCAAGCTTCGGCCCATCAGGCTTCCTGACGACTTCGTCTGGCCCGCGCTACATAGCACTGCTGGATCACGATCCCAGTCTGGCTGGGCAGATGAAACTCAGCGGGCCAAAATGAACTCTGGGCGGCCGATCACGGCTTGCCTGCTCCAGTCCGCGGACTTGCAAAAGTACACCCGGTACCGGATCTTAAAGTATGGCTTACGGCCGACGGGCCGGACGTTTAGTTGAAAGCCCGCCCGAAGCACCGATCTGCGCGCGAGGGGCCATTTGCGCCTGACGCGCAGGCTACGCTAGAAGATGGGAGGCCAAGGCGAAGGGCTGAGAGTATTTATGAAGATCGAGCTTTGATGATTGGTGATGGCGGATCGAGCACTCCGGGAGGAGGGGTTATAAAGGATACGTGGCTCCAGATCAAAATGGGAGGTGTTTCTGAAGCGACGGGAATTTCTTTTGGAAAGCGCCGCACTCGCTGTGGCGCACAGCGCCGATTTTCGCCGTCCGGAAACCCTGTCCGGGGCGAAGATGATCTGGTCTGCCACATCGGTCCCGGTGCCGATTCAATCCGGCGGGCAAGCGGCGGGAATCGCGTCTTCCTCCCATGGCGCGCCCAACGACTCGACTGCCGACCTCCACAGCGTCTTCGCCAAAGAGATCGTTCTGAACACTGCTCCCACACGAGCGCAGTTGCATCTCTTTGCGTTTACCCGGTATCGTCTCTATGTCAACGGGTCGCACGCCGGCCGCGGTCCCTGCCGATATCAGAATCAGCGGCCCGAGTATGACACCCGCGAGATCGGCGGCTGGTTGCGTGCGGGACGAAACGTGGTGGTGGTTCTGGTCCACCGCGATGCTCCCACCGGGCGGATTATGCGGCATGACCCTGGCTTGGTTGCCTCGCTTGACCTGGAGCAGGGCGGAAAGCGTCAGACGATCGGCACAGACGCATCCTGGCTCTCAATGCCGGAGATGTCTTTCGGTCCGCGCACGCACGCATGGGCTTCCATCGAAGAGCACCTCGATGCGCGAAAAACAGGCGATTGGACGCGGCCAAATCTCGCGCCACCCCTCTGGCAGCCGTCTGTCGTGGTCCCCGGCGGCGAAGAAATTATCGTGTACCCGCGCAGCAGCCCGCTACAGACCGAGACGGAGCGATCCTGGTCGGCCGGCGCGCCGGCCTTTCCTATTGACCTTTCCGCCGGTGGCGGTGTGTCCTTGACGCTTCCCGAGATCGCGCAGGCCTTTCCGATATTGGAGATGGATGCCGAAGAGGACAGCCTTCTTGAAATTGACTACACTCTGCCGCAGGGGGAACACAGTGGCAAATGCACCTACATTGCCCGCTCGGGCCCTCAGACTTATATCGGAGGAGATACCTTCGTCTTTCGGCGGCTGCAGCTCACTCTGAAGTCGGGACGAATCCGGCTGACGCGCGCGGCGGCGTACGAAGTGAGATATCCCTTTCAGCGGGCGGCATCGTTCTCGTGCAGCGATCCGTTCCTTACCCGATTGTGGAGTATCTGTGCGCGTTCGCTGGAAGTGTTGAGTGAAGACGCTTACATCGATTGCGCGGATCGGGAACGCGTCGAGTGGACCGACGACAGCCCGCCGGCATTCGATTGTACGCGCACCATGATGCGCGGTCCCGACGAGGGGGGCCGGGCGCGCTGGGGCGACGCCCGCCTGCTACGCGGCTTGTTGAGACGCATCTCGCTGACTCAACAACCGGACGGTCAGCTCAAAGCCCACAGCTGTTCGGAGCGATTCGATATCCACGCCATTATGGAAGATCGTTCCTGCGATTGGGTGGTGCTGCTTCGGGAGTATCTGGAAAGTACCGGGGACCGGGACCTTGTTCGCGAGTTATGGCCCACATTAGCAACGCTGCTCGATTGGTACCGCAAGCGGCGCACCGGTCGCGGCCTGATTCTGGCGCGCGAGTGGGAGGCCTGGGACAATCCGCTACGCTACCAGGTATGTGAGGGAGCCGGGCTGAACGCCATGGTATACCGGGCGCTGACGGACGCTTCGGCACTCGCAGACAGCATTGGCAAAGCAAAGGACGCGAAGCTGCTCGCTCAGGAAGCAGCGCGCCTCCAAGTGGACTACGACCGTCTGCTGTGGGACGAGCAGGAGGGCGCTTATGACGGCGGTCTTTTCGGACCGGGTTCCGAAATCCGCTCGCAGTTAGGCCGGAAGTTCACCGGCACGATCGTCGATGGCCGCTTTCGGCCCACCGCGCAGGCGAATCTGTTTGCCCTCTACGGGGGAATCGCTCCTCCCGCCCGGCGCGCATTGGTGCGGAACTGGATCCTGAAACACCTGGAGGAAGTTCGCGAACCGATGTCGCATTACTACCTCTTTCGGATGATGTATGCCATGGAGGACGAACAGCAGGACCGCGAAGTCCTCAGGCTGATGAAGGCGGGCTGGCAAAACCAGGTTGACTCGGAATGGCAGACCAGCTGGGAGGAATTGGAGCAGAGTGGGGCATCGAAGATCCATGTCTACGGCATGCACCCTGGGTATTTCTTGACCGCCTATGTGCTGGGCGGGCGCCGGGAGGGCCCTGTGGATCGGCGCACGCTTGTAATTGAGCCGCGCTTCTCGGGTCTGGATTGGGCCAAGGGTGTTGGCGTTACCGAGTTCGGGCCGGTCGAGATGGACTGGAAGCGAGATGGCGCCGGAGTGGAAATCCGTTGCACCGTGCCGGCGTTCGTCAAGGGGATGCTGCGGCTTCGCTCACAGCGCGAAGCCAGCGTTCTGCAAATCGACGGAAGCGCGGCTGCTCCTCAGCGCGCAAATGGATGGATGGAGACCGTTCTGCATCCAGGGAAGCATGTCATCCAGTTAAGATGATCGTAGTGGGCTACTGGAATTCCGTCGGGCCGGCACGCATTCCAACGAAAGAGTGGGGAATGCGGAATCGGATAGTAGCTGGTTCAGCCGTGGTCCTGACGTGCCTGATGCCGCTGGCGGCGCAGGCGCAGAACAAACTCGAGCTCGGCAAGTTCACACTTGGAGCGGACGTTTCGGCCCTGGCATCGCCCGGTCGCACCGGCAGCCGCGGGCGCGGGCTGCCCAACTATCAGGAAGATGGCAAGCCCAGCGATGAAGTGACCATCCTGAAGAATCATGGCTGGAATGTGTTCCGGTTACGCGTATTCGTCTCACCCGTTAGGAGCGCCCCCGATAACTCGCTGGCGAACACCATCCCATTAGCCAGAAAGATCAAAGATCTAGGCGCGGTTTTCCTGCTGGATCTGCATTTCTCGGATACCTGGGCCGACCCCCAGCATCAGGACATCCCGGTAGCGTGGCGCGGCTTGGATATCGAAGGCCTGGAAAGAGCCTGGGAAAAGCACGCCTACGATACGGTCAAGGCGCTGAAGGACGCTGGGGCCATGCCCGATTGGGTGCAGGTGGGCAACGAAATTACCCGCGGCGCCGCATGGCCGCTGGGCCAACTTCAGATCCCTGGAAACAATCAGTACCTTCCGCCCGAGCCGTACGATGAAGCCAAACAATGGTCGAACCTGACACGCCTGTTGAAGGCCGGGATCCGTGGCGTGAAGGCGGCAGCCGGCAAGTCGCCCGTGCGCATCGCAATCCACATCGATCAGGGCGGCCATTGGGCGATTACGAAGTGGTACTTCGACCACATCAAGGCTGCCAAGGTGCCGTATGACATCATCGCCCAAAGCTTCTACCCGCCCTGGGGCCATGGGACACTGGAAGGCCTGCAGGAGAACATGCGGGAATGCGCCAAGAGGTATGGCAAGGACTTCGCCGTAGTGGAGACGGGCTACGGCCGCTCCAGAATTCCAGATAACAAGTTCATGCTCTGGCCGGAAACGCCGGAAGGCCGGTTGCAGTTCCTGGTCGATCTGGTCAACACGGTGCGCGAGTCTCCTCGCGGCATCAGCGTGATGTACTGGGCGCCCGAAAGAGACGTCTGGAACGCCGATAGCACGCCGGGGCCGGCCGTCTTCACGCTGGACAAGCTGACCACACTCGATAAGGGACCGGAAAGCCACGCTCCGGCCGGCATCAATCCTTAGGCTCGCCGGGTCGATCGCCAGACTCTTTCTTCATTCCTCTTCGTGGCCTGCTTCCGCCGGTATGAAGCTGAGACCGCTATCGATCGCCCAGACGGACCGGCGCGCTTAATGGCAACTCGCGCGACGATGGACCGGCCCAGACCTTGTAGTCGCCGGGAACAATCTCCCAGGCATGGCGATCCGCGTTGAAGACCGAGACGAACAGGGGTTCGACTGCAACAGTTACACTCTTCTGTTCGCCCGGGGCGAGAGCGACCTTGCTCCATCCCACCAGCCGTCGAGGCGGCTCGCCGGTGGAGACGGGCAAGGTGAGATAGACCTGCGCGGTCTCCTCGCCGGCCCGATCGCCGGTGTTTCGGACATCGAAGGTGACCGTCAGTCCTTTGCCGGACTGCACCTTGAGCCCGGAGTACGCGTAGCTGGTGTAGGACAACCCGAAGCCGAAGGGGAACAGCGGCTGCTTTTTCTCCGCGTCATACCACTTGTAGCCGACCCGCAACCCCTCGTCGTAGACCGCGTCGAACGGCGTCGTATTCATCAGGAATCCCGGCCGGGCCGGAACGTCGCCGACCACGTAACGCGAGGGCTCCGATACCGTCCCGGATGATGCTTCCCCGGCGGGCGCGGGTTGGCGGTTCAGCTTGGGGTGCGGCAGATCCGCTTCGATGCGGGGAAATGTCAGCGGCAGTTTCCCCGACGGATTGACGTCGCCGAACAGGATATTGGCGATTGCCTCCGAGCCGCGAATGCCCGGATACCAGGCCTCCAGCACGGCGCTTACCCGATCGATCCAAGGCATCGTGACCGGTCCGCCGGTCTCCAGCACAACCACCGTATGCGGATTGGCGGCGGCGACTGCTTCGATCAGAGTATCCTGATTGGCCGAAAGCGAGAGATTCTCCAGATCCTCTCCTTCGGATGCGAGTTGTACCGCGAAGACGACGGCCACTTGCGACGCCTTCGCCAGAGCTACTGCGCTTGCAATGTCGGTGCCGGCATCGAATTTCACGCTCGCCGCGGGCACTTTGGCCGCGATCCCCTTGAGCGGGACCGAACGATAATAGACCGTCGATGCAGCGCCCAGGATGTTGGCGTCCTTCATCGGCGGAGGAGGAACCGGATTGTCACCCGCGGGGGAGACCTGGCTCGATCCGCCGCCGGACAACACACCGGCGTCGGCGTGCCCGCCGATCACCGCAATGGAACGGATCGTCGATGCTTGCAGCGGCAGTTGGCGATCGGCGTTCTTCAGCAGCACCGCGCCCTTCTCTTCCACCTTCTGCGCGGCCTCAAAACCGCGGAAAACATCCACTACGTATGGTTGCGGAGGGTTGTCCACCACGCCGGAAGCGAATGCCGTCCGCAGTATGCGATGCACCATGCCGTCCAGCCGCGCCGGGGGAATGTCGCCGCGCTCCACGGCATACTTGAGTGGCTTGCCAAAAAAGTCGTCGGCCGGCATTTCCATATCGAGGCCGGCCAGTGCCGCAGTCACCGTGCTGTGGGTCGCGCCCCAGTCCGAAATGACGAATCCCCTGAAGCCGAACTCCTTCTTGAGCACATCGGTGAGCAGATGCCGGTTCTCGCAGGCATAGATGCCGTTGATTTTGTTGTAAGCGCACATCACGGCTCCGATGTCGGAGTCGCGCAGTGCGATTTCGAACGGCAGGAGATCGCTTTCGCGCATGGAACGCTCGTCCAGCACGGAGTTCACGAACAGGCGCCCGCCGTCCTGGTCGTTCACCGCGTAATGCTTGATGCCGACGATCAGGTCTTGCGCCCGGGCTGCCTGCAATTCCGCGCGCACCATCAACCCCACCAGGATGGGATCCTCGCCCTTGTACTCGAAGGTCCGGCCACAGCGCGGCTCGCGCGTCAGGTTGACGCCGGAACCGAGCGACATGTTGAGCCCGTGGGCACGCACCTCCTTCGCGATCGTCGCAGCTGTTTCGGCCGCCAGCGCCAGATCCCAGGAGGAAGCCTCGGCCTCTGCCGACGGGAACGCTGTGGCGTAACGACTCTTGCTGCCGCCGCCCGTCACGCCCAGAACGGCATCCGAGATCTGCAGATCGGGCACGCCGAGGCGTGGAATTCCCGGGATGAATGCCCACGGCTGCAACGCCCTCACTCCGGGTCCGGATTGCGGCGGATCGAAGGGCAATTCCCAGCCCATGCCATGCACCAGCTGGATCTTCTCATCGAGCGTCATCTGCCCGATCACCATGTCGGCCCGCGCATCCGGAGACAGGCTGGCATCCGCCCATGGGTGTCGCCCAAGCGGGCGTGTTTCAGGTACTTGGGCAAACGCCCACCAGGCCGTGGAGAGCAGCACCACGACTGCGACTTTTTTCGATTGCAGAAACATAATCCGCGAAGCCGGCTCCAAAGCCACTATTGCAGTCGACTGAAAGCGGTATTGTAAATCCATTCGGACCGGGTTCTTGCGATCCGATAGCCTGGTTCCGAAGGCTAGGTACCTGACCGCGTGAAATCTCGCGTAAGGGCGCGCCTGAAGCAAGGCCTTGGTTGGGTAATGCTTCGAGATGCGGGCGAATTGAGATCTCGCGGTCGCGGCACTAGTCGGTCAACGATGTATGCCGTGCAAACGGCCATCCAAAACCATCGGCTTGCCAGGATTGAGATTGACATCAGCCGACCGGTCGCCGTAGACGATGCGGTATCTCATCGCGCGATCGGATCTCACGGTGAACCTGGAGAGGCGCCCCTGCTTCCACTCGAGATCCACCCTGCCGCCGCCGCGAATCCTCACCCCACGCAGTTGACCCTCCGGCCATTGATGCGGCAGGGCCGGCAGAATCGTAAGCTCGTTCTGCGTGCTCTGCACCAGCATCTCCGTAATCGCTGCCGGTCCGCCCAGATTGCCGTCGATCTGGAACGGTGGGCAAAGATCGAACAGATTTGGCAGCGTGTTCTTCGTGAGCAGCAGCTTCAGGTTGTCATAGGCGTGCTCCGCGTCTTGCAGGCGCGCCCAAAGTGCTGCCCGCCAAACCTCGGACCAGCCGGTGCCGCCATCGCCGCGCAGTTCGAGCGTCTTCTTCGCGGCGGCTGCCAGGTCGGGAGTGGTCTGGAGGCTGATGTCATGCCCCGGGTACAGCGAGTACAAATGCGAGACGTGCCGATGCGCAGGCTCCGCCTCGCCGTAGTCTTCAATCCACTCCTGGAGCTGTCCGCGTTTGCCGATCTGCATAGGCGGCAGACGGTTCTGCGCGCGCTCCAGCTCCGAGCGGAACGCGTCATCCGTACCCAGGATTCCGGCAGCGCGCCGGCAGTTCGCAAAGAGCTCCCGAATCAGCTCGATGTCCATCGTCGCCGCATACGTCAAATGCTCGGGTTTGCCGTCTAAAAGGTATTGGTTTTCGGGCGACGTGGATGGATTGGTGACCAGCCGTCCCGCGAGGGGCGTCCCCGCCGGCGCCTCGACCAAAAAGCCCAGCACGAACTCGGCCGCCTCTTTCATCGCGGGGTACGCCTGCCGCGCGAGGAATTGCGCGTCGCCGCTGAACGTATAGTGGTCCCACATCTGGTTCGCCAGCCATGCCTCACCCATCGGCCAGACGCCCCAGGAGCCATCCACGGGCGAAGTGGCGCGCCAAATGTCGGTATTGTGATGCAGGACCCATCCTTTGCTGTGGTATTCCTCGCGCGCCGTCTCGCCGCCCGTCACCCGCAAATCGCCGATCAGGTTCCAGAGCGGCTCTTCGGTTTCCCAAAGATCGCCCGCATCGGCCTGCCAGTAGTTCATCTCCAGGTTGATGTTGGTGGTCCACTTGCTGCTCCACGCCGGAGTCAGATCCTCGTTCCAGATGCCTTGCAGGTTCGCCGGCTGCCCGCCGGGCCGCGAGGATGAGATCAACAGATAGCGGCCGAACTCGAAGTAGAGCGCGAGCAAGCCAGGGTCGTCGGTTTCGTTAAATCGGCTCAGGCGGCGGTCCGTGGTTTCGGCGGACCGGTCTTCTCCCAGACGCAACTCCACCCGCGAGAAGAGCCGCTGAAAATCGTCCACGTGACTGCGCCGCAGTTGTTCGTACGATTCTGCCGACGCCCGCCGGACATGCTCCTGCGGCCCGCCCACGGGGTCGCCGGAGATGTCATGGTAGTTCCGGAAGCTGGTGGCGTTGCTGAACAGGATCGTCACCGCGTTGGCGGCCGAGATCGCCAGATGATCTCCGCTAGCGTGCACCGCGCCGCCTTCGGTCAAAACCTTCAGCACCGCCGCGAAACGCATGCCGGGCTCCTTCCAGGAACCGGTCCAGGACCACGCCGGATTCTCCCGCGGCTGGATCTGACCGATGAGCTGCAAAGTATCGTCGGCGGTCTTCCCCACCTGCGTTCCCGCCTGCGGAGAATCCATCCCCACGCTGAACGAGAGCTGGCCGGGCTGGCTCGCGGTGATGTGCACTACCAGAACCTGGTCGGGCCAAGAAACGAACGCTTCCCGGCGGAACTCGACGGCGCCGGATTTGTAAGTGGTCTCCGCAACGGCGTCGCTCAGGTTGAGCACCCGCTGGTAACCCGTAGCTGCATCGTGCCCCGCGAAATGCAGCCGGATGCCGCAAAACGGCTGATACGGCATCAGCACTTTCGGATTGCCTAGCAGCGTCTCCGAGAGTTTCTCGGCTTCGCCGGCCTTCCCGGCGAAAATCAGCCGGCGAATTTCGTCCAGGTGGGCGTAGGCGTCCGCAGGCGTGTAGTTGTGCGGCCCTCCGCCCCAGAGCGTGTCTTCGTTGATCTGCAGACGCTCGTCTGCCGTGCCCCCAAATACCATGGCCCCGATTCGCCCGTTGCCGAGGGGTAACGCCTCGGTCCATCTGGAGGCAGGCTTGTCGTACACCAGCCTGAAGTCAGCCGCACTGCCGATCTGGGCTGCTGTCCAAAGCAAAAGCACTATCGCAGCTCGCAAGCACATCGCATAACCCCACTGTTAACCTACCCTGTGTGCTTGGTCGGCGGCAATCGAACCTCTCCGCTGTCGGTAGGCTGCTTGTCGATGGTTGGAAGCTCCGAGCGTATCGAAGGACCATTTTCATAGCGGGAGACCAGGCGAACACTTCGCTTTGGCGAGAGGGTCGGGGCCGCTGAGGGTGTCACGCTACCGGAGGTCCTGGATCGGCGACAGAGAGTCGGCGATCCGCGGCTCTGGAAAATGATCATAACGCCGGAATTTGGGCGAACGAATCGATCTGGATCTACTGACGTGCGAGCTCATGGGCACGCGCCTAGAGACCCCGCAGCGTCGAACAGGTCACCTTCGCTGTGCTGCAAGTGGTTACGCAAAGCTGGCCCGCTCAGTCGGTAATCAGGTACAAGAATCCGAAGTAAAGACCCGCTACTCCCAGAAGCGCCAAACAGATAATCAGGGCGAAACGGTCCAAACGCACTTCCGACGCATCCGGCCGTTGCTGCGGGTAGGGTTGGTTCTTAGTTGCCGAGAGTTCCATCGCGCTCACCTCCTATCGACTGAGGCGGGTTTGTCCATGCCGGTCAGTTGATCCGCCTTGGATTTGGCTTGCTGCTCCAGATCACTCACCTTCAGAATGAGAGCGGCGGTCTTGATCCGATACCAGTCGCGGGCTTCAGACCGCTGCTGCCCAAGTTGAAACATACGCTGGACGAACGGCCGGGCGCTAGCCGGGTCGACGGAGTACTGCGTCGCGTACTCAATCAGTTGGTCCAGTGTGCCAAGCTCCATCATTTTAGCCGTCACGATGGATTGCACCTGATTCTCCGCTTGCCGCTCCGGCGGTCCGGCACCGGCAGGAAATACCCCGACGGAAGCTCGCATGGTCAGCAGCAGTTCCTTCCCATTCGAGGCTTCTCGAGCCATCTTGAGGATCACCTGCTGCTGGGCCGCAGACTGCGGAGCCGCCGCACTGGCGGCAATGTACAGTTCTTTCATGGCTTCGGCCACTACCTGCTCCGCTTCGGCAGCAGGGGCGTCCGCGTTCCTGGGAGCAACATTGCATGAAGCCAGGTTCCAGGCGGCCACCACAATGACCGGGACACCCCGAAAACGCACCGTCATAGTGGGAGCGTACACCCACAATTGAGATTTGCAACACATTTTTTTTCACCGCTTGACGCGAATTTCAGCGGAGTATAGGATTAAAGGGCCTTTATACATAGAATAGGCGACTCGATTAGGCTGGCTTGTTGAGAAATCCGACCATGAACCGCCTGGAGCTACTCCGGTTCGCTGTCATCGCGACGTTTCTTTCCGGCGGCCTCTATGGCCAGCAGGCGGCGCAACTGCACGCGGAAGACTGCGCCGGTTGCCATGACACCGGTCCGCGGATCGGGAAACGGCAGGCCGGTGTACCTCCAGGCTTCAACGCGGCCGCATTGAAAGCGTCGCCTCATGCCGATTTGGAGTGCGTCGCGTGCCACAGCGATGTCAAAGAGGTACCCCATCCGGAAAAGCTGACCCCAGTCGATTGTGGCCTCTGCCACGGTGAAGAATTTAGCCAGTACAGCGGCAGCGTCCACGGCAAAAAGGCGGCCCAGCATGACCCGTATGCCCCGAGTTGCAAACTTTGCCACATCGGCGCATCGCCGCACGACATTTTGCGCCCGTCCAACCTGAAGTCGAAGGTCGCCACCATCAACGTCCCTGCCCTGTGCGGCATCTGTCACAGCGAGGATAGCGAAGTCAGCAAGACACGCGCCATTCCCCAGACCAACATTGAGGAGAATTACAAGGACGGCATCCATGGCATCGGCCTCTATCAAAAAGGCCTAACCGTCACCGCGGTTTGTAGCAGTTGCCATACCGCACACAACGTGCTTCCTCACACCGATTCCCGGTCCTCCATCGCCAAGGCGAACATCGCGGCAACGTGTACCAGGTGCCACGCGAATATCGAGAAGGTGCATCGCCAGGTGATTCGCGGCGAGTTGTGGGAGAAACAGCCGAACCTGATTCCAGCGTGTGTCGACTGCCATGAGCCTCACAAAAACCGCAAGGTCTACTACACCGAAGGGATGTCGAACGGCGATTGCATGAGTTGCCACTCCAATCCCAAGCTGAAGTGGACGGACACAGGGCGATCCGGTTCGCTTTACGTCAATACGGCTGAACTGGCGGGCTCGCGCCACTCCCGCCTTGCCTGCGTGCAATGCCATACCAGCGGGACTCCGTCCAACCCGAGAGCCTGCATTACGATCAAAGACAAGGTGGATTGCAACATCTGCCACGAACACGAAAAGGAGTCGGCCGAGTACCAGGAGAGCACGCACGGAACTCTGGCCGCGCAAGGCAGTCCCGATGCACCTCTCTGCCAGGATTGCCACGGTACCCATGGCGTACTAGGCAGGAGCGACCCCGCTTCGCCCACCTTCTCCCGAAACGTCCCCACGCTGTGCGCCAAATGCCACCAACAGGGACAGAAGGCCGCGGTCCGCTACACCGGCAAACAGGACCATATCGTGCAACACTACCGCGAGAGCATCCACGGGACAGGGCTCCTGGAGGCCGGCCTGACCGTCACCGCCAATTGCGCCGACTGCCACACTTCGCACCACGAACTGCCCGCCAGCGATCCGCGCTCCAGCGTGAACCGCGCTAATATCCCCGAAACCTGCGCAAAATGTCACCGCGGCATCTACGAGCTGTTTACCGCAAGCGTCCACAGCCGCAATGTCACCAAGAGCGGCAAGCCGCTGCCGGTATGCGCCGATTGCCACTCCGCCCACAGCATCAAACGCACCGACCTTTCCGACTTCCGCCTGAAAATCATGGACCAGTGCGGCCGCTGTCACGAGCAAATTACGGAAGCATACTTTGAGACCTTCCACGGCAAAGTCTCCAAACTGGGCGGTA
>Ga0335073_10006356_pt1 | contig 16582 bp, 12 predicted proteins | sample Lox_Sample_22_FD_207093 | JGI IMG/M metagenome (GOLD analysis project Ga0335073, IMG submission 207093) | Soil microbial communities from Loxahatchee National Wildlife Refuge, Florida, United States - Lox_Sample_2.2 | ecosystem: Environmental > Terrestrial > Soil > Wetlands | place: USA... | reverse complement strand
GAAGACCATCGGCAGCCGCTCCTCCTGCTCGTTGAGCGAGTCCAGACTCACGTGCATGATCTTCCGCAGCTCGGCAGGCTCGGTCCCGTCCACAGCCAGCATGAGAGTCTGCTTAAGAAAGGGGTCCTGAATCGTCTGCAGGTCCGCGTCCAGCGACACCACCCCCTGCCGCCGCGCCTTGTTTGCAAACGCCACCAGCAGCCGGATCAGTTGCACGTTCTGCTTACGCGGCGCCGCGAAGATGTGCGCCAGGCTCCGGAACGCCGCCACCACCGTCGTCAGTGGAAACTGCAGCAGCACCGCGCCGAGCGTCCCGCCAATCACAATCAGTGCCGCCGTTGGCTGCAGAATCTGGCCCACGTTGCCGCCCTCGATCGTCAGACCGGCCAGTATGCCCACCACCGCCAGAATCACGCCGCCAACACTCGCCTTATCCATAAAGAATGCTCCTCGAAGACTACAACGCGCTTCAATGCGGGGCCGCTATTCCTTCCGGGACGCTACGGCCGTCAGGGGCTGCCCTCCGGCTTGCCCGTCTGCATCCAGACCGCACAGCGCCGCCGCGCGCTCCAGATCACCGAAGTGCGTCAGCCGCCGGGCCACCACCGCCAGCAGCCGCGCCCGGTAGGCCAGCACGCGCTCCGTCACCTCGGCAATATCCTCGCGCACGATCAGCTTCTCCCCGTTGATGAGTGTCAGCATGGTGTCCGGCGAGGCCTCGGCCGTCTTGATCAGATCGCTGTTCAGCACCATCGGGTTGCCATTCAGCCGCGTCAGTTCGATCATCGCTTCAAGCTCCTTCGCCCCACTTATCGGCAGGCTGCGGCAAAGGTTAAAAATTTAAAATTGAACCGTCGAATTGTCCCCCGCAGGACACTTTGCGCCTCCCAATAAAGTCCCCTTCCATCAAGCCGAAGAACGGGCCAGATGCGACGGGCCACACCCCGAAACAGCAGCAACCCAGGGTCGAAGATAGGGGGGCGCAGTCGGAGATGGATCCGTAAAACCACGCATCCAACAAGGAGAACCCCATGTCCCTGGGTGTCTTGAACAATCTCTCCGCCGTGTATGCGGAGAACAACCTGAACAACACCAACAACAGCCTGAACACCGTGCTGCAGCAGTTGTCTTCGGGTTCGAAGATCAACTCCGGCGCGGACGACGCCGCCGGACTTTCGCTGGTCAACGGTCTGCAGGCCAACCAGCAGGCGCTCATGCAATCTCAAACCAACGCCACCGAGGGCGTGGGCCTGCTGCAAGTGGCCGACGGCGCTCTTTCGCAAGTGACAAGCCTGCTCAACCGGGCCGTGACGCTGGCCACCGAGGCCTCGAACGGCACCCTCAACAGCTCGCAGGATACGGCGGCCAACCAGGAGTATCAGTCGATCCTGTCGGAAATCTCGAACATCGGCTCGACGACCACCTACAACCAGGAACAGGTCTTCAACTCCAATACCAGCATCTACACCGGCGACTCCTCGACGGCAGGCGCTTCCATTGACGATCTGAATATCCGTTCGCTGTCTTCGGCCAACGTGGGCGACACCAGCGGCACGATGGCGTATAGCAACGGCACGAACAATGTGTTCATCGACCTGTCCACCGGCGGCACGAACGCGGCGGTTACAGACAGCCTCGGGTCCAGTTCCAGCGACACCACCTCGGTCGCGGTCTCCTATATGACCAAGGGTGCGGACGGCTCGGCGGTCTCCGCCAGCGCCAACATCACGGTGGGCGCGGGCACCTCCTACGCCAACACGGCGCAGGGCTTGATCAGCGCCATCAACGGCGCGGGCCTGGGTCTGACTGCCAGCTTCGGCACGGCCGCTCAGGCCGGCAGCGGCGCGGTACAGGCGGCCATCGGCGCCAATACCGCAGGCGGCGGCTCCGCCGACACCGGCATCATCATTACGGGCGCAGGCATCGGAACCGGCACCAACGGCGCGGGCGAAGTGGGAACCCTGACCGTCGCCGCCAACAGCGATACGGCGACCGCAGGCACCCTTAGCATCGTAGGTTCCGATGGCAAGACGCACAACGTCACGCTGGGAACGCAGAACTCGACCGACACGCTGGCCAACATCGCATCGACGATCAATGCCGCCGGCTACGGGGTTACGGCCTCGGTGAATGCCGCCGGCACGGCGTTGAGCTTTACGTCGTCGGAATCCGCTGTATCCGTTTCGGCCACCGGTCTGACGGCGTCCGCGGGGAACCTGACCCTGACCGATACGCCCACCACCAACGCGACGAATGAAACCACGCTCGGCACCATAGGAGCTGTCAATGCAGGAGACACGTTCGCCTTTGGCGGAAACACTTACACGGTTGACTCGACGGCCACACTCGCGGACACGACGGCTGCAATCAATGCCGGCAAGTTTGGCGTGACCGCTACACTCAACAGCGCCGGCACCGCCATCACTATCACGTCGGCAAACTCCGCAATGACGGTCACTCCGAGCGTCGCAGCCGACTGGACGGCGGCCACTGGCCCGCTTACGACCTCATCCGACTATTACAACGTCGGCATCTCCGTCAACGACAATATCGGGGGCACCGCGGGCAACTTCATCAAGGACACCAGCACAGGCGCGATCGCCGGCACCACGACCGGCGCAACGACGGCCAACGTGGGTCTCATCAACGACGTCGACGGCAGCGGCGGAGTGGCCACTATCAGCTACTCGGACGCGGCCGGCCAGAGCCTGAACAGCACGGACCTGTCCAACCAGGCGGACGCGCAGTCGGCTTTGACCTCCCTCAATGCAGCCATTGCCGACGTGGCGGCGCAGGACGGCTACATCGGCGCGCAGATCAACACACTGAACGCAGTCAGCAACGTGCTCAGCACGCAGCAGGAGAACGTGCAGTCAGCCCAGAACGCCGTTCAGGCCACCGACTATGCCTCGGCCACGTCCAACATGTCGAAGTACGAGATCCTGAGCCAGACCGGCATCGCTGCTCTGGCGCAGGCCAACAGTATGCAGCAGGAAGTCACCAAGCTGCTGCAGTAACCGAGAAGCCGACCCGCGCTCCGGCGCTCCGGGCCGCGGCGGTCGACCACCAACCAGCAAGGGCGTCCGGAAGGACGCCCTTGCTTTTCCTCAAGGGATCCGCGCCAACGCACTGATCCGTTTCCCGGCGGCGCCGATATGGGTGATGTGCAGAGCGGGCGCTCCGCCCCGGCTTGGTTCATGGCGCGCGGCATGAGCACTTTCTTAGGCGCGCCTTGAGGCCACGGTTGCCGGGTTGCTTGGGTACGTCACGGAGGAAGTGATGGGCACTGTCGGGTTGAGTTTCGGATCGCCAACCAGCGGCGCCGGATTCGATGTGAGCTCCACCGTGGCTCAAATTGTCAGCAACCTTGAGAACGTCGAGACGCCGTGGAAAAACCAGCTCTCCACACTCGAAAAACAAGACACCGTGATCTCCAGCCTCGGAACTCTGTTCTCGAACCTTTCGAACGACATGAGCTCACTGACTGATCTCCAGGGAGTGTTGTCCCAAAAGACGGGGTCGAGTTCGAACACGAATGTGCTGGAGCTGATGTCAGCCACGGCGTCGGCGGCCGCGGGCACCTATTCGGTCGTGGTGAACTCGCTGGCCTCGACCGCCAACGGCTACCTGGATCCGATTACCGACGCCTCCGACGAGCTGACCGGCTCGATCACCATCAATGGGACGCAGATCAATGTTCCCGATGCTTCCACCGGCGACGATACGCTCCAGGGACTGGCCAACGCCGTCAACTCAGCGTCGATCGGCGTGACGGCGAGTCTGGTGTCGGACGCCGACGGCTCCCGGCTGAGCCTGACCTCGAACAGCTCGGGCGCCGCCGGAAGCTTGAGCGTAACTTCAGCGGTCGAGGATAACGGGACCACGTTGACCTACAACAAGGTGCTGGCGCAGGGAGCGAACGCCTCGATCTCTGTGAACGGGGTGGGCTACTCGGTCGCTTCGAACTCGGTGAGCACCGTCATTCCGGGGGTGACATTCGACCTGCTGGGCACCAGCTCCTCCGCGGTGCAGGTGATCATCGGCAACGACAACGCCGACGTGGAGAGCACCGTAAACCAGTTGGTGATGGATTACAACTCGCTGATCAGCGCCATGAACACGCAGGAGGGCAACGACAGCTCGGGCAATCCCGAACCGCTGTTCGGCTCCCCGACGCTCACGCTCCTGCAGCAGCAACTCTTGGGCAGCATGAACATGCAGAACCCCAACGGCTACCTTACCTCGATCCCGGCGAATGCAAACGCGACCCTGGCGGGATCGATCACTATTCAAGCCGGCAATAAATCCGCCCAAACATTCATCGTCGGGGCAGGCACCTCAGGCGATGGGACGATTTACACGGGCAGCGGCTTCAACACCCTCTCCGGGCTGGCAGATGCGATCAACTCGGCCAATATCGGCGTGACGGCGGCGGTGGTCACCAGCAATGGGCAGTCGACGCTCACTCTTGCCTCCGGGACCGACGGGGCGAGCGGCGCCTTGACGGTGACTTCGGCACTCAAAACCAATCCCATCACGCTGACATACACCGACGCAGGGAATTCTGCGAGTTCAACTGCGGACAGCGGCACGGTGGGCGAGGTGGCGGGCAGCAGCGATACGCTCTCCGGATCGATCACCATCCAGGTGGGCGACGGCACGGCGCAAACCGTCAACGTGGGAGACTCGTCGACGGCCGACACAATCTTCGGGTTGGCCAACGCGATCAATGCCGCCGGCATTGGAGTTACCGCCTACGTGGTCGACAACGGCGACGGGACCTTGAGCCTTTCGCTGGTTTCGGGGACGGATGGCTCGGCCGGGGCACTCACCGTAGACACCTCAAACCTGACCGATACTACCACCACATCGCTGAATTACACAGCGTCGTCCGACATCTCGAGCCTCACCGACCTGGGCATCAGCGTGAACAACGATGGGACGCTGACCTTAGACGCCAACTCGCTTGATTCGGTGCTGAACTCTGACTATTCGAGCGTGGTTGGGTTCTTCCAGAACGCGAACAGCTGGGGACAAAACTTCACGAGCGAGCTCAACAACGCCGGCGTCAGTTCCTCGACGGGCGTCCTGAAGCTGGCGGAAAACTCGAACAGCGGTACGGAGTCCACGCTGAATGCGCAGATATCGAAGGAGGAGAGTCTGATCTCTGCTCAGCAGACGAGCCTGACAGCGGAACTCAACAGTGCCAACGAGATCATGCAGCAGTTGCCTTCGCAGTTGCAGGGTATCAACGAACTCTACGCGGCTATCACCGGATACAACCAGAACACCAACGGTTGAGGAGTCTGAACTTTCATGGGCAGTTATCGAGAACACGCGCTGGACGGCGCCTCGGCCGTCGATCTTGTGGTGGCGTTGTATGACGGAGTCATACGCTTTCTGTATGCCGCGATGGCGGCTGTCGAGCGCGGCAATGCCGACGAGCGCCGCATCGCTGTCAAGCGAGCGCTGGACATCATCATTCACTTGCAGGCACGGCTACGCATGGACGTGGGTGGCCGGCCCGCACAGGCGCTGAGCGAGTTCTATGCCTCGATTTTTGCACAGATCCTGCACGCTTCACAGTCGGCTTCCAAAGCGCGGTTTGAGCGCGCCATCGACTGCGTCCGCAATGTGCGCGATGCTTGGCGCGAGGTCGCCCGAGATCCCGAGGTGAACTTCGCGTCTAGGGAACCCGCTGCGGCGCCGCCGCAAAGAATGGCTACTTTCGAGGAGTCCAATTTCACTGCCGATGGTGGCTCCAGTTGGAGCGCATAGAGATGTGCAGGTCAACCCGCACGGATATGGGCGTGCTCTCTTGCTTTCAGTGAAGTTGCGCATCCCGAGCCGGCTCTCTCATCCAGCCACCGTCAATTCTTCTTCAAGCTGCTGCTTCTGGAAGAGGCTGGCGTAGTAGCCATCGAGCGCCAGCAGTTCATCATGGCCGCCCATCTCCACGATCCGCCCTTTATCCAACACCGCGATACGGTCGGCATGGCGCACCGTCGAAACACGGTGCGAGATCAGAATCGTGGTGCATTCGGCTGTATAGCTTCGCAGCCCGCCCAAGATACGCTCCTCGGTGTAGGTATCAACGTTGGCCAGCGCGTCGTCGAGGATCAGGATCGCGGGCCGCCGCACCAGTGCGCGCGCGATCGCCGACCGCTGTTTCTGCCCACCAGAGAGCGTCACGCCGCGCTCGCCGACCATTGTCTCGAACCCCTGTGGAAACTCCTCGAACTCCCGCCGGATATGAGCGGCGCCGGCCGCCTCCAGCATCTCGTCGGCATCCGCATCGGGCGCGCCGAACAAGATATTCTCGCGGATGGATTCGCTGAACAGGAACGTCTCTTGCGGCACCATGCCAATATTCCGTCGAAGCATCGCCAGCGGATACGCGCGCACCGGCCGGCCATCAATCAAAAGCGCGCCCTCCGGCGCCTCGTACAGGCGCGAAATCAGATTGACCATGGTCGACTTACCGCTGCCCGTCGGCCCCACGATAGCCAGGCTCGAGCGCGCTGGAATTCGCAACGAGATGTCGCGCAGCACCGGGGTCCCAGCGGACAGGCTTTTGTCCGCTGGGTGAAGCACCGGGGTCCCTGCGGACGGGTCTTCGTCCCTGAGCCCTGGCATGATTGACTCACCATAGCTGAAGGTGAGATGCCGGAACTCGATCTCCCCTTGTAACACGTGCCCCGGTTCGAAGGACAACTCGGCAGAGCCGTCGTCGATGGCCGGCTCCGACTTCAGCAACTCGTCTATCCGCTTCAGCGAAGCCGTGCCCCGCTGGAAGATGTTGATCACCCACCCCACCGCGATGATGGGGAAGATGAGCTGGATCATATATGTATTGAAAGCGATAAAATCGCCCACCGTAATGTGATGGGTCAGCACCAGGTGGCCGCCCGCCCACAGCGTGATCATCATCGAGACGCCGAGAATAAACTCGAGGGTGGGCCACAGCATCCCCATCAGCTGCACCAGCCGCAGCGCGCGCCGGATATACTCGCGGTTGAGCCGCTCGAAGATACCGGTCTGTGACTCCTCACGAGCGAAGGCGCGGATGAGCCGGACACCCGAGTAATTTTCTTGGGCGTGCGCAGAGATGTCTGAAAAGCTGGCCTGGATACGTTCGAAACGCTCGTGGATGCGCCGCCCGAAATACTGCACGGCGATGCTGGCCAACGGCATCGGTGCCAGAGCCACCAGCGTTAGATAAGGACTATAGCGCAGCAGGAAGTATAAGGCGAAGACCGTAAAGAAGACGGTGTTGGCGCTATACATGATTGCGGGGCCCAGCAGCATGCGCACCGCATTCAGATCGTTTGTCATGCGCGCCATGATGTCGCCGGTACGGTAGCGCTGGTAGAACCCCGAGTCCTGACTCTCAAGTTTCCGGAAGAGATCGTTGCGCAGGTCAAACTCGATCTGGCGCGAGATTCCGATGAGAATCCATCGCTGCGAGTAGAGGAAGACGCCCTTCACCAGATAAATGCCAACCAGTATCAGCGCAAACACGAAAATGCGCTCCCGGCTTGACCCTTTTCTCAGGTCGTCGACAGCCATCCCCAGCACGTTCGGGAACTGCACCGCAATGAGATTGGTTGCAATACAGGCGAGCGCTCCCCACAGGTATCCCCAGCGGTACCGTCGCATATATCCGTAGAGGGGGGCGAGTTCGCGTAACATGGCCTTATTGTACGGGGGCGCCCTGTGCACTGGCGCAACGGTTGTCGTTTAGATGCGTCGAACCGGTCTCGGGAAGCGAAAATTGCCTTACAAGCTTGCGAAGGATGGCCCGCTATTCCCCACCCCGGTCAGGCGCAAGCGGCCCTCCGGATTCCGGATCAAGTTGGCGTACGCAGCAGCAGATAACCGCCCACCAGTCCAAACAGCACGTCCGACGACCATGCAGCCAGGACCGCAGGGAGATAATTTACACTGCCCATATCGCCAAGCAGGCTGTCGACCACCCAGTAGGTCAGCGCCACGCCGATCGCAACGGCAATCGCGGCAATCGACCCCCGTCGGCCCATGGAGAGCGCAAACGGGATCGCCAGTACCGCCATCACCACGGCCACCAGCGGATAGGCCAACTTGTGCCATAGGGCCACGCGCAGTCGCATCGTGTCGAATCCGCTCTGTTGCAAGTCGTGGATGTAGTTTCTGAGCTGCCCAAAGTTCATCTCCTGGGCCTGCAAGTCTTCCTTCACGTTGAAGTAGGCTGGGTCCTCGTGAATCTCCGGGAACGCAGTCGCGCGAAACTCGCGAAACCCGGTCAGATCGGCGCCACTGAAGTCGCTCACCCAGCCATTTTGGAACCGCCAGGAGCCCGAATCGTCGTCCCAGTACACGCGCGCCGCAAAGATGCGTCGCGTAAGCTGAAATGTTGACGGATCGAATTCGAAGACCGAAAGGTCGGCAAACTCGTTGCGCACCGGATCGAAGAACTTGTAGTAAAAGATGCGCCCCGGATCCCCTCGCGCCCGTTCTCCAAAGATCCACTGCTGCTCAGGATGCAGATAGGTCTGCGCAGGCCGCCCCTTGATAATGTTGCGCAGTGCTTCCTGCCGCTGGTTGGCCTGCGGAACGTAATACTGGTCAAACAAAAACAGGGTTACCGCCAGCGCTGCCGCAATCGATATGATCGGAATCACCAGCCGGTAGAGGCTGATTCCAGTTGCTTTCATCGCCACAATCTCGCTGTTCCGGTTAAGGACGCCAAAAGTGACCAGCACTGCGATCAATACGGCTAGAGGTGCAAGCTGCGACAACATACTTGGCGTCAGGTTCACCAGGTAGTCGCCCACTGTAATCAGTCCTATGCGGTTGCGCAGAATATCGCTCATCAGGTCGAAGAACGTAAAGACGAGCATCAGCAATATGAATCCGGCAAGCACCAGGCAAAAAGTCTTGAGGAACTCACGCACAACGTAGGCATCGAGCAAGCGCGGATACGTGCCGCCGGTCGCCGTGCGTAATGGACGGACGCGCAGCCGGCCGAGAAGGGGGCGACGGATTGCACTGCTTTTGGCCGCCTCGCCGAGTCTCCCATGGCTTTGCTTTTTTTGGTTCAGTCCGTTCCCGTTCGCCTCACCGTCTATGGTTTTTGCCCCGCGCACCGTCCAGTTCACGAGGGCGTTCAGCACCCGACCACCTGTCGCCATCTGCCAAACCAAAAACAGCCCGGCGGCCGCAAACAGAAGATTCGCCGACCACACTGCTAGAAATGCTGAAACCTTGTCCTCTCGCCCCAGTGCCAGACCGATCGATGACAGCAGGTAGTAGAGTGAGACCAAGAGCAGTGCAAAGACAAATCCCGAGCTTTTGCCCCCGCGGCTCGAAGCCATGCCCAGCGGCACGCCCACCAGCATCAGCACCAGGCACGCCGCGGGATACGCAAAGCGGTTGTGCAGTTCAATCACAAAACGGCGCGCGTCCGCCCCCCCTTTGTGAACTCGCGACAGCAGCGCCTCCAGCGGCAACGCGTAGATTGCAATGTCCATCCGCCCCAGATGCACATCGCCCTGCGCGCTCAGTTGCAGCGCCTGCTCTGTCGACGTAAACGCCGTCACCTTCGATTGGTCCGGATGGCCCGCGACTATTTCATGCTCTGCCCCATTGCGCAACCGCATCAAGAGTTCCTGCGGTGAGTCGCTCACGACTGTTGCCGTCTCCGCCGTCGTCACAATCGGATTCGCAGGGTCCTCGACGTTTGCCATGAAGACCTTGCGCCAGTTCGCCGCGCCTACCCCCGAGCGCACGTCCTGCACATAGAGCACAAAGTTCTTAAAGTCCTCGTAGAATACCTGCGGCTGAATCTCGTAGGACGCTTGCGACGTCTCCAACTGGTGTTGGAGCGCCAGGATCGCCTGGTTGGCGCGCGGAGCCAGATACAGCGAGTTAGCCAGCCCCAGCAGCGTCCCTCCCACTGCCACAATCGAAGCCACCCTCGTGAAATATCCAATTCCCAGCCCGGAAGCCCGCATCGCGACGATCTCGCTATCGGCCGCCAGCCGGCTCAGCCCCAGCAGAATCCCCACCAGCACCGCCATCGGTATCGTGACTTTGAACACGTTGGGCAGCGTGAACAGGATGACTTCGAACATGTCGGTAAGCGTAGAGCTGTTGCGCACCACTACCTCCAGGATGCGCGGCAGGTTGGGCATGAAGATGATGAAGGTGAATAGCGCGCAGCCGATGAGAGTGTGGGAAAGGATATCTCCGAGAATGTAGCGGGTGAGAGTGCGCACGTCGAGGCTCAGTTATGAGTTTAGACGGTCTGAGGTGTATGTGAGCGCGGGCCGCCACCGCCGCAGCCGCAAACTATTCCCCAGCACGCACACCGAGCTTAGCGCCATCGCCGCCGCCGCCAGCCACGGCGACAGCAGAACGTGAAATGCGGGGTAAAACACACCTGCGGCCAGTGGAATGCCCAGCAGGTTATAGGCCACGGCCCATCCTAAGTTCTGCCGCATCACCTGCAGCGTCGAACGCGCCAAGTCCAGCGCCGCGGGAATCCCCGCCGGATCGGTCCGCAGCAACAACACATCGCCGGCCTCCTGGGCCAAGTCAGCCCCCGAGCCCATGGCGATCCCTGCATCGGCCTGCGCCAGGGCGGCGGCATCGTTGATTCCGTCGCCCACCATTGCGACGCGTAACCCGTCTGCCTGCAGCGCGCGAATCCGCGCCAGCTTTCCTGTTGGATCGAGCCCTGCCTCGACCTCGGAGACCCCGGCCTGCTCGGCAATCGGACCTGCCGATGCCGCCGAGTCTCCCGTCAGCATCAAGATCCGCAATCCGGCGCGCCGCAACGCCGCTACTGATTGCGATGCATCTGGCCGCAGCCGGTCCCGCGCATCGAAGTACCCGACAGGTGCGCGGTCCAGCGCCATCCAAAGCCGTGTGACACCCGGCTCCGGAGCCGCAACTCCCTGCGGTAGTTTCACAAGAAACTCCGCCAGCAGCGCCTCGTTCCCCAGCAGACAGTCGCGCCCCCGCACTCGGGCGGTCAACCCTCGCCCGGGCAGAATCTGTACATCCTCAGCGGCCTGCCATTGAATGCCGCGTGCTCGCGAATAATCCACCACTGCGTGCGCCAGCGGATGGTTCGACCGCTCTTCGGCAGCCGCCGCCATCCCCACCAAATCGTCCTCTGCATAGTCGCCAAGCGCGTGAACCGCATTCAACACAGGCCGTCCCACGGTCAGGGTTCCCGTCTTGTCCAGAACGACGGCGTCGAGCCGCCCCAGCCGCTCCAGCGCCTCGCCGCCCTTGAATAGAACCCCAAGCTGCGCGCCGCGCCCCACGGCTACGGTAAGCGCCGCCGGCACCGCCAGCCCCATCGCGCAAGGGCATGCAATCACAAGCACTGAGACCGTGTTCGCCAGCGCCATCTCGATCGAGTGAGACGCCACCAGCCACGCCACAAAAGTGACCGCCGCCAGCCCCAGCACTGTGGGCACAAAGATCGCGCTCGCCCGGTCGGCCATCCGCTCCATTGGCGCCCGCGAGCCCTGCGCCTGCTCGACCATCCGCGTAATTTGCGCCAGTACCGTCGCCTCGCCCAGCGACTCCGCCCGACAAATCACCGCGCCATCGTAGTTCAGGGAACCTGCCAGCACCCTTTCGCCCGTTTCGCGCGCCAGGGGTATTGATTCGCCCGTCAGCATCGATTCATCTACCGTGGTGCGTCCTTCCAGAATCGTCGCATCCACGGGAAACCGTTCGCCCGGCAGCACCATCACACTGTCGCCCGGCCGTATCTCCTCGAGAGGCACAAGGGTCTCCAACCCGTCCAAGACCCGCCGCGCCGTCACAGGCTTCAGCCGGGAAAGCGAGTCCAGCGCAGCCAGCGCCCGCCGCTTTGCCTTTGCCTCCAGCGCCTTACCCAGCAGCAGAAATCCGAGAATCAACAGCACCGCATCGTAGTAAACATTGCGCCCCGGCGCGGGCCACACCGTTGCAAAGGCCGAGTATCCAAACGCCACTGCCGTGCCCAGTCCCACCAGCGTATTCATGTTGGTGGCTCCGTGGCGCAACGCGCGAAGCGCACTCAGGTAAATTCCTCGCCCCGCCCAAACTACCGCCAACGTGGTGAGAAACAGCAGCGACCAGCGCACAATACCGGCGGGGATCCCGTAAAGCCATGGAGCCACGCGCGCCAATGCTCGGTCCATTGCACCCGCCGCGCTCCCCAGCGGCATTGCCAGGACCATCGCTGCCGCTCCGGCCACAATCGTCGCCCAAGCCTTGCGCGCGGACTTCGCGACCTCGTCCTGCTCATGTGAGGCCCCTGACTCGCCCGTTCGCGGCAGAACGGCGTCATAGCCCGCCCCGCGAATCGCATCCACCAGCGCCGCAGGGGTGGCCACGTCGGGATCGAACACCACGCTTGCCCGGTGCGCCATCAGGTCCACGCGCACAGATTCCACGCCGGCCGTCGACTTCAGCGCGCCTTCCACATGGTGCTGGCATGAGGCGCACGTCATCCCCAACACTGGGAGGTTCAACGTCTCTGTCGATTGCTCGCTCACCGCCGGCCCCTTGTTGAGTTCCTCAAGCCGCGAGGTGCGCACTGAAGCCTGCCTTGGCCAGCGCGGCAATCGCCACGTCCACCGGCGCCGGTTCCCGGCTCGAAGCCAGCCGCGCCGATCCCACCTCAACTTCCTTCACTTCCACGCCTTCGGTCGCCGCCAGCGCCTGCGTTACCCTGCGGACGCAGCCCCCGCAGTGCATTCCGTCGATGTGCAGCTTGAACTCAGCCATAACTTCTCCCATTTGTCCCAACATCCACCTTTCTTTGATGATAGAAGCATCCGCCGGATGCAAGGGGCGGCTTCGGACCTGAACAAAAGGGAACGCGCTATCGTTGTATTGTTCGGAATTCCAGCACGATGCAGCGCGAATATCCTTCATCGCCGGTACTCGCTATAGGCGCCGTAATCGTAGACGCCGACCGGGTCCTGCTCGTTCGCCGCGGCCGCGAACCCCTCAGAGGCCAATGGTCACTTCCAGGAGGCGCTCTCGAGCTCGGCGAATCTCTAGCCGATGGCGTCAAGCGCGAGGTCCGCGAAGAAACCGGTCTCGAAGTCGAGCCGGTCGAGCTCATCGAGCTCATCGACCGCATTCATCGCCAGAATACCAGTCAAGACACAAGCAAAAACGCCCCCATCCGCTTCCACTACGTCATCGCCGACTATCTCTGCCGCGTCGTGGGTGGACATCTATGCGCGGCCTCAGACGCCACCGAGGCTCGCTGGGTCGAGCGACCCGAGTGGAACAGCCACAGCGCTCTGAAGCTCGATCCCGTCACCGTCCGCATCATCGAACTCGGCTGGAAGCGTGCCCAACTCCGCCGGGCCGCAAAGGAAACCAAGTGAGCGGCGCACACGGCAGGCCGCGAAAAGGCAAGTATCTCAGGTGGGCCTGGCGCATCGTTGCTGCATTTCTGCTTCTCGTCGTAGCCGCCGCCTTCGGTTTCTGGGAGTGGCCCATCCGCTACTTCGACGCTCTCCTGCATCTCGAGATGCGCATCGAAGGCGCTCATAGCCAGTGGGTCGCCGTCGACGGCTATTCCGTCCATTACTTCGTCGAGGGCCCTGCCAATGGAACCGCCGTCGTCCTCGTCCACGGCCTGGGCGCCCGCGCCGAGGACTGGCACAAGCTCGCGCCCTACCTCGCCAAAGCCGGCGACCGCGTCTATATGCCCGATCTCATCGGCTACGGCCAGAGCACCAAACCCACCGACTTCTCCTACTCCGTCCGCGCCGAAGCCGCCATCGTCATCGGCTTCATGAACGCACTCGGCCTCCAGCGCGTCGACCTCGGCGGGTGGTCCATGGGTGGATGGGTTGCCCAGATCGTCGCCGCCCAGGTCCCGCAGCGCATCGACAAACTCATGCTCTTCGACTCCGCAGGTCTGCGCGACCGCCCCGCGTGGAACACCAGCCTTTTCACGCCCACGACGCCGGCCCAGCTCAGCCAGCTCAATGCCCTGCTGCGGCCAAAGCCGCCGCCCATCCCCGGCTTCGTCGCCCGCGCCGTGCTCCGCCTCTCGCGCAGCAACGCATGGATCATCCAGCGTGCCATGACCACCATGCTCAGCGGCCGCGACGTGACCAACGACATGCTTCCCCTATTCAAAATGCCCATACTTCTCGTCTGGGGCGCCGATGACCGCTGCATCCCGCCCGCCGAGGGCCGCCAGATGCACGCGCTCATGCCTCAATCCACGTTGCATCTTGTACCAGCCTGTGGCCATCTTGCCCCGCTGGACTGCGCCGGCAAGATGGCGCCCCAGGTCACGGCATTTCTCGATCGATAGACAACACCACGCTCGCTGAGGCGGAACTCCGGCCGGAACTCCGAGCCACGCACGCGCCCGTCAGCGCGTAGCTTCAAAGAGGAACCATGCGCGCCGCTCCGCCTCGTCGATCCACACCTCGATCAGGCTTGTCGTCGCATAGTCGCCGGCGGCCGACGCAACCTCGTGCGCAGCACGCAGGCTCTGCACCAGGTGGCGGTTGTCCGCGTGCAGCTCCATCAGCATATCGTGCGCGCTCACATACTCCTTGTCGTTATCGGCGATCCGCTGCAGTCGAGCGATATGCCCGATCGACCGCACCGTCGTGCCGCCGATCTTCCGCACCCGCTCAGCAATGTCGTCGCTGATGGCAAAGATCTGGCTCGCCTGTTCGTCCAGCAGAAGATGGTAGTCGCGGAAATGAGGCCCGCTCATGTGCCAGTGGAAATTCTTGGTCTTTAGATAGAGGGCGTAAATGTCAGCCAGCAGCGCGTTCAGCACTGTCGAGAGATTTTTCACCGCCTCCGGTGCAAAACCGTCCGAAACAGCGGTGCGTTCGGCTTTCGTATGGACTTCTTGGGCATGGGTAGGCATAGCGGCTCCTTTCGTGGGGCTCCAGGTCACTTCAGCGAAGCAGGGCTCTCCCCGCTGCTTAAGATGCCGTCCCTCTAGAAAGGTTTCCCCAATGCGCGGCCCCAAAAACAGAACGGGCGCCGCCCGCTTGGAGACGGCGCCCGCCCGGCCACTGACCTCTGCAGGCCTTACACCTTCACCGCCGGATGCGTCGCATAGTGCAGCAGCACGGCCACCGCGCAACTTGTCAGCCGCGTCTCTGCTGAGTCTGCCCGGCTGGTCAGGATTGTCGGCACCCGCGCCCCCAGGACGATTCCCGCCAGTTGCGCTCCGCCCAGGTACTCGAGCTGTTTCGCCAGCATGTTCCCGCTTTCGAGATCGGGAACCACCAAAATGTCGGCCTGTCCCGTTACCGGCGAAACCAGTTTCTTGATGCCCGCCGCCTTCTCGCTCACCGCCGTATCGAACGCCAGCGGCCCGTCCAGAATCCCGCCCGTGATCTGCCCGCGGTCGGCCATCTTGCACAGCGCCGCCGCATCCAGGGTCGACTTGATCTTCGTATTCACTGTCTCCACCGCCGAAAGCAGGGCCACCTTCGGCTCCGGAATCCCCAGCGCATGAGCCAGATGGATCGCATTCTGCACGATGTCCACCTTGTCCTCGAGCTCCGGCGTAATATTGATGGCCGCATCGGTAATCAACAGCGTCCGCGCATACGCCGGCGTATCCATAATGAACACGTGCGAGATCCGCCTCGCCGTCCGCAGCCCGGTATCGCGCTGCATCGCCACCTTCATCAGCTCGTCCGTGTGCAGGCTGCCCTTCATCATCGCCTGCGCCGCGCCCGCACGGCACGCCGAAACCCCAATCTCCGCCGCCTTGCCCTCTGTTTCTGCGTCCACGATCGGATAGGTGCCGACGTCCACGCCGATCTTCTCGGCAAGCGCCCTGATCTCCGCTTCCGGCCCAATCAGTGTCGGCTCGATCAATCCCTCGATCGCCGCCTCCACCGCGCCGCGCAGCGCTACATCGGTCATCGGCCACACCACCGCCGTCGTTATCGCAGGTAGCCCTTTGCAGCGATCGATGAACTTGTGAAACACATGGTAGTCCGCCGGATGCCCCACCAGCGGGTCCACGGCTACGGCCTCTGCCAACTGCGCAAGATCGCTCATCTGCTTCTTCTCCTCGGCCGCGCGGCCCTCCCGGCCCACAAGCCCTCTTTACTGGACCATTGTCGCCTTCAGTTCCGTGAGCGAGTGTGCCGGTGGTCACACTCTGGATGCCCGTACCCTAATGCGGTATACATTTCATTCCGGAAAGTTCTCGCACTCAGGCGTATCCGAGTACGCGTCATCGCATCGTTTCACGAACCTCATCTCTCCAGCGCGTCCAGAGAGCCCTGGAGGAGCACAGATGCAATCCTCATCACCCATGCAGCGTCTTGGAATGGACCCCTTATTGGAATGGACCTCTTAATTGTCGAAGTTCGACATTCGCTCCCCAGCGGAGACGCAAGCTTGTCCGTTTGCCGGCGTCACCGCGGCACCAACCCCGCGCTTTGCGCCAGCCCGTTCAACCCATTCCACGCAATCTGCACCCCGATGCAAAGCAGAATGAATGCAATCACCCGCAGAATCCCATGCGCCGTCGCCGCCGAAACCCTTGCCGTGATCACCGGCGCGTATGCGTAGAACACAA
>Ga0335073_10006355_pt1 | contig 16583 bp, 13 predicted proteins | sample Lox_Sample_22_FD_207093 | JGI IMG/M metagenome (GOLD analysis project Ga0335073, IMG submission 207093) | Soil microbial communities from Loxahatchee National Wildlife Refuge, Florida, United States - Lox_Sample_2.2 | ecosystem: Environmental > Terrestrial > Soil > Wetlands | place: USA... | reverse complement strand
GGCCGAGCTTGAGGGCGTGACCCCGGAGGGCGTGCTCGACGGGGTGCTGTCCGCCGTCCCGGTGCCGCGGTGACCGCGCCGTGGCACTGAGCGGCCGCGCGGCGGCCGTCGCGCTGGCCGGCGTCCTGGTGGTGCTCGCGGTCAGGTCGGCCGTCACCGTGGCGGTCGTCGACGGGCTGCTGCTCGCCGCCATCATCGCCGACGTGGCACTGGCGGCACCCGTCGGCGCGCTCCAGCTACGGCGCGGCGGCGACACGCGGGTCCGTCTCGATGAGCCGGCGACAGTCACGACGACGATCGTGAACACCAGCCGTCGTCCGCTGCGGGCACAGCTGCGCGACGCCTGGCCGCCGTCCGCAGGCGCTCGCCCGGCGCGGGCCACCCTCACCGTTCCGAGCGGCGGCCAGGGCGAGCTCGTCGTGACGGTCCGCCCCGCGCGGCACGGGGACTGCGTGGCGGAGCGGGTCACGATCAGGTCGTTCGGGCCGCTGGGCCTCGCCGCCCGGCAGCGCGGCCAGCACCTGCCGTGGACGGTGCGGGCGCTGCCCCCGTTCCGGAGCAGGCGGTACCTGCCCGGCATGCTTGCGCAACTGCGCGAGCTTGACGGGCAGCACCGCGAGGTGCGGCCCGGGCAGGGCAGCGAGTTCGACTCGCTGCGGGAGTACGTGATCGGCGACGACGTGCGGTCCATCGACTGGCGCTCCACGGCCCGCCGCCGCGATGTGCTTGTCCGCACCTGGCGGCCGGAACGCGACCGGCGCATCGTGTTCGTCCTTGACACTGGCCGGACGGCGGCGGGGCGCGTGGCCGGCTACCCGCGGCTTGACACCGCGATGGACGCCGTCCAGCTGCTGACCGCACTCGCCAGCCAGGCCGGGGACCGCGTCGACCTGATCGCGGCGGATCAGCGGATCCGGGCGCGTGTCCTGGCACCGTCCCGCACCACCGCACTGGCCAGCGTCACCGACGCGCTCGCCACCCTCGAGCCAGAGCTGACCGAGACGGACTGGCGGCTTGTGACCGCCACCGTGCTGGCGCACGCGCGGCGGCGCTGCCTGGTGGTCCTGCTGACCGACCTGAACTTCTCCGTCGACCTGCTGCCAGAGCTGCGCGCGCTCACGGCCCGCCATCAGCTGCTGGCCGGCGCGGTCGCCGATCCGCGGCTGGCTGAGCTGGCCGCCGGACGCGGTGACGCGGCCAGCGTCTACGCGGCGGCGGCCGCGGAGCGGGCGCTGTCGCAGCGCGCCGCGGTGGCGGCGCGGCTCACCCGCCTGGGCGCCACGATCGTGGACGCGCCGCCTGACCGGTTCCCCGCGGCGCTCGCCGAGGCTTACCTCACGCTCAAGGGCAGCGGCCGGCTATAGGGCCGTCAGGCGACCGGAACCTCATCAGGCGCCTCCGCGATGTCGCCTGTCTGACCGGCCGCGACCGCGCGGCGGCCGAGGCCGAGCGCGTAGCCGATGAAGGCGGTCACCGCGACCGCGCCGATCGTGATCCGCGCCCAGGTGGGCAGCGGCGACGGCGTCACGAACGCCTCGATGACCCCGGACACTCCGAGCACGACGATCAGGCCCAGGGTGATCGTGACCGCCGACCTGCCCTCCTCCGCGAGAGCCTGGCCGCGGCGCCGGTTCCCCGGGTCGATCACCGCCCAGCCGAGCCGCAGCCCCGCGGCGGCGGCGAGGAAGACCGCCGACAGCTCCAGCATTCCGTGCGGCAGGATCAGGCTGAAGAACAGCGCCCCCTTGCCGTGCGCGAACAGGTAGCCGGCGTCCACGCCGCCGTTGATGGCGTTGGCGAGCAGGACGAGCACGGTGGGGATGCCGAGCAGGATCCCGAAGATCAGCGACTGCGCGGCGACCCACGCGTTGTTCGTCCACACCTGCGCGGCGAACGCCGAGGCCGGACTGGCCGTGTAGTAGCCCTGGAACTGCCGCTGCACCAGCGCCCTGGCCGCGGCGGGCGGCAGCAGCGCCGCCTGGACGCCCGGCGAACGGGCGATCCACCATCCGGTCGCCACGGCGACGACGATGGAGCCGGCGGCCGCGCCGAGCCACCACCAGCGCGCCCGGTACGCGGCGGCCGGGAAATCGGACACGGCGAACCGCGCGACGATCCGCCAGGACGGGACGTGCGCGCCTGTCACCGCCGACCGGGCGCGAGCCACGAGGGTGGCCAGCCGCGCCACCCGGACCGGATCGGCCCCGGCACTGGCGCGCAGCTGCGACAGGTGCGTGCTCGCGCGCTGGTACCGCTCGACCAGCTCGTCAGCCTCCGCGCCGGTCAGCTTCCGCCGCCGCCTGACCAGCCCGGCCAGCTGGTCCCACTCGGCCTGATGCGCCAGGACAAACGCGTCGACATCCACGAATATGCACAATAAACGTCTAGGCTGCAGGAGTGGAGGAAATCGTCACTGGCGAGGCAGTCGTCCTTGACCTGCCCTGCGCCCGGTTTCCGACCAGGATCCTGGCCCGCCTCATCGACATCGCCGTGGAGATCACGGCGCTTTTCCTCATCGCCATCCTGGCCGGCGCCGGCCAGGCAGGGCACCTCCTTGACGCGGCGTCCGTGGCGGCGGTGCTGCTTACCGGGTTCGTGCTGGTGATCGTGGGCTACCCCGTGGCCTGCGAGACCCTGAGCCGCGGGCGCACGCTCGGCAAGCTGGCCCTGGGCCTGCGGGTCGTCGCGGACGACGGCGGGCCTGAGCGGTTCCGTCAGGCGCTGGTGCGTGCCCTCGCCGGAGCCGTCGAGTGCTGGGCCCTCGTTGGCGTGCCAGCCCTTATCGCGTCGATGCTGTCGGCGCGGGGCAAGCGCCTCGGCGACATCTTCGCCGGCACGTTCGTGGTCCGCGACCGGGCGCCGCGACCGGCCGCCGTCCCTTACCAGGCGCCCGTCCAGCAGGCGGGCGCGTACCCGGCCGGATTCGCGCCGCAGCCGGTTCTCACGCCAGTGGATCCAGGCCTGCGGCCGTGGGCCGCGGCGCTGGACCTGTCCGCCCTGCCCGATCCGCTCGCCGCCGCGGCGGCGAGTTTCCTGTCCCGGTACTGGCAGCTGACCGAGACCACGCGCGACCAGCTCGGCCGGCAGCTGGCGACTGACGTCGCCGCCCGCGTGTCGCCTCCGCCGCCGCCTGGCGTTCCGCCGGCTGTCTACCTGCACACGGTGCTTGCCGAGCGGCGTAACCGGGAGTTCGCCCGCATGATGCCCGCGACTGGTTACGGCTGGGACGGGGGCGGCGGCGGTGCTTTCCCGGCGTCGCCCCCGGCGGCGACACCACGCTGGCCGGCTCCTGAGGACACGTCCTTCACTCCGCCGCAGTAGAGCGTGTCGATGCGGGGGCAGCTTGCCCGGGGACATTCCCGATGGCCGCTCCCGTCCCACGCCACGCCGACGGATATGACTGACAGGGATTGGAACGTGGGGTCTGCGCCCAAGACGTCACCAGATCGGGGTTCCGCATGCATCAGGGCAGGGGGTATGTCGCCTGATATATCCAGTTTTATCCGCATATTCGAGCCCGGGCGGCCGTGAGCGCAGAGGGTGCCTTTCATGATCGTGGGTCAAAGGGGGCCGGATTCGTACACCAACGACCCATGATCATGATCGCTGCCCGCTCTGTATACCCAGATGGGGTATTGGAAGAGAGCCTGGAAGGGCCGGAGTCGGTCGTTTCCTGCCCCGTCACTTCCTGCTTCTGCCTCATGCCAGGGGCTGCCCGGCGTTTCCAGTCTGGTCCAGGGCGGCCGCGATCGACTCTTGCCAGGAGTCGAGGTAGGACCGGTAGCCGGCGGCGAAGTCGCGCAAGCCGCCGTCGGCGGAGTCGGTCAGCGCGGTCAGGTCATACGTGACCTCGACCTCGCTGTGCTGGCCGGCCGGGCTGAGGGTCACCGTCACGGTGCCCGCCTGGTGCCCGGGGGTTACGCGAGCGTAGGAAATGCGCTTGCCCGGCTGCCGGTCCGTCACGAGCCAGATGGTGTGCTGGCCGTGGGCGGCCGTGACAAACACTGTGCCCGGCTCGGTGTCGTCGGGAGCCGGAGCCGGGAAATGCGGATGCCATCCGTGCGCCCAGTCCTGTTCGCCGCGCGGGGTGAAGAGGCGGAACGCCTCGCCTGGCGGGAGGCTGACCCGGATGCGGCCGGTGAGCCGCTGCCGCGCGCTTGTCACGGCTCTTCGGTCAGCGAGTGCGCGTCGGCGGCGGTCAGGTTCAGTTCATAGACCGCCTTGAGCTGGCCGATCTTGGCTAGGGTTGGTTGCCCGAATGGCGCCTTGCCTTCAAAGGCGTGCAAGACGATGCCCTCGACGAGGTCTCCGAGGGACAGGTCCAGGTATTCGGCCAGGCCCTTGAGGACCTTCAGGGTGTTGCGCTCGATGCGCAGGCCCGTCTGGACACGCTCTACTGTTACCATGGTAACAAGATAACATGCGCCACGCATCGCCGCCGGCCTCGGCTGGGAGATTCCAGATGGTCGTTTGAACCTTCGCTGAGGGCTCCCGCGTACCCCTGGGCGACAGATCCCAGCCGGCTCGGGAGTCAACGCGAAGCGAGGTCCCTGACCTCGCGAAATGGCAAGGAGACACCAGCGATGAGCAGCACTCAACCCCCGTCGCGGCGGTTCGCCAGGCGTGCCACCGCGATGTTCGCGGCCTGCGTGGCGGCTGCCGCCGGGCTCGCGATCTACGGGCTGTCGCCCGCCGGCGCATCGGCCAAGCCGGCCTACTCCGGCACCTTCACGTTCGCCCTGAAGGCCTCACCAGGGATCGCCGCCTGCCTGCCGCACGCCCGCGGCCAGGCCTGGATCACCCCGAACTCGCTCAACGACACGATGAAGGTCGAACTGTGGGGCATGCCCGCCCACGCCCAGTTCGACCTCTTCGTCATCCAGATGCCAAACAAGCCGTTCGGCATCTCCTGGTACCAGTCGGACATCAACGTCGGCGCCAACGGCTCCGGCATCGCCACGGTGCAGGGCATCTTCGACAAGGAGACGTTCTCCGTGTCGCCCGGCGGGACGACGACGTTCAAGCCGACGCACCAGTTCCATCTCGGCGTCTGGTTCAACGACCCGAACCTGCCCTTCAAGATCGGCTGCGAGCCAGGGGCGACCGCGCCGGTGGTGACGCCGTTCAACGGCGAGCAGCACGCTGGCATCCAGGTGGTCAACACCGCCCAGTTCCCGGCCAACGCGGGGCCGCTGTCCCACGTGTCCCGGTAGAACTCTGAGTAACCCGGGGCCGCCGGAACGCACCGCAGCGTTCCCGGCGGCCCTGGTTACTGTCGCAAACACCCGTTATGTTGACGTATGTGAGCCAGGAGGGGTGGTCCGGCTCCGGCCGGATGGGGCGGGGCGGCGCGTGAGCGTCGATGACGACGCGATCGTCACGGCGCTGTACCGGGCGTACTGGGACCCGCTGCTGACGTTCGTGCTGCGGCTGACCGCGGGGAACCGGGAACAGGCCGAAGACGTGGTCCAGGAGACGATGCTCCGCGCGTGGCGCGAGGCTGGCCGTCTCGACCTCAGCGGGCCCTCGCTCATGCCCTGGCTTGCCACCGTGGCGCGGCGTATCGTGATCGACGAGCATCGCAGGAAGCAGGTGCGGCCAGCGGAGACCGGGGAGGGCGTGGTCGCGGATATGCCAGTCGATGATGACACGTCGGCTACCGTCCTGCGCGTTGTGGTCGCCGAGGCGATGCGCGATCTGTCGGCGTCGCACCGCGAGATACTGAACGAGACCATCCTGCGGGACCGGACGGTCAATCAGGCCGCCGCGGCGCTGGGCATTCCGGTCGGTACCGCCAAGTCCCGTGTCTACTACGCGATGCGCGCTTTGCAGGTCATACTCGCCGAACGCGGGTTGCTACCATGAGCCCCATCAGCGACGACCACATCGACATCGGCGCCTATGTGCTCGGGGTGCTCGAAGACGAGGACAGGGCGGCGTTCGAGGCGCACCTGGCCACGTGCGAGTCGTGCACCGCGGAGCTGACTTCGCTCTCGCAGGTGGCGGCGCTGCTCAATGGCCTGGACCCGGTCGAGCTGCCAGGAGATGCCGATACGCGGCCGCCGGCGGACTTGCTGCGCAGGCGTGCGGCGGCGAGCCGGCGCCGGATCCGCTGGCAGGTCGCGGTCGGCGCGGCTGCCTGCGTCGCGGCGCTCGCGGGCGGGCTCGCGGCCGGCATCGCGGCCGCGTCCGGAGGTTCCCAGGGCAGCGGGATCACGCTGACGGGTCAACTGCACACGGCCACCGACCCCGCCACCGGCGTCACCGGCACGGTCGGCCTGGTGTCCAAAGCCTGGGGCACGCAGGTCACCCTCGACCTCGCGGGCGTGCACGGCCCCGTTGAGTGCCAGCTCATCGCCGTGTCGAAGACAGGCGAGCAGAAGGTGGTCACCGGATGGTTCGTCCCCGCGCCAGGCGACGGGGTGCCCGGGCACCCGGCCCATCTCCTTGTTCAGGGCGGCACAGCCATCCCCCTCGCCGACGTGGCGCGCTTCGAGGTGACAGTGGTGCACGGCCGGACGCTCCTCACCATCCCGGCCTGAACCGGAGCGGGCTCATCGGCCCTTTTGTGAGCTACGTCATAGCGCAGCCCCGTCACAAAGCGCTGGTGAAACGCGTCAACAGGGTGAGCTAACCGCCGCACCGGGTGTGGTCGCACCCTTGCGGTCTTACGCCAAACGCGATATATCTCGTACATCGGGACGGGAAATAATGCGATGACTTATGGCACGCGATCACGTCTACTAGGCGACGGGACGGTACGGGAGGAGCGGGAATGACCGCGTTGCGAAGGCTGGGCTATCTGCCAGCGGGCCGGCGGACCAAGTGGCTGATACTCGTGTTCTGGCTGATCGTGCTCGCGGTGGCCGGGCCGCTGTCCGGGAAGCTGACCGGGGCCGAGAAGAACAACACCTCGTCCTGGCTGCCGCCGAAGGCCGAGTCCACGCAGGTCCTGAACGTGCTGTCCAAGTTCGTCTCGCCCAACGTGTACCCCGCCGTGGTGGTGTACGACCGGCCCGGCGGCCTGACCGCCGCCGACAAGGCGAAGGCGGCCGCGGACGCGGCGAAGTTCGGCGATGTGGCGGGCGTCGTCCGCGGCCAGATATCCGGTCCGTTCGTCTCCAGGGACGGCACGGCGATCCAGACGGTCGTGCCCGTCAACCTGGGCAGCAAGGGCTGGTCCGCGGCGGGCCCGGACGCGGACTCGCTACGGGCTATCGCGAAGTCCGGCGCGGATGGCATGACCGTGCACATCACCGGGTCGCTCGGCTATGCCGCCGACTCGGGCAACGCGTTCAAGGGAATCGACGGCACGCTGCTGTACTCCGCGCTGGCGGTCGTCATCATCCTGCTACTCATCACCTATCGCAGCCCCGTGCTGTGGCTGCTGCCCGTTCTCTCCGCGGGGGTGGCGCTCGTCAGCGCCGAGGCGCTCATCTACCTGCTCGCGGCCCACGCGGGGCTGACCGTCAACGCGCAGAGCGCCGGCATCCTCGACGTGCTCGTGTTCGGCGCGGGCACGGACTACGCGCTGCTGCTGACCGCCAGATACCGGGAAGAACTGCGCCGGCACGAGGACAGGCACGAGGCGATGGCGGTCGCGCTGCGCCGGGCCGGGCCCGCGATCGTCGCGAGCGGCGGCACGGTGATCCTCAGCCTGCTCACCCTGTCGTTCGCTGAGCTGAACTCCACGTCCAGCATGGGGCCAGTGCTCGCGATCGGCGTCGCCGTCGCGCTGCTGGCGATGATGACGCTGCTGCCCGCACTGCTCGTAAGCACGGGCCGCTGGGTGTTCTGGCCGGTCAAGCCCCAGTACGGCACCGACGAGCCCACGACGAGGGGCATGTGGGCGCGCATCGGCCGCCGGATCTCGCGGCGTCCGCGGGCCACCTGGGTCGGCACCACGCTGGTGCTCGGCGCGATGGCGGCCGGCCTTGCCGGACTGCACGCGAGCGGGCTGACCAACGCGGAGTCGTTCCGCGGCACCCCCGACTCGGTGGCCGGGCAGACCGTGCTCGACCAGCACTTCCCCGGCGGCGCCGGCGCGCCGGTCGAGGTGTTCGGCAACCCGGGCTCGGGCCCGCGGCTGGCGGCCGCGCTGCGGTCCGTCAGCGGCCTCACCGACGTGACTGCGCCGGTGACCGTCGTCGGCCACAGCTTCGTCGAGGCCACGCTGACGTCCGCGCCTGACAGCCAGGCCGCCTACGCGACCATCGACAGGGCGCGAACCGCCGTGCACGCCGTCCCTGGCGCGAACGGGATCGTCGGCGGCACGACGGCGATCAACCTGGACGTGCAGCGCGCTTCGGCGCACGACAGGAGCGTGATCATCCCGATCATCCTGGCGGTCGCGTTCGTCATCCTCGCCCTGCTGCTGCGCGCGCTTGTCGCGCCGATCATGCTCATCGCCACCGTCGTGCTGTCGTTCGCCGCGGCCCTCGGGGTGAGCGCGCTGTTCTTTGACAACGTGTTCAACTTCGGCGGCGCCGACACCGCGTTCCCGCTGTTCGTGTTCGTGTTCCTCGTGGCACTGGGCATCGACTACAACATCTTCCTGATGACCCGGGTGCGGGAGGAGGCGCAACGACAAGGTCCGCGCTGCGGCGCGCTGACTGGCCTGGCCGCGACCGGCGGCGTGATCACCTCGGCGGGCCTGGTGCTGGCCGGCACGTTCGCCGTGCTCGGCACGCTGCCGGTCACGTTCCTCACCGAGATCGGCTTCGCCGTGGCGTTCGGCGTGCTGCTTGACACGCTCGTCGTCCGATCGATCCTGGTCACCGCGCTGAACCTGGATCTGGGCCGGTGGGTCTGGTGGCCAAGCAGGCTCGCCCGCGAGCCCGCTCCAGAGGCGGAACTGCTTGGGGCGGACGCCACGGTTCGTTCGGGATGAGAACGGGCATCAGCCGGGGCGGCGGGACAGCGGCCGCCCCGGCTGCCCGCTTACGCGAGCAGCCAGCCGACGGCGGCCGGGACGGAATCGAAGGACGCGGGCACCGCGTCGAAGGACGCGGCCGCTGTGCCCTGTGCCACGCGGATGCCGCGGATGCCGTCGGCGCGGACCACCGTGAGCAGTGCGGCGGCCGGCTGCTGCGCCCCCGCCGCCGCCGCGGTGAAGCCGTCGGCGAAGACCGCTTCCGCGAGCTCGGTGAGGGCGAGCCACTGCCGCCGGGGCGGCAGGACCCGGAAGTAGTGCACGCCGACGGCGGAGACGACGTGGCTCAGCTCCACGTCGTCCACTGAGGCCCCGTACAGGTACAAGGTGAGCCCGGCCGGCACCCAGACTCCGGCCTCGTCGACGAGGATGAACATCGCGCGCGGCCCGGTGCCGAGCCGTTTCAGCACCTCAGCCGCCTCGCCGGTGGCGGCCCCTTCGGGCGTGGCGAGGTCACGGACCACGAGGGAGCGGCGGCCGCGCAAGATGGCCCGCGCCATGTCCGCCTCGCTGACCATGTCGACAGTGGGCAGCGGCGTGCGCCAGGCACCGTTGGCCGCAACGGCCAGCGCCGCGGCCTCGTCGTCGGTGAGCGTCAGCGTGTAGGGATTCGTCATCAGATGACCTCCGCCAGCGTGCTGACCAGCTGGCCTGGCAGCGATTTGAAGGTGGGGATGTAATCGTTGCGGAAGTTGGCCGCGTTGAAGGGGTTGGGGATCCCCTGCTTCCAGTCGATCTGCGACGCGAGCTCGTAGTCCTTCTTATAGAGCGCGATGTCGAAGCCCGCGAGGAAGCCAACCGGGTTGTCGGAGTTCATCAGCGCGCTCGAGGTGGCGTCGATGGCGCTGCCCGCGGCGCTGCCGTAGTGGCCCTCGCGCAGGTCATTGAGGGCCAGGGCCCCGTCGACCCCTGTGGTGACGTAACCGAGGCCCTTGCCGGCCTTGTCCAGTGTGCCGAGCACCGCCGCTGGGTGCGAGTCGCCGAGGATCTCACCTGCCCGCTGCACGTACGTGTTGTCGTGCAGCGAATTGAGAATCGGCGACTCTTTGTACTTGAGGAACGGGCTGTCGTGATCCAGCTCAAGCAGCCGCGACCACTGTTTGCCGTAGTCCTCCTCCAGGCTGCCGTCGCGCAGCACCACCGGGACGTCGTCCGTCCCCGCGAGCTCTGCGATCTTGTCCAGGGGCGTCTGCGCGAGCCCCTCCCAACCGGCCCCCGTCTGCAGGTCGGCCCAGCCACGGCTGATCCCGCCGAGGATGGCGCTGAGCCCGATGCCTGACAGGATCCCTCCGGCCAGGCCGAAACCCGAGTCCGCGGCGCTGGCCTGGGTCTGCTGGCCGATGTTGGCGAGGAGGCGGGCGTGCGCGTCAGCGAGCGCCTGCGCGGCGGCGCTCAGCATGGCGTGATAGCGCGCGGTCCACTCGTACTGGAACGTGGCCGACGCCGGCCCGCGCCAGCAGTAACTGAGCTCCTCCGCGAGCCCGCCGAGTGCGGCGGTGATATGCGCCAGCGCCTGCGCGTTCGCGCCGAGTTGCTGCGCCAGGCGCTGCGCCTCGTCGACGTCCATGCCTTCGAGCATTGTCATCTCCCGAGCAGTCATCTCCCGTCGCGTGGTGCCGGGCTCCAACCGGAGCCCGGCACCACGCCGCCGTCTGGGTCAGTACGTGTTGGACGCGCTCTCCTGCTGCTGCAGGTTCGCGTAGGTGTGCTGGCACATCTCCTCCAGGCTGTGCAGCGCGCTCTGCAGCTGGCCCTGGTAGGTCGGCCACTGCGACGCGAACATCCGGGCGTCGGGGCCCTGCCACGCGCCCTCCAGCTGGCTGATGAGGTGCGGCATCGACGAGACGATGCCTTGCAACTGCTGGCTCAGGCCGGACATCTGCTGGTAGATGGTGGTGACGTGCTCGACGTCCATTCCTTCGAATGCCATCGAAACTCCTCCTTTGTCGTTTCATCCTCCGATGGCGTCTTCGCCATCTGCTTGTGGGCGCCATCTGCATGGCGGCGGTCGCCGGGTCATTCCGGGATCGCGATCTGGGTCAGCCGGACGCGTCCGTTCTCGACGAGCAGGCCGCGGAGGCGGGGAAACTCGCTGCGCCGCGACTTCGGGAACTCCGTCCGGTACACGAGGGCGCCGTCACCCTGTTCCGGCTGCAGGGCCAGCCCGCTGCGCGCGCTCTTCGCGGCGTTGAGCAGCCCCCAGGACTGACCGAGGACGGAGGTCTCAGCCTCCGCGATGACCAGGTGTCCGTGGCTGGCGAGCGTCTTGATCAGCGACGTCAGCGGCGCGTCGGCGGGGCCGCCGACGAAGTCGCTGAGACCCTCAATGACCACGGCGAACCGGCGGCCAGGATCGCCGCCGCGGCTGACGTCCTGCTCCAGCTTGCCCGCGGCCTCGGCGACCTCCCCTGGGTCGGTGCCGACCTGCTGCCAGGTTCCCAGCCCGAGCAGGGGCGACAGTTTGCTGCCGAAGAAGACCGGCACGGCTCCCGGGTCGGCGCGGCTCAGCGCGACGACCACCGTCGCGACGGCGGTGGTGCGGCCGCTGCCTGGCGGGCCGGAGATGAGGAAGACGCCTTCGGGCCGGAACCCCACCGCGGCAAGGTTGTCGTCGGCGATCCCGATGGCCGGGCGGCCGTCGGCGACAGCGGGCAGCTCGCTGAGCCGGACCAGCTCAGGCAACTGCTGGATATGCGGGGCCGTGGCGACCCGCTGGCGCCGCATCGCGGCCGCGAGCGCGGTGATGGCCCGGGCCTGCGCGACGGCGTCGGGCGACCCGCCGAAGACGGCGACCTGGAGTTCGGCGCGCCCCATGACCGCGCGGCCGGGCGGTGACTCGTCCGTGAGGACACCCGGTTCGCCGCCGGCGGCCGTGTACTCGCTGTCGTCGGCGAGGCGCAGCACCAGGCGCCGCTGGATCCGCGAACTCAGCCGCGGCGGCACCGCCGCGGGGCGGTCGGCGGTGAGGATCACGTGGATGCCGAGCGGCCGGCCATCGGCGGCCAGGTTGGTGAGCGCGTCGAACCACTTGCCGCCGTCGAGCGTCTCATAGTGCTGGCGGAACGCGGAAAAGCCGTCGAGCAGGACCAGGATGCGCGGCTCGTCCGGCGCCGCGGCGATGCGGCGGTAGTCGGTGATAGTCCCCGCGCGTACGGCGGCGTAGCGGCGGGCCCTGTCGTCCGCGGTGGTCATCAGGGTCCGCACCAGCCGCCGCACCCGGTCGTGCTCGTCGCCGGGAATGACGCTGCCCACGTGCGGCAGCTCGGCCAGCATCTCAAGACCGCGCGAGCTGAAGTCCAGGCCGTAGACCTGGCATGGTCCGCCGCGGACCGTGAAGCCCGCGGCGATGGCCAGCGAGCGCAGCGCGGTGCTCTTGCCCGAGCCGCCGGTGCCGTAGATGGCGAGGTTGCCGTCCCGGTCCGGATAGAAGGCCGCGGTCACCTGCCGCTGATGCTCGGGCTCGTCGACAACGCCGAAGACGAGCTCGTCGTCACGCCGGGTGGCGGGCAGCCGGGCCAGGTCGTAAGCGACAGCGAGCTCGTCAAGCCAGGGCCGTCGCGGCGTGGCCAGCTGGGCCAGCTCGGCGGCGCGCCTGATGTTCTCCGTGATCCGGACGATGTCGCTCGGGCCGTGCTCAGCCTGCGCCTGCGCCGCGGCACCGGTGTCCGGGTCGCGCCAGGGCCGGCCGGACCCGATGACGAGCTCCTCGATCGACACGTCCGGCTTGCGCTGGCCTGAGGTCGTCCAGCCGCCGACGTAGGCGGCCTGGAATGGCACCAGCCTGCCCGGGCCGGTCTTCGACACCGCGCGGCCGGGCAGCGCCGGGTCGATGGCCGCGGCGTCGGGGGATCCGAGGACGTCGAGGCTGTCCGACTCGTCGGCCATCCGCAGCGCCAGCCGCAGGTTGGTGTTCGCGCGCAGGTTGTCCTTGATCACGCCGGCCGGCCGCTGAGTCGCCAGCACGAGGTGCAGCCCGAGCGAGCGGCCGCGCTGGGCGACGTTGACGACACCGTCGACGAAGTCCGGGACCTCGTGGACGAGCGCGGCGAATTCGTCCACGACGATCACCAGGCTGGGCGGAGTGTCCGGGTCACCCGTCTTCTCAAGCTCGCGCAGGTCCTTGACCCTCTTGGCGGCGAACAAGTGCTCGCGGTAGCTGAGCTCGGCGCCCAGCGAGACCAGCGCCCGCCGCACCAGGTGCCGGTTCAGGTCGGTGACAAGGCCGACGGTGTGCGGCAGGCTGACACAGTCCCGGAACGCCGAGCCGCCCTTGTAGTCGACGAGCAGGAAGGTGACGCGCTGCGGGCTGTGCGCGGCGGCCATGGCGAGAATCCAGGTTTGCAGCAGCTCGCTCTTGCCCGCGCCCGTGGTGCCGCCGAGCAGCGCGTGCGGGCCGTCCACCCGCAGGTCCAGGGCGTGCGGCCCGCCTGCCGCCTCGCCGACGATGGCGCGGAGCGTGCCGGGACGGCGCGGTCCGCGGGGCGGCGCCGCCGGCCCGGTGAGGATGGAGCTGCTCTCCTGCCAGCGCTCCACCACGACCGCGGGGTCGTCGGCGATCCGCGGGTCGCTCAGCTCAAGCCAGGAGACGGCACGCGGCAGGTCGCTGTCGTCGTCGAGCACCGCGCCCGCGTCGATGAGCGGGGAAATCGTCCGGCTGAAGTCGTACGCGGCGCGGGCGTCGACCGCGTCCACGGCCACGCTGTCGGTCGAGGTGCCCGCGACGGCGTCGCCGATGCTCGCCGACCGGTCGCCGCGGGCGTCGATGTACGCCGTGCACGCCGCGGGCAGGTGCTCCGCGCGCGGCGCGAGCCAGATGCAGTGGATGCCGAGCGGCGGCCCGATCCTGGACAGCTCGACCAGCCGGGCGCGATCGCCGGGGGTGCGGCCGTCGATGAGGACGAGCACGGTCACGGCGGACTGGAGCCCGCCGCGCTGCTGGTCGCCGCGCTGGCGGGCGAGTTCTTCGAGCTGCCCGAGCAGCCCCGCCGACTCAGGGCCGGCGACGAGGTGCGGTCCGGTCAGCGGGCTGTGCGCGGACGAGGTGTGCGGCAGCCACTTCAGCCAGTCCCAGTCAGGCCACGAGCGCGCGCCGCAGAAGGCTGTCAGCACCACTTCGGCGGGCGAGTGGAGCGCGGCGAGCTGGCAGACGACGGCGCGGGCCACGTCGAGCGCGGCCACGGGCTCGCCCGCGATGCCGATCGATCCGTGCGCGATGAGCGAGAGCGTGGCGGGCACGTCCGGGATGCTGCGGTAGCGGGCGAGCAGTTCGCCGAGCGCGGCCTGGGCGGCCGGCGTCGCCCGGCGGCTGCGCTGGACGTCGAAACTGAGCCGTGAGCCGAGCGTGGCCGCACCCACGCGGACGTCAAGGAACCGCGGCGCGTTCGGCTGGCGGCTCCACAGCAGCGGGCTTCGCTGGGCCCCGGCGGCCAGGCATGCCGCGGTGGGCGGGTGCTCGGCGTTGCGGGCGTGCCATTCGTCTCCGTGCGCCGCGCTCGCCGCCTGGTCGAGGGCGGCGAGCTCGCGGCGCAGGTCCGCCATCGAGCCGCGGGTGCCGCGCGCCGCGGCCCACCGGCTCTCGAGCAGGTTCGCCAGCATCATCATCGGGCTCAGCGCGATGAAGGCCAGCGACGCCACGTTGCGGGTGATCGCGAACAGGACACCTCCCATGACGACCGGGGCGAGCATGGGCAGGAGCGAGAAGCGCTGGCGATGCTCGGTTTCCGGGAGCTCAGGGCACTCCAGCGTCTGGCCGGCGTAGGTGGCGGCGATGACGGGCGAGCGGTTGAACGCGGCCGTGACGGCGTGTCCGGCGGCACCGCCGGGACTGGCGCCGGCCTGCGCCAGGAACTCGATGCCGAGCACCGTGTCGCCCAGGCGCAGCCGGTCCCCGGCCAGCCATGAGCCGCGGGTGACCGGTTCGTCGTTCAGCGTGATGCCATTGGCGGAGCCGAGGTCGAGGAGCTCCGCCGAGCCGGGGGCGAGGAACACCCGGATGTGGCGGCGGGACACCAGCGTGTCGGACAGCGGCAGGTCGCACCCGGCGCCACGGCCGATGGTCTGGTTACCGGCGGGCAGCGGCGCGCGCCGGCCGCTGTCCGGCCCCTGCAGGACGGTGATCGTCGCGACCGGCCGGGCGGCCCGGTCCGCGAACCGGGAGCCGGCCGGGCTGACGCCGACGCGAACGCCCGACTTGAGGCCGCTGTCGATGAGCGTGAGCTCGGGGTCGAGCGTGCTGCGGCCGGTGTCGACAACAGTCAGCGTCCGGCCGGCGCCAGGCGCCGCCGGCCCATCCGGATCACGCGTGGCGAGCGCGTCCGCGACGTCGCCGACGGTCGCGTCCGCGTCCGCCGTCAGCACCAGGTCGATGTCGCCGGCCGGGCGCTCCAGGGTCACCTTGATCTTCACAGGCAGGCACCTCTCACTTCCGGCCACCTCCGGCTAGCCCGCGCAGCCGCCGACGGCCCAGGGTCCGGCCGGAGGGCCGGCTGCCGCGGGGCGGAGGGCCAGGAGGCCTTACGTTCCGCATGTTCCGCAGACCCGCAAGCGCCGCGCGAGAAGCCCAGAGGCTGGCCGGATTCACGGCGACCCAGGCGCGGCGCCCGCGCGGCAGGGCGGCCGTCGCGCCGCGCCTGGCCTGGTCGACGAGGCCCCAGACCTGAGCGGCCGCGGCGCCGTCTGGATCCTGCGGGCCGAAGATGGCGGCGTCGGCCGCGAGCGCGACGGACCCGGCTGACGGCAGCCCGCCGTGCTCGGCTTGCGCGGCCTGCTCGCGGCGCGTGGCGTGCGGTGCGGGCTCGATGCCCAGGTCGCGGCCGAGGTCGAGGAGCTCCCGCCAGGCCCCGGCGACCCGGGCCGCCGGCGGGCTGGCGCCGCGGCGGCGCCGGCGGCGCAGCGCCTTGGCGGCGATGAGCGCGGCCGCGAGCCCGGCCACGGACAGCAGCGGTATGCCCGCGTCTCGCATGAGGAGGAGCACGACGGCGGGGATGGCGAACCCGTGCCCCGTCCGCCCCGGCGCGCTGCGCGACACGGCGCTGCTCTGGTTGGCCGCGGCGACCGGCGCGGCGTCGTCGCGCCGCGGGGGGACGACCTTGACCGGGGCGGCGGGCGGCGTGACCGAGCGCTGCTGCAGCGTCGGGCGCTGGCTGCCTGTGAACATCGCGGCGGGCAGGGTCACCCAGCCGTACTGGGCCAGGTCGAGCTCGACGTCGGCGCGGACGTCCCTGCCGTAGACGCCGCCGTTCGACTCCACCGTCGCGTCGAGGCTGACCCTGGCGGGCACGCCCACCGCGTTGGCGAGCAGCGCCATCACCGCGGCATACTGTTCGCCGTCGCCGACGATCTGCTTCGACTCGAGGAACGACGTGAGCCGGCCAGCGCTGGCGCCGGGGAGAACATAGCCCTGCGCGCCGCCGCCGTCGCTGTACCGGCCGTTGACCTTGAGGTAGCGGGCGAGTGCGAGGACCTTGCCCATGGGGGTGCTCGCCCCCGCGGAGTGCGTCTGGGCGAAGCTGGGCACGAACGACCACGGGATGGAGACCGACGGTTCCCCGTACGGGGTGGCGTTCGCCAGCTGCGTCGTGGTGGGCGCGGGGACGTCGGCCGCGGTGACCGTGTAGCGCAGGCCGGCGAGCGGCTCGCTCGTCACCACGCC
>Ga0335073_10006354_pt1 | contig 16583 bp, 14 predicted proteins | sample Lox_Sample_22_FD_207093 | JGI IMG/M metagenome (GOLD analysis project Ga0335073, IMG submission 207093) | Soil microbial communities from Loxahatchee National Wildlife Refuge, Florida, United States - Lox_Sample_2.2 | ecosystem: Environmental > Terrestrial > Soil > Wetlands | place: USA... | reverse complement strand
TCAACACCCTGGACGCCACCTCCGTCGCCTCCTACGTCGACCCATCCGGCGTCTACCAGGTCATCACCGGCACGCCCTCCGGGGACTACGAGACCTGGTGGGGCGGCGGCACAACACTGGGCACCGGTCAGCTCAATAGCGTCTAGCGCCACGACGCCTTGGACTTCGATGATGCGGGACTCGGTTGGCGTAGGGACGGCTTGCTCTATCGGGTAGCCGACGTCGTCCGCGGGCGTACGCCGCGAGGGTGCGTTCCTTGCCGCCGAGCAGCATAGAAAGACGTTGTCAGCTGGGCTCGGCTTCGGTGTGGCTGGCTTCTGGCTGGGTGGCGTGGTAGCGCTCGAGGACTCGGGTGGAGGGAACGACGTCAGGGCGCGGCGGCTGGAGCACGGCGTCGCGTTCGGGCCCAGCCGGGGTCGGCCAGGCAGGCCCGGGTGACAGCTCCTCGGCATCAGCGTCGGGCAGCGGCAGGTTTGCTAGGTCGTCCAGCCTGGCCTGGGCGATGCTGGCGTTCTGCCTGATCCGGAGCACTTGCTCGGGGACCTGCTCCTGCGCTGCTTGCATGGTTAGTCCGAGCGTGAGCTCGGCATCGGTGGCGCGCCGGTCGCTGGGCGCGTGTTCGGCCCGCCGGGGCAGGCAATCAACGCCGACGGACGGCGCCGGGTCAGCGGGGCCAGCGATGCCGTCGGCTTCGGCGGGGTGGGGGCGCAGCGGGGGGATCTGTCGGCCGGGGTGGCGGCGGCGTAGTTCGAGGTCGGCGGCGATGGCGATCATGCGGGTGGGTTCGGTGACTGTTTCCCATTGGCGCCGGGTTTGCTGGGCGGCGGCGAAGATGCCGGCTTCGGTGGCGGCCTTGGCTTCCAGCGCGCGCCAGATCCGGGCGAGTTGCTCGTGCCGGGCCGCTGCCTGTTCGTCGTGGGCGGCGCGACGTTCGTGTTCGGCGCGGATGGCGTTCACGTGGGCGTCGCGCTCGGCGATGCGCGCCAGGCGGAGTTCCTCGGCGACGTGCGGCGGCGCCCAGGCGGTTTCGCGTTCGTAGGTGCCGCGGCGCAGCCACAGTTCGCCGTCGGTGCAGGCCCGCAGGTCGATGCCGTTGACTCGGCCGAGCGCACCGAGAGCGGCATGCCAGGCCGCGCGGGACTCGGGGCTGGTCTTCGCTGGTGCCGGGCCGATCGGGTCGGCCGGGTGGACGTAGCCGTACCGCTCCCGGTAGGCGGCCACGAGGCTGGCCCGCTGCTCCCATTCGAGGCGGGCCACCGGATCGGCGGGGACGGGGCCGAGGGCCTGGCGCGCCCACGATGGCTGTGTCGCCGCTGTGTGCTCGCCGAGCCGGCGGACCCGGTCGTCCATCGCTTCGGCGAGTTCGCCCAGGTACCGGTCCAGGTCGGCTGAGCCCGTCGATGGTACTTGTTCGGTCCAGGGCCGGAACGGGTGCGGTTGCACGCCGTCGAGCATGTGCCGAACCCTGGAGTCCAGGACACGGGCGACGTCGCGCGCGCCGCTCATGGTCCGTGACGCTACGGCTTGCAGGAGGACCTGGGTGCCGTCGAGCCCGGCGGCCTCGGCTTCCCGCAACGACCGCCATAGCCAGGTGCAGGCCGGGTCGTCCAGTGCCTGAGTGGCGAGGTCGGTGGGCAGGGCACCGCGGAGTGCGTGCTCGAATCTGGTGGCCTGGACGCGGCGGGTCACGTCGTCCCAGATTCCGCCCAGCACGCCCAGGTGGTCGGCGCAGGACAGCTCGTGCTGGAGCGTTTCAGTGGCCGACAGTTCGCTGCCGTCGCGGGCGAGGACACCGGCCAGGACCGTCACCGGGTCCAAGACGGGCAACTGCTCGTCGTCACGGGCGGGTTCTTCTGGTGGCAGGCCTGCGCGTTCGCGGCCGAGCCGTTCGGCGCGGTGGAATTCGGGTGCTGGGCGGCTGCCTTCGCGGGTGTCGGCGGCCCGGTTGTGGTCGGTGATGCAGTAGGCGTGGTTAGCGTCGCGGCCGCGGCTCATAGCCACGTACAGGCCCTGGCGGTCGCCGAGACCGTCGACCAGGACATGGACAGTGCCGACGGTGCGGCCCTGGGCGGCGTGTGCGGTCGTCGCGTACGCGAGGGTCGCATGATCGGCAAGGTAGCGTTTGGGGACCTGGAACGGCAGAGACCAGCAGGCCTGACCGGTGCCGGGGTCATGTCCGGTGAGCCGGCGGACATTGGCGTGCATGCCGTCGGCGGGGATGGCGGTGATCTGCAGGATGTCGCGGTTGGCGAGGTCTCGGCCGTGCTGCCCGGCCCGGATGGCGTGGGTGTTGCGGCGGGCCATGACCAGATCACCGGTGCTGGCCTGTCCCCCTTGGGCCAGACGGACACGCCGACCGGCCGACACGATGCCATAGCGGATCAGGTCGTCGCGGGCGCGGCGGGATAGCTCGCGGGCCTGGTCCTCGGTGCGGGCCAGTAGCAGGGCATCCTTGCCGTCGAGGTAGTCGGCCAGCCAGCCACGGTAGGCCTGTTCGGTGGCTTCCTCGGCGGTGCCGCCGCGCAGCCGGCCGTGTTGTTCGTATTCGGCGAGCACGGTGATGTCTCCGGCGCGCAGCCGCAGGGTGGCGTCGCGTTCCCATGGGTGGGTGAATCGCTGGGGTTCGGCGAGCTGGACGTAACCGAGGCGGCGGGTGAGCAGCATCATGCCGCCGCCTCCTTCGACCGCGGAGAGTTGCTCGTGGTCGCCGGTGATTACGACCTTGCAGTCGTGGGCGCAGGCTACGGCGAGGATCGCGGCCATGTCGGCGAGCGACATCATGCTGGCCTCGTCCAGGACCAGCAGCGAGCCTCGGCTGACCGGCAGCGGGTCCCGGGCTTCGCGGCGTTCGCGGAGGTGGCCAAGGAACCGGGCGGTGTTGTACGCCTGGGTCACGCCCGCCTCGGTCAGGACGTTGCGCGCGGTCTGGGAAGTGGTCAGGCCGATCACCTCGCCCATGCCCGCCTCCTTCCAGATCCGGGCCATCTCGGCGATGGTGCGGGTCTTGCCCGACCCGGCCGGGCCGGCCATGACCTCGGCGCGGCGGGCGGAGGTAAGTACCGTCCAGGCCGCAGCGGCCTGATCCAGGCGCAACCCGCACGCGACCCGTTCAAGGCACATGTCTTGAGTGGGTGTCTGCGCCTGGATTTGCGCCTGAAGATGCGCCTGATCTGCGCCCAGAAGGCGCGCCACGGCCGCGGGCTGCAGGCAGGGAGCGCCGGTCTGTTGCGCTTGGGTGAGCATGCGCTCTTCCAGGGTGAGCTGCGCGCTGGTGGCGTAGCGGGTCGCGCCATGCGGGATGTACAGGCTCTCGCCGCTGGCGCGGCGCAGGCGGTCCGGCACGCGTGGCCATTCCGGCGCCGACAGCGCGACCGCTTCGCTGGCCAGGGCCTGGCGGGCCAGGGCGGGCAGCAGCGCGGCGGCGGCCGGCGCGCTCATCGCGCCGACTTGCGCGGGCAGGCGCTCGCCGAGGTGGCGGATGAGGTCGGCTTCGGTCCAGGTGGGCTGGGCCGTCTGCACAGCGGCGACTGCTTCCTGGATGAGGCGCTGTGCCTGCGGTTCGGTCAGCGGCGCGACGTGCGCTTGCGCCTGCTGGTCCTGGTGAGCGGGCTCTCGCGGTTGGGGCCGGGCGCTGGTTCCCATGACAGCGGACGCGACGGGTTCGAGCGCGCCCGCCTCGCTGGCGCGCGCGTGCGCCGACCACTGGCGCACCAGCGCCGCCAGGTCGAGCGCGCCGGCGTCCTTGCCGCGCCGGGTGGCATGGTTGGCCCACTGACGCAGGCTCGCCAGCGCGCGTGCGTCCGGCGCGCGCCCGAACTGCGCCTCGAACACCTGCGCCAGGCGCGCGGTGAGCGGGCCGATGCTGCGCCGCCGCGAGGAGAACATCTCCATCAGCGCCTCGCCCACGCCGGCGATCTCCCGGCCATGGCCGTCGGCGCGCGGGATCCAGCGGACGCCGAAGTCCCGGGTAAGCGCGTTCTCGGCGGCGAGCGCGGCGATCGCGGACGCGGACGGGCGGTGCCGGTACAGCGACATCGAATCCAGTGCCCGCCACTCGCCGTCGCTCTCGCGCCTGACCTTGTGCAGGATCAGGTTGTGCACGTGCAGCTGCGGGTCACCGTCGCGGCTGGTGTGCTGTCGGAACGAAGCGATCACCCACGCGCGGGCGTCCTCCCACCGGCCGCCCGGGTGGTAACCGGCGCGGGTCTGCCCGGCCTCGCGCTGCAGGTAGTCCAGGGCCGCGGCGTTGCCTTCCATGATCGCGTCCCAGATACCGTCGGCGACTTCTTCCCAGGCCTGGACGTTCTCGAGGTCACCGCGCTGGGCCGCGGCGGCTGCGTTCGCCAGGGCGCTGGCGTGGAATAGCGAGATCGATTTGGACACGCTGAACGTCGCGTCCCAGTACAGGTCAGGGGTGCGGACCTGGGCTTTCGCCTCGATCAGCAGCTCGGCGCCGCGCTCGGCGGTGGCCTCTGGCTCGGCGGCGAGCATCGCGGCGTGGATGGTCTCGGCTGTCTTGTAGTGGCCGGGTGCGCGGCCCAGGCGGGTCTGGCCGGACGGGTCACGGGGATCGAGGTGCTGGCCGTACAGGCGCTCGAAGACCTGCCGATCGACGGTGGCGCCAGGTTGCAGGCCGAGCTCGGCACCTGCTTTGCCAGTCCAGACGCCGGGCGGCTCGCCGCCCTTCTCGGCAGGGGACAGGTAATAGCCGACGCCCTTCCCGGCGTTCTTGGCGGGCTTGCCCGGCTTACCGGGCTCGGCCGGCTCGGCGGCACCGATCTGCTTCCACGGGTAGGAGGCGTCGTGGCCTTTGGCAATGGTGATGATCCCGGCCACCGGCCGCCCTCCTCCCCCGGCGGAGCCGGCCATGATCATTAGTAATGCGTAGGTGTGCTGATTTAAATGAGACAAATAAGAGGATGAGGCGGGGGCGGGCTGGAGACAAATGAGTTTTTGCAGAGGGCAGCGGCGTGGATGGCAAGTGAGACGCAGATGCCGACGTCGTGCGGCGGCGGCCCGCCTGGCGGGCACCGGCAGGCCGCAGTCTGTGACGACGGCCAGCCCGTTCTGCCCGGCGGCGGCCATGCCGAGCTGCCCGGTAGCGGCCAGCGTGATTACTTGGTGTGACTGCGGTCCATGGTGGAAGCGCGTGAATCCCCGCGATCTGGGCGGCAGACAGGCCCATGGGTTTCCGGCAGCAGCGGGCGCAGAACCGGGCGATCTGCCGGCCCACGGCCACAATCGCTCTACCTCCCGCCTGTCGTGAGAACCAGTTGTCATCCGGTCGTCAAAATGCGACAATCGCACATCGGACAGTCGCATGTATGGAGGGTTCATGGACTACGTAGCCCAGATTCAGGACGTCGCGTCGGCCAACCTGGAGGAATTGCAAGGTGACCTTGATCAGGCCAAGCATGCTCTCCGTCGTGCTCGGGGCGACCTCGGAGAGCTTGAGCGCCGGGTCGCTGCCTTCGAATATCTGGTAGAACTTGCCCGATCGGATGAAACTCCGGCTGAACCAGCAGGTCTGACGCTTCACGAGGCTATGGCTCACGTACTTCAAGCCGATCCTCACGGCATGCTCCGAGCCGGAGACTTGGCCACGGAAATTAACAGCCGACGCCTCTACCGCATGCGCGATGGTCGGCCAGTCGAGGCACAGCAGATCCACGCTCGTGTCGGCCAATACCCGCACCTCTTCGTTCGAGAAGGCACCTTTATCAAGCTTGCAGGCTGACTAAGTGCACACCACTGGAAGTTCGTCGGGGGTTCGTGAACCGGCCCAGGGTGAGCCTGGCGGCGCCCGATCCCGGGCGTGCCGGCGGGCGCGGCGCCCTCCGTGCCCTCTCTGCCAAGCTGTCGTGAGGCACCCGCCCCTCAGTAACCACTGACCTCCCCGAGGGCGGGGATGGAGACAAGTTTCCGAGATGACCATGACCGTGCTCGACCGTGCCCGGGTGGCCGGCGATGCTGGGCAGATGACCGGCGAGCGGCAGGAGCGCCCGGATCCGGAGGTGCCCGAGAAGGCGCGCCGGAGGACGTTCACCGCGCAGTACAAGCTGGATGTGGTGGCCGAGTATGACGCGGCGCCGATGGGTGAGAAGGGCGCGGTGCTGCGCCGGGAAGGGCTCTATTCCAGTCACGTGATCGAGTGGCGGCGGGCCCGTGACGCCGGAGTGCTGGCCGGCCCGGCGCGGCCTCGGGGCCGTCCGGTGGCTGATCCGCGGGATGCGCAGATCACCCGGCTGACCAAGGAGAAGGCCAAGCTGGAGCAGGAGCTGGCTAAGGCCCGCTTCGTGGTGGATGTCCAGTCAAAACTTCGGGCGCTCTTGGAGACGATCTCCGAGAGCGCGGACACCGGGCCCGGGTCGAGGTCTGGGCCACCCTGCTGGACGAGGGCACCTACCTCGGGTCGCTGTCCACCTTTTACCGCCTGCTGCGCCGCGCCGGCGAGACCCGCGAGCGGCGCTCGCAGGCCACCCACCCGGCCGCGGTCAAACCCGAGCTGATGGCCACCGGGCCGAACCAGGTCTGGTCCTGGGACATCACCAAGCTGCACGGACCCGCGAAATGGACGTACTACTACCTCTACGTGATCCTGGACATCTACTCCCGGTACGCCGTCGGCTGGATGGTCGCCACCCGCGAGTCCGCCGCCCTGGCGCAGAAGCTGATCGCCGCGACCGCGGCCAAGCAGCACATCAGCCGCGGACAGCTCACCATCCACGCCGACCGCGGCAGCTCGATGACCTCCAAACCGGTCGCGTTCCTGCTCGCCGACCTGGGCGTCATCCAGTCACATTCCCGCCCTCATGTCAGTAACGACAACCCGTACTCCGAGGCGCAGTTCAAGACCCTCAAATACCGGCCCGCCTTCCCCGGCCGCTTCAGCTCGATCGAGGCTTCCCGGGAGCACTGCCAGGCGTTCTTCCCCTGGTACAACACACAACACCGGCACTCGGGCCTGGGCCTGCACACCGCCGCCGACGTCCACCACGGCACAGCCGCAGCCGTCCAGGCCGCCCGGGCCCGTGTCCTGACCACCGCCTACCACCAGCATCCCGAACGCTTCGTCAGCAAACCCCCCGCGCCCCCGGCCTTGCCAGCCACCTCCTGGATCAACCCGCCAGAGAAGGAAGCCGCCACTCAGTAATAACCCCGCACCGGCGCCTCATGCAGGTTGACAGGTTCCGGTGCGGAATAGGTGTTGCCCTGACGACTGTTGCCCTGACGGCACCTAGGCCGCATAGATGCAGCCCCGGAGGACTGAACCGCAAGATCGTCTGGAAATGACCCCGGCGAACTTACGGGTCTAGCCACTAAGCACCGTAGATTGCGCCTCAGCTACGCCCACCTCCCTTGAGGCGGGGCACTCACTGTAATTGCTCATCCGGAGGGGCCTGGCTCACCGAGCCGCCGTTCTGTACGAACGTCCTTTCTATTCGGGTCAGATCAGGTGTGCCGCAGATCAGGTCGTTCGGTGTGGCTGTTATTCGTGTCTTGTTATGCCAGCAGGACCTCCTCGTGCCAGTGGTTTCTGCCGTTCGGGCTGCGCGGGCGGTGGCGGATTCAAGAGAGTTGTAGAGATATGTGTCCGTTGGGTGGGCCTAGCATTGTGGAAGCGCTGGATGCGGGTGGTTTCTGGCGCTACGGTCAGGAACGTCACAGAGCGGGTCGGTGGGGCGGGTGGTTATGGACAGGGATCCAGCTGAGATCGTTGCCACGTTGCGGCGGTCGATTGAGGTGAGCCAGCGTGGTTCGCGGCGCTTGCGGGCGCACCGGTTCAAGGATCTTTTTGGCTTTCATGCCTGGTCACCGGCACGGCGGGAAACGGTGGGGAAACTCCTGTCGGATGAGGGAGTTTTGGTGCAGCCGCCGCTGGAGCAGGCTGGACGCGATGACTGGCTGATCTTCTCGATTCCCGCGCCAGGAGTTACAAGCGCGGCGCCTCCCGATCCGCGGCCGACGGCGGCGTGGTTCAGCGATATGGCCGGTCTGCGGCTGGGGTCTGAGCGTGAGGTGGAGATGCACTTCGTATCCCCGCTGTTTGAGCAGCTGGGTTACGGCGAGGAGCAAGAAGCGGCCGGGTTCGGCTTTGTGATGTGGGAGGGCGTGCGGCAGCATCATGCTGAGGCTGACCTGCTGTACTTCGCAACCGACATCCGTAACGTGGCCGACGGGGACCCGTTGGTACTGGTGGAGTGCAAGGCGGTCGGGAAGGGCCCGGACGCCGGCCTTGGGCAGGCCCGCAGCTACGCCTACTGGCTCAAGCCTGCGTACTACATGGTGACGGACGGTGACTACCTCACCGTGTGGAACTACCAGGGTGGCGCTGTACCGGACGTGCGGGTGTGCGATGCCAGGCGCGCCTCGCTGAGCGAACAGTTCGATGAACTGCACGCCGTGCTCAACCCGCAGGCGGCTCTGGCGACACGGCAGCAGAAGATCGAGTTGCTTACAGGAGCCAGCCACCCCCGGTGAGCCCAGCCTCGTGACTGCCAAAGCGCTATGGACGCTGACGCTAGGCGGCACAGAAACAGGCAGTGCGGGAAAGAGAGGCAAGGCCATGAGCCTGTTCGGCCGTGATGAGCTTGCCTGGGATGAAATGGCTGCCGCGACCGAGGCCTTTCTCGTCGAGCGCGCCCGGCTGGCCAGGCTGACGTCCTACACAGAACTCAACGTCACGCTCATGCGGCGCACAGGCCTGCCGGGCTTTGACTTCGGCCGCCAGGATGAACGTGCGGCGATGGGCCATCTGCTTGGCCTGACCGTTGAGCGCAACCGTCCCGCCACCGGACTCATGATCTCCGCTCTCGTCACCTACCTAGACGCCAATGACGCCGGGCCCGGCTTCTACGCCCTGGCTCAGCAACTGGGTGACCTCGCGCGCGGAGCCTCCACCAGCGCCAAGTTCGAATTCTGGGTCAGCCAGGTCAAGGCCCTTCACCAGCACTACGCGCCGACGCAGCAGGCATGACTCAGCCTCCGTCGCGCTCGGCGACTGATCCTTGTCAAAGGTCAACGCGCTAGATCCGCCGTTCGGCGCGGCTTGGGCAGCTTGATTCAGTGTCGCTCAGGACCGCATAAGCGGGAATCTGGCGCCGTCGTCGGCTCTGTGTCGTTGGCGGCGGTCCTGGTCAGTGGGTGCCGAGGCTGAGGATTCAGCATTCGCGGGCCAAGCCAGGACCTTGGAAGAAGATATATCTTGTCATCTGCGTGAACGAGATATATCTTGATGATGTCAGGCAACCGCCGCATGCGGGAGTCACGATGCCGGCCAAAGCCTCTTGTCCGGGAAGTAGGTAGTCATGATGCCGACCCGGGCGGAGCACATGAGGTTCCCGGTCAGCGCGATGCTGGCGGTGTGCTGCGCGGCGGCGGCTCTGGCGGGATGCGGGTCGGGCAGCGGCGGCCCGGATGTACTGAGTGCACCCATACGCGTCGTCCGCACCGCTGACGGGACGGTCGGGTACCGCGAGCTGGGCAGCGGGCCCCCGCTGCTGCTCATCATGGGAGGAGGGCTATCCATGGACGGCTGGCCGCCGGGTTTCGTCAATGCCCTGGCCGCCCATCACAAAGTTGTGGTCTTCGACAACGCTGGGGTCGGCCGGACCTCTGCGGTCCCGGCGCCGACTTTGCTGAGCATCACAGCCATGGCCAGCCAGACGAGCGCCTTGATCTCCGCGCTTGAGCTACGCCGCCCGGCCGTGCTCGGATGGTCAATGGGAGGCATGATCGCGCAGGCTCTGGCTGTCGGCCATCCGGCCCAGGTAAGCCGGCTTATCCTGGCCGCTACCGCAGCAGGGACCGGGAAGGGACGGCCCATCCCGCAGCCCACCTCCGCCGAGTTCGGCCGCAGTCCCGCGAAGCTGGTGAGCCTTCTCTTCCCGAAGAATCAAGCCGCTGCAGCCAGGGCTTACCTCAACGACATCGAGCAGTACCCCGGCATATACGGGATATCCGCCGCCGCCTATCAGAGCCAGTACCTCGCAGTTCAGCGGTGGGTGGCAGGACAGGACGCAGCGGGCCGGCTGGCAGGAGAAATTCGGGTGCCCACGCTGGTCGCCGACGGAACCCAGGATCAGTACATCGGGACCGCCAACGACCGGCTCCTGGCCCGCAGCGTGCCCGGCGCGAAGCTGCTTCTCTTTGATGATGCCGGCCACGCCTTCTGGTTCCAGGACGCAGCGAGATTCATCCGAGCCGTCGACACCTTTATGGGCTGAAAACCGCACAAGCTCAGGTGTGCATCAAACCGGTGAGCTCCAAACCGTCTCGCAGTCGTGACGACGCAGAACAAGGCGTTCTGTGCAATCCGATCGCAGCAGATGCTCACTCGATGCGCGGCGCATAGTCGGCGATCCGGGGCGACAATCAAGTTGGCCGCCGTGACCTTGCGTGATCACCCAGGCGGACTCACGGTGTGGTGAATCAGTGTCGCTGGGGCCGCAGCTGACCCAGCCTTCCGGGAGGCAAACTGTGACCGTGACCAGCGAGCAGATGGCGATGATCTCTGCGGACCCCGGCGGTGATGCACGGCTAGGCCGTGATCGCCGGAACCCGCGTCCCGGTCAGCGTGATCTTGGACTGCATCGCCGCAGGCATGACCACCGAGCAGATAACCGCGGAGTACCCACAGTGACCGCGGCAGGCGTGCGCGCGGCCGCAGCGTACGGCGCCGCGCTGGCGCGCGAGGAACTGCTGCCGATCCCGCAGTCGCGGTGAAGGTCAAGCTGGACGAGAACCTGCCCGCCTCGGCGGCTAGTGTCCTGGCCGCCGCCGGGCATGACTCGACACGGTTCCCGGCGAGCACCCTGCCGGCCGGCCCGACCAGGACGTCGCCGCCGCGTCCACCGCAGCCCAGCGGGTTCTGATCTCATTGGACGTCGGCCTCGGCGACATCCGCGCCTATCCGCCCGGCAGCCACGCCGGCATTGTGATCTTGCGCCTCGCTGACCAGTCCGCCGCCACCGCCATCAAAGCGATCGAAGACCTGGCCAGCCTGGCCGAGCCAAGTCTCGCCAGGACGGTCGCTGTGCTGCAACGCGGCCTGCTCCGCATCCGCCATCCCTGACCAACACCCCGCCTGCAACTGAGCCGCCAATCAGGCAGCTACCTAAAGTGACCTGCACGGCCTCCCGCTCAGCAACGCCGTAGCCGCCGTTCTGCGCTGTCGCGACTCGGCGGCTGGTGGTGTTCTGCGCGACTGTTCTGGACGTGGCCTGCGTATCGGCTGTCCGGGTGGCGGCGCGTGCCGCGGCGATGGAGGCCGGCTCGTTTAGCTGCTGAGCGGTTGTTCGGACCCGGGGAGCGCGTGTCGGCCGGTTCTGGCCGTCTTGGTGGCGTGGAGTGCGCCGATCGCGATCGCGACGGCCACGCCGAGCAGTCCGGCGATGGCGTAGATCTCTCGAGGGCTGAGCACGGCGGCGACCGCCCCGCCGGCCAGCAGCGAGACACCCTGGGCGCCGCCGACAGCGGCGTTGGCAGCGGCCGATACCCGGCCTCGTTCGGCATCGGGGGTGCGGCTGACGAGCAGGGCCGAGAAGCACACGTTCGCGTACCCGTTCCCGGTCCCGCCGATGAGCGACAGCGGCATGAGCATCCAGACCGCCGAGACCACGGCGAATGGGGCGAGGGCAGCGCAGGTGACGCCCGCGCCCGCGATCGTCGCCCAGGTCTGGGCGCGCTGGGTTCTGAGCCGTCCGGCCCCCAGCGACCCGGCGACGACCCCGGCAAGCCACGCGGCTTCGGCGACGCCGTACCAGGCGCCTCCGGCGTGAAGCGTGGCCCGGATCAGGAAGACCAGCACCACGTCGACCATGCCGACCAGCAAGACCAGGACCGCCAGGCCGATGGTGAGGGGGGCGAGCACAGGGTCGGTGCGCAGTATCTCGAAGCCGCCCCGGGCCCGGGCTGGCCGGGCAGCCAGCCCGGGCGCTTCCGGTGTCCGCCGGGTGCGGACCAGCGCGGCTGCCACCGTGACCACGACGAAGGTGGCAGCGTCGACGGCCAGGGGCAGTCTGGTGCCGAACGCCCCGGCAAGCAGGCCGCCGACCGCCGGCGCGCCTACCAGAACCAGGGCGTTCAGCGACTGCTGGGCCGACACCGCTTCGGCCACATGGTCCTCGCCGGCGATGCGGGGGACGAGCGCCGACCAGGTGGCGGCGGCTACCGACGCGGCCGCGCCGAGCACGGCGACCAGCACCACGATGACCACGACCGAGTGCACAAACACCAGAGGAACCGTGCACGCCACCTCGAGCACTCCGGCACCCACAAGGAGATGCCGGGAGTCGTGCGAGTCGACCAGACGGCCCACCGGGCGGGAGAGGAACAGAAAGGGGATGATCCCAGCGGCAAGCAGTAAGCCGACCTCGTAAGGCCGGCCGCCGTCGGCCTGCAGGCGAAGGGTGAGGGCGACCAGCGCCACCTCGTCGCCGAACGTCGACACCATCCGCCCGGCCACGGCGATGAGCAGGTCTCTCCGGCCAGAGCCGATGTTCAGCATTTGCTGAACAGTATTTGCTTAACATCTTCCCGTCAAGCGGTAGTCTCTAAGATCGATGTCCGAGAGTCATGACCAGAAGCGATCACCAGAGGGCGCCGCTCCCCGTCGCTTCGACAATCCCCGCAGCATCCGGGCCCTGGCGCACCCGGCCCGGCTGGCCATTATCGACGCCCTGGCCACGGGCCAAGAGCTGACCGCCACCCAGTGCGCCGAGCTGACCGGGCTGAGCCCGAGCGCCACGGCATACCACCTCAAATTCCTGGAACGGCACGGGGTCGCCGAAACGGCACCGCCAAGACCCGACCGCCGGGAGCGGCCGTGGCGAGCAACCGGACACAACATCCAGGCCGATCTGGACACCTCGACGCCCGCCGGAGCCTCGGCCGCCGCAGCCGTCGTGACGGCCCACATCGACATGACCCGCGCCATCGCCGTCGAGTTCACCGAGACCGGGCACGCCGAGCCCGAGGAGTGGCGCGACGCCGCCCTGCTCAACTCTGACCTCTGGCTGACCGCCGAGGAGTTTCAGCGGATGGCCAAGGAACTAACAGCGGTGCTCAAGCCCTACCGCAGGCGTACACCCCCGGCGGGCAGCAGGCAGGTCAGGGTAATGAACGTCGTCGTGCCGCGCCGGCGCGCCCACCCCGAATCAGGCCCGGCACAGACATGACTCCCGTCAGCCCGGTGCCGAAGGGCCATCCCCCATGAGCACAAAGCCGGCCCTGATTCCTGCGTCGCCCGCAGGGCGACGTACCCGGCCGTGTCCTCGAACGCCGAGCCCCAGCGGCCTCGCGATAGCTACCACTGCCGGTTCGCTGGTGCACAGAACGCCGAGCCCAGCCCACTCGCCAAGAGCACGTAATCGGCGTTCGGGGCAGTGTGGCGGTGCGTCGACTAGCGAATCCGGTCACGCTCTGTGATGGTCATGGTGTCTTCTTCGTGGCCGCCAGCGGGCAGATCCGGATGGCCGCCAACAAGCCTGACAGCAGTACCGCAAGCACACCGCGCGGGCCTGCTCGTGCACCCAAGCGGCCTGACCGCTTGCCCAGTTTCGTGGGGCGTGTTGCTCTCGATAGAAAGGTGGCAGAAGGGCGGGCACGTGATCAGGCGTCGGCTGGAGCAGTATCCGTTCCCGATCGCCTATCCAGCCCGCCTGTTAGCGATCGCGGAGGACCCGGCTGACCGGTTGGAGAAGGCCAGTCAGTTTGTCGAGCTGACCGCGGCCACCCTGGGTGTCGTGGCGCTGGGCTGGTGTCGTGCTAACTCCCTTGCCGCCGATGTGCTGGATAAGTGGGAACAGAAGCTGGACCCTTTCGGCATCACTCTGGGCACGTGGAACGACGTGATCAGGTCGACCAGCAAGGCGATGGCGGGGCGACCGGGTGATCCGCTGGCCAAGGCCCTGCGACTGTCGAGTGATGCGGTTCTTGGCGCGCTGGAGACCTACCAGCCGACACGTAACGTGTACGCCCACGGTGGTAAGCCCCGGTTGCGGCCGGATCAGCATGAGGCCGTCAGCGAACTCGAAGGCGGGGTGTCGGCGATCCTGGACGGCATCGAGCCGCTCATCCACGTTCAGCTGGGCTTGATCCGGTCCTGCCAGCCCCGGGGCACGTCGTATATCGCCGAGTTCGATCAGCTGACCGGACCAGCTGAGCCGTTTCCTGTTCGCCAGATCCGCTGCCCCGTGCCGCTCGAACCAGGCGCCGTGGTCGCATCCCACCGTGACAGCCTGGAATCTGCCGTCGATTTGACGCCGTTCTGCGTCTGGCGGCCGTGTCCGGTATGCCGCCACGACGAGCTGTTCTATCTGCACCAGCGGCGCAAGCAGCGCAGCTCCTACTTCAGTTTCTCCACTGGGCACAGGCGGATAGTTAAGAAGGAGGCAGCTGAGCGGGCGCCAAAGCAGGCCACCACGTTGCGGATCGAGCCGCTCGGGTCGGTGCGCTCGGCGGCCGCATCGGGCTGGCGTGCAACCTGGGCGGACCTGGCTTCCCGCCGGCGCAGGCTCGCCGCCCGCTTAGTCGACCTCGGCCTGGCGGCGATACTGGCCGCAGCGGGAGGTGCGCTGGCGGCCGCGGTTGGCGCAGCGCCACTGGTGATCGCGGTGATCGCTGTCGCGTTGGCACTCTGCTACGAGCCGCTGGCCGCCCTGAGCGGGGGAACGCCCGGCAAGCGGCTGCTGCGGATCGAGCCCGTTTCGATCTGGCACGGCCAGCCGCTCAACCGCGCGGACACGCTGCGGCGCGCCCTGTTCACCGACGTGCAGCTCCTGTTTCCGCCGCTCGCCGTCCGCAACCTCGCCTGGGTGCTGTGGGACCCGGCCCGGCAATGCTTGCATGACCGCCGGGCCCGGTCCATCGTGATCGCCGGACGCACCCGCCGGGGGCAGAAGGCCTAGCGGTCCAGAAACCGCTTGCTCTTGCACGCCGGGTACTCGCTGCAGCCCAGGAACGGCGTGCCGGTCGCCGATATGCGAGCGAAGAGTGTTGGCCGCCCGCAACCCGCGCAGGTCCGCCGCAACAACAGCCCGCCACCACCAGCAGCCGCTATCACCCGACGGCCTGGCTGAAAACCGTGGTAGCGGCAGTGGCCGAGCAACCCATAGACCACCTTGTGGCAGCCGCGGTGCGGTGACCGGGCGGTCGGTCCCTGGCAGTGCATCGGCGCGCCCACGGCAACGAGAGCCAGCACAGCCAGCGCCGGCACGAACGCAACCAGCACGACGACCTCCGCATCCGATGACGCGCTGATGTCATCATCCGCGAACCATACGATCCCGGCAAACAGTGCAGCAGGGCGCATGAGGTGCCGCCCGGCAGCTCCGTCGCGGGCCTCGGTCTGGCCGCGCCGGACCCATGGCAATAAGTAAAGCATTATCTAGTTTAAATATGACGTGCTAGATTCGCGTCAGTACGGACACGTACGCGACCGGACATCGCTCAGCCGCCAGCCGGTACCAGGAGCCCGGCGACGGCCAGCCTGGAGGGATACAACCGTGACCAGGCGCCGTCCGCGAGAACCGGTTGGCGAGCCGTTGTTCGGCGAGGACTGGTGGCGCCAGGACCAGCAGCTTTACCAGGACAGCCTGGCCCGCCGACCCGCGCCCGCGCCCAGGGCCCGGCTGCGGCGTGGTCTTCGCCGGTCGGGCCAGCCCGGTAGCGTACAGAGCGACTACGTGCAGGACGCGCTGTTCTCCAGCACCGACCTGCCACCCGCGCAAGGAGCCGCGCATGAACCGCTACGGCCTGATGGCCCAGCAGCACTGGGCACGGTGGCTGCCCGCGCGGTACGCCCGGATCGAGGATCCGGACAGCTTCTTCTCGGAGCTGGGGATGCTGACGGCCGGGCGGATCGACAGCCTGTCCCTGGACCTCGCCGGGGACGACCAGCCCGGGGAGGGGTACCTGGGCAAGGCTGGCCGCCTGGGCCAGGCGCGGCATCAGGCCGAGGAGATCGTGCTGGCGGACCTGATCCTGCTGGAGCCAGAACCGGGAACCGCCGGGACGCGGGACGCCTCGGCGAGTCCCGGGAAGGGCCATCGGCCGAACGGGTAGCCACATTCCGACCTGCAAGCCAGGACGACCTGGCGCCGTCGGGTGCCGTCAGCCGGGTCCGCGCTAACCTCGCCGCACTGGCCACGCTGCGTTGCGTTCAGGCTGAACGACGTTGTCCTACTGCGGACGAGCAGAGAACGCTCGCGCGGTGGTCGGGCTGGGGCGCGGTGCCCGAGGTGTTCGACGAGGGCCGCCGGGAGTTTGCCTGGGCCCGTGAACAGCTCAGCGTGTCACTGAGCCGGCAGGAGCTGGCGGCCGCCGCGCGCAGCACGCTTAACGCGCACTACTCCGATGCCGCCCTGGTCCAGGCGATCTGGGCGGCCGCCGGACAGCTCGGCTTCACCGGCGGGCGGGTTCTGGAGCCTGGCTGCGGGTCGGGGAACTTCATCGGCTTCGCCCCGGCCGGCGCTCACGTGACCGGGGTCGAGGTTGAACCGGTCACCGCCGCGATCGCCACCGCGCTGTACCCGGGCGCCTCGATCGTCCCCGAGTCCTTCGCCGGGCACGTTTCCCGGAGG
>Ga0335073_10006353_pt1 | contig 16584 bp, 12 predicted proteins | sample Lox_Sample_22_FD_207093 | JGI IMG/M metagenome (GOLD analysis project Ga0335073, IMG submission 207093) | Soil microbial communities from Loxahatchee National Wildlife Refuge, Florida, United States - Lox_Sample_2.2 | ecosystem: Environmental > Terrestrial > Soil > Wetlands | place: USA... | reverse complement strand
GGCGTGGATCGCGAAAGTCCTCGCGCGGCCCGCTTTTTCGTCAAACCCCAGACGGCGGCAGGGCCGGCGCCGCGGGCTCCAGACACAGACCAGTATGTCGACGGCGGTACGAACCTGGCTCAGAAGGTCAACGGTCGTGTACGCGCCAGCTGCCGAACCACGGCTATCGGAGCGCCTGACGTAGACTCGAGACCGTGCAAGTCGGACGCTTCGAGCGGTACGCGGAGACGATCCGTGATCTACCGCCGGGTGCGCTCACCCGCGAGCAGATCCTCGGCGACGAGTTTCTGCTCGAGCGCGACGGCGATCTGTCGATCCACTACATCCCCTTCGAGTGGGTAAACAACGCCGCGCGCGTCGCGCTCGTGGGGATCACGCCTGGGTTCACGCAGATGCAGCTCGCATACGAAACGGCGCGCGATGGACTCGAGAACGGCGACACGCACAGCGACGTGCTACGCGCGGTCGAGCGCACGGCCAGCTTCGCGGGGACGATGCGCGCCAACCTCACACGAATGCTCGACGAACTCGGGCTTCCCGCGCTACTCGGCATCGAGGGAACCGCCCGCCTCTTCGCCGAGCGTGACGATCTTCTTCACAGCACATCCGCGCTCCGCGACCCGGTGTTCGTCCAAGGGCGCAACTACACCGGGTCAGCACCCGCGATCGACGCCACCCCAATGTTGGTCGAGAAGATCGTAACTGGCCTCGGTCCTGAGCTCGCCCAGGTGCCGGACGCAGTGGTAATTCCCCTCGGTGGCGCCGTCGAACGGGCACTGCGCCTGCTCGTGATAAAGGGCACACTCGATGCCGATCGTTGCTGCTTCGGCTTTCCGCATCCCTCCGGCGCGAACGGTCACCGCACGCGAATCTTCCGCGAGAACGAAGACACGCTACGCGACACGCTCGCCGAGTGGTTCTCCCGTCCAGGCGGCACGCTAAGTCAGCGAGGCTAACTTGTGCCTCGCTCTCGGTCCGCGTCCGCCGGTCGGCGCATCCCGCGTCTACCCCCTCCAAGGGTCCGCTCGCCATGCGCCACGTCCTTGCGGGTGCCGGAAACTCGATCGGCCGGCTTGAGCGACGGCCCTGCGTGACCGGTACGGTGTCGCGCTCATGGCGCCCAAGCGCTCGGAGTCTCGAGGTCGTCGCCTTCGTCTACCTGGCGGTGCGACGTGTCTTGGAACCAGTCGCACTGCTCAGCGTGTGGCGCGAGAAGTCGATATTCGGCTCTGCACAGCCAAGTTGTGACGGTCTCGAAACTGGACGTGGCTGGCGCGAACACTTGGCGTCTGCAACCCGCATTTCCGCTCTAGCAAGCCAAAAATGCGAGATGCCAGTCAAGAACTCGAAATCCGGACCGCGGCGGTTAATCGATCCACGGCGCGCTAGCGATTTTTGGCTCTGGTACGCCAGATTCGGGGTAGTTGAGCGGAAATTCTGGCCGATGCTCACGCGACTACGCAAATGCCCAGGAACCGCTGGAAACCGCCAAAGACCGCACGATCCGCACATCGAGTGGCGCGGATTTGGCGCGGGACCGGAGCCTCGGGTTGCCGCCGCATAGCTCAGCGAGCGTTCGGCTGCCCGAACTCCACCCTGGCCTTGCGTGTCCGCACGGCCACCTGCGCCTCGACTACAGCGCTTCGCGGGTCGGCGGTCTGCTTCAGAATGGCCCGAGCAGAGCACGTCGTTGGCAAATATGCAACACGTCCGTGCCTGCGACTACGGTCGACGCGCCGGAGACGTGGCGGGTCGGCTGGACATTCCCAACAGTCTTGATTGCGAGTGCCACATGTCTGGAGGAGCAACCGCATCAACGATGCCGACAGCGCGTGCGGAGGCGGCACTCAAGGGCTTGGCTTCCTGGATGAGCCGTGCGGCTCCTCTCCCAGATAGCCTTGTTCGAGCTTCGAGGATACTTTGTATTTCACGCGTCTCAGATTCGAGTCTCGCGATGCCGAGATCATATTCTGCGATTCGCTTGGGCGACTCGGCGGCGCGTTCTGCCCTTGTCCGACTGCGGCGAAGATCGTCTGCATCGAGCCTTACGGCACCGTCGAACGTGACAGGATGTAGCAGGAAGGTCGCTTCAGGTGCAGCCACCCTCTTGTCGCCAGCCAGGAAGACCAAGTTGCCCATAGACGCAACTTCGCCGAGGTTGCAGGTTACAAGTTCAAACGAAGTCGACAGAAGCGCTTCATAGAGATGTATGGCGCTCGCAACTTCGCCGCCTGGTGAGGCGACTTCCAGAACCACGCGTTCGACGTCCTGATAGGTACATTCGACCATCTTTGCGATCAGCGCCTCGCTGCTTTCGGGCGTGATTTCTTCGAGGAAGCTTTCGCGGACTTCGCCTGAGACGCCTTCTATCACATATTTCATTATACCAAGTGGCGAACACAATCTCCCAGATCCGTAAGTTCGGTCGCCAGACCACCCTGGCTTGCGAGTTGCCTATGCGCGAGATGCCCGCGTTGGCCGTTTTCGGGCGTAGGTCTCATGGGCTTTGCGTTCGCAGGTGGCACGCCTGGTACGGGCGTGCGCGTGGGCTGTGCGGCACGCCTTGAGCGCTTTGGTGAGCTTCTGTGCGCGTGTGAGCTTGCGCGTCTTATTGGCGCTGACGGCGTGGCAGCCCTGGACTGCGACTTTGACGTTCTCGTCGACCGCGGTGCCGTTCTGGCCAGTGAGCTGGGTGGGGATCATGAGGTGTTCTCCGCAAAGGCTGTAATGGTCCTTGAAGGGGAGGTTGGTTGTGAGGGCGGAGTGGAGTCCCTCGGGGAGCGTGGCTTCGACGGTTTCGAAGGGGGCGTCGGGGACAGAGGGGAATGAGCTGGTGGTGATGCCTTTTTTGATGGCGGTTTGGCCGTCGAGGATGATGGTGATGCCTTCGCCTTGTAGTACGAGCTCGGCGTCGGGCCAGGCGGCGTTGCCGTGGGAGACGAGGTAGATGGGGCCGGTGAGGGGGTGTTTGAGGACGGGGGTGTGGACGGTGGCGGCGCCGATGTCAGAGCCTTCTGGGCAGGTGGCGGGGTTGGTTTCGAAGACGTGGGCGATGCAGGCTTTTTGGATGGTGGTGAGTCTGGCGGGGAGGGTCGCGGGGATCGTGAGGATCGTCTTCGCGACGTGCGCTTCACGGGTGTGGCTGGTGAACTTCAGTGCGAGGCTGGCGCCGTTGGCTTTGCTGGTCTTGCCCTCGGTCGTGGCGCTCACGCCGGGGTTGAACGGGAGGCTTTGGCAGCCTTCGACCTGGAAGGGAATGGTGGTGTTGCTCGTAGCGCCTTGGGTTCCCGTGAGGGTCGCCTGGACTTGGAGGGGGTTGCAGTTGGTGGGGTTGTACTCGAAGTTTGGACGGTTGACGGTGACGTGGATCTGTTTGAGCGCGAGCGGGATGCCCGAGCTTTCCATCCCAACGCCTTGCACGATCGTGGGCAAGGGGCTTGTGATCGTGACCTGGGCGGTGTGGGGATTGACGCTGATCGTGGAGCGCACCACCACGTTGCCAAGGTTGAACGGGCCGGCGATGGCCGGCGTGACGATCGACAGGCCGTAGGGGGCGCCTTGGTAGGGGCCGGTGATGTAGACCCGGCCGCCGGTGACGGTGTAGGGGTCGGGGCCCAAGCCGGCGAGCGCGGTCGCTTCGCCGATCAGGCTCTGGGGGCTGCAGGTGCCTTGGGAGGCTTCGGGTTCCGGGCAGGGCGTGACGCTCGAGAGTAGTGCCGCTGCTCCGGAGGGGAGCGTGAGTGAGAGTCCCGTGGGGGGCTGGTCCTGGTCGGGGTGGGTGAGCGTCAGCGAGAAGCTCGAGAACGCGCCCGCTTGCAGGTCATCGACTCCCCCGTTGAGAGTGGGTGCGAAGGGCTGGGGGTTGGCGCAGGGTGTGCCTTCGGGTCCGGTGGTGATGTCGAATTCCTGTTCGGGTTCAGGGGTTTGGGTGCTGACGCTCGGGTGTTCTGGTGTTGACCAGGGCGTGAAGGTGGCGGTTGACGGGTAGGCGTTGCAGGCGGGAGCGGTGCTCAGCGATGCGCGGGGACCGGGGAACAGTTCCAGGCGCAGCGTTTCGAACGGGACCTGGGGCGAGCTGCCAAAGGCGGTGGTGATCTGTCCGGTCCTAGGGTTGAGGGTGGCCTTGCCCGCGAGCTTGACGCGGATCCCCGAGTAGGGGTCTTCGGCGACGAGATACAGCGCGAGCAGCGTGCCGAACGGGTTGGCGTTCTGTTCGGCCAGATACACGGCACCGGTCAGTTGGTGTTCCAACAGCGGTGTTTGGACGCGGACGGTGCCGACCTTCGAGGCTTCAGGACACGCCGCTGGCGCGTCTGAGAAGCGCGAGGGCTCGCCCGCACCGGGAGCCAACATGTCGCTGGGACGCGGGCCTTCATAGCCGATCTGCGCCTCTGAGCATGCTTGTAGTCCGTTGGCGGCGGAGGGGTTGACCTGTACTCCTTCGGGCAGCGTGACGGTCGTGTCTTTCAGGTCGGCCTCACCAGGCCCTACGGTGGCGTGGGTCGTGGCTTGTTGGGGGATGTGCACGGTGGCGGTGAGACCGGTGGGGGTGTCGGCGGCGTGGGTGCTGCTGGTGATGCCCAGCTGCGGTTCGAACGGGGGCGCCGCGCATTCGCGAAAGCCGGCGACGGGTGCTTGCGCGGTGAGCGAGAAGATCTCTCCGGGTTCGCTTGAGAGGGTCTGTAGGGGCCAGGATTCGCCTTCCACGGTGCTCAGGAGAGGTCCGGTGCAGGCGGTGGGGAGAGTCAGGAACGCGCCGGGCGGGTTCTGGCTGGTGTCCTGACAGGGGGTTTCGTGATTTACGTAGACGCCGCCGAGCACGCACGCCCAGCCGCGGGAGGGGTTGTGGGCCGCTTCGCCGGGGGCTCCCCAGATCGTGACTTCGCTGGAGAGCAGCTGCACCGACTCCGGCGCTTCGCTTACGCTCACGCTCACGCCATAGTCGCCGCCGGTCCGCACGCTCGTGTTCAGGACGACGGGGACTTTGATGACCTCGAACCCCAGCCGCGCGGGCTCACCATGCGCCGGTTCCACGTTCCACAACGGCACAGCGCGGGTGATGTCGCCGAAGCGCAATGGTTCATCCACGGTCACGACCGCGACCCCGATCGCCGAGTGGGGATCACAGGCGTTGGTGTCGGCTTCGCTGATCGCAAGGAAATCGACCAGTGGGCATGCCGGCACGGCTTGGGGGTCGCCGACCAGTCCTGGGGGGAGGTTGAACTGTAGGTTCTTCGGTAGCGCGGGCGCCGCGGCGAGTTCGCGGGGATGTTCGAGGGACTGGTTCAGATTCAGCGTCGTGGTCAGCTGAAACGGGTGGGACCCGGCCTGGGCGTCGAGGCTACCACCTTCGTTTTCGGGGTTCAGTGAATAGCCGCTTTCTTCGACACCGAACGGTGTCACGCCTTCCCCAACCTTCAGCGGCGTGTTGGCCGACACTTCGGGTATTGCCGTGCTGGGTTGGTCTTCCTGTTCGCCACCGTGGACGCTGACCCGGTTGGGTTCGCTGCTGCTCGCACCGGGAAGTACGTTGACGGTGATCGTGACCTGCAGCTGTTCAAACGCAGGGAATATTTCGGGCTTGGAGGTGCACGTGAGCGTCGAGAGTTCGCATTCCATCAGATACGAAGCTTCTTTATGAAACGCCGGGGCGCCAACGATCCCGATCGCCTGCAATCCTGGCGGAAGCACATCGCTGATCGCGACCGGTCTGCTGGTCGCGATCACACCGGTATCACCAAGGTTACTTACGGTGATCGTGACCATCGCGGTCTGTCCCACCCGCAGCGCCGTCGGCGCCGAACGCACCCCCACCCGCCACCACGCGCTTGCCAACGCCGAACCGACGCCCGCCACCAACACCAGCACGAGCGCACAGAGGACCACCAATGCGAGGCGAGCGCGCATCCTCACCGCCGCCCTCCCCCCGACTTCGTGCCGGTCTTGCTGTGCTTCTTCTTGGGCTTGACTTTTGTGCCGTAGCGTGCGCGCGCTACGCGTTCACACGCGTGGCGCCGCTTGCGCGGTTTGAGCTTGTGGCAGGCTTTCAGCGCCGCGGCGAGCTTTTGCGCACGCGTCAGGGGTTTGGCGGTCGAGATGTTTTTGCTGGAGGAGACTTGCTGCTTAGCGGGCAGGTTCCCCGGCCCGGTATGAGTCGAGCTCGCCGCCGGCGTGAACATTGGTAGCACCGGTGAGACGGGACGGCAGCCTTCTTCGCTCCCACACGGCGCTCGTGGTGGCTGGATGACGGGCAGGCAGGGTTCTGTTTGCCCGGTTCCGCACACGCGTGCGTCGTAAACGGCGGGGGCATTTTCGCTGGCCTGTGAGACGAGCGGCGCGCTGGTCAAAAAGAACGCGTCGTTGCCGTTTTCGCTGGCGTCGAGGAATGACGATTCGTGCTCGGAGGTCCCTGATGAGATCAGCGCGAGACAACCGGCCTGGCTTTCGCAGGTACCTTCGCCGTCTGGCTCGTACTCGTAGACGTTCTCGATCCCGACGCTCGTGGGTTGGCCGTTGACGGTCTCCTGGCGGGTCGGGCTGGTGACTGTTGGTAGCAGGGGTCCGGTGGCGTTGAAGAACAACCGCCCGCTGTTCGACAGGTACCGGGATTGGTGCTCGGCGATCGGGTTGGATAGCTCGAACAGCGTCCACCCCGGGACCGACCCCGCCAGCCAATGTCCCGTCCACGTTTCCGGGCGATCGACGGTCAGGCCGAGACCTTCCCCGGCGTTTTCAGTATCAAACACCCCCTGCGGCTGCTCGCCGGACGGGTTGCACGAGACGCATACCAGCCGTCCCTGTTCGGCGTCATACAGATAGACCTCCTCATCACGAGCGCCGTGGGCTTCAGCGTTCTGATCGGCGTTGTCATAGCCCGTCAGTTCGCGAGCGGACATGAACGCGAGATACCGCCCGTTAGGGGAGACCTGCGCGGTCAGTCCACCGAGATCACCCGGTAGCGGCGAGTTCCCGCCGGCCCAATCCGGCGCATCTTCATAGGACAGCCGTGCGATCAGCCTGGTCTGGCGTGCGCCCACACGTTCTGAGCTGGGTTCTGAGACATACAGGTTGCACTGCGCTTCGGGTTTCGGGGCGAGGGGTTTGATGCGAGGACAGTCCCCCGGTCCTGCGCCGGGCGCTAGTACGCCGTTGGCGACGAAATAGGCGTACTGGCCGTTGTCGCTGATCCCCGCGATCGCGCCGAGCACATCCGCGCCTTCCCCGACATGCTGGTCGGGGGTGAGATCGGTGAGGTGGCCGGTTTCGGTGTCGTATTCGTACAGGTCGGCCGGATGACCAGTGTGCTGACCTTCGACCAACGGGCCTTCACCGACCGGTTCCAGCGTCGATTCGCTCGTCAGCGGCCACGTGTCGGTGAAGAACACCCTTTCGCCATTGTTGGTAGCCGCCTGAAAGGACACCTGATCGAGACCTTCCCCGAGTTCTTCTTCGCTCGGTTCGCTCGTGCCTTTTGCAGCGTTGATGTGGGTGCTTTGGCCGGTGCGGGTGTCGGTCATGTACAGGCCGCCGCGGTCTGGTTCGGTGCTGGTGCCGTCTGTCCAGAACACCTTTTCGCCGCCGGTGGAGATCGCGCCGCGCAGATCGTGCCCTTCAAAGCCGCCCAGTTCCGGTTCACCGGCGAGTTCTCCATCCGGCAGCACACTCACGAGCCTCAACGAGCCGCCGGGCTGCTGCCACTCGTAAAGGCCCGTTTCCCCCGCGTCCTGGAGCAGCGGGACTTCCGAGGAGAACACGACATCCTCTAGGTTGGGGTTGGCGCCGGCGAATTCGAGCTTGCCGCCGAATGGCAAGCCCGTCGCATCATCTGCCGCGGTCACTAACGGCAGGAAGCTCCCGCTGTTGTCGTTTCTCAGATAGATCGTCTTTTCTCGCGCCTGCGGTGCCAACGGCGGGTCTTCCAATGATTCCTGGGGTACCTGCGGTTGCACGAGCGCTTCTGAGAGGTCGGCCGTGAAGAACCTGTACTCGGTCGCTTCGCCGCTGTTGATCCCTTCCCCGCGATCGTGCGGTGTCGTGATGTCTTCACTGGACCAGCCTTCCGCCGTGCGCCTGGACAGGACCTGTAGGGGTTCGACCCGCCGGTTGCCCTGCGCTTCCCCACTGACCGGCGCGGTCGCCGTCCAGCTGATCGAATCGCCATCGCTGGAGGCTTGGATCAACGCGCCTTCACGGCTGATCGGTTCCGCTGCCGCGCCGCGCATATCGCTTGGCGAGACCAGCTCCCACTCGCGCGCGTCCAACAACCCCGATGTCTCTGGGCTCGGAAGGGTTGTAAAGAAGGTCCGCGCCGCCTGACCACTGACAGCACTGCCCTCGCTGTTGTGTGCGAGCACCCTGTAGTAGTAGGTCGTGTCCGGTTCGAGCCCCGAGGGCTGAGCCTGGACGCGTACGTCATCGTAACCCGCCGGGATCGTCCCTGACACCCGGCCGGTACACGGCGAGGGTGCACCCGCACAGCTCACGGTACCGTACTGAAATTCGTATTCGCTGGCCTGCCCATGCGGATCGATCTGTGCAAACAGCCGGCTTTCACTCGCCTCCACATCCTGGGCGTAGACCCCGTCGATGCTCGGCGCGCCCGCCATTTCGGGTGCAAACACGGCGATCTGATGTTCCTCTGCGACCAACACCTCTTCAGTGGCGTGATCGACCGCGACCGCTCCGCCACCGCTAAGCATTCCTTCCCCAAACCGTTGCACCAGCTGCCCGTCGGGCGCAAACTCGGCAACACTGCCACCCGTATCTGTGTAGAGGTCGCCGCTGGTCTCATCGACCGCCGCCCCCGTGGTGTCTTCGCGCTCGACGCTCGAGACGACCGCGCCGCCCGGTCCTGTCTGGGAGGAGCCGGCGAGCTCTGCCAGCGCGGTCGGCTCAGACGGTTCTTCCGAGCATTCATCAAGACCATTGGATTTTTCGTGGCCCAGATAGAACGCTTCGTCCGCGGGGCCGATACCGATCAACGCACGCGCCAGACAGGGTTCGCCGCCGACTTCTTCCACCCGTTCGAGATCTTCTTCGCTCTGCAGCGCGGGGATGCATCTGTTGACTTCGCCATCACCGAACCCGCTGACGTTTCCCCCTTCCCCCCAGTACGCCCACAGCCGGCCTTTCCCATCGACCGCAAGCCCATCGATGTCTTCCAGTTCCATTTCGCACGCCTGCCCGTCTTCTTTGGCCTTGAACAACGATTTCTTATAGATCAGTTCGCCCGCCGCCGTGAACTTCTCGACCACGTCCCGTTCGTCGGGTTCGGCGTCTTTTTCCTTCGCGCCCGCGACATACACGTCCCCCTGAGATTCGTTGCCAGCCACGTTATCGATTGCGATCGCGCCAGGCGAGTTCACCTTCAATTCCCCCGCGAATTCAAAACCGCCCCCGTCCGTCTTCGGGCGAAGCCGCTCCACCCGTTCACGCGCCGGCACGACCACGAAAACTTCCCCACTCGCTTCATCCACCGCGACCCCCGTCGGACTCGTGAACACATGTTCCCCTTCACCTTCAAACGCAAAGGCAAACACATGCCCACGCGCGACCAGTGCCGACGCTGGAGCACACCATGCGAGCACGAGCATCAGCGTCATACCCAGCGCGAGGCGCAGGCGTGGACCGCAAACGCGAACCACGTCCACCAGCCGGCGGTGCGGGCCAAGACGGCCCACACCACCCGACTTCACGATGCCATCGCTAGATGACAGTGTTCAGCTCCAGCTTTTCAGCGCCCGATACCGTCGAGGTGATCTTCTGACCACTCTGTTCCCAGGCGCCTTCCCTGACATTGCTGAAGGACGATTCGAGGATCGCCTTTTCAGAGCTTTCTTCCCATTTTTCAGGTTTCTGCTTGCCTTTGGTGGCATTGAACTTCAGCGTCGTGCTTTCGGTCATCGTGTCGTTCTTAATCGGCACCAGCACCTTACCCCGAACTTTGATGACCAGGCCCACACATTCAAATTCGATGAACAGGCCCGATTTCACGCTTTTAGCCGGATAGAGCTCGAGATCGGTCTTTTTTTTCGCTTTGTTTTCCCAGCCCACGATGCCTTCAAGTTCATTGGTCTCCAGTTCGCCCGCGGCATGCCCCGGACTCGTGCAAGGTACACCCGTCGCCTTACAGCCAGTGAAGATTACGAATATCCCGGCCTCTTCTTTGTCGTTCCCGGGCACGAATTCACCGTCGCTCGACTCGGCTTTGCATTCCACCGTGGCGCCTCCGACCGTCGAGAGCACGCCGATTCCGCCGGTGCTTGTAAATTTTGCTTTTGCCGCACCCGGGACCCATTCATACTTTGCTTTGCTGCCTTCTCCTGCGACCGTGCATTTAGAAGCCGTGTAGCCTTTGCCTTCGGCTTTCGCTTTTTTTATGCATCTTCCATATTCGGGCGCCGTCCCCAGCGCACTCGTGGCCGACACTGCGCACAGTGCACATCCGACGACGAGGCACAGCCCTGTGATACGAACTCGTCTCATGCTCCCACACTTTCCGTTTCTTTGGTCTAATCCATAAGCGCGTCACGCACGTCGCGTTGAGCATCCGGGACCCGCCCGTGGAGGGCGGGTCCCGTCGCTTACCTATGTCTCTTGCAGAGCCTCACTATCGGCTACGACAAACCGTCTTATTCAAGCAACGCGGGCACCGCGTTGTATAGCGTCCCTTTAATTTCGGTGACGCTCGCCCCGGCCGGCTGCGGGATGTCGAACTCCTTGTCGATCGTCGCCGCGATCGCTGCCGAGTAAGGTCCGGTGCAGTTAGCTCCGGGAACGGCGTACGTGTTGTCAATCAGGTTGGAGTGAGGCAGGATGAGCTCTTGGCCTTCGTGTTCCACCAAGAATTCGCCTTTACTCCCGTGGAGGACTTCATGGGTGAGCGGCGATTCGCTTTCGCCCGAAGTCAGGTGCTGAACGATCGGAGCTTCGTTCGAGCCGATATAGCAGACATCACCGAGCTGGCTGAGCCACTTGTTTTCGCCTTTGATCTTCACGGGCGCTTCCACGGCAGTGCCCGTTTCGGTAAGAAGATTCGTAGGATTTGTCACTGGATCGCCGGCCTGTTCGATCGCCTCATACACTTTCTTGACCGTGTGGTGTTTCTGCGCCTGCGCATAGCTGTACTTCAGACTTTCAGGCCATCCCAGTTCTTCCTGTTCAGCCGGCGTGATGTTGGCGATCGGTTCACCAGGCACCGGCTCGGACGCCGGCGTAATCGCCGGTGCCCCGTGTGCTGGCGGTACGTAGAAGAATCCCGCTTCCGAGTTATTAGGGTTGTATGTCAGTCCGTACTGCAGTGATATCTGCTTGACGATCGGCACAGTGATAGGCCCCACCGTGAACTGGCCGCCTTCTGTTGGTTCGGTCGCGCCAAAAACGCACAATTCGGTCGCGTCGAATTCTCCTGGACCGGTTTCGACTTCGACGCCGACGGGACAGTTGTCGAATATCTTCCTGCTTTTCGTGGGGTTTTTGACTGCCGCTAGTGCACTTGACGCCCCGACTGCGGCCAGCGCGAACGCGGCCACGAGGCATAGTCCTAGTATCCTTACGCGTCTCACTTTCCACTACTCCTTTTCCTCTCGGTGATGATCGATAGATCGGTCCCACAAGCCCCCTCGTTGGCGACCCTCGCAACCGATCGTTTGCAACAGAGCGTCTGACCCGGACCCACCGGCCCCAGCCAGGTGCGCACTCGTCGTCGACACGGACACCGATCGGGCCCCGCGTCGACACACGCTTGTAACCGGCCTGCAGACACGCGGCGCGCGGCGCGCTCTTCCAGCTGGCTTCATCGCCGCACCACGCCGCTCGACGCGCCACCAGGCCACCCGGGCGCTCATGCGATCCTCCTCGCGCGCGCGCTTTTGCGCCGTGGAGCTCCGGAGGGAAGGCTCTGGCCGAGCAGCTCGACGGCGCGCCGCCCCGAGGGCGTCAGTAGCCATGCATTCGGTTCGCCGCGAGCCGAGCCGATGCCCACGTTCTCAATCACGCCCTGCCGCTCCAGACGGGCTAGCAGCTTCGAAGTCTGGCCCTCGTCGGACAGTCCCGCGGCCTGCGCGACGTCACGGTTGTTCGAATATGGCGCCTGCGCGATCGCGCGTAGCACAAGCGTCGTACGATGCGTCGCGCGGACCGGAAGCTCGGCCGCACGGGAGATCGTTTGCGCCCGCGTGAGCTCGGACTCGCTCGCGGACGCCTCGCCCACGCCGGACGGCCTGCCGTCCAGCTCAGCTTGCGCAGCGGCTTGACCGAGATACGGCGCGACGATGAATGCCATCAGCGAAGGCGCTAGCTCCACGAGCTTGCCGCCGTCTACTTCGAGCAAGCTCGTGCGGATGACTGAGAAGGCGCCGCCGACGAGCAGCTCGCCACCCAGCGTCGCCAACAGCATCTGCGACCCGTCCGCACGACCGTTCGCGTAACCCTGGCCAACCTCGCCTTCGCGCTCGAGCAGACCGGTCAGCAGGTCGTGCAGCCGCTTTCTGCATTCGAGTGTCACCGCTACGTTCAGCGGCATGTCGAGCACGAGCAGGCGGGCCCAGTTCGGCTCGTCATCGAAAAAGCCCAATAGCGCGACCAGCCCGGAGCGGACTCGCTCGAGCCACGCCTCGTCTCGCGACGTGGCCTCCGCAATTGTCCGCGACAATCGGTCCAGGCCCTCCTCGAACGCCGCGCAATAACACTGCTCGACAGTCGAGAATATGTCGTCGACAGTGCGGAAAAGTTCACAGAAAACGCTCTCCGTAACCCCCGCGCGCGCGGCCACCGTATAAATCAGACGGGGGTCACTGGTCCGTCAGAGCCCTATTTTTCAGGACCCCTTGACAAACTTCCCCCCATCTGTTCTCCTTTTCCCACACGCCGCCCACAGCATCGGGCCCAGCACGAGGTCTTGGGGCGACCGTCGCAAGAGGGACTAGCGAGAGGGACAATGGAGGGAAACGAGGGCACCATCATGGGGGACGGGATCCAGATCAACCGCTTGGGTGAGCGCTCTTCCAGCCACACCCAGATGCACTCGCGTCCCCGCCCGCAAAGAAGTTCTGCGGATACGCGGGCGCTACGCGAGAAGCTGATCGCGGCACTCGTCGCGGTGGTCGCCGAGGGCGGCGACCCCCGTCTGATTTAGTCGCGGGCCCGTCCCTAAACCCGCATGGATACTGGGGTTTTCGCCCCACGTCCCACATGCTTCCCACAACCCGGAACTCGGTCGTGCAGCTCGCCCGTCGCGCTGACGACCGTCTGCCGAGGGCGGCGTCGGCCCCACGATCCGCGTCGACTGGCCGCTCAAGCTCTGCGACGAACGCTTCTCACCTGAACCGGTGGTCTGCCGCAGAGGACGGTCGATCTGCTGTACAGCCATTCTTCGAGCATCGCGGCACTGGTGGCGCGGACCGTCGCCCTGCGTTGATCATCGGCGGGCTCGCGGGTATCGCGTATCGACTCTTGGCCAATCGTGCTGGATAGAGATCAAACCTGGCTAGGGAGTGACGGCTACTAGGTCGAGACCTTCGCGGCTCGTCCAGCGGGGCTTTGCCTTGAAAAAGGGAAATGTCCGATGACGCCTTGAAATTGACAGCTGATGCGAAAGCTGCCGTGATCGTTGGTGCGTGGATCGCGGAACGGCTCCCAGTGCCCGCGGTGCTCGGCGGCCTCATCCACGAGTAGCGGATTGCTGCTTGAGCGCGTTTTCGGCACGCACAGGCTCGGGCGAGGCAGGATCGAGCGGAGCGGGCTCGACCGACACGGGCTCGCCGCTGACGGCTAGGAGCGCTCCGTCGGCAGCGGAGCGGCCATCCTCTAGGTGCGCCTGCTCGCCATCTGGGGACGCGCCCTGCCTCTGCACCGAGGCGAGCAACGGCTGGATCACGTCGATCGGTAGGGGAAACACGATCGTCGAACTTTGACTGTTGCTGACCTCGGCGAGCGTCTGTAGATAGCGCAGTTGGATCGTGACCGGGTTGCGACTGATCACCTCGGCGGCGTCACTCAGGCGCGCCGCCGCTTGGAATTCGCCCTCAGCGTTGATGATCTTCGCGCGCCGCTCCCGCTCGGCCTCCGCCTGGCGCGCCATCGCGTGCTGCATCCGCTCGGGGATCTCGACGTCCTTGATCTCGACCGCGGTGACCTTTACACCCCAAGGCTCGGTCTGATCGTCGATGATCTGCTGGAGGTGCTCGTTCAGCTGCTCGCGGTCTGCGAGCAGCGCGTCCAGCTCCGCCTTGCCGAGCACCGAGCGCAACGTCGTCTGGGCGATCTGGAGGGTTGCGGCCTGCACGTTCTCGACCTCCACCACCGATTTCGTGGAGTCGATCACGCGGTAGTAAGCGACTGCGGTCACGCGGGCGGGCACGTTGTCGCGCGTGATGATCTCCTGTGGGGGGATCTGGAGGGTGATGGTGCGCAGGCTAACGCGCACCATGCGATCGAGGACCGGCGTCAGGAAGATCAGCCCCGGGCCACGCTGGCTCGTAACGCGACCGAGGCGGAACACGACCGCACGCTCGTACTCGCGCAGCACGCGCACGGAGCTCGCCACGACCACGACCGCTGTGAGCGCGAGGAAGACGAGTACGAGGACGATCGCGGTGATCAAGCGATCAGCTCCCACTCCTCGGCACGGCGAACCGACAACGTCAGCCCATTGACATGCTCGACGACTACCGAATCGCCCTCGTGGAGGGCCTCCGCCCCATCCTCGCGGTCTTGGTGGCGGGCACGCCACAGCGTCCCGTCCACGAACACCTGTCCGACGGAGTCGCTCCAGCGGCGTACCACGCCGATACGGCCGCACAGCGACTCGACCCCCGCCTTGACTCGTAGGCGGCGCGCGCCCGCGGCCTTGTGCGTCGCCACAACCGCCCATCCGCCCGCGACCAGCCCCAGCCCGACGCCGACGGGCACCGCAATGGCCGCGCCCCCGCCGAGCGAGGCGACAAGGATGATCCCACCGCCGATGAGCGTGGCGGCGGCGCCGGCGCCCAGTACCCCGCCGGGCGCGTGGGCCTCAGCGACGACCAGCACTGCACCTACGAGCAGGAGCGCTATGCCGAGCGCGGTCATGTCGGATCCTCACGCTTGATGATACGCCGCGCCACGGGCGACCGTGTCGGTGTGGGCCTCCGCGAGGCGCGGCTCCTACTTTCGGCCCCGAGATAGTGCCGCCAGCAATGGCCAAGGACCGGCGCAGTACCCATCCCGCCAGTGCCACCAACGCTTCCGATGATCGTCCCTGGCGGGCCGATCCGTCCGCCAGCGCGGTCAGTCGCTGCCGTTACGGTTGTCGATCACCAATAGCCAGTTGCCATCTGGCTGGCGGCGGACGACGTCCGCGCACCTGCGGCCGACATGTGCTACGGTGTCGCACATGAACGTAGGAGTCCGTGAGCTGCGCAACCACACCAGTCAGGTGATCGACGCCGTACGAGCGGGCCAGCGCGTGACGCTGACCGTGCGCGGCGAGCCGATCGCGGACATCGTCCCGTACCTGCAACGCGCACGCTGGCTGTCCGGACCAGGTCTCAAGCGCGAGCTGCAGACCCGCGCTGCAGACCCGGACCTCACACGCGAGCTGAGCGAGCTCGCCGGCGACACACTGGCCGAGCTTTGAACACCCGCGCAGCAGGGCTGCTCGACACATCCGTGTTCATCGCCCAAGAGAGCGGACGACCGCTCGGCGACCTCCCAGACCAGGTCGCAGTGTCCGTTGTGAGCATTGGCGAGCTGCAACTCGGCGTGCTCGCCGCGGCAGACGACCAGTCCAGGGCGAGACGTGCCGACACGCTCGCCCTCGCGCGCTCCGCAGACCCAATCCCAGTCAGCGAACCCGTGATGACCACCTGGGCCAGGCTCGTCGCAGACTGCCGCTCAGCCGGTATTCAGCGGGCAGTCAAGCTCACCGACGCACTGATCGCCGCCACGGCAATCGAGCACGGACTACCCGTCATCACACAGGACGACGACTACAACCAGATGGCCCAAGCCCACGCCGCGCTGTCGGTCGTCATCGTGTGACCACCGCAAGCGCGACGCACGCTGCCGCCGCCTGGGAGTAGCCCGAGCAACGGGTGCTCCCCGTGCCGCCCGCGCCCCGCGCCCCATGCACTAGCCTGTCGCCAGTCCCCCCGGAGGGGTGGCAGAGCGGTTGAATGCGGCGGTCTCGAAAACCGTTTCGGGGGGTTTTCCTCCGACGAGGGTTCGAATCCCTCCCCCTCCGTTTTTTCGGGAGATTTGGCGTATTTGCAGGTGATTCTTCTCCCAGAAGCCGATACCCGAGCGGAAGCCGATGTCGGTGCCGGTGGAAAACTCACCCTCTTCCGAGGCTGTCGCGCAAAGGTCGGCGTTTCGAGGCTGTCGCGCAAAGTGTTGGGGTGCGGCGGGTAGCGGCGGCCGGGATCGGTGTTTTGTGGCAGGTTGTTCACACGACAGTCTGCGCGGCTTGATCCCGTGAGGTCAGGCTATGGCCGAGCTGTGGCGCCAGAGCTTGAGAAGGTTGTGTGTGGCGGCGATGAGGCGCCACTCGGAGCGGCAGGCAGCGAATCCGCGGCGCTGGAATCGGTCGGCGCGGCGGATGACCTT
>Ga0335073_10006352_pt1 | contig 16584 bp, 12 predicted proteins | sample Lox_Sample_22_FD_207093 | JGI IMG/M metagenome (GOLD analysis project Ga0335073, IMG submission 207093) | Soil microbial communities from Loxahatchee National Wildlife Refuge, Florida, United States - Lox_Sample_2.2 | ecosystem: Environmental > Terrestrial > Soil > Wetlands | place: USA... | reverse complement strand
GCGGCGAGAGCGGCGCCTCCCGTCGGCAGGCGTCGCGGCAGAAGCGTCGCGACGGCGACGAGGCTGGCCAGCCAGAGGAGCAGGGCCGGCCAATGTTGTAACCAGCCGCCGGCCGCGCCGAGTGGCAGGAAGAGCGCAGCGAGCCCCACCGTCACGGCGCCGCCGAGCGTGAGATCGCGCCTCACGGTCGGCCGCCCATGCGGCGCAAGGTCAGCCGCTCGACAAGGCCGAGCGCGGCAACGCAGAGGCCGGCGATGACGCCGGCGACGATGAGCGCCGCCCAGATCTGCACGGTCTGACCGTAATAGGAGCCGGTGAGAAGGCGTGCGCCAAGACCTGCCTGCGCGCCGGTCGGCAGCTCGCCGACGATGGCGCCGACGATGGCAAGTGCGACCGCGACCTTGAGGCTGGCGAAGAGATAGACGATGGCGGAAGGCCAGCGCAGCTTCCAGAACACTTGAGCCGTGCCGGCATGATAGGTGCGGATGAGATCGAGATGGAGCGGCTCGGGCGACGTGAAGCCTTTGACCATGCCGATGGTCACCGGGAAGAAGCAAAGATACGCGGAGATGATCGCCTTGGGCACCAGGCCGACAAGACCCATCGATCCCAGCACGACGATGATCATCGGCGCGATGGCCAGGATAGGCACCGTCTGCGACCCGATGAGCCAGGGCATCAGAGCGCGTTCGAGCGTCCTGACATGCACGATGCCGACGGCGAGGATGATGCCGAGCAAGGTCCCGAAACAGAAACCGAGCAGTGCCGAGGAGAGCGTCACCCAAGCGTGATAGACGAGGCTCCGGCGCGAATCCGGAGCAACCTCCAGTACGCTCCGATTGAGCTCTGCCAGCACCTGGTGCGGTGCCGGCAGCACCGGTCGAGGCGCGCTCATGGTGTCGGCGATGAGCTCGCCGAAGCTCCAGCTCGGGCGACCATCGCGCGCATAGCCGTCGAGCACGCCCGGCGCGTTGAGCCAGACGGTACAGGCGTACCAGATAACGACGATAGCAAGCACGACCGTCAGCACCGGCACCGCTCTGCCGCGGACCAGGGCGCCGGTCAGCGCGTGCACCCGCTCGCCTTTGGCGCGCCGCGCGACGGCAGGAGTCCTGCTACTCTTCATAGCCGTGACCGGCCCGAAGGCCGGCGCGGACGCGATGGGCGAGCGCGGCAAAATCCGCGGAATCGCGAATGTCGAGCGTCCGGTCGGCGGGCAGGTCATTGTCGACGATGTCGATGATGCGACCCGGCCGCGGGCTCATGACGACGATGCGGGTCGAGAGGAATACCGCCTCCGGAATCGAATGCGTGACGAAGATCACGGTCTTGCCGGTGCGATGCCAGAGCCGCAGCAGCTGCTCGTTCAGATGATCGCGAATGATTTCATCGAGCGCGCCGAACGGCTCGTCCATCAGCAGAATGGGGGGATCGAAAGCCAGCGCTCGAGCGATCGAGACGCGCTGCTGCATGCCGCCCGAGAGCTGCCACGGAAACTTGCGTTCGAAACCCGCGAGATTGACGAGCTCGAGGACGTGGCGCGCCCGCTCCTGCCGTTCCGCGCGCGGTGTCCCCATGATCTCCAGCGGTAAGGTCACGTTGCGCAGCACGGTGCGCCACGGGTAAAGCGCAGGCGCTTGGAAGACGTAGCCATAGGCGCGCTTGAGCCGCGCCTCTTCGGGCGAAACGCCGTTGACCTCGATCGTGCCGCTGGTGGCGCGCTCGAGATCGGCCGTGACGCGCAGGAGCGTGGTCTTGCCGCAGCCCGACGGGCCGATCAGCGACACAAAATCGCCGGTCGCTACCGTGAGATCGACATGGGAGAGCGCATAAACCGGCGCGTCGGCGGTGTCGAAGACGAGGCTCAGATCGCGGATTGCGACGGCGGGCGCCGTGCGGCTGCCGACGGGGTTGTTATCGTGCGCCTTCGCCTCCGCGGCTCGTTCCGAAACGGCGGCCATCCCCGAGTTTTCAGCCCGAGGCAGCATGTTCGAGCATCGCTCGAAGCAACACGTTGCAGCCCGCGGCAAGATCCTCGGGCGTCGCACTCTCGACCTCGTTGTGGCTGACGCCATCGGCGCAAGGCACGAAGATCATGCCGACGGGTGCCACTCGGCTGATGTAGCCGGCATCGTGCCCGGCGCCGGAGACGATGTCGCGATGGCTGTGGCCCAGTGCCTCGGCCGCCCGACGCACGGAGGCGATGCAGTCGCTGTGGTAGTTCACCGCCGGGGAATGCCAGATCTCCGTGCACCTGCCCTCGAGGCCGAGTGCAGCGCAGATTTCGCCGAGCCGCGCCTCCAGCCCCGCCTTCATCTTCAGCAGGTCTTCGTCGCGGGGATGGCGGAGATCGACCGAAAAGTATACCGAGCCGGGAATGGTGTTGCGCGAATTGGGACCCACCCTGACCACGCCGACGGTCGATACCCCCGGCGGAAACGCGAGCGCGACCGCATTGATTGCGTCGATGATACGGGCGGCGCCCAGCAGCGCATCCTTGCGCCGGTTCATCGGCGTCGTGCCGGCGTGGTTCTCGCGTCCGGTCACGGTGACGTCGAACCAGCGGATGCCCTGGATGCCCTGCACTACGCCGATTGTCTTGCGCTCGGCTTCGAGCACCGGGCCTTGCTCGATATGCGCTTCGAAAAACGCCTTGAACGGCCGGCCGCCGATTTTCTGACCGCCGGCATAGCCGATGCGCTTCAGCTCCTCGCCGATGGTCTTGCCGTCGGCATCGGCGATGGCAAGGCCGTGCTCCTCGGTGAAGACGCCGGCGAAGACGCCCGATCCCCCCATCGCCGGCGCGAAGCGCGAGCCCTCCTCGTTGGTCCAGACGGTCACCTCGATCGGCGCGTCCGTCTGGTAGTTGAGGTCGTTGAGGGTGCGGATCACCTCCAGCCCGGCGAGTACGCCGTAGACGCCGTCGAACTTGCCGCCGGTGGGCTGCGTGTCGAGATGGCTGCCGGTGACCACCGGCGGTAGATCATCGCGCCGCCCCGGGCGGCGCGCAAAGATGTTGCCGATGCGATCGACGGTAACCGAGCAACCGGCCTCCTTGCACCAACGGACGAAGAGGTCGCGCCCGTCCCGATCGAGGTCGGTAAGCGCCAGGCGCTTGCTGCCGCCCTTCTCGGTGGCGCCGATCTTCGCCATATCCATCAAACTCTGCCACAAGCGCTGCTGGCTGATCTTGAGGTTGGGGGTGGCGTTCATTCCGCTGCCTTGCGCAAGGGGTTGTTGGGATGCTGCGTCCAGTCGAGCGGCTCCGCTCCACTGTCGGTGCGGCGCATCGTGATGCAGCTCTCGACCGGACAAACGAAGAGGCAGAGATTGCAGCCGACGCATTCCTTTTCGATGATCTCGTAGCGTCGCTTTCCGCCGACGCGCAGCGCCGCGATCGCCTGATGCGCCGTGTCTTCGCAGGCGATATGGCAGAGGCCGCATTGGATACAGAGATCCTGGTCGATCTCGGCAACGATCTGGTAATTGAGATTGAGGAACTGCCAGTCCGCGACGTTGGCCACGGCCTTGCTGCGAAAATCGGTCAGACGGCCATAGCCCTTGTCGTGCATCCAGCGCTTCAGCCCGTCGACCATGCCGTCGACGATACGGAAGCCGTAATGCATGGCGGCGGTGCAGACCTGCACCGTGCCGGCGCCGAGCGCGATGAACTCGGCAGCATCGTGCCAGGTCTCGATGCCGCCGATGCCGGCGATGGGGATGCCGCGACACTCCGGATCGCGCGCGATCTCGGCGACCATGTGCAACGCCACCGGCTTCACCGCCGGGCCGCAATAGCCGCCATGGGTACCCTTGCCGTCGACCACCGGCACCGGCGCCATTTGATCGAGATCGACGGCGATGATCGAGTTCAGCGTATTGATGAGGCTCACGGCATCGGCGCCGCCGCGCACCGCGGCGCGCGCCGGGCCCAGGATGTTCGTTACGTTGGGCGTAAGCTTGACGATCACCGGCATGCGCGAATGCTGTTTGCACCAGCGCGTCACCATCTCGACGTAGTCCGGCACTTGGCCGACCGCCGATCCCATGCCGCGTTCGGACATGCCATGCGGGCAGCCGAAATTGAGCTCGACGCCGTCGGCGCCGGTGTCCTCGACCTGCCGGAGGATGCGTTTCCAGCTCTCCTCCTCGCACGGCACCATCAGCGAGACGACAAGGGCGCGGTCGGGCCAGTTGCGCTTCACTTCCTTGATCTCGCGCAGATTGACCGCGAGCGGCCGGTCGGTGATGAGCTCGATATTGGTGAAGCCGGCGACCCGGTTGCCGCGGTAGGAGAGGCCGCCATAGCGGGAACTGGTGTTGACGATCGGCGGATCCTCGCCGAGCGTCTTCCAGACGACACCGCCCCAGCCCGCCTCGAAGGCGCGTACCACGTTGTAGGCCTTGTCCGTCGGCGGCGCCGAAGCCAGCCAGAACGGGTTTGGCGATTTGATGCCGGCGAAGGTCGTGGCAAGCTCGGCCATTGCGGCCTCCCTCATCCCGCGAGTGCGCGGTGGATGGACAGGGCGGCGAGCTTGCCGTCCTGTACCGCTTGAACGGTAAGGTCCTGGCCATCGGCGATGCAGTCGCCGCCCGCCCAGACCCGATCGAGCGATGTTCGGCGCTCGGCATCGACTTTGATGCGGCCACTGTCGAGCTCAAGCAGCTCGCGGCCATCGGCGCGCACGGGGTCAGCGACGAAATGCTGCCCGATGGCCTTGAAGACCATGTCCGCGGCGAGCGCGAAGGTCTCGCCGGTGCCGACGAGCCTTCCCTCGACCAGGCGCGTATATTCGAAGACGATCTCTGTGATCTGGCCGCCGCCGCCCAACGCGCGCAGCGGCCTTGCCCAATGTTTGATCTTCACGCCATTGATCTGGGCAAATTCCTGCTCATGCGCCGTCGCGCCCATCGCCTCCGGGCCGCGGCGATAGACAATGGTCACATCCTCGGCGCCGAGCCGCCTCGTCTGAACCGCAATGTCGATGGCGGTGTTGCCGCCGCCGATCACTACCACGCGGCGCCCCACCGACAGCTCGGCGAAGTCCTGGGCTTGGCGCAGTTCCGCGATGTAGTCGACGGCATTGTGGATGCCCTTGAGATCCTCTCCCTCGCATCCGAGCGCATTCACACCTGCAAGTCCTATGCCGAGGAACACGGCGTCGAACGCTTGCCGCAGCTCGGCGAGCGTGACGTCGGTTCCGAGCCGGGTCGCGGTGCGCAACTCGATGCCGCCGATGCCGAGAATGAAATCGACCTCGGCACGTGCGAAACGATCGGGGACCTTGTACTCGGCGACGCCGTACTCGTTGAGCCCGCCGGCCCGTGCGCGCGCCTCGAAGACGGTGACGTCATGGCCGAGCCCGGCAAGGCGATGGGCGCAGGCGAGCCCCGCCGGACCGCCGCCGACCACGGCGATGCGCTTTCCCGTGCCGGCGGCGCGGCCGAACGGGTGACTCGGACCGGTCAGGACAGGGTCACACGCATAACGTTGCAAGCGGCCGATCCGGACGGGTTTCCCCTCCTGCGAGGTCCGTACGCAGGCCTGCTCGCACAGGATCTCGGTCGGGCATACCCGCGCACAGGCGCCGCCGAAGATGTTGGCTTCGAGGATCTTGAGCCCGGCGCCCTGGACATTGTCGGCGGCTATCCGCTTGATGAAACCGGGAATGTCGATGCCGGTGGGACAGGCCTCGATACAGGGCGCGTCGTAGCAGAAATGGCAGCGATCGGCCTCGATCAGCGCCGCACTGCGGTCGAGCGGTGGCTGGATATCCGCGAAGTGGTCGCGATAGGCTTCGGGCGGCAGCCGCCGCGCCGCGATGTCCACTGCCATCGCCCGTTTCTTCGCCATGGTTTGCCGTCCCGAGGCGCCGGCCGAACCGCCGTCGCCTTCGCCAACTCTATTAGGAAGTTGACCGATTGTTCAAGCTTGAAGGAAGATTGGCAGGGCGCGGCCGGGAAGGGCAGCATGGCGCACGGGGATGTGAGAGGCTTGCCGGTACGCCGGGCGGCGAACGGCAAGGGCAGGCCGGCGAACGGCCGCGCCGCTGTCCGCGAGCGCAACGAGGCCAAGATTTTGAAGGCCGCCGAGGTGGTCTTCGCCCGCAAAGGCTTCAGCGGCGCCAGCACTGCCGAAATCGCGCGCCGGGCGAAGGTACCCAAGCCCAACCTGCACTACTATTTTCGCACCAAGCGGCTGCTCTATGCCGCGGTGCTGGCGCGCATTCTCGAGATCTGGCTCGATGCTCTCGACGAGATCAGGCCCGAAGCCGAGCCGGCCGATGCACTGTCTCGATACGTGGCTCGCAAGCTGGAAAGCTCGCGCATGCTGCCGGAGCCGTCGCGGCTCTGGGCGATGGAGCTGATCGGCGGTGCGCGTCACGTGCAACCCTTCCTCAAGGGGCGGCTGCGGCGACTGGTGCAGCAGAAGAGCGAGGTGATCCGCGGCTGGATCGAGGCAGGAAAGATCGACGAGATCGATCCCGCGCATCTTTTGTTCGGCCTCTGGGCGCTGACGCAGACCTATGCCGATTTCGCTGCGCAGATCGCAGCCGTGCTCGGCAAGGACCGGCTCGACGATGCGGTCTTCACCGCGGCGACGCGAACGGCAACGCAGCTCGTGCTACGAGGTGTCGCGGTGAGATCGGCGCGCTAGGCCGCCGCTTTCAGCACCTCGGCAAGCTTGCCGAAAATCTCGTCGATGTCGCGCTTGCCGATGGTGAACGGCGGCGACAGCGCGATGATGTCGCCGGTGGTGCGGATGAGGAGCCCCTTCTCATAGGCGGCGAGGAACGCGTCGAAGGCACGCTTGCCCGGCTGGCCGGGGATCGGCTCGAGCTCGATCGCGGCGATGAGGCCGAGATTGCGGATGTCGATGACATGCGGCACGCCTTTCAACCCGTGTGCCCGCTCTTCCCAATAGGGCGCAAGCGCCCGCACCTTCTCGAAGAGTCCCTCCTCGGCATAGACCTCGAGCGCCGCCAGCCCGGCGGCGCACGCGAGCGGATGGCCCGAATAGGTGTAGCCGTGGAAAAGCTCGATGGCATAATCGGGTCCGGTCATAAAGGTGTCGTAGATGCCCTTGCGCGCGATCACCGCACCCATCGGTACCGCCCCCGAGGTGAGCCCCTTGGCGGTGGTGACCAGGTCGGGCATGACGCCGAAATAATCGACGGCGAAATTGGTGCCGAGCCGGCCGAAGCCGGTGATGACCTCGTCGAAGATGAGCAGGATGCCGTGCTTAGTGCAGATCTCGCGCAGCCGTTCGAGATAGCCCTTGGGCGGCACCAGCACGCCGGTCGAGCAGGCAACGGGCTCGACGATGAGCGCGGCGATGGTCGAGGCGTCGTGCAGCGCGATGATGCGCTCCAGCTCATCGGCGAGATGCGCGCCCCATTCGGGCTGGCCGCGCGAGAACGCCTGCTTCGCGCGGTCATAAGTGTGCGGCAGATGATCGACGCCGGACAGCAGCGGGCCGAAGAATTTGCGGTTGGGGGCGATGCCCCCCACCGACATGCCGCCGAAGCCGACGCCGTGATAGCCGCGCTCGCGGCCGATGAGGCGGGTGCGCGTGCCTTCGCCGCGCAGGCGGTGATAGGCGATGGCGATCTTGAGCGCGGTGTCGACCGCCTCGGAGCCGGAATTGGTAAAGAAGACATGATCGAGATCGCCGGGCGCCAACGCCGCGACGCGCGCCGCCAGCTCGAAGGCCTTGGGATGGCCCATCTGGAACGCCGGCGCGTAGTCCATCTCGGCGGCCTGCGCCTGGATTGCCGCGACGATCTTGGGATGAGCATGGCCGGCATTGCAGCACCAGAGCCCCGCCGTGCCGTCGAGCACCGCCCTGCCATCGGCGCTGGTATAGTGAAGGCCCTTCGCGCCGACGAGCAGCCGCGGATGCGCCTTGAACTGCCGGTTGGCGGTGAACGGCATCCAATAAGGCTGGAGGTCGTTGGGTGCGCGCGCGGCGGTAGCGCGGGCAGCAGGCTCGGCGGTAAGGGCGGGCATGGGAAATCCTCCGGGGGTTTCCCGCCATCTTCCGCACCTCCGCGCTTTGCGCAAGGCTGGCCATCGGAAATAGTCTGGCTTATTATAAGCACGCTTATTATATACCGGCCCATGACCCAACCGGCTCTCGATCGCAGCTTCGGCTTCCTGCTGCACGACATCGCGCGGCTGATGCGCAAGCGCTATGAGCAGCGCGCCCGGCCGCTCGGCCTCACCCGCGCGCAATGGCAGGTCCTCGCTCATTTGCAGCGGCATGAAGGCATCAACCAGTCGGGCCTCGCCGAATTGCTCGAGCTCGAGCCGATCACCGTCGGCCGCCTCATCGACCGCATGCAGGAGGCGGGGCTGGTGGAGCGCCGGGCCGATCCCGCCGACCGCCGCGCGCATCGCCTTTTCCTGACCGAGCGCGCGCGGCCTTTGGTCGATCGCTGCCGCGCGCTCGCCGACACCGTCTATGACGAGGCCTTCGCCGGCATCGCCGGTGGCGCGCGCGAACACATCATCGATGTGCTGATGCGGGTTCGCGGCAATCTGTCCGACCGGCGCAACGACGATGTGAGCAAGCCCGTCGCCACCCTGCAACGCGAAACCGCGGAGACCACGCTATGAGTTCGACGACCTCCGATCGCGTTCGCGAGCGCGCGACGGGGCGTCAGCGCCGCTGGAGTCGTGCGCGCTTGTTGCGCCTCGCGCTGATGTTCGTGCTGCCCCTCGTCATCGCCCTTACCGGCGTCTGGTGGTATGCGACCTCGGGCCGTTACGTCGCGACCGACGACGCTTATGTCCAGGCCGACACGATCGCGGTGAGCAGCGACGTTTCCGGCCGCGTCGTCGCGGTCGAAGTGCACGACAACGACTACGTCAAAGAGGGGCAGGTCCTGATCCGCCTTGACGACCGGCCTTACCGCGCCGCGGTCGAGCACGCTGCGGCGCAGCTCGCCAATGCCAGGCTGCAGGTCGAAGGGATGCGCGCGACCTACCGCCAGCGCCTTGCCGATCTCGCGGCGGCGCAGGACACGCTCAAATATCAACAGAGCGAGTACGAGCGTCAGCAGCATATGCTGGAGACGCATGTCACCTCGCAATCGAGCTTCGATCAGGCGCGCAACCGCTACGTCACCGCCCGCCAGCAGGTGGAGAGCGTAGAGGCGCAGATCGCCAATATCCTGGCGAGCCTCGGCGGCAATCCCGACATTCCGACCGATCAGCATCCGCTGGTGGAGGAACGGCAGGCGCAGCTCGATCAGGCGCAGCTCAATCTCGGCTATACCGTGATCCGCGCTCCGGCCAATGGCATCGTGACCAATGTCGACAAGTTTCCGTCCGGCAACTACCTCTCCGCCTCGACGCCCGCCTTCTCGCTGGTCGAGACCGACCATCCCTGGATCGAGGCGAATTTCAAGGAGACCGAGCTCACCCATATGAAGCCGGGCGACGAGGCGACTATCTCGGTCGACGCCTATCCCGACGCCACGTTCAAGGCGCGCGTCACCAGCCTCAGCCCCGGCACCGGCTCGCAATTCTCCGTGCTGCCGCCACAGAACGCCACCGGCAACTGGGTCAAGGTGGTGCAGCGTCTGCCGGTGCGGCTCGCCGTCGAGAACCCGGACCCGGCACAGCCCTTGCGCGCCGGCATGAGCGCCTATGTCGAGGTCGACACGCGCCACGAGACGCCGCTGGCGCGGCTCATCGACTCGATTTTCTGAGGGGCGCCATGCCCACCACCGCGCCCGTACCCAATCGCGGCCTGATCACCGTCTCGATCATGCTGGCGACGATCATGCAGGCGCTCGACACGACGATCGCCAATGTGGCGCTGCCTTATATGCAGGGGAGCCTCTCGACCGCCCAGGACCAGATCACCTGGGTGCTCACTTCTTATATCGTCGCTGCCGCGGTGATGACGCCGGTCACCGGCTGGATCACCGGCCGCCTCGGGCTGAAGCGCGTCTTCCTTGTCTCGGTCTTCGGTTTCACCGTCGCCTCGATGCTGTGCGGCGGCGCCACGAGCCTTGCCGAGATGGTGCTCTTCCGTCTGCTGCAAGGCGTCTTTGGTGCAGCGCTGGTGCCGCTGTCGCAATCGGTGCTGCTCGACATCAATCCGCGCGAGAAGCAGGGCCAGGCGATGGCGATCTGGGGCGCCGGCATCATGGTGGGGCCGATCCTCGGGCCGACGCTCGGTGGCTGGCTCACCTTCAATTACAATTGGCGCTGGGTCTTCTACATCAATTTGCCGGTCGGCATCCTCGCCTTTCTCGGCATCCTGCTCTTCGTCCGCGACACGCAGCGCGACCGCGGCCTGCGCTTCGATTTTCTCGGCTTTGCCCTGCTCAGCCTCGGCGTCGGCGCCTTGCAGATCATGCTCGACCGCGGCGAGCAGAACGACTGGTTCGGCTCGCGCGAGATCGTGATCGAATGCGCGCTCGCGATTTGCGGCCTGTGGATGTTCGCGATGTGGACCGGCATCGCCGATCGGCCGTTCCTCAGCCCCGTGCTGCTCAAGGACCGCAATTTCGTCGGCAGCTGCATCCTGATCTTCGTCGTCGGCATCATCCTCTACGCCACGTTGGCGCTGCTGCCGCCGATGCTGCAGGACCTGATGGACTACCCCGTCACCACCGCCGGCGTCGTGATGATGCCGCGCGGCGTCGGCACGATGTTCGCCATGCTCGCCGTGGGCCGCCTCATCAACCGCCTCGATGTGCGCCTGTTGCTGCTCTTCGGCCTCGCGGTCACCACCTTCTCGCTTTACCAGATGACGGACTACTCGCTCGACATGGATTATTGGCCGATCATCTGGGCTGGGCTGGTCCAGGGCGTCGGGCTCGGCTTCCTGTTCGTGCCGCTCAGCACCGTCGCCTTCGGCACGCTCAACCCGTCCTTCCGCGCCCAAGCGGCCGGTTTCTTCAGCCTGGTGCGCAATATCGGCGGCAGCATCGGCATCTCGATGGTCGAGACCTTGCAGGACCGCATGACCCAGACCGTCCACGCCTCGCTCGCCGGCGAAGTGTCGCCCTTTGTGCCGGCGCTGCGGCTGCCGGCCATGCAGCATTTCTGGAACCTGCACACCACGGCGGGGCTCGCGGCGCTTAATCAGGAAGTCACCCGCCAGGCGGCGATGATCGCCTATATCGATAATTTCAAATTCATGATGGTGGTGACCTTGGCCGCCGTTCCGCTGCTGGTGCTGCTGCGCCGCACCCGGCCGCCGGCCGGTGCCGTGCATGTGGCGGCGGATTAGCGCTGATTTTGGCAAGGCCGGCTCTCCCGATCCTTGGTCGTCTCCCCGAAGTGGGTGGCATGCACTCATCTCGAATATTTCTACGATCCCAGTAGTCATTCCCGTCGTGCCCGCGAAAGCGGGAACCCAGAGCATAGGCTCCATTCGCCGCAGCGGTGGCACTGGCTGCCCGCTTTCGCGAGCAAGGCGACGATGGAAAGGGCGTAGTCCCTCCGGCCCTCGCGCCCGCCGCATTCGCGTCGCGCCGGAACGGCCAGATGGATTCAGCAGGCTTCAGCCTGCGCTCCAGGATTTAAGCGGCCGGCCAGCCCATCTCCTCAGCAGAGCGACACAGCGATGGATAGAGCGCACGGCCAATCAACGCTCGTCCCCTCCCTGTGAAACGTCTCGATCGTAACTTTCCGGTTTCAAGGAGACGGCAATGATCGTCCACAACCGAACAACACAGGTGTTGCACCGCGCGGCGCTGGCCGCCCTGTTGCTTCTGGCGGCGGCTCCGGCTGCTCTGGCGGACCCTCCGGGGTATCTGTTCCAGGATTTCCCGCAGCCCATGCCTAGAGTCGCGTCCGTTCCGCCGCATCAACTCGATCCGGCGAGCCAGCCGGACGCCTCGCCCGCCATCGCTGGCCCGGACAGAGCCTCGTCTCAATCGTACCAGGCGCAGTTGCAGGGCGGGCAGCCGATCATCCGCTAAGGGACCGATCGCGGCCCCCAGCCGATGCGCACGCTCAGCGCCACCCGATACCGCCGCAAGCCGTGAGCTCGCGCGGTGTCAGGCGGTCCGGATTTTGCGAGCACAACCCTGTGAGCTCTGTGGACACCCTCGATATCCGACGCCATCTTCGTCAGCGCCGATGAGACCCTGCCCTCTTACCTCCCTGTGGCACCGCGCTCGCACTCGCGCGGTTTTGGCCTTGCCCGCAGAGAAGGCAAGGCATTGCCATTTTTGTGTGCAACGCCCCGATTGTTCTCCGCGAGTGAAGAAACCATTTAGCGGCGCTTCTATAGTCGCGTTGCGTTCACCTTCCTATCTCATTTCGGCCGACTGTCGCGGAAGCATACCACTCCGGGGCTTGACGCCTCGCAACCCATGCGGGCCCTGCCGCCTGCCGGCAGAAAGCCCCGGTCCCTTGCATCACTCCTAACCTTCAGGCGTCACCCGCATGGGCATCGTCCGCTTCGCGCTGCGCTTTCCGCATACTTTTTATGTCATGGCGGCGCTGATTCTCGTGCTCGGCGTGAGCGCCGTCGCCACGACGCCAAAGGATATCTTCCCCCGCATCAACATCCCCGTCGTCACCGTGATCTGGCAGTACACGGGATTGACGCCGCAGGAGATGGAAAACCGGATTACCACCTATAGCGAATATTCGATCAGCGCCAACGTCAACGATATCCGCAACATCGAATCGCAGACGCTCTCCGGCGTCTCGGTCGAGAAGATCTACTTCCAGCCGAACGTCAACATCGATCTGGCGGTGAGCCAGATCGTCTCGGCCAGCAACGCGATCCGCGCCTTGATGCCGCCGGGGGTCCAGCCGCCGATCGTGGTGCAGTACAACGCCTCCAGCGTGCCGGTGCTGCAGCTCAGCCTCAGCTCGGATCGCCTCAACGAGCAACAGCTCTACGACTACGGCATCTACCGGATTCGCCAGGCGCTCGCGCCGATCCAAGGCATTACGCTGCCGACGCCCTATGGCGGCAAATATCGGCAGATCATGGTCGATCTCAATCCCGACGCGCTGCGGGCCGACGGCGTCACCCCCAATGACGTCGTGAATGCCGTCAACGCGCAAAGCCTGACCCTGCCCTCGGGCGATGCGAAGATGGGCGACAAGCAGTTCATCGTCAGCACCAATGCGAACGCGCCGACGATCAACGCGCTCAATCAGCTCCCGATCCGTCAGGTGGGCGCGACCACGGTCCGGCTCAGCGATGTCGCGCATGTCCGCGATGGCTGGGCGGTGCAGCAGAACGTGGTGCGCGCCGATGGCCGCCGCTCCGTGCTGCTCACCATCATCAAGAACGGCGATGCGTCGACGCTCGACGTCGTCCGCCGCGTCAAGGCGGCTTTGCCCGACATCCAGCGGGCGGCGCCGCCGGGAATGAACATCCAAATGCTGTTCGACCAGTCGGTGTTCGTTCAGCAAGCGATCGACAGCGTGCTGCGCGAGGGCGCCATCGCCGCCGGCCTCACCGCGCTCATGATCCTGCTGTTCCTCGGGTCCTGGCGCTCGACGCTGATCGTCATGGTGTCGATTCCGTTGTCGATCCTGACCTCGATCGCCGTGCTCGCGGCGCTCGGCCAGACGCTCAACACCATGACGCTCGGCGGTCTGGCGTTGGCCGTCGGCATCCTGGTCGACGATTCGACGGTCACGATCGAGAACACCCATCGCCTGTTCGAGGAAGGCGTCGCCTTCGATACGGCGGTGCTCGAGGGCGCTGCCGGGATCGCCGTGCCGACGCTGATCTCGACCTTGGCGATCTGCTGCGTCTTCGTCGCTCTCTTCTTTCTGCAAGGCGCGGCGCGATATTTGTTCGCGCCGCTCGGCATGGCGGTGGTGTTCGCCATGTTGGCGTCCTATGCCATCTCGCGCACGCTGACCCCGATCATCATCCGGCTGCTGCTGCGCGGCGAGCATGCCGCGCACGCGGCGGAAACCGCGAGCTGGTTTGCACGCCTCCACGGCCAATTCAATCGGCGCTTCGATCGCTTCCGCGAGTTCTACGGCTGGCTGCTGAGCGCCCTGCTGCGGCGCCGCGTGATCCTGCCGGCGGTCGCCGGCAGCGTCGTCGCCGGCGCCGCGCTGCTGACATTCTTCGTCGGAACCGATTTCTTTCCCGAGGTCGATGCCGGGCTCATCCAGCTCCATGTGCGCGCGGCACCGCGCACGCGGATCGAGCGCACCGAACAGATCTTTCAGGCGGTCGAGGACGATATCCGGCGCCAGATCCCGCCGCGCGACCTGGGACCCATTCTCGACAATATCGGACTGCCGCAGCGCGTCTATAATCTGGCGTTCACCGATGGCACCGCGATCGGCGTCAATGACGGCCAGATCCTGATTTCGCTCAAGCGAGGTCACGCGCCGACCGACCGGTATATAAGGGCGCTGCGCCAGCAGCTGCACCAAGATTTCCCCGACGTGCTGTTCTACTTCCAGCCGGCCGACATCGTGACGCAGATTCTGAATTTCGGCGTGCCGTCGCAGATCGATGTCCAGGTCCAGGGGCAGGATCGCGCGGGCAATATCGTGGTCGCGCGAAGGCTGCAGCAGCGCCTCGCGGACCTGCCTGGCATCGTCGACGCCCATATCCAGCAGGAGCTCGACGCGCCGGAGCTCTATTACGCCATCGACCGCACGCGCGCGCAGCAGCTGGGATTGTCGCTGGCCAGCATCGCCAACAACCTCAATATCAGCCTCAGCTCCTCCGAGCAGGTATCACCCAATTTCTGGACCGATCCGAATTCCGGCATTCCTTACTACCTCGCCGTCCAGACGCCGGAATACCGCATCAACAACGTCAATGCGCTCGACGACACGCCGGTCTCGACCGTCGCTGCGGTCGCGGCGCCGGTGCCGACGCTGCTCGGCAATGTCGCCAGCGTCGAGCGCCGCCCGGTGCAATCCGTTTACAATCAGTCGAACATCCAGCCGGTTTACGACGTCTATGCCAATGTCCAGGAGCGCGATCTCGGCGGCGTCGCGCGGGCCATCGATACCGTCGTCCATCAGCTTCAGGGGCAGTTGAAGCCGGGCAACCGCATCGTCGTGCGCGGGCAGACCGAGAGTATGAATTCGGCTTTCGGCAATCTGACCCTCGGCCTCATCTTCGCCGCCATCTTCGTCTACTTCCTCATGGTGGTGAACTATCAGAGCTTTCTCGATCCCTTCGCGGTCATCCTCGCGTTGCCGGGGGCGGCGAGCGGCATCGTGCTCATGCTCTTCGTCACCGGCACCACGTTGAGCGTGCCCTCGCTGATGGGCGCGATCATGTCGGTGGGCGTCGCTTCGGCGAACTCGATCCTGCTGGTGACCTTTGCCCGCGAGCTCCGGCAGGAGGGGCTCCCCGCGGGCGAAGCGGCGCTTGTCGCCGGCAAGACGCGGCTTCGGCCGGTGCTGATGACGGCGGCGGCGATGATCGTCGGCATGCTGCCGATGGCGCTGGGCGGCGCCGGCGAGGAGCAGAACGCGGTGCTGGCGCGCGCCGTGATCGGCGGCCTCGTGGTCGGCACCGTCACGACCCTGCTCTTCGTGCCCTATCTCTATTCTGTCATCGGCCGTGGCGACCCCGGCGGCCCAGCCGAGCCCGCCGCCGCACCCAAAGAAGGAACTTTGTCATGAAGCAGGGAGAGCAGTTCGCTTCCGATCCGGCGCGCGCCGCCGACACGCTCGGCCTTGCCGGCGAAGCGGCCCACGCCCGCGGACGCACCAGCGGCGATACGCCCGAGCTGACGGCGGGGCGGCGCCGCGCCGCGCGAAAGCTCGGTTTTGCCGTGCTCGCGGTCCTGGCGCTGCTGGTCGCGGTGGGGACATGGGGCCATCTCCGGCGCTCTGCCGAGGCGCGCTCGGTGCTGGCGCAGGAGCGCAATACGGTGCCGACCGTCCGCACCGTGACCGTGACACCGGTCGATGGCCCGCAGCGCATCGACCTGCCGGCCAGCCTGCAGGCCTTCGACAGCGCGACGATCTTTGCGCGGGCGACCGGCTATGTCGCGAGCCGGTCGGTGGATATCGGCAGCCGCGTCCATGCCGGCGATGTGCTGGCGGTCATCGCCGCGCCCGATCTCGATCAGCAATTGGCCCAGGCGCAGGCGCAACTCGTTCAAACCCAGGCGGCGCTGAACCAGGCGCATGCCGGGCTGCAGCAGGCGCAAGCCAATCAGGACCTCGCCCAGGTGACGAATCAGCGTTACGCGAAGCTCGCGGTGCAGGGCTACGCGGCGCAACAGGATGCGGACAATGCCCGCCTCACGCTGGCCGCGCGCAATGCCGATGTGCTGAACGCGGAGGCCGCGGTCGGCGTCGCCGAGGCCAATATCAAGGCGCAAAGCGCCAATGTCTCGCGGCTCGAGCAGCTCACCGGCTTCGAGCGGGTAACCGCGCCCTTCGACGGTGTCATCACCCAACGCCAGGTCGATGTCGGCGATCTCGTCACCGCCGATGCTTCGGCCGGTACGCCGATGTTCGCGATCGAGCGTACCAACGAGCTGCGCGTCCAGGTCTATGTGCCGCAAAATGCGGTGTTCGGCCTCAAGGACGGCGACACGGCGCAGGTGATCGTGCCGGAGATACCGGGCCGCGTCTTCCAGGGCGTGGTCACGCGCA
>Ga0335073_10006351_pt1 | contig 16586 bp, 13 predicted proteins | sample Lox_Sample_22_FD_207093 | JGI IMG/M metagenome (GOLD analysis project Ga0335073, IMG submission 207093) | Soil microbial communities from Loxahatchee National Wildlife Refuge, Florida, United States - Lox_Sample_2.2 | ecosystem: Environmental > Terrestrial > Soil > Wetlands | place: USA... | reverse complement strand
GTCCATGCGAAAAGTACGCCAAGTGCGCGTCAGTTAGTAACCCGCCGGTTCCCGTGCTGGTCGCCTCGTACGTGGCATGGGTCGGGTTAGGTCGTGCTGGCTCGTTCCCGGCTCCGGCCGGGGGCCCGGGCGCAGGCGAGTGGTTCGAAGGCTGCGTATCCCATCCCCGATCTCGTGATCTTGACGTTGTCGGGCCGTTGCACGGCGCGGCGGGGTCCCGCGTGCGCGTATCGATGGGACGCCAGTGCCAGGCGCGGCCGGTGATGTTCATGAACGGGGACCGCGACCGGTACCGCCCACCGGGCCGGCCTCGGGGCAGCCGATCCAGCCCGAATTGGCTACGAGCATCGCCTGTTTTGTCCATTTTGCCCAGAGGGGTTTTGCGCCGTAAGCGCGAAACGCGAAACGCGGTCAGCCTGAGCGGGGTTCCCACGTGAAGAAGCGGATGCCTAGCAGCAGGCCGGCTGCTCCCCAGGCGGCGAGCACCAGAACGTCTGTCCAGTCGAACCTCGTGCCGAGGAAGCCGGATTCCATGCCGAGCGCGAAGTGCCGGACCGGGAACACCCGGGCGACCCACAGGATCCAGGCCGGAGTGTCGTTGCCGAACGCGATGAAGATCCCCGACAGGAACTCCACCGGCAGGATGACCGCGTTGACGATCGGGGCCGCCGCGTCCGCGTTCGGGATCATGGCCGTCACCGCCAGCCCGAGCGCGCAGAACGCGGCCGCGCCTATCAGGACGACGAGGATGAAGCGAAGCAGGCTGGTCCCTGTGGGGATCTGCGCGTGGTAGACAGCGCGCCCGAAGGCCGCCGTGAGCGCGACGAGCACGACGGTGATGACCATCGCGTGCAGCATCCTGGCACCCAGGAAAGACGCGCGGGGCAGTGGTGTCCCCCTCGTCCGCTTGAGCACGCCTTCTTCCCGCTGGAAGCTGACCGCCATCGCGATGTTGTTGAAGCACGCCCCGATGGCGGCGAAGCACGCCATGGACGCCACGTAGTAGGTAGAGGTGTCGATCGACCTGTCACCGATGCGGATGGTGTAGTGGCCGAGCAGCGACGTGAAGATCACCAGGAACATGAGCGGGAACACGAACGTGAAGAACGCCGACACCGGGTTGCGCCAGAACGCCTTGTTGACGTAGCGGAACTGGATCAGGGTCAGCCGCAGGGTGTTCATGACGCGCTCCCGGCATGCCCTGTGCCGTCCGCCTCGCCGGTGAGCGAGAGGTACACGTCTTCGAGCGATGGCCTGGTGACCTCGAGTCCCTCGAGCTCGATCAGGCTGCCGAGCGCCCAGCTTGTCAGCCGGTGCAGGTCGGCGACCGCGTCCGTGCTGGCGATCTCGGTGTACCCGTCAGCGCCGGGCGCGCAGGCGAGGCCGTCGGGCGCAGCGGCGCCGGCCGGCGCCCGGTACCTGATCCGCGCCGTGGCCAGGTTGCGGTCGCCGATCGTGGCGGGCGGGCCTTCGGCGACGATCCGGCCCTCGGCGATCACGGCGACCCGGTCCGCGAGGTACTGGGCCTCGTCCATGTAGTGCGTGGTCAGCAGCACGGTCTTGCCGAGCGAGGCAAGGTTCTTCACGACCTCCCACGCCTCGCGCCGCGCCGACGGGTCGAACCCGGTCGTCGGCTCGTCAAGGAACAGCAGGTCCGGGTCGCCGGCCAGCGCGACCGCCATGTCGAGCCGGCGCAACTGCCCGCCCGACAGCGTGGTGACCCGGCTGCGGCTCTTGTCGGTCAGCCCCACCAGGTCGATGACCTCCTGCGGCGAGCGCGGCCGCGGATAGTAGCTCGCGTACATCCGCACGGTCTCGGCGACGGTGAGGTAGCGGTCCACGCCCGACTTCTGCAGCACGATCCCGATGCGCCGCTTCACCTCGGGCCGCCCCTGCCCGGGGTCGTAGCCGAGCACGGTGACCTCGCCGCCGTCCCTGGCCCGGTACCCCTCGAGGATCTCGACCGTGCTGGTTTTCCCGGCACCGTTCGGCCCGAGGAGCGCGAAGATCTCGCCGGTGCGGATGTCGAGGTCGATGCCGCGCACCGCCCGCACCGAACCGTATGACTTGACCAGGCCTCGCACGCGCACCGCGGGCGCCTCATCCGGCATGCCACTAGCCCATCGCATGCGAAGGCGCGGCGCAAGTTATGACACGTCCGGGATTGCCTGTTTGGCCGGGACAGCCGCCATGGCCCGTTCGGGGCTAACGAGGGCAGTCATGTTGACGGCGGGCCACCAGTGTGCGGCGGCCCGCCGTCAACTGACCTGCTCTGTGCCGTTACTCGTTGCCGAACGCCTTGAGCTCGGCGACCTCGGTCTCGCTGAGCTGGCGCGGGACCTCACCCTTGGCGAGCTTCGTGGACTGCACGTGATGCCTGATGCTCTCCACGACCTCGGGGTTGGCGAGTGTCGTGATGTCACCGGTGTCCGTGAAGTTCGAAGTGGCGGCGATCACGCGGCGCATGATCTTGCCGGACCTGGTCTTCGGCATGTCGGGAACGATCCAGATGTTCTTCGGCCGGGCGATCTTGCCGATATCCGTCTCGATCGCGATCCTGACCTTGTCCTCCACCGCGGGCGATGCCTCGTAGCCGGGCTTGAGCGAGACGTACATCTCGACCATGCGGCCGCGGATGTCGTCGATGACGGGCACCGCTGCCGCTTCGGCGACCTCGGGCACGGTCAGCGCCGCCGACTCGAGTTCCTTGGTGCCCAGCCGGTGGCCGGCCACGTTGATCACGTCGTCGACGCGCCCGAGGATCCGGAAGTACCCGTCCTCCGCCTGGGTCGCGCCGTCTCCGGCGAAGTACGGCCAGTCGTGCCAGTCCGTGCTGTCCGGGTCCTTGTTGTACTTGGCGTAGTACGTGGACACGAAGCGGTCGGGCTGGCCCCAGATCGTCTCGAAGACGCCGGGCCACGGGTTGCGGATGCAGATGTTGCCTGCCTTGCCGCTGCCCTTGGGCACCTCGTTGGCGTCCTCGTCGAAGATGACGGGGTAGATGCCGAGCGCCGCCGGGCCGCAGCTACCGGGCTTCATCGCGTGCACGCCGGGCAGCGTGGAGCCGAGGAAGCCCCCGGTCTCGGTCTGCCACCACGTGTCGGTGATAGCCGCCTCGCCCTTGCCGACGCTCTCGTAGTACCAGCGCCAGACCTCGGGCTCGATCGGCTCGCCGACCGTGGTCATGCACTTGAAGTGGTAGTCGTACTTGGCCGGCTCGTCCGGGCCGACCTTGCGCAGCATCCGGATCGACGTGGGCGAGGTGTGGAAGATATTCACCCCGAGCCGCCGCGCGATCCGCCACGGACGGCCAGCGTCCGGGTAGTTCGGCACTCCCTCGAAGATCACGGTCGTCGTGCCGAGCGAGAGCGGGCCGTAGACGATGTAGGAGTGCCCGGTGATCCAGCCGATGTCCGCCATGCACCAGTACGTGTCGTTCGGGTGGATGTCCTGGTAGTACTTCGACGTCCCGGTCACGTAGGACATGTAGCCGCCGGTGGAGTGCTGGCAGCCTTTCGGGCGGCCGGTGGTGCCGCTGGTGTACATCAGGAACAGTGGCGCCTCGGCGGGCATCGAGACTGGCTCGACGAGCTGGTCCTTGTAGTCCTTGAGGACTTCGTCGACGAAGAAGTCACGGCCCTCGACCATCGGGGTCTTGGACGCGTACTGGCCGGGGTGGCGGCGCCATACCAGCACCTTGTCGACCGTCTGGCCTTCCTTGGCCGCGGCCTCGATCGCCTCGTCGGCCTTGACCTTGTGGTCGAGGAGGGCGCCGGCGCGGTAGTAGCCGTCATTCGTGATGAGCACGTTGCTGCCAGAGTCGGCGATCCGGTGCCCGGCGGCCGTGCCGCTGAACCCGGCGAACACCTGGGAGTGGATGACACCGAGCCGGGCGCACGCCAGCATCACGACCGGCAGGTCAGGGGTCATCGCCATGTGCAGCGTCACGCGGTCGCCGGCCTTGAGGCCGCAGAAGTCCCGCAGCAGCGCGGCGAACTCGTTGACCCGGGCGTACAGCTCACGGTAGGTGACGGCCTCGTCGGGATCGGCCTCGAGTTCGGGCACGAAGATGATGGCGGCCTTGTTCGCCTGGGTTTCCAGGTGCCGGTCGACGCAGTTGTAGCTCGCGTTCAGCTCGCCGCCGACGAACCACTTCCAGAACGGCGCCGTGGACGTGTCCAGCGTGGTGTGCCATGGCTTGTTCCAGGTCAGCAGGTCGGCGTACGCCCGGAAGCACTCCGGGAACTTGTCTTCGGTGAACTGCTCGAGTATCGACGCATCGGGAGCGTTCGCCTGCGCCACGAACGAAGCCGGCGGTGGGTAATAGCCTTCTTCGCGCCAGTGCACCGCGATGAGTGCCTCAGAGGACTCGACGTCCTCGTCCTCGTTGGCGTCGTGCAGATCGTCAGCCATGGATATATCCTCCGCATCCCTTTCGCCGGGCGGCGTTGCCAGTTGTATTGCGGGTTGTATAGCGGGCGCAAATCCAAATTTAACGCTCGCATGCCTCCGCTCACCATGGGGCACTGCCGGGACTTAAGTCCGTGGCGGCCTGCCCGGTAGGCCCTGTGGCGCGCGCGGCCGCCGGGGCGACGCTGAAACTGGCTTACCAGGATCGGAGGTGACCCAGATGAGCAGGCCAGTAGTCGTAGCGGTCGATGGTTCCGAAGCGTCGATGCGGGCGGCCGAGTGGGCGGCGCGAGAGGCGGCGCGGCGGTCCGCGCCGCTGCGGATCGTGTCGGCCCCAGGCATGCCGCCGCGGATGCGGGCCCACCAGGGGTCGGCGACCACCGTCGCGAACGCGCTGCGGGGCATCGCGGCGCGCGCGCTGGGCGACGCGGTGGACCGGGTCGGCGAGGTCGCGTCCGCACTGTGCGTTAATACGGACCTGCTCGCCGGAACGCCCGCTGTCGCCGTGGCGGAGAGCGGAGCCGGCGCGCAACTGCTCGTCGTGGGCGCCCGTGGCGCAGGCGGCTTCGCCGCGCTGGTGCTCGGCTCGGTCAGCAGGTTCGCCGCGACGCACGCCCCGTGCCCGGTCGTCGTGGTGTACGAGGAGACCGGGGCCGTGCACAGGGAGATCGTGGTGGGCGTGCGGGACCCCGCCGCCGCGGACGCGGCGCTCGGGTTCGCCTTCGAGGAAGCGGCGCTGCGCGGTGCGAACCTCACGGCGGTGCACGCGATCCCGTGGTTCGCGCCTGGCGCGCCGGCGGTCTCGCCCATCGCGGGCTCCCTGGCGCTGTCGGCCGCGGCTGCCGCGACCGAGGCGGACGCGCGGGAGCATCTCGCTGAGGTGATGTCCGCGTGGCGGCAGAAGTATCCCCGTGTTCCGGTCGCTGAGGACGTGGTGCGGTGCCACCCCGCGCACCTGCTCGCGAGCCTCTCCGGAAGGGCCGACCTGCTGGTCATCGGCCGACACGGCACCGCGGGCGCGCCGGACGGCAGCTCGATCCAGCATGCTGTGCTCGGCCACGCGCACGGGCCGGTGGCCGTCGTTCCGGCGCTCCCCGCCTGACCCGGCTGGCCTGGCCTGGTCGGCCAGGCCAGGCCAGCCGCACGGCCCGTCTGGGCGCTGTCAGCCTGGAGTGGCGGCCACCTGCCGCGGCCAGCTCAGCATGCTCAGGGCGGGGCCGCGGACTTCAGGGAAAGCGTCGTCCATGCCCGTGATGCGCATGATCCGCAGGAGTGACGGGCGTGCCGCGGTCAGCTTGAGCGAGCGCCCGGTGCGCCGGGCGTGCCCCGCGACCCGTGCGAGCACGCCAAGCCCGGCCGCGTCGCAGAAGGTCAGCTCGGCGAGGTTGATGGTGACGGGCCCGTCCTGGTTGTCCACGACATCTCGCAGGTACGCGAATGCCTGGTCCGCGGTGGCGATGTCAAGCTCGCCGCGGACTTTTACCGTCGCCTTGCCGTCGGCTGTCTTCAGGTACGCGAGCTCCAGTTGCGTCGCTTGCGCGCAGTCAGCCGTGACCCCCATGGTCGCGCAGCTCCCCCCGTCAGGCGCAGCCTGGTCCCCCTGGACGACACGGCTCGCGCGAATCATGTAATGACCCTCCCGAATGTTAGTGAACACCCAGTGCCTGGGGACACCAACCTCGCTGCTTTTCCGCTCCGTGTCGCCACACTCCCGGGGGAGTGTGGCGTGCGTGTAGTGAAGGTCCTGAAGCTTGCGGCGGGCACCCGCCGGTACTGAATAGAACGTCTGAGTCGGCCAGAAGGTTCGCGGGAAAGTCACTGACTTTGCTCAGCTGGTCTTGCTTGGCTGCTCGGGGCGTGACTGCTGCGGCGCCGCGACGGCCCCATCCGGCTGGTCGCCCCAGGGAGACCGCCAGATCAGGCGGTAGATCGGGATGACCCGGGGGATGTCGCGCAGGCCCGGGATGAACGGCACGAGCAGCAGCAGCAGCGTGCCCACGCCGGTCATGTAGATCGCGATCAGGTCGAGGTTGAACGAGTTGTCCCAACCGGGCACGTGGTACCAGAGCTGGTACAGCCATAGCCACGGCTGTCCGGGGTAGCTGCCGGTCTCGTTCATGACGCCCCACTGGTCGCCGGTCAGGTTCATCGACGTCGCGAGGTTGGAGTAATACTGGCCGTCCTCGAGGAACAGCAGCGGCTTGGTGAAGTCGGTGCCGTAGAACGGACGCTGGGCGAGCAGGTCCGTGTCGATCGCGCCGCTGCGCCCCAGCGTCAGCTCGGTGGCGAGCATGACCGGAACCGGGCCGTCGCTGGCAGCCGGGACGACAGGGGTTCCGTTGACGAACCGCACCTTGGTGAGGGCCTTGCCGTACGCGGTCGCCCAGGCGACCTGCTGACTCGGCGAGGCGGCGTTGTAGACCGCGAGCGCGGCCGCGAGCTGCGGGTCGGTCGGTGCCGCCGCAGCGAGCGGCTGGAGGACGAACGTTTGCGCCGGGTCGATCGGCTGGCGGACGCCGGCGATGTTAGCCGGGGCGAACAGCTCGCTCTGCGGTGTCCCGTTGGTGTTGTAGGGCGGCCCGTAGGTCGCGGTCTCGCTCGTTCCGTTCAGCTCGCTCGCCGCGGTGCCCAGGAAGTCGGCCGGCGCGACCTGCACCCAGCTCTTGACGGTCACAGGGGGCACGTCAGGCGAGGAGAGCACGCTAGCGAGCGCGACCGTGAGCACGAGCACGATCAGGCCGGCGATCGTGCCCTCTTTCAGGATGTCGTACCGCCTGGTCGGGCCCCGCCATGGCGCGGCGTCGGCGGCACGCCTCGCGCGCCGCTCGGCGCGGCTCGGCAGCCGCCAGCCAGGCCGGGCCGCGGGCAGCGGGTGGCTGACCCCGCGCACCCGCACCAGCAGCACGTGCGCGCCGACGAGCGCGATCAAGATGACGGGGATGAGCACTACGTGCCACAGCAGCATCTGGCCGAAGTTCATCAGGTTGAAGAACGCGCCCACGCCGACCGCGTTGAACGCGTCCTTGCCGTTGGTCGCGATCCACTGCGAGTCGAAGTTCTGCTGCGACAGGTAGCCGGTGAAGCACTCGACCACCGAGGCCAGGAACGCCACCACGCCGGTTATCCAGGTCAGCGTCCTGCGCCCGCGCCATGCGGCCATCCAGAACTTGCCCCACAGGTGAATGACGATGAAGGCCATGAAGAGCTCGACGCTCCACAGGTGCATGCTGTTGAAGAAGTGGCCGACCGGGTTGGTGTGCCACCAGTCGGTGCCGCCGAGCGCGATCGTGAACCCGCTGACGATCGCCATGGCGAGCGCGGCGAGCGACGCCACGCCGAATACATAGACCCAGGAGGCGACGTAGGCGGGCTGGCGGTCGGGGAGCAGCTTGTGCGGCGGCAGCACGGCCAGCGCGCGGCGCCGGGCGCGATTCGTCCACATCTTGCTGTCCGGGTCGTCGGCCGCCGGCACCATCGCGGTCGCCGCCTCCGCGGTGTCCGCGGGAGCCGTCTCCACCGGAGGGTCGGCGCGGTGCCGGCCGGGGAACGGCAGCAGCAACGCGGCGCCGAAGATGGCGACCATGACCGCGATCAGCACCAGGTTGGCTACCGAGACCGTGAAAATCGACCAGTTCAGGTAGCTGCCCGGTGAATTGAGGTCAATCGCGAGCGGACCGTGGGCGGTCAGCGGGAGTGCCTGCATCGTCGTCTCCTGGCTTAGAGGACGTCACGTTGACCGTTCAACCGTGCGGTACGAGCGGCACCCGCGGGCAGGGATGGGAGTCACCACATCGCCGGGACCTTAGTCCTCCCGGATTGGCTCGCGGCCCGTGCCGGCACTAGGCGGAGCGGCGCCGCACCGGCGTGGTACAACAGCCGGTATGGAACCGATTCTGGAAGAGCTGACCGAAGCTGAGTCGCTGCGACTCATCGAGCAGGCGGAAGTCGGGCGGATCGGCTTCTCCGGCCGGTACGGTCCCGTGGTGGTCCCGGTGAACTACAAGATCATCGACGGGGCGGTGGTCTTCCGCACCGCGGTGGGCAGCGCTCTCGTCGAAGACCTCCGCACCGGGATAGCCGACGCCGAGTACAAAGTCGCGTTCGAGATCGATCACATCGACCCCGCGTCCCGCACCGGCTGGTCCGTGATGATCCAGGGCGCCGCGCACCACGTGGACGACGAGCAGGAAGCCGCAGTCGTGCGCGGGGCCGGAATCGAGCCGTGGGCCGGCGGCGAGCGCGAGCAGTTCGTGCGAATTAAGCCCACTTTCATCTCAGGCAGGCGCATCCGACACGCCTGAACGGCGACTCTGTCCTACCTGGCATTGCACGGCGTCCGCTTTCAATACTGTGGTACCCGGACAACGTAGTACATGCCCGACAGGACCGGACAGAGGTGAGCAAAGATGCGCATCCGGGGTAGCGTTGCGATCGATTTGGGGACGGTCAACACGCTTGTCTGGGTCGCTGGCCGCGGGCTGGTGCTTGAAGAACCGTCCGCGATCGCCATCGACTCCGCGGCTGGCACGGTCGCGGCCATCGGCGCCGCCGCCGACGTGCTCGCGGAAAAAGAGCCGCAGGACATCAAGGTCGTCTACCCCTTGCGTGACGGCGTCATCGCCGACCTCGAGGCGACAGCAGAGATGCTCTACGGATTCTTGCGCAAGGCCCGCCCGCGAAGCGGCCCCTTGCGGCCGCGGGCGCTTGTCGCGGTGCCGAGCGGCGCCACCTGGGTGGAGCGCCGCTCGGTGGCCGCCGCGCTGAGCGCGCGGCGGCCGCGTTACTCCGTACAGCTCATCGACGAGCCGGTCGCGGCCGCCGCCGGGGCAGGCTTCGACCTGAGCGCGGGCGAGGGCGGCTTCGTCGTCGACATCGGCGGCGGGACCACCGAGGTCGCGGCGATCGCCGGCTGGCGCGTCGTCCGGGCGCAGTCGCTTCGGATGGCCGGCAACGCGATGGACGAGGCGATCGTCAGCGCCGCGCGCGGCCAACTCGGCCTGATCCTCAGCCAGCGCGCGGCTCGGAACCTGAAGACGACGCTCGGCCTGACCGGCGGCGCGGACGGCTCGGCGGAGGCGGAGGTGGTCGGCATCGACGCCGGGCGCCGCACGCCGCGGGTGGAAAAAGTCCCGGCCAGCCTCGTGGCGTCCGCGCTCGAGCCCGCCGTCGGCGCGATCGCCAGGTCCGTGCAGGACGTGCTTTCCGACATCCCGTCAGGCCTCGCCGAAGACGTCGTACGCGGCAAGGTCCGGCTAGCCGGCGGCGGCGCCCTGCTCCCGGGCCTGGCGGCCAGGATCGAGGCGATCGCGGAAATCGGCGCGGTGGTCGTCGAGGACCCGCTCCGCTGCGTAGTCCGCGGCGCCGCCCTCCTTCTTGACAGGGCGGAAAAGACCAGCATCCCAGGCATCGCGGTGAATTAGGCCCAGGCCCGCAGGTCAGTCAGGAGCCGCACGCGCCCAGATGCAAGTGCCCGGTCAAGAGCAGCCGAGGGTTCAATGATCTCCGGCCCGCCGGCCCGATGGACCGATGGACCAACGGGTCAATGGACCAATCACGAGCCGCAGGACCCCCGTGGCACGTGCGGCGTTAAGCCGCAGCCGGGGGGTTCCGGGGGGTCGCCCCCCGGGCAAGCAGGGAGTAACCACCTCTGTGGGTACGTTGACTAGATAGCGGCCTGGCGCGCGCGCATAGGCTGGCGTGGACAACGAGGGACAGCGGTACCGGGTTCGCGTCCGGGTGGCGGAAGGGGCATCGTCCTATGAGCAAGCAAGCCACTCCGCCGCCGCCTGGCGACAAGCCGGGGCCGGCCAACCCGCCGCCACCGCCGCCGCGCTGGCGCCACTGGCTGCTGCCCATCGGGATCATCGTCGCGCTCTTCCTGTGGGTGTTCCTGCCGGCGGTCCACCAGGCGGGTCAGACCACCCTCACGTACTCGCAGTTCCTCACTCAGGTGTCCCAGGGCAAGGTCAAGAGCGTCGTCATCCCCCAGTCCAGCGGCGCGAGCACCGGGCAGCTGAAGGACGGTACGGACTACACAGTCGTCATCCCGCCACAGGCAGGCTCGTCGCTGCTCACCGACCTGCAGACGGCGGGCGTCTCGGTCGAGAGCTCCGCGCCCTCGCCCGGCTTCGGCAGCGAACTGCTGAGCTGGCTCCTTATCCTGGCGCCCTTCGCGTTGTTCTTCTGGTTCTGGACGCGATTGTCCCGTGGCGCTGGCGGTCAGCTCCAGGGCGTGTTCGGCGCCGGCCGGTCCCGAGCCAAGGTGTTCGACGAGGAGCGCCCGTCCACCACCTTCGCCGACGTGGCCGGCTATGAGGGCGCGAAGTCCGAGATCAGCGAGGTGGTCGACTTCCTGCGCACCCCGGACAGGTACGCGCGCGCGGGAGCGGTCGTGCCGCGGGGCGTCCTCATGGTAGGACCGCCGGGCACTGGCAAGACGCTGCTCGCCCGGGCCGTCGCCGGCGAGGCGCAGGTGCCGTTCTTCTCGGTTGCGGGCTCCAGCTTCGTCGAGATGTTCGTCGGCGTGGGCGCCGCCCGGGTGCGCGACCTGTTCGCCGAGGCGCGCAAGCGCGCCCCCGCGATCATCTTCATCGACGAGGTAGACGCCATCGGGCAGCGCCGCGCGGGCCAGGGCGCCGTGGTCGCCAACGACGAGCGGGAGCAGACGCTCAACCAGCTGCTCGCCGAGATGGACGGCTTCGAGCCGACCATGGGAATCGTGGTGCTCGCGGCGACCAACCGGCCCGAGGTGCTCGACCCGGCGTTGCTGCGCCCGGGGCGCTTCGACAGGCAGGTGACGATTCCGCTGCCGAACGTCAACGAGCGCGCCGCGATACTCGCCGTGCATTCTCGAGGCAAGCGGCTGGCCGACGACGTGGACCTGAACGCGGTGGCCAGGGGCACGCCGGGCTTTTCCGGCGCGGACCTGGCCAACCTGACGAACGAGGCGGCCATCTTCGCGGTGCGGGACAACCGCGAGATCGTGACCGCCGCCGACTTCGACGCCGCACGGGACCGGATCATCCTCGGCCGCAGGGAGGGGTCCAACGTGCTCCTGCCTGAGGAGAAGCACGCGGTCGCGGTGCACGAATCCGGCCACGCCCTGGTGGCGGCGCTATCCGAGCACGCCGACCCGGTCGCGAAGGTGACGATCCTGCCTGCCGGGCAGACACTCGGCGTGACCGAGCAGCTGCCCCTCGTCGAGCGGCACATGTACGGCGAGGACTACCTGCTCGATTCCCTTGCCGTCCGTCTCGGCGGCCGGGCCGCCGAGCTCGTTGTGCTGGGCCAGGGGTCCACAGGCGCCGGGAACGACCTGGCGGGCGCCACCGACCTGGCGACGAAGATGGTCAGGGAGTTCGGGATGTCAGCGGTGCTCGGCCCGGTCGGCTACCCGGAGGGCGGTTCGGTCTTCCTCGGCGGGGGCGGGCCCGGCGTGTCCAGCCGGCCGTACGCGGAGGCGACCCAGGCCGCGATCGACGGCGAGGTGTCCAAGCTCCTGCGCCAGGCGGAGGAGCGCGCCGTCGAAGTGCTCAAGTCCCACCGGCCCGAACTCGACGCGCTTGTCGACCTGCTGCTCGTGCGGGAGACGGTGGACGGGGCAGACGTCTACCGGCTGGCGGGCCGCCCGGACCGTTCTGTCGGGTCGTCGGCTCCGCCGGTCATGGTCGCGCCGCATTCCGCGGGACCGGACGTCACCAGCGCTGACGGTTCCACGCCCGCGCAGTGACCTCCCAGTCGGCAGCCCACGCCGCCATCCGGCGCCTGTTCAGCACGCGGCGGATGACGGCTGCCGCGCACAGGTAGAGGACGGCCACCCCGGTGACCGCCCCGATCGCGGCCATCTCGCTCTGCCCCGTGACCTGGGAGGGCAGCAGCGGAGGACTCGTCAGGTTGCCTGCCGCGTCGATCCAGACGGTGACCGCGGTGCCCTTCGGGCTGCCGGGCAGCGCGAAGATCTGGCCGGTGTGCCGAACTCCGGCTGAGGTCCACGTGGCAAGCGCGGGCACCTCGCCTGTCAGCGAGTACGCGTTGACCGTGGTGCCCGTCGGCTGTGTCAGCACGGCCCGCACCTGGTGCCTGCTCGCAAGCTGCGCCTGCTCGGCTCGCAGGGCCGTGCCGTGCGCGGCCTGGCTCGCCGCCTGCGCGGCGAACGGCGCTCCGGCGGCGGCTACCACGAACAGGCCGGCGAGCAGGCACGTCTCCACGCGATCCGAGCCACGCCGCAGCGGGTTCCGGCCGGGCCACAGCCCGCGCAGCCCCCGCATGTACCAGCGGCCCTGCCGCACCCGCGCTCCCTCGGAGCGCCGTCCCAGTCTCATTGCCCGCCACCCTCAGCCATTGGCAGTCATAGCGCGAGGAGCAGGGAATCCGGCTCCCGATAGCTACGCTTCCGCTTCCCCCTGTAACTAGAGTAGGGCCGATCTCCCCGGCGATCCCGGGACTTTTGGCCGTGATTACCCGCGCATTACGCTATTCCCATGGATGGCGGAGGTGGCCTGCTGCCGCAGTTGCGACTAGACGACCTGCTTGCCGAGCTGCAGTCGCGGCTCGAGACGATCATCGCGACCCGTGACAGGACGCGCGGCCTGCTCGAGGCGGTCATCGCGATCGGCTCGGGCCTGGAACTCGAGGCCATGCTGCGCCGGATCGTCGAGGCCGCGGTTGAGTTGGTGGACGCCAGGTACGGTGCGCTCGGCGTCATCGGCGAGGATCAGCGGCTGAGCGAGTTCATTCCTGTCGGCCTGGCGGCGGACGAGATCAGCCGGATCCATCACTGGCCGGAAGGCCGTGGCCTGCTGGGCTTGCTGGTCAAGGAGCCGCACTCGCTGCGGATCGCGGACATCGCCGAGCACCCGGAGTCGTCCGGGTTTCCCGAGGGGCATCCCGCGATGCGTACCTTCCTCGGCGTGCCGGTCCGGGTGCGGGATCAGGTGTTCGGCAACCTGTACCTGACCGAGAAGCGCGGTGGCGGCGAGTTCACCGAGGACGACGAGGCCGTGCTGACCGCGCTCGGCGCCGCGGCGGGCATCGCGGTGGAAAACGCGCGGCTGTATGAGGAGGCCAGGCGGCAGCAGCGCTGGCTGAAGGCCAGCAGCGAGCTGACCATGCGGCTGCTGTCGGGGGACAGCTCGCAGTCCGTGCTGCGCGCGCTGACCAGCCAGGCGCTCGAGCTGTCCGGCGCGGACCTGGTCACGCTCGCGCTGCCAGACGAGGACGGCCGCCGGCTCACGCTGGAGTACGCCGAAGGCGACGGGGCCACGGAAGCCCGCGGTCTCGTCGTGGCGGCGGAGAAGTCGCTGTCCGGGCGGGTCCTGTCGACCGGGGAGCCGCTCACTGTCGAGGACTTCGCCGCGGACGAGCGGACCGCGGACGTGACCCGGCTGCCGATGGGGCACATCGGACCCGCGGTGTTGTTCCCGCTGGGCGCGCAGGGCAACGTGCGCGGGGTGCTTACCGTCGGCCGCCGCCACGGAGGGCCGCCGCTGCCGCCGGCCGCGGTCAGCGTCGTGGCGTCCTTCGCCGCGCAGGCCGCGGTCGCGCTCGAGCTCGCGGCGCGCCGGGCGGACGCCGAGCAGCTTTCGGTGCTCGAGGACCGCGACCGGATCGCTCGCGACCTGCACGACCTGGTGATCCAGCGGCTGTACGCCACCGGCATGTCGCTGGAGGGGACCGTCCCGATGGCGACCAGGCGCGAGGTCGCCGACCGGATCCGCGGCGCCGTGGACGCGATGGACGACACCATCAAGGACATCCGGGCCACGATCTTCGCGCTGCAGGCGCGCGGCCGCGCCGCGGAACCGCGCCTGCGCGCCGACATCGTGGCGCTCGTCGACGAGATGACCCAGATGCTCGGCTTCGCGCCCGCGCTGCGGCTGAGCGGTGAACTGGACTCGCGGGCTACCGCCGAGCTATCCGAGCACCTGCTCGCCGTCTTGCGTGAGGCGCTGTCCAACGCGGCGCGGCACTCCGGCGCGACGCGGGTCGACGTGACCGTGGACACCGACGAGGCCGGGTCGCTGACCGTGCTTATCAGGGACAACGGGTCCGGCATCCCGTCGGGGACGCGTCGCAGCGGCCTCGCGAACATGGCCGACCGGGCCGAGAAACTCGGCGGCGAGCTGCGGCTGTCGCCCGCCGAAGGCGGCGGGACCGAGCTGGCGTGGACAGTGCCGGTGCCGCCCGAGCCTGAAGAGCCAGACGACGGCCTGCGGCCGTCGCCCGAAGGCAAGTACCCGCTGCGCTAGCCGCGGGTACCAGTGCGCTTGCTGTGCGTACCGGCGCGCTAGCCCCCCGCTACCGGGCTAGTGGTTGTGCCCGTAGCCGCCCTGCTGCGGGTGTCCCTCGCCGTGCTCGCCGAAGACGCGCGCCGCGTAGGCCGCCGCCTGCGTCCGCCGCTCCATGCCGAGCTTGGCGAACAGCGCCGAGATGTAGTTCTTGACCGTCTTCTCGGCCAGGAACATCTTCTCCCCGATCTGCCGGTTAGTCAGTCCCTCGCCGATCAGTTCGAGAATCCGGCGCTCCTGCGGGGTGAGCGCGGCGAGCGGGTCCTGCTTCGAGGACTGACCGCGCAGCCTGGCCATCAGCTGGCTGGCCGCGCGCGGGTCGAGCATGGACTGGCCGGTGGCCACCGTACGGATCGCGCCCACCAGGTCGGTGCCGCGGATCTGCTTGAGCACGTACCCAGCCGCGCCGGCCATGACGGCGTCCATCAGCGCGTCGTCGTCGGCGAACGAGGTGAGCATCAGGCAGGCGACCTCGGGCATCTGCGACCTGATCTCGCGGCAGACCGTCACCCCGTCGCCATCGGGCAGCCGCACGTCGAGCACCGCGACGTCCGGCCGCAGCGCGGGAATCCGCGCGAGCGCCGAAGAGGCGGTCCCCGCCTCGCCGACTACCTTGATATCGCCCTCGGCCTCCAGCATGTCGCGTACGCCGCGCCTGACAATCTCATGGTCGTCAAGCAAGAACACCGAGATCGGCTGCTTCGCGCCGCTCTCGTTCGCTGGGGTTTGCACCGTAGCCTCCTGGGCTCGAGGTTCTACATACAACGCTAGGCAGTGTGCACCCCTCGCTACAAGGACTAACGTCCCGGAGTGTCCCGTAGCGGGGTAGTCTCGGCTGCATGGCGCACGTCACCGGCGCACTGCCGCAGTTCATCCCCAGCCCGCCGATCAATAGCTTCCACATCGGCCCGCTGGACATTCACTTTTACGCGCTCGGCTACATCATCGGGATCACGCTGGCGATCCTGATCACCAGGCGGCGGTGGCGCGCGCTCGGCGGCGACCCGGACGTCGTCAACGACATCGCGCTGTGGGTGGTGCCCGCGGGCATCATCGGCGGCCGGATCTACTTCGACATCACCACGCCGGACGACATACCGCACGTGTGGTACGGGGTGTTCGCCGTCTGGACCGGCGGCCTCGGCATCTGGGGCGGCGTCGCGGTGGCGGCCGTTGTCGGCGTCTGGCGGCTGCGGCGGCTCGGGATCACGGCTGGCCCCTTCGCGAACGCCATCGCGCCCGCCCTGCTCGTCGCCCAGGCGGTCGGGCGGATCGGCAACTACTTCAACAAGGAACTCTTCGGCAAGCCGACCACGCTGCCGTGGGGCCTTGAGATCCCCTATACGTACCGCGTGCAGGGCGGCATCCCGCCGCAGGACCTGCACTTCGCCACCTTCCAGCCCACGTTCCTCTACGAGCTGATCTGGGACCTCGCGCTCGCGGCCTTCCTCGTCTGGCTCGGGCACCACGCGAAGATCAAGCCGTGGGGATTGTTCGCACTGTACGTGGCTGGTTACTCCGCGTTCCGCATTTTCGAGGAGTCCGTGCGGATCGACTCCTCGGAGTACTTCCTCGGCCTGCGGCTGAACCTGTACATCGCCGTGATCATGACGGTGGCCGGAATCGTGTGGTTCGTCTACGCGCAGCGGCGCCCTGAGCGTCCCGTCGTGCTGCTGTCGCCGGGATCGCGCGCGGCGGTCGAGGCGGCGGCCGCTCAGGCGTCGGCCGCGGATGACGAGGCGGACGAGCCTGCTGACGAAGACGACGATGACACGGCCGGCCACGACGCGGCGGAGGGGGACTCCGCGGGAGTCAGCACGGCTCGTTCGGAAGAATAGGAACAGTCGCGGCGCGGGCCGGTGAGCGCGCACCAGCCGAGCAGCGCCAGCG
>Ga0335073_10006350_pt1 | contig 16586 bp, 18 predicted proteins | sample Lox_Sample_22_FD_207093 | JGI IMG/M metagenome (GOLD analysis project Ga0335073, IMG submission 207093) | Soil microbial communities from Loxahatchee National Wildlife Refuge, Florida, United States - Lox_Sample_2.2 | ecosystem: Environmental > Terrestrial > Soil > Wetlands | place: USA... | reverse complement strand
AACGGGTCGGGCAAGTCGACCCTCATCCGGCTGATCCTCGGTGAGCTTCCCCCCGACGTGGGCGCGGTGCGCCTCGGAACCCGCCTGAGCATCGCTTACTTCGATCAGCTGCGCGCGCAGCTCGATCCCAACGCGACGCTCGCCGAGGCCATCAGTCCCGGCTCGGACTGGGTAGAGCTCGGCGCGGAGCGCAAGCACATCGTGACCTATCTCGCGGAATTCCTGTTCCCCGCGCAGCGTGCGAAGTCCCCGGTCAGAATGCTCTCCGGCGGGGAGCGCAACCGGCTGCTGCTCGCGCGACTGTTCGCGCGGCCTGCGAATCTGATCGTCCTCGACGAGCCGACCAACGATCTCGACATCGAGTCCCTGGAGCTGCTCGAGCAGCGACTGCAGGACTATGCGGGGACGCTGCTGCTCGTGAGCCACGACCGGCGCTTTCTCGACAACGTCGTCACTCAAACGCTCGCCGCCGAAGGCAACGGGCTGTGGCGCGAATACGCGGGCAGTTACAGCGACTATCTGCAGCAGCGACCACCGGCGAAGCTCGGCCGTGAGGAAGCCGATTCAGCGAAAGCGGCGGTGCACGCGACACGCGAGGGCGCTCGCGCTGCGGACTCCGCCGAGACACGCGTGCGCTTGAGCTACAAGGAGCAACGCGAGCTCGCAGCCCTCCCGGAGGAGATCGAGACGCTCGAGCGCGAGCAGGCGCAGCTCGTCGCTCGCATGAGTGCACCCGACTATCATCGCCTGGGAGGCGAGCAGCTGCGCGGCGACCGCAAGCGGCTCGAGGCGCTCGAGGCGCTTCAGTCGGAGAAGTTCGCGCGCTGGGAGCGTCTCGAGGAGCGGCGCGACCGCTGATCGCAATGCTGCTACTATGACTGCTCACTTCGGGAGACGTTATGGCGTTCGATCCTTGGACTGGCGGTCGCAACCATGAGCCGCCGATGCCGGCGACTGGCGATCTGATGACGGATCACCGGGCGCGCATTGCCTTTGAAGAGACCCAGCGTCTAGAGCGCAAACAGCAGGAGCTCCTGGAGCAGATTTCTCATCGAAACACGCCCGCCGAGCGCATTCGCATCTGGGAACGGCGGCACGGATTGACGCTGCCTCGCAGCTCGGACCACCGCCTGCTCGCGATCGTCGCCGCCGCCACCGATCTGGCGCTTTACCAGGTGCGCGAGGAACAGCTTCGCCGCTTGGGATCCGTGAAGACGGATGACACGGTAGCCGCGCCCGCCGCACCCGCGGAGCCCACCGGGGTTGCGAGCGGCAGTACATAAGCGGCGTTGGCGGGGAACGCCTACCTGCTAGCTCGAATGGTTGAGCTCGCGTTTGAGCTCGCATGCCGGAGACGCTGATGGACAGCGTCGCGAATAAGCCGCTCACGTCACCGTGGTCGCGCATTCGTCAGGTTCGAGCACATTGAGGGTCATATGCCAGGCCGACCACAGACAATCGGGTCCCCCTATCAGGTGCGCCGCCAGCAATGGTTGCGCGACCGGGCCGCCGCGCGTCCGTTGCGTGGGGTCTTTCCCGCGGTCGAGCGGATCCGCGTCGATCTCAACTTCCTCGAGACGGCCGTATCGCCACCGGGGGCCCAGTCCCATGCGATGCATCCGCCGGCACGGGCGTTCTTCGAGTTCCTCTGCCCGCACGCTGACTGTGATGGGGGATTCGATCTCAGCAACGTCGCGAACTCGGTGCTCATGCGCGCATCGACTCGCGCGACCGGCACGCTCGAGTGCAAGGGAACCCGTCCTTCCACCGGAATGACCAAGCAGCCCTGCGGCGTGCGCGTTCAATACACGATTCTCGCCCAGTACCACGCCGCCAACGGTCCCGTGAAGTGACGGCGCGCGCACGCTGCGACCGCAGCGTGGGAACCGGCATCCGGGGTTGACCGGGATTGGGGAGGAAGTGGCGCCGTGCCGCGACCGCGTCCGAGCGGCTCTCCCGCCACGGGTTGGGCGCCATCGTGAGCACACCGCCCCGCGAGAACGCCGAGGTGAAACCTGCACTAAACTCTCGAGCCTCGCCCCGTGGAGAACGAAAGGGAGCGCTCGATGGCAACCGTTCCTTGGACCCGGCGCCGCCTGCTGATCCGCGCGCTGCAGCTTGGCGCAGCGAGCGTACTGCCGGCTGCGTTCGCCACGCGTGCCCTCGCGCAGCGCAGCGGCGGGGGCCTTGCGACCCAGGGCCGCCCTGAACCCGCGCCCGTGCGGCCGGGCACGTGGCTCGTGCTCCTCGGGACCCGCGGCGGACCCGGTATCGATCTCACGCGCGCGCAGAGTTCGAGCGCCGTCGTCGTCGACGGCCGGCCGTACTTGGTCGATTGCGGATACGGCACGCTGCGGCAGCTGGTTGCCTCGCACGTTGGCTATCTCGGGCTCAGCACGATCTTCTTCACGCACCTGCATGACGATCACACCGCGGACCTGGCGGCGCTGATGTCGTTTCAATGGACGAACGGCAAGACCAGTCCGACCGATGCCTACGGACCTTATGGCACGGCGCGAATGGTCCAGGCGGCGATGGATTTCTTTCGCGCTAACGTCGAGATCCGCACGGTCGATGAGGGCCGCACAGTCGATGCTGAACGTCAGTTCCGTGGCCACGACGTGCCGGCCACGGCAGAGCCGGTGCGCATCTTCGCCGATGAGCGCGTGAGGGTGAGCGCGGTCGAGAACACGCACTATCCAGCGCGCGTGATCGCCCGGATACCCGATCGTTCCCTCGCGCTACGGTTCGAGTCGCGGCAGCGCTCGATCGTCTTTTCGGGCGATACCGCGTACTCCGCGAACGTGGTGAAACTGGCGCGCGGTGCGGACGTCTTCGTCTGCGAGGTCATGGACCAGTCGGTGCTCGATCAGATGCGTCCGCGTGCGCAGGCCGCCGCGGCAGCCGGCAATCCAAACAACCTCTTCCGCCACGTCGCCGAGACCCACTGCTCCCCGGCGGATGTGGCCAGGATGGCGACCGAGGCGAACGTCAAGTCTGTCGTCCTGAATCACCTGCTCCTTGGTCCGGCGTTGCCGGACGGGCTCGCTTATCCGGTCTCGACGGTCATCGATGACGTGCGGCACGGGTTCTCGGGGGAGGTCATCCTCGGCGAGGACTCGATGGTCCTTTGATCCCACCGCGCCGGGCTCGGGCGCGCTCACCCAGGGGTCAGCGGCCCAGCTCTGCGAGCAGCCGATCGACGGTCCGCTCCGCTTGGCGCGGATAGCCCCCACCGAACAGGTTCGCATGGTTGAGGAGGTGGTAGAGGTTGTAGAGCTCGACGCGTAGGGGGGCACCCGGATCGAGCGGCCACGCCGCCGCGTACGCAGCGTAGAAGTCCGCGCCGAAGCCGCCGAACAGGCGCGTCATCGCAAGATCGGCCTCACGGTCACCGTAGTAGACGGCGGGATCGAAGATGACGGGGGTGCCCCGCTCGTCCACGCCCCAGTTGCCGCCCCAGAGATCTCCGTGCAGGAGAGACGCTACCGGCTCGTACGCTGAGAAGAACGCGCCGATGCGCTCGAGCAGCTCACGCCCTCGCTCCTGCAGACGTCCGAGGTGGCCACAACGCTCCGCGAGGTCAAGCTGGTATCGCAAGCGCCGATCGCGGAAAAAGCTCACCCAATCGTGCATCCAGCCGTTCTGCTGGGGAGATCGGCCGACCGTGTTGTCCCGATCCAATCCGAAGGCGCGCGCCCGCACTTGGTGCTGCCGAGCGAGCTGCTCGCCGAGTTGTCCGTGGGCTCTCCCGCTCGGGGGCGCGAGCTCGAGCCACTCGAGCGCGAGGAACGCCGTGCCGCGCGCCTCGCCCAAAGCGAGTACCGCTGGTACGCGCACGGCGCACGCCCGCGCGAGCTCATCGAGCCCGGCGGCTTTCGCCTCCAGCATCGGGCGCTCGTCGGCGCCCGCGATCTTCACGAACAGCGGCGCAGCCGCGCTCTCCCACCGGAAGCAGTCGTTGCCGCTGCCGCCGTGGACGCGCACGGCGGCAGCGGGTCTCACCGCGAAGCCGAGCCGGGCGGTGAGCTCGCTTGCGATCTCCGCGAACTGCTCATCGTCCATGGCGCACCGATATTCGGGCGATCGCGCGGGGCCGTTCGGGGTGAGCTCGCATGCGAGCGCCGCGAGCAAGCGCCTTTCAGTATTCCGTGTGCTTTCGCGCGCTCCCGCGCACGCGGTCCGCCGGATAGCGGCGCTCGTTCTCCGCCATCTTCTCGCGCGCTGCGGCCACCAGGTCGAAACCGAGCTTGTCCGCCAGCCGCACGAGATAGCTCAGGACATCCGCCGCCTCCGCTTGGATGCGGGCCAGGCGCTCCGGGGCCGGCGCCGCGCTTTCCTGCTCGGAGAGCCACTGAAACTCCGCGGCAAGCTCGCCGGCTTCCGCCACGAGTGCCATCGCGAGATTCTTCGGAGAGTGAAACTGCTCCCAGTCCCGCTCGGCGGCAAAGCCGCGCAGGCGCTCGGTCAGATCCGCGAGGGGCGAGGCCGTCATAGGCAGATTCTCCTCCGGCACCGCCGGACGAAGTCCCATTCTATAGCTGCCGCGGGGGCGCGCCTGGTGCTATGTTTCGACGCGCGACGGTAGCCGCCCGGTGGCCTTGCAGCCCCTGCCGTTCGCAACCGCCGCGTTGATCGAGGTGCTCCTTCATGCGTTTTTCCGACCTTCTGCGTGCCTCTGTGCCGAGGGTGGCACTCGCCGCGCTCTACGCCGGCGCCGGCGCGACGCTCGCGGCGCAGCCGCCCGCGGCTCATGCGCCCGCGAGCGCTTCGAGCTGTCCTGCAAACGACACCGGACTCGAGTTGCCGCCCGGGTTCTGCGCGACGATCTTTGCCGACGGCATCGGTCACGCGCGGCACATGGTCGCCGCCGCGGACGGGGTGCTGTACGTGAACACCTGGAGCGGCCGCTATTACGTCGGCGCGCCCGCCCCGCCAGGAGGATTTCTGGTCGCATTGCGCGATACGAGCGGTAGCGGCAAGGCCGATTGGATCCGCCGCTTTGGTCCCACCGAGGACACGGGTGGGCACGGCGGCACCGGGATCGCGCTCTACCAGGGCTATCTGTACGCGGAGAACAACGACGAGATCATCCGCTATCGTCTCGCGCCCGGCGCCGATCTGCCGAGCGGTCCACCCGAGGTGATCGTCTCCGGTCTGCCGCTCACCGGCGATCATCCGATGCATCCCTTTCAGATCGACGCGAGCGGCTGGATGTATGTTGACGTGGCGACCGCGACTAACGCGTGTCAGGAGCGAAACCGCATGCTCGAGTCCCCGGGCATCAAACCCTGCACCGAGCTCGAGACCCGCGGCGGCATCTGGCGCTTCAGCGCGACCGCGATGGATCAGCATTTCTCACCGGCGCAGCGCTATGCCACGGGCATCCGCAATGCCGACGGCATCGCGATCGACTCGACCGGCCACGGGCTCTTCGCAACCCAGCACGGCCGCGATCAGCTCGGACAGAACTGGCCCAAGATCTATACGGTCGAGCAGGGCGCGATCCTGCCCGCCGAGGAGCTCGTGCACGTGAGGGCGGGAGGCAACTACGGCTGGCCTTACTGCTACTTCGACGGTGTACTGGGAAGGCTCGTTCTCGCGCCCGAATACGGTGGCGACGGCAAGCGCGCCGGTGTCTGCGCGCACATGCGCGCGCCGCTTGCGGCGTTTCCCGCGCACTGGGCACCGGATGATCTGCTGCTCTACTACGGGCGGGAGTTTCCGCATCACTTTCAAGGCGGGGCGTTCATTGCATTCCACGGCTCGTGGAATCGCGCGCCATTTCCGCAGCAGGGCTACAACGTGACCTTCCAGCCGCTCGTGGGAGGCACGGCCGCCGGACCTTGCGAGGTGTTCGCCGACGGGTTCGCCGGCGCGGACAGGGGCCCCGGTGCGGCTCATCGTCCGACGGGACTTGCGGTCGGGAGCGACGGCGCGCTCTACGTCTCGGATGACGCGGGCGGTCGCATCTACCGCATCTCGTACATCGGCGGGGCCGCCTCGAGCGATTTTGCGGTGCGGCCGTGTCCGAGCATGACCTACACCGGCGCATCCGGCGGCAGCGCGAACGCGCTGCCGCCCGAGGGGATCCATCCGAACGCCGGCGCGAGCGCGAGTTTGCCGGTGCCGCGTGGGTCGACCCGCACGCTGGTCGCGCTCGGCGATCGCATCTTCCACGGCGCGGTCGGTGGCGCTCCGTGCGCCGGCTGTCATGGCGAGAGGGGGGAGGGCACGCCGCTCGGGCCGAGCCTGATCTCGGGACACTGGCTGTGGAGCGACGGCAGCTATCGCGGAGTTCTGAAGTCGATCCGCGAGGGCGTGCCGAACCCGAAGAAATATCGCGGTGCGATGCCGCCGCTCGGCGGTGCGCGGCTGTCGAGCCGCGAGGCCGCGGCGGTCGCCGCATATGTATGGGCGATCGGGCATCGCCCGGGACCTTGAGCGCGCTGCATGGATACGGCGGTGCCCGCGCTTTCACGCGCGCGGATGCGGGATTATCTTTGCCGCTGCCGATGAGGGTAATGACGTGACCGAGGATCCGAAGAGGGCGCGGGCGTGGGTGCACGAGCACCTCGCGGGCTGGCCAGTCGCGCGACAGAAGCTCGCCGCCGAGCTCGTTGCGAAGTACGGCAGACCCAATCAGGTGAGCGCGCGCGAGCTCATGTGGTACGAGAATCACCCGTGGAAGCGCACCGTGCTCTACCGGGTGGGGGTCAAGCACAACTTCCCGCTGCCGCACGAGGATGTGCTCGAGCAGACCGTGGAGTATCGCGTGCCGCCCGCGAAGTTCTCGGACCTCGCCTCGTACAACGGCAGCCTGGTCGCCGATCGCACGCGCGGGGAGCTCTCCGCGCACTGCGACAGCGAGGGGCAGAACATGACGATGCTCAACCTCGCCGACGACATCGTCACCGGCAATCGCAGCGTCGATGAGGCGCTCGGATACCACGCGCAGATCATCCGTGCGCTCCAGACCCACGTGCCCGAGACCTATCCGCTCGCCCTCAAGTTCAAACAGCAAACGGTCGCGCAGGCCGCCGATCCCGCGAGCGAGGCGGAGCTCCTCGAGCACCTGGGCGACTGAGGCGCGCGCCGATTGTCTAGCGGGCGGCGTCGCGCGGCTCGGGCTCGCCGCGCCGCTGCCACACGAGCGTGCGGTTGTTCGCGGGCATCGCGCAGTCCTCGATGAGCGCGAGGCCGATCGCGCGCGCGAGCCCATCCACCGCCTCGAACTCGCGGATCCCCATCGTGGGCGACCGCTCCTTGAGCCAGGCGTCGAACTCGGCGTTGCTCTCGCTCGTGAAGCGGCCGTGATAGTTGAAAGGTCCGTAGACCGCGAGCACCGCATCCGGCGCGAGGACGCGCTCGAGCGCCGCGAAGAGCTTGCGCACTTCGTCCCAGCTCATGATGTGGAGCGTGTTGGCGCTGAAGATCGCATCGAAGCGCGCGCGCGGCCAGGCGCCGTTCACGTCGAGCTCGAGGGGTGCCGGAAGATTGGCGAGCGCCGCCTCCTTGCGCCACAGCTCGATGCCGGGGAGACAGTCACGCTGCTCGGAGCTCTGCCAGATGAGATGGGGGAGCCGAGCGGCGAAGTACGCCGCATGCTGACCCGTGCCGCTTCCGATCTCGAGCACCGCACGCCGGTCCGCGAAATGGCGACGCAGCACCGCAAGAATCGGCTCGCGATTGCGCTCGCAGGATGGTGCAAACCGCTTCAGCGGATCGGGCATGCCGTGCGTGGCTTCTCAGATTCGCAATTCTGCGACAGAGTATAACGTCGATTGCGTGCGCGCCGGGCCGGGGGCTCGGGTAGGATGCGCGGCGTGTGCACCGATGGCGCGCTGCTGCGTTTGATAGTCGCATACGAGGCGCCGCGCACGCGCCGCACTCACCCTCAATGTACAGCTAAGCGAGGAATTCATGAGCGGATCGCGTTTGAAGATCGTCGCGCTGGCCGCGGCCGGTGCGCTATACGTCGCGCTCGCCGGCTGCGTCGTCGCACCGGGTCCCGGCGGCCTGTACGTGGGGCCGGCGGTGTCGTTCGCACCGCCGCAGCCGTACGTGGAGAGCTACGGTGTCGCGCCTTATCCTGGCTACATCTGGTTCGGCGGCTACTGGAACTGGGTCGGCGGACGCTACATCTGGGTCCGTGGGCATTGGGGTGCGCCGCGAGCGGGTTTCCGCTGGGTGCCTAACCGCTGGGTTCGTGGCGGCGACGGCTGGCACATGCAGCGCGGCCATTGGGCCCGACGCTGATCGACGTCCCTGGGCCGGCACGGACGCTGGCCCTCTCTATCGGGTACGCTCCTCGATCTTGCGAGCGAGCTCCGCGAGCTCGTTGAGATCGAGCTCCTCGTCGATCGTGATCTCCCCGTCCGGGTTGGCCGCGGGCGGCTGTGCGGCCGCGCCCGCGGAGGATCCCGCGGGTGTCGTGGCCGCCGCGCCCGTGCGCACTACGGTGCTCGGGCGCGTGGCGCTCACGATCTTCACCGGCTCCGCGTCGGGCATGGATGCGCGCGCGAGCGGCCGCATCCAGTCCGTCTTGCCTTCCATCCAGCGCTGGTAGCGCTCGAACGTCCACATCCCCTCCTCGCCGCCGGAGAGGATGACGTTCGCGATCTGGCTGAACTGACCGGCACGAATCGTCGCGCGTGCGGCGGAGCTCGCGTAGAGAACCTCGCACCGCGGCACGCGCAGCCCCTGCGACGGCAGGAACTCGAGCCGCTGACAGACGACGCCCACCAGCGAGTCTGCGAGCTGCGCGCGGATGCTGCCCTGGATCTCGGCAGGGAACGACATGCAGATGCGGCTCAGGGCTTCCGCGCACGAGGCCGAATGCATCGTCGCGAGCACGAGGTGCCCGGTCTCCGCAGCGCTCAATGTGAGCCGGATCACCTCCGGCGTGCGCATCTCGCCGATGACGAGCACGTCGGGGTTCTCTCGCAGCGCATCGACGATCGCCTGCTCGAAGCTCGGCGAGTGCGTGGGGATCTCGCGCTGACGGATGAAGGAGCGGCGGTTGGCGAAGACGTACTCGAGCGGGCTCTCGAGCGTGATGACGTGCTTGGCGCGCGAGCCGTTCAACTCCTCGACGAGCGCTGCGAGCGTCGTCGACTTGCCGCTCCCGGTCGGGCCCGAAATCACGGCGAGTCCGGTGGTCGCCTCGACGAGCCGGCGCAGGTCCGGATTCACGTTGCAGGCGCGCAGATCGCTCACCGAGGGGGTGAGGAGCCGGATCGCGATCGCGATGCCGCGGATCGTGCGGAAGAGGCTGATCCGGCAGCGCACGCCGGCGGTGCTGACCGACACGTCCGCCGAGCCACGCTCGAGGAACTGACGCCACGCCTCGGGACCCAAGAGCTCGCGCGCGATCTGCGAGAGACGCGCCGCGGGCTGCGACTCACCCGCAGGATGCAGCTCCCCGCGCACGCGCGCGACGAGCGGTGTGCCGGACTCGACGTGCAGGTCGCTCGCGCCGAGGTCCCGACCCTTCGTGATCCACTCTTTGAGTCCCACCTGCTCTTCGGCCACGTCCCGATCCTGCACCGCGCCATCCTGCGCCCGATCGGGCGACTATACCTCCGCGGAGCCCGTGCCGGCCCGCAGCGGGTCCCATGCCGAAGGCGATTCCCGTTCGGCCTGGTTGCCATAAGATACAATTGACAATCATTCTCATTTGCGGCTAGGATTCGTTCGCACTCGGCACTCAGCGCGCCGAGCCGCACCGCCACCATGTACGTCTGCATCTGCAATGCGGTCACCGACCGTGAGATTCGCGAAGCCGTGGAAGGCGGCGCACGCTCCTTGAGCGAGGTGCAATGTCGCCTGCCTGTCGCCTCCTGCTGCGGCGGCTGCGAGGAGACCGCGCGCGATCTCGTCGCGGCGCATCTCTCCGATACTTGCTGCCGCAGCGCCCCGTAAGCGGCCCGGCGCCCTGTTTGTTGCGCGGCGTTCCGCGCTCGCCGATCATGCGCCCCTCAAGTGGCCGGCGGAGAGCGTGATGAAGGGCGATCCCAAAATCCTCAAGCACCTGAATTCAGTGCTCAAGAACGAGCTCACCGCGATCAATCAGTACTTTCTCCACGCCCGCATGTTCGGCAACTGGGGTCTCGAGCACCTCGAGAATCGTGAGCGTGACGAGTCGATCGACGAGATGAAGCATGCGGACCGCCTGATCAAGCGGATCCTGTTTCTCGAGGGCCTGCCGAACCTCCAGGACCTCGGCAAGCTCCTCATCGGCGAGGACGTGAAGGAGTGCGTGGAATGCGACCTCAAGCTGGAGATGCTCGCGCGCAACGCGCTCACCGCGGCCGTCGCGGACAGCGAGACGATCGGCGACTACGTCTCCCGTGAGCTCTTTGAATCCATCATGCAGTCCGAGGAGGAGCACATCGACTTCCTCGAGACCCAGCTCGATCTCATCGAGCGCGTCGGCATCGAGAACTACTGCCAGGCGCAGATGAAGCCCAAGGAGAGCTGAGCGGCTCAGTGCGCCGGGCTCGGCGGGAGCCCGAGCGCCGTGCGCAGCTCGACTTTCGCCGCGGCCTCGGCTTGCTCGAATCGCGGGCAGGCGAAGAGGAGCGCGTCGATCGCGGTGCCCGCGAGCTCCCCGGCCTGCACATCGCTCGGGAAATGCACGCCGCCCACGACCCGGTTGTGCGCGTAGGCACGTGCGCGCGCAAGGATCTGCCCGCGGCGCTCCGGCACCATGTCGGCGAGCACCAGCCCCGCCGCCGTCGCCCAGGTGGAGTGGCCGCTCGGATAGGAGGCGGATGGGGGCTCGGGATCGACCGGGTGCAGGCGCGAATCGACCACGAACGGTCGGCGCCGCGCGTAGTACCGCTTCGCGCTGCCGAGCACCCCGGACTCGTCGCTGCGGAACTTCCTGAAGAAGGCGGTCGTGATCGGCAGCCGGGCGGGCGTGAAGGCCGCCGGATCACCGAGCGCATCGGCAAAGCGGAAGATGCTGATCTTGGAATCCGCGCGCGCGCGGCGGCTCTCCTCCGGAGTGCGGTGCGCCTGGATCGCGAGGAGCTCACGCAGCTCCATCGCCTCGGTGGGCGAGCCTTCGCGCGGTGGCGGCGGCAGGAGCCGCGTGAGATCGAAGCCGCTCATGTCCGCGCAGGCGCCGGCCGGAGCCGCCTGCACGGGCGCGCCGGCAGCCGCATGAGCACCCGCGACTGCGGGGAGCGCCGTCCCGCTGAGAGAAAGGACTGCGGTCGCGAGGAACGCAGCGACCCGGCGGCAGGGGAAGCGGCAGCTCATGTGCGTGCCTCTCGCTAGCTCTTGGAAGGATGGGCGAAGGGCCGAATGCTAGCCCAGATGAAACCCCGTTTCATCGCATCGGCGCAACAATCCGCTGCATTGGGCTAGAGAATAGCGCGAGGACGAGACGGCGAAGCGCGGTCAGAGCGAGCGCGCGACCGAGCTGTAGGCCTCCATCATCAGCCCCGTGCCGCCGCGCGAGACGTGTGCGACGACGGCGGTGCGCCGGTGGAGCTTGGTTACCGCGCCGAGATTGATCGCGAAGGCGAGCTCGACGTGCTGCCCTTTCTTCAGCCCGAGATTCGTGGTCTCGATGAACACACCCGTCGCGCTCAGGTTCGCGGCACGACAGAGCTTGCGTTTGCCGCCGGGAACGGTGATGTAGACGGTCGTGCGGGCGCGATGACGGGTGTGCAGGCGGCGTTCCAAGAAAGTGGCCTCGTCGGTGCTGTTATCGTTTCATACCGCTGGGAGCCGTCTCTAATTATGCCTAGGCGGTCGATTTTGTGCGCTGCCAAGTCAACTTAATACCGCGCGACTTGTGAGTCTGTCCGCGTGCCGTCAGGCGGCCGCGAGGAAGCTCGAGATCTCTGCGCCGAAGCGCTTGAGGTCGATCAGAAAGGAGTCGTGGCCTTCGAGGCAATCGAGCGGTGCGAAGCGTGCATCGGCCCCCGCCGCACGCAGCGCATCGGCGATCGCGCGCTGCTCGGCGAGCGGAAAGAGCAGGTCCGACTCGACGCCGATCACGAGCGCGCGCTCGACGCCCGAGCGGCGGAACGCGAGCTCGATCGGTGCGCCATGGGCGCGCAGATCGAAGCGGTCCATCGCCCGCGAGAGATAGAGGTAGCAGTTCGGATCGAAGGCGCGCACGAAGCGGCGCGCATGCGTCTCGAGATAGCTCTGGATCGCAAACTCGGCGCCGAACGGCCCATCCTCGCGCAGCTCCGGCGATGCGGGCTGGCGCCCGAAGCGCTGCACCCACTCCGCCGCCGAGCGGTAGGTCATCATCCCGAGCTTGCGCGCGATGCGCATGCCAGTCGCCGGCGGATGCTCATCGGTGTAGCTGCCCCCGCGCCAGTCCGGGTCGCGCAGAATCGCCTCGCGTTGAATCGAGCGCAGCGCGATCGCGAACGGCGAGGCAGCCGCCGTCCCCGAGATGCTCACCACCTGGCGCGCCGCGCGCGGGAAGCACGCGAGGAAGGCGAGCACCACCATGCCGCCCAAGGAGGGCCCCATGATCGTGTGTGCGCGCGCGATGCCGAGGCTCTGCAGCGTTTGGTAGCCGGCCGCGGCGATGTCCTCGATCGAGAGATCGGGAAAGCGCACCCGGTACGGCGCTCCGGTCGCGGGCTCGATCGATGCGGGCCCGGTCGAGCCGAAACAGCTCCCGAGCGAGTTGACGCAGATCACGTGGAAGCGGTCGGTGTCGAGCGCGCGCCCGGACCCGATCATCCCCTGCCACCAGCCGTCGCTCGGATCGCTCGCGGACGCCGCGGCGTGCGCGGAGGGGGAAAGCCCGGTAAAAAGCAGGATCGCGTTGTCGCGCGCCGGAGTGAGCGTGCCCCACGTTTCGTAGGCGACGCGCGCGCCGTTGAGCACCCCGCCGCGCCACATGGGAAAGGGCTCGGGGAGCGCGGCGTAGCGGCGCGCATCGCCGCGGGTCTCAGGGCTCGGGATCGCCACCGTCTGGAATCCCTTCGAAGAGCGGGGTCGAGAGGTAACGCTCGCCCGTGTCCGGGAGCATCGCCAGGATCACCGCTCCAGTGGGCGCCGTCGTCGCGACCTTGCGCGCGGCGGCGAACGTGCCGCCGGAGGAGATGCCGCAGAAGATACCCTCGCTCCGTGCGAGCGCACGTGCGGTCTCGAGCGCCTCGGCGTCCGTCACGGTCACGAGGCGCTGGGGCACCTCGCGATTGAGAACCGCCGGGATGAGGTCCGGCGTCCACCCCTGGATCTTGTGCGGGCTCCAGGGTCGCCCGGAGAGCATCGCGGCGGCCTCGGGCTCCACGGCGACCACCTGCACTTCGGGGCGAGCGAGCCGGAGCATCTCACCGGCACCGGTGAGCGTTCCGCCCGTTCCCCAGCCGGTGACGAAGAAATCAAGCCGCCGGCCGGCGAAATCGCTCAGGATCTCCGGTCCGGTAGTGTTGCGGTGATAGGCGGGATTCGCGGGGTTCTCGAACTGGCGCGCAAGAAACCAGCCGTGCCGTTTCGCGAGCGCCTCGGCGCGGCGGATCATGCCCGTACCCCGCTCGGCGGCCGGCGTGAGGATCACTTTCGCGCCGAGCATGCGCATGATCTTGCGCCGCTCGACGGAGAACGTCTCGACCATGAGCGCAACGAAGGGGTATCCCTTGGCCGCGCACACCATCGCGAGCGCGATGCCGGTGTTGCCTGAGGTGGCCTCCACCACGGTCTGACCCGGCTGCAAGGTCCCGCTCCGCTCGGCGTCCTCGATGATCGCGATCGCGAGCCGGTCCTTGACCGAGGAGAGCGGATTGAAGAACTCGCACTTCACGTACATCGAGACGTGGCCGGGCGCGAGGCGATTGATGCGGACGATGGGGGTGCGCCCGATCGTGCCGAGGATGCTGTCGTAGATCATGGAACGCCCCCTTTTAAGCCGATCGCGCACGCCGCCACAAGCAACGCGCGGGCATCAGTTGAGATCCCCTCGTTATGATACAGGGGTGATCCGGCTGCAAAAGCTGCTTTCCGCCGCGGGGTTGGGCTCGCGCCGCGCGGTCGAAGAGTGGATCCGCGCCGGCCGCCTCACGATCGGCGGTCGCACGGCGAGACTCGGCGACCGCGCCTCAACGGTCGATGACGTGCGCCTCGACGGTCGCCGGCTGGTGCTCGATCAGCCGGCGCCCGCCCACGAGCTCCTCCTCTATCACAAGCCGCTTGGCGAGGTGACGACGCGCAGCGATCCTCAGGGACGCCCGACCGTGTTCGACCGCCTTCCCGCGCCGCGCCGCGGCCGCTGGATCGCGGTGGGCCGGCTCGACGCGAACACGACGGGACTGCTCCTCTTCACCACCGACGGCGAGCTCGCGCACCGCCTGATGCATCCCTCCTCGGAGATCGAGCGCGAATATCTGGTGCGCGTGCGCGGCACGCCCGGTGAGGATGTGCTCGTACGCTTGGCGCGCGGCGTGGAGCTCGAGGACGGACGCGCTCGCTTCGAGCGCATCGAGCCCCTCCGGCGCGCGCCCGCGGGCACCCCTGCGGGGCGCAGCCATACGTGGTTCCGTGTGACGCTCCGCGAGGGCCGCAACCGCGAGGTGCGCAGGCTCTGGGAGGCGGTCGGATTCGAGGTGAGCCGTCTCACGCGCACCCGGTACGGCGCGCTCAAGCTGCCGCGCGAGCTCCGTCCCGGGGCCTCGCGGCGCGCGGGCGCGGCTGCGCTCGCCGCGCTCGCGGTACCATCGCGCGCATGAGCGCTGAGGCGACCGTCTGGGCGCATGCCCGCCTTGCGATCTGCGACGCCGCGATGCGCGAGATCGCAGACGGCGCGCTCGTCGTCGAGGGCGAGCGCATCGTTTGGGTCGGGCGGACCGAGGAGCTTCCGGCGCCGTGGCGCGCGGACGGACTCGAGCGATGGGACCTCGAGGGCGCGTGGATTACCCCGGGCCTGATCGACTGTCACACGCACCTCGTGTTTGCGGGGACCCGCGCGCACGAGTACGGCGAGCGCCTGGCGGGTGCCTCCTACGCGGAGATCGCCCGTCGCGGCGGCGGGATCATGAGCACCGTGCGGGCGACTCGCGCGGCCTCCGAGGACGAGCTCTTCGCGGCGAGCGCGCCGCGGCTCGAGGCGCTGTTGGCAGAAGGGGTCACCACCGTCGAGGTGAAATCGGGCTACGGCCTCACGGTCGAGGACGAGGCGAAGATGCTGCGCGTGGCGCGCAGGCTCGGCGCGGCCTATCCGGTCCGCGTGCGCACCACCCTGCTCGCCGCCCATGCGCTGCCGCCCGAGTTCGCGGGCAAGGCGGATGCATACATCGACACCGTGGCGATGCGCTGGCTTCCGGTGCTCCGCGACGCCGGGCTTGTCGATGCCGTCGATATCTTCTGCGAGCGCATCGGTTTCGACACCGCGCAGGCCGAGCGGCTCTTCCGGGCGGCGCAGGCGTGCGGCGTGCCCGTCAAGATGCACGCCGAGCAGCTCGCGAACCTGGGCGGAAGCTTGCTCGCAGCGCGCTTCGGCGCACTCTCCTGCGACCACCTCGAGTTTGCGGGCGAGGAGGAGGCCCGCGCGCTCGCGGCGGCCGGGACCGTCGCGGTGCTGTTGCCGGTCGCCTTCTACTGCCTGGGCGCAACGCGCCGGCCGCCCGTGGCGGCGCTCCGCGCGGCCGGCGCGGCGATGGCGGTCGCGACCGACTGCAACCCGGGGTCGGCGCCCGGCGCATCGCTCCTGCTCGCGCTCAACATGGCCACTCGGCTCTTCGGGCTCACGCTGCGGGAGGCGCTCGCCGGGGCAACCCGGCAGGCGGCCCAGGCGCTCGGCATGGCAGGGGAGATCGGCAGCCTCGAGCCCGGCCGGCGGGCGGATTTCGCCGTCTGGGACGTGCAGTCGCTCGATGAGTTCGGCTATTGGGCCGGCTGGAACCGCTGCCGGGGGGTGGTGCACGGCGGGAAGCCGGTCCGGGGGTCTCCCGGGGGTGCTTCGGCGTGGGTCCGACCGCCTGCGCACCAAGGCAGGGCGTAAACGCTAAGCAACTTACGGGCCACATGCATTGACACCCCCGTCGGCCGAAATCAAAATACGCGGCTCGTTTTCGCGGAGGGGTACCCAAGCGGTCAACGGGAGCAGACTGTAAATCTGCCGGCTTACGCCTTCGTAGGTTCGAATCCTACCCCCTCCACCACTGGATGGGGTAGGCGGCGGTTTCAGATCCGCTCCCACACCCGCGGCGGGTAGCTCGCAAGCGCCATCAGCGGGTGTAGTTCAATGGTAGAACCTCAGCCTTCCAAGCTGATGACGTGGGTTCGATTCCCATCACCCGCTCCAGCGGGCGAGCCACGATGGAGCGGCGAGCGGGCGGGTCGCTTGAGGCACTAGAGCGCCCACGTAGCTCAGTCGGTAGAGCACGTCCTTGGTAAGGACGAGGTCACCGGTTCGATTCCGGTCGTGGGCTCCAGATGAACACCGGGGTCGGGTTTTTGCGTAGGGGTTAGCCTTCATGTCCAAAGAGAAGTTTGAGCGGACCAAGCCGCACGTCAACGTGGGGACGATTGGTCATGTTGATCACGGCAAGACGACGCTGACGGCGGCGCTGACGAAGGTGATGGCCGAGACCTACGGCGGCACGTTC
>Ga0335073_10006349_pt1 | contig 16586 bp, 13 predicted proteins | sample Lox_Sample_22_FD_207093 | JGI IMG/M metagenome (GOLD analysis project Ga0335073, IMG submission 207093) | Soil microbial communities from Loxahatchee National Wildlife Refuge, Florida, United States - Lox_Sample_2.2 | ecosystem: Environmental > Terrestrial > Soil > Wetlands | place: USA... | reverse complement strand
GCGACGAGTGCACGATCATCGCCGGCGTCGGCTCGAATGACACCCGCCACGCGATCCACCTGACCGAACGCGCGACCGAGATCGGCCCCGACGCGCTGCTGCACGTTAACCCCTACTACAACCGGCCGAGTCGGCGCGGGATCATCCGCCACTACGAGGAGATCTGCCGCGCCACCGACCTGCCGATCGTGCTCTACAACATCCCCCAGCGCACGGGATCGGACATGTCCAACGACCTGCTCGCGGAGCTCGCCCAGCTCGAGAACATCGTCGCGGTCAAGCAGGCCAACGCGGCCAACCTGGCCAAGGTCGATGGCCTGCGCATCTACGCCGGCAACGACGACCTGCTGGCCGACGTGCTCGACCTGGGGGAGGCCGGCGGGATCCTCGTCGCCAGCCACCTGTTCGGCGAGGAGATGCACCGCATGGTCGGCGAGCCCGAGCACAGGCACGAGATCAACCAGAGCCTGACCGACGTCTACCGCGACATGGCGGTGGCGCCCCTGGCATGCGCGACCAAGGCGGCGCTTCACCTCCTTGGGATCCTGCCGAGCGCCACACCCCGGCTGCCCTACGTTGAGCTCGATGAGCGGGAGCTGGGCGTGATCCGGTCGATGCTCGAGCGCCACGGGCTGCTCCAAGCTAGCCGGGCGTGAACGGACACCTTCGCGTCCTACCGCTCGGCGGCCTGGGCGAGATCGGCAAGAACATGACCGTGGTCGAGTACGACGGACGGATCGTCGTGGTCGACACCGGTCTGCGCTTTCCGACCACCGACATGCTGGGCATCGACCTGGTCCTGCCGGACTTCGGCTACCTCCGCGACCGGGCCCGTGACATCGAGGCGATCGTGGTCACCCACGGGCACGAGGACCACGTCGGCGCGCTGCCGTGGGTCCTGCGCGAGCTCGACCACACGCCGACCGTGTACGGCGGCCGGCTGACCGTGGCGATGGCGCGGTCCAAGCTCGACGAGCACAAGCTCCGCGACGTGCCGATGGAGGATCTGCGACCGGGCGAGCAACTCGAGCTGGGGCCGTTCCGGCTCGAGCTCGTGCATATGACGCACTCGATCCCGGACTCGTGCGCGGTGGCGCTGGGCACCGAGCTCGGGACGGTGCTGGTAACCGGCGACTACAAGTTCGATCAGACCCCCGTCGATGGCCTTCCGGCCGACGTCTCCCGCCTGGCCGAGCTCGGGCGCGAGGGCGTGCTCCTCCTGTGCGGGGACTCGACGAACGCCGACCGCCCGGGCTTCTCGCCGTCCGAGCGCGATGTCGGGCCGCATCTGCGCGAGGTGTTCGCCCGCGCTAACGGGCGGATCATCGTGACCAGCTTCGCCTCGAACATCCACCGCGTGCAACAGGTGATCGACGCCGCCGCCCAGCTCGGGCGCAAGGTCTCGCTGGTGGGCCGCTCGATGCGCAAGAACGTGAACATCGGGCGCTCGCTCGGCCACATCGAGTTTCCCGAGGGGGCCCTGATCCCCCCGCAGGAGGTCGAGGACTGGCCCGACGAGAAGATCGTGGTGATCTCGACCGGCTCGCAGGGCGAGCCGCTGTCGGCGCTGCGCCGGATGGCCCACAACGACCACCGGATGATCAAGCTCCACCCCGGCGACACGGTGGTGTTCTCAGCCACTCCGATCCCCGGCAACGAACGCGCGGTCAACGAGACCGTCGACCGCCTTTTCCACATCGGCTGTGAGGTGATCACCACGCGGGAGGCGCCGGTCCACGCCTCGGGTCACGGCTACGCCGAGGAGCTCAAGCTGATGCTCAATCTGGTCAAGCCGCGGTATGTGATGCCGGTGCATGGCGACTACAAGCGGATCCGGTTGCACGGCGAGCTCGCCGGCGCTGTTGGGATCGATCCCGAGGACGTGTTCCGGGGCGAAAACGGCTTGCCGCTGGAGATCGACGGCGGTGGCGCGCGCTATGGGGAGCCCGAGCAGTCCGGCATGATCTTCGTCGACGGAGTCGACATCGGCGACCCTGCCGACGTCGCCCTGCGCGACCGGCGAATGCTCTCGGGCGACGGCATCTTCATCGTCGTGGCCACGGTGTCGGAGCAGTCCGGCGAGTCGGTCGTGCCGCCCGAGGTGATCTTCCGCGGGGTGCCGTTCGTAGAGCAGGCCGACAGCCTGGTCGAGGACATTCGCGCCGAGGTCGAGCGCTCGCTCGCCAACTCGGCCCACGACGGCGTGCGGGAGATCGACATGCTCCAACAGGAGCTGCACGACGACCTGGCCGCGTTCGTGTACGACCGCCTGCGCCGCCGGCCGATGGTTTTGCCGGTCGTCGTGGAGGTCTAAGGCGCCGGCGTCAGGCGCCGCCGACAAAATCCAGACTCAGCCCGATGGACGGACCAGCCCCGTCTCATACGCGAATACGACGATCTGCACGCGGTCGCGCAACCCGAGCTTGCCGAGGATCCGTCCGACATGCGTCTTTACAGTTGCCTCGGACAGCACCAGCCGCTCGGCGATCTCCGCGTTTGACAGGCCGCGGGCGACCTCGACCAGCAGCTCGCGCTCGCGCGGGGTGAGCGAGTCGACCCGCGGGTCGGCCTGGTCGGGCGACTCGTCCGGGCCCGGTAGACGGTGGGCGAACTCGGACAGGAGGCGGCGCGTCACGCTCGGCGCCACTACGGCGTCGCCGGTGGCCACGGAGCGGATCGCCGACAGCATGTCCGGCGGCGGCGCATCCTTGAGCAGGAAGCCGCTGGCGCCGGCGCGCAGGGCCCCGTAGGCATACTCGTCGAGGTCGAAGGTCGTGAGAATGATGATCCGGGCCTCGCTCCCCGAGGCGACGATCCGCTCGGTCGCCTGCACGCCGTCGAGGTCAGGCATCCGGACGTCCATCAGGACGACGTCCGGGCGCAGTTGCGCGGTCAGCGCGATCGCCTCGAGCCCGTTTCCGCCCTCTCCGACCACCGTCAGGTCGGGCTGGGCGTCAAGAATCATGCGGTAGCCCAAGCGCAGCATCGCCTGATCGTCGACGAGGAGGATGGTGGTCGATGCGGGGTCGCTCATCCACGCTCCTGCGCCTGGACCGGCGAGGACAATGGCAGTCGCGCCGCGACCAGCCAGCCACCCTGCGGCCGCGGCCCGGCGTCAACGACGCCTCCGTACACCGCGGCGCGCTCGCGCATCCCGCGTAGCCCGGAGCCGCCGTTGCCGTTCATGCCTGCGGGGGTGGTGGGTGGGCGCGTTCCGGTATCGATCACCGACACCCGCACGTCGCTGTCGCTCGCGATCAGCTCCACCTCGGCGGTGGCGGACAGGCCGGCGTGCTTGAGCGTGTTCGTCAGCGCCTCCTGCACGATCCGGTACAGCGCGAGCTGGATCCCTTCCGGCAGTGCGCGGGCGCCCGGAGAGACGCGGTAGGAGACCGGGAGCCCGGCGGCGCGCACCTGCTCGACCAGCGCGTCGATCTGCGGCACGCCGGGCTGCGGGTCCCGGTCCGGCGCCGACGCCTCGTCCTGGGCCCGAAGCACACCGAGCAGCCGGCGCATCTCGGCCAGCGCCTCGCGGCCGGTATGCGAGGCCGTGTCGAGCGCCTCTCGGGCCTGATCGGGCGCTTCGGGCAGCGAGTATGCGGCCCCGTCGGACAGCGCGATCATCACGGTCAGGTTGTGTGCGACGACGTCGTGCAGTTCGCGAGCAATCCGCGCCCGCTCGGCCGCCGCCGCCAGCTTCCCCTGCTGGTCGCGCTCGAGCTCGAGCCGCGCGGCTCGCTCCTGCAGCGACTCCAGCAGCCGCCGCCGGTTGCGGACGTTGCGCCCGAGCACGGCGGCTGCGGCGACGAGCCCGGTCAAGCCGACGAAGCTGCGGATGTGGGCGTCGTGGAACCAGCGCGTGAGCGCGAGGATCACGCCGACCTCGAGGATCGCCGCCGCCGCGAGCACCGGCCCCGTCTCCTCGCGGCTGGCGACGGTGTAGAGCGCGACCAGCAGCGCCACGTCGCCCAGCACCCGGACCCCGACCAGCCACTGGACGAACGCGATGGCGGCCGTGACCAGGAACACGGGGAACGGCCAGCGAGATCGCCACAGGAGCGGGATGGCGAAGGCCACGTCGAATGCCGCCTCGGTGACGCCGCCGTGCCGCGGCCCGAGCTCCGGCACCACCAGCAGCACGACGACCGCGGCGCTGATCGCATCCCAGCGCCGCGGTCGGAGGTTTCGAATCACGTCCGTCCGGCCCGCACGAGCCTCCTCGCGCATGCCGGTTACTGTAGAAGCCCCACGCTAGGCGTCGCGGCGCCTCATCAGGACCGCCGCCACGATCAGCACGATCGCGGTGTAGCCGCAGAATAGTCCGAACCCGCCCCAGGCCGAGAGCGTGTGTGCCTCGTGGGTCCCCGCCAGGATCGTCGTCCCGGCGTTGGAGGGCAGATACGGGTTGATCGCGTTCTGCGTACTGGTGGGGAGGATCGCCGCCAGGCCCGGGAGCACGAACAGCAGGCCGGCGAACAGAGCGATCCCGCCCGCGGTGTTGCGGACAATCGCGCCGAGTGAGGTGCAGAACACGGCGAGCACGGCCAGATACAGCGCCGAGCCGATCAGCGCCCGCAGAGCGGGAGCATGGCCCAGCGTCGTCTGCACGTGGTGCTGGGTGAGGATGCCCTGCGAGGCGAGGAACGCGACCAGCCCCGAGATCAGCATCAGCACGAAGGTGACGGCCGCAAACGTGCCCGCTTTGGCCCACAGGACCGGGAGGCGCTTCGGCACGGCCATGAAGCTCGAGCGGATCTGACCGGTGCTGTACTCACCCGTGAGCACGAGCACGCCGAGCACGCCGATCGCCAGCTGGGCGAAGTGATACCCGCCCAGCCCGGTGTTGATCGGATTGAAGTGGAGCCGGTCACCCGGTCCCATCTGGTTCCATCGGTTCATCTGGATCGACGCGATCAGCGGTCCCAGCCCGGCCATGCCGAGGACCGCGACGAGCAGCGTCCAGCGCGTTGAGCGCAGCGACCAGAGCTTCGTCCATTCCGAGCGGATCACGCGCAGTTGGGTCACGTGACCCCGCGTCCCCGGGACCGGACGGACCGTAGTTTCGATGGTGGCGGATGGAGAATTGTCGGCGGCGCCTGACGGCGGCGCCTTGATGGCGCTCATGCTGCGACTTCCATGCTCGAAGGATCATCGCTGGATTCGGCGGTGGCGGTGTGGTACTCGACGGTCTCGCCCGTCAGGCGCATGAAGGCCTGCTCGAGCGAGAGCTGCAGCGGCGTGAGCTCCGCGAGCACGATGTTTTCCGCCAGCGCGATCTCGCCGATCGCCTGCCCGGTCAGGCCGTGGACTTCGAGCACGCCGCGCTCGACGCTGTCCACGCGCGCGTCTTGGGCGGCGAGCGCGTCGCGCAGCGCCGTCGCCTGGGGCGAGACGACGCGGACCGCGGCGCTGCCTGAGGCCCGCTGGACGAAGTCCTCGACGCTCGTGTCGGCGATCAGCTTGCCGCGGCCGATTACCACGAGGTGCTCGGCGGTCTGTGCCATCTCGGCCATCAGGTGCGAGGAAAGGAACACGGTCCGCCCATCCTTGGCCAGCCGCTTGAGCAGCGTCCGGATCCACAGGATCCCCTCGGGGTCCAGTCCGTTGGCCGGCTCATCCAGGATCAGCACGCGCGGGTCGCCCAGCAGCGCGGCGGCGACGCCGAGTCGCTGGCCCATGCCGAGCGAGAAACCGCCGACGCGCTTGCGGGCCACGTCCTGGAGACCGACGAGCTCGATCACTTCCTGCACGCGGCGTCGCCCGATGCCGTGAGTCTGGGCCAGGGCGAGCAAGTGGTTATAGGCCGAGCGGCCGGTGTGGATGGCCCGGGCCTCGAGCATCGCGCCGACTTCGTGCAGGGGCGCCGGGAGCTCGGCGTAGTGGCGTTCGTCGATCGTGACGTTACCCGCCGTCGGCGCGTCCAACCCGAGGATCAGGCGCATGGTGGTTGACTTGCCGGCGCCGTTGGGGCCGAGGAAGCCGGTGACGATCCCGGGCTTCACCTCGAAGCTGAGATCGTCGACCGCGACCTTTTCCCCGTAGCGCTTGGTGACGTTTTCGACGGAGATCATGGGGTCAGTATCGGCGGCCGCGGCCGCGAGCACCATCCGCCGCGAGACGGATCTTGGCTCCGGAGGGTCAGACTCAGGTCGTACTGACCTCGGCCCTGGCGCTCCGCACGCCGACCGTCCCGTGGATGGCGCGGAGCGCCGCGAGGCCGCCCAGCGCGACCACGAAGCAGGTGACCGCGGCCAGCCCAAGACCGGAGCGAGCACCGGCCACCGCCATCAACCACCCGACGGTGGGACCGCCGATCGGGGTCGATCCCTGGAAGGCCACGAACCACAGCGACATCACCCGGCCGCGCATTTCCGGCGCGGCGGTGAGCTGGAGCGTCGAGTTGCCCATCGACATGAACGAGATGCTCCCCCAGCCGACGAAGGCCATGGCCACCAGCTCGAGCGGCAGGCTCGGTGCGAGCGTGGCCAGCGTGAGCGCAATCCCGAAGCCGGTGGCGGACAGCACGAGCGGACGCAGCCCGATCTTCCCCCGCGCGGCCACGAGGAGCCCGCCGAGTACGGCGCCGACGCCCATCGCGGCGGTCATGAACCCGAAGCCGGTCGAGCCGGCGTGCAGGCCGCGGCTCGCCATCACTGGGAGCGAGACCTGAAACTCGTAGGCCAGGCAGCCGGCCGCGGCCATCATCAGGAGCGGCACAGCGAGCTCGGGGGTGCTGCGCACGTAGCGAAGGCCTTCGCGGAGCTGCCCTCGGGCGCGCATACTCGGCGCCGTGGGGTTGAGCGCGCTCAGGTCCATGACGATCAGCGAGCCGACGACGGCCGCGAAGCTGGCCGCGTTCAGCAGGAAGCAGACGCCCTCGCCGACGGTGGCAATCAGGATCCCGGCGACGGCCGGGCCGATCACCCGGGCGGTGTTAGCCAGGACCGAGTTGAGGCTGACCGCGTTGCGCAGGTGCTCCGGGCCGACCATCTCGAGCATGAACGACTGCCGGGCGGGGTTCTCGAAGGCGTTGTTGAGGCCGAGCAGCGAGGCGAGCAATCCGATCTCCCAGACCTGGACATTGCCGGTCACGGTGAGCACGCCGAGTATCAGCGCCTGGACGCCCATCGCGCTCTGCAACGCGATCATCAGCTTGCGCTTGTCGACGCGGTCAGCGACGACGCCCCCGTAGGGACCGAGGAGAAGGACCGGGAGCGTCTGGAGGGCGACGATCGCGCCGAGCGCCGTACTGGAATGGGTGAGGCTCAGGACGAGCCACGACTGCGCCGTCATCTGCATCCAGGTGCCGATCAGCGAGATCGACTGGCCGGTGAAGTACAGGCGGTAGTTGGGAACGGACAGAGCTGCGAAGGTGACGCGGCCGGCGCGCACTACGCGCGTCACGGCTGCACCGCCCTGAGGCGCTCGGCGAGCCCCTCAAGCCCTTCGAGTGCAGCCAGGATCCGCTCGCGCTCGTCGGCCGGCAGCTGCTCGAGCGCCAGGTTCAGCGCATCGGTGCGCTCATACCGGATCCGCTCCACCAACCGTCTGCCGGCCGGTGTCGCCTTGACCCAGGCGGCGCGGCGGTCGCCGCGGTCGGTCGAGCGCTCGACGAGGCCGGTCTCGACAAGCTGAGCTATCGTCCGCGAAAGCTGCGTCGGGTTGATCCCCTCCGCCACCGCCAGGTCCGATAGCCCGATCCGGCCTTCGCGGACAACGGTCTGGAGGACCGAGGTGCGGGTCGGCGTGAGGCCGGCGGCGACCGCTGCCGGCGTCGGACGCAGCCGGCGTGACAGGCGGCCGATGACCGCCCGGAGCCGGGCGGCGGTCTCGAGGTCGAGCCGTGTGATCGTGGAGGGCATGTGGTTCTCTATCGGCAGATACTTGCTTGCTGTTAAGCAAATTCTAGCAGCCACTCACGCCGCGAACCATCCTTGGACCCCGTGCGTGGTGGATCGAGGACCGGGTGGTGAACGCAGTTCACGCGAGGGGTCCGCGGAAGGTCCCGCGGGGCTCGCTCGAGCTGTCGCGGCCTATCTGTCGCGGTGGCGGCCGGAGGCGACAGGCTCGGGCGCGGTTGTGTCGCCGGCGTCGCCCTCGCGGGGGATCCTGATGACGAACCGGGCCCCGGTGCCGGGCTCCGGCTGATCGAGCGTGACCGTCCCGCCGTGGAGTTCGGCCACGGCTCTGACGATCGCCAGGCCGAGGCCGGACCCGCGGCTCCCGGTCAGCGCGCCGCGGACGAACCGGTCGAAAACGCGCCGCCCCAGCTCGGGCGGGATGCCCGGGCCGTCATCCTCGACGGTCAGGACCCCGCTGCCGTTCTCGACCCCGGTCGAGGCGCGGATGTGCGTCCCGGGCGGCGTGTGGCGCACCGCGTTCTCGATCAGGTTGAGCGTCAGGCGATGCAGATCGTCGCGCACGCCGGGCACGACCGCCGATTGGGCGTCGATCGATAGCTCGTGATCCTCGGCCATCGGGCCGAGCTCGGAGGCGGCCTCGAGCAGCACCCCGGCCAGGTCGGTCGGACCTCGCGACTGTCCCCGACGAGCATCCGCCCGCGCCAGCAGCAGCAGGTCCCCGACGAGTCGCCGCATCCGCCGTGCCGAGCGCAGGGCCGCCTGCGCGGTGTCCGCCTGCTCGCCGTCGAGCTCTTCGGCCAGGAGCTCGAGGTTGGCCAGCAGGCTCGTGAGCGGCGTGCGCAGCTCGTGCGAGGCATCGGCGACGAACTCGCGCTGGCGTTCGAGCGAGGCGTGCGTCTCGCTCCGGGCTGCGTCCAGCGACCCGAGCATCCCCTCCACGGTTCGCGCCAGCTCCGCCACCTCGTCCTCGGCTTCGGGATGGGGCACACGGAGCGTCGGGTCGCGGGTCCGCTCGATCTCGCGGGCCGCCTCGGTCAGCTGTTTGACCGGCCGCATCGCGCGGGCGGCGGTGGCCAGCCCGGCGAGCAGCGCGAGGACGGTGCCGCCAAGGACCCCGAGAAGCAGAATGACGCGGACGCGCGCCAGGTCCTGGTCAATGTCCGAGAGGGGACGGGCGTAGAGCAGCCACACCGGGCTGGATGGGACGGGCAGCATCTGCGCTACCACGAAGTAGCCGTTTTGGTTGTACGCCCCCGCCTTGGTCGGAGCCGGGAACCCCGGCGTCGCGGGCAGGGCCTTCACGCCCTTGACCTTGACGTCCTCCTGAGTGCACAGCAGCACGCCGGCCTGGTTGTAGATCCGGATCTGGGCGTGCTCAGCGCTCGTGTAGTCCTTGAGCGAGACGTCCTGCTTCTTGCAGTTCAAGAAGCCGGTGTCGCCGATCCACTTCAGATGCAGATCACTCGCCAGCTGGTCGGCGTTGCTACGCGCTTCGTTGTTGAACTGCCCGCGGAGATCCCGATCCGTCAGTACCCCGACGATCGCAGCGAACGACGCCAGGATCACGAACGTGAGCATTGCCGACCCGCCGGCCAGCCGCCACTTGATCGGAATCCTCCTATACGCGGAGAACGTAGCCCGCGCCGCGGATCGTGTGTAGGAGCCTAGGCTCGCCACCCGCTTCCAGCTTTCTCCGAAGGTTCGACACGAACACTTCGATCGTATTGGTCATCGAGAACGGGTCGTAACCCCACACCTCGTCCAGCAGGCGCTGGCGCGAGATCACGATCCGTTCATTGCGCATCAGGTACTCGAGCAGCTCGAACTCGCGCTGGGTGAGGTCCACCGTGCGTGTTCCCCGCGTCACCTCGTGGGTGTCCGGGTTGAGCTTGAGGTCGCCCATGGTAAGCGTGGCCTGGCCTCGCGGCGGGCGGCGCCGGAGCAGCGCCCTCAGGCGCGCCAGCAGCTCCTGGCGCTCGAACGGCTTGACCAGGTAGTCGTCGGCACCGGCGTCCAAACCCTCGACCCTCGCCTCCACGCCGTCGCGCGCGGTGAGCACCAGAATGGGCACGTCGTCCCCCGTCTGGCGCAGGGTCTTGGCCACATCGACCCCGTCCAGCCGGGGCAGGCCCAGGTCGAGGATCACTAGATCGGGCAGGAAGGCGTGCGCCTCGTCGAGGGCCGCCACGCCGTCCCCGGCGATTCTCACCTCGTAGCCCTCCATGCGCAGCGAGCGCTGGAGGACCTGGGCGATCGCGTCGTCGTCCTCGACCACCAGCACCCGGGGTGTCCGCTCGTAGTCCGCCATTTGCGTTGATCAGATGGTACGTCGGGCGATTGCGCCCGGCCAGGGGTTTGGAAGGAAGGCGCGGTCGCGCGTCGAAGCCAGTTCCTCCGAGATGGCCGCCCGCAAGCGATCCAAGACGCCGCCGAAGCGCGCGACGCGCTCGCTCCTGTCTGGGTGGGGCTCAGTTAATCTGCGCCGGCCCGAGCTCGAACCGCACCACGTCGACATCCTCGCCCTCGGGTTGGTCGCGCTCGGTGTGCTGGTCGGAGGCGTGGCCTACGCGGGGTGGGACGGCGGGACGCTCGGCAACGGCGCGGTCACCGGGCTGCGCTTCCTGCTCGGCGCGCTCGGGTACGTCGTGCCCGCGGCGCTGGTCCTCGGCGGGGGACTGCTGCTGGCCCGGGAGCTCCGTCCCCCGGCGCGGCCGCTGCGCACCGGCGCCATCTGTCTGACGACCTCGACGACGCTCGCGCTCGCGGCGGGCACGCTGGGCGTGGGGCCGGGCCAGCTGCACGGCACGGAGTTCTGGCGGGCCACGGCGTTCGAAGACCGGGGTGGCGTGCTCGGTCAGGGCGAGCTGTGGGTGACCTCGCACCTGATCTCGACGCTCGGGGCGGACATCCTCGCGGTGTTCCTGTTCGCCGCCGGGCTGATCCTGGTCACCGGCGCGACGCTCGCGGGCGTGGTCCGCGCCACCGGGGCCGGGGTGGCCGGAACGACCCGCGTGATCAGGCGCTCGACCGAGAGCGCGGCGGCGAGCCGCGCGCGCCGGCCGGCCACGGCGGCTGCCCAGGCCCGGGCCAACGGCACTTACGCCCCCGAGTCGGCCGAGCCGCTGCTGCCCCCAGAGCCCGACACCTCAGAGCTGATCATCCGGAGCACGCATGTGGAGGCCCCACCGATCTCCGAGGATGCGATCGACGCGGAGGATCAACCTGAGGCTGAGCCTGAGCCCGGGTCCGCGGCCACCGGATCCAAGGCGGACGAGGCCCCCGGAGGCGGGGTGCAAGCCGGTCCGGACGACCTCACGCCACAGGGCCGCTACCGGGGCAGCATCACCGACGATCCGAGCTTCGTCTGGCGGGTGCCGCGCGCCCGCTTCCTGACCCGTTCCACGGGCGAGGCGGCCCGGCCGGACACCGCGGGGCAGGAGCAGGTGGCGGCCACGCTGATAGAGACCCTCGGGCACTTCGGGATCCAGGCCAAGGTGATCGGACGCGTCACCGGTCCGCACATCACCCGCTACGAGCTGCGACTCGCGCCCGGCACCAAGGTGGCCAAGGTGGCCCAGCTGAAGGACGATCTCGCTTACGCCCTGGCCGCCGTTGAGATCCGGATTTTGGCTCCCATCCCCGGCAAGCAAGCGGTCGGCGTGGAGGTCCCCAACGCGCGGCGGCGGACCGTCCACCTGGGCGACGTGTTCCAGGACCCGCCGGCGGACTGGTCGCCGCTGACGGTGTGGCTCGGCAAGGACATCGCCGGGCGGGCGATCGGCGCGGATCTGGCGAAGATGCCCCACCTGCTGGTGGCGGGCACGACCGGGTCGGGCAAGTCGGCCTGCGTCAACGCGATGCTCTGCAGCGTCTTGTTGCGCGCGACGCCGCACGAGGTTCGGGTCGTTTTGGTCGACCCCAAGCAGGTCGAGCTCAACCACTATGAGGGCGTTCCGCACCTCCTGACGCCGGTGATCACAAGCCCCCGGATGGCGGCGAACGCCTTGCAGAACCTGGTGCGCGAGATGGAGCAGCGCTACGGCACCATGTCGCTCGCGCGGACGCGCAGCTTGCCCGAGCTGAATCGCGCACGCGAGAAGCGCGGCGAGCCGCCGCTGCCCTACATCCTGTGCGTGATCGACGAGCTCGCCGATCTGATGATGGTCGCGCCGGGCGACGTCGAGGACTCGATCATCCGGTTGGCGCAGAAGGCGCGCGCGGTTGGCATCCATCTGGTGTTGGCGACGCAGTCTCCGCGGGTGGACGTGATCACCGGGATGATCAAGGCGAATGTGCCCTCGCGGATCGCGTTCGCGGTTTCCTCGCAGACCGATTCGCGAGTCATCCTCGATCACAACGGAGCGGAGTCCCTGCTCGGTCAGGGCGACATGCTGTTCTCGCCGGTCGGCACGAGCAAGCTCCAGCGAATCCAGGGCGCCTACATCGACGAGGAGCAGATAGCGGAGCTGACGGACGCCTGGCGCCGCCAGGGCGAGCCCGAGTTCCACGATGAGCTGCTCGAGGAGGTCGAGTCCGAGGACGGGGGTTCCGGTTCTGAGGACTCCTCGGAGTTCAACCCCGACGAGGATCCGCTCCTCGATGAGGCAATCGCGCTGGTGGCGCAAATGGGCACCGCGTCGACATCGATGCTGCAACGCCGATTGCGTCTGGGCTACACACGCGCCGGGCGGCTGATCGACATGCTGGAGCGCCGCGGGATCATCTCGGGGTACGAGGGCTCGAAGCCGCGTCAGGTTCTGATCACCGAGGCCGACGTGCCCCGGATTCTGTCCCATCTGGCCGAGGCCGACGGGCCCAGCGTGCCCCCGCCGGTACGGGTTCCGAACGACTCAGACGACTCGGACGACGAGCAATAGCCGGGTCAGAGCGGCGCAGAACGGGGCCCAGCCAACCGCCCTCCCGACGCTAGCCTTCGCAGGCGAATGGCGGACATCGGCACGACACTGCGGGAGGCGCGCATTCGCGCCCGCATCGACATCAGCGAGGTCGAGGCCCGGACCAAGATCCGCGCCAAGTATCTGCGCGCGATCGAAAACGAGGAGTGGGACCTGCTTCCGGGGCCGGTCTACGTCAAGAGCTTCCTGCGCACCTACGGCGAATTCCTCGGGCTCGACAGCCGGCAGCTGGTCGATGAGTTCAAGCGCCGCTACGAGCGGCCGAGCGACCAGGACCTGCGACCGATCAGCTCCCTGGGGCGCGAGCGCGAGCGCCGGGACCGCCGCCGGCGGAGGCTGCGTCTGGGACCGATCGGGGCCGTCGTGCTCGTGCTCGCCGCCGTCGTGGCGGCGCTGTTCCTGGTCGGCAGCCTGTCCAAGAACAACACCCCGACCACGCCCAGCACCCCGACCTTGGCCACGGGGTCGCGGTCGAGCACGACGAGCACGACCCACGGGGCGGCGCCCCCGCCCACCCATCACGTCCATCACCCTCGGCCCAAGCCGACGACGGTGACGCTGAAGCTCGTTCCGACCAGCACGGTGTATGTGTGCGTCGAGGACGGCGCCGGCAAGAAGCTGATTCCCGGCCTCGAGTACACCGCGGGGCAGACGATCCCTACCGAGACCGCGAAGAAGCTGCTGATCACGCTGGGCAACGGCGGCGTCCAGATGCAGGTTGACGGCAAGCCGGTGACGCTCGCGCCCGGGTCGCCGATCGGCTACGTGCTGACGCCCGGAAAGACCACGCTCCTACCCGCGGGGCAGCTGCCCACTTGCACATGAGCGCCGGCACTGATCCGCGCCCACCCACCCCGCGCGCTCCCGTGAGGGCGGGCATCCTGGTCACGGGCACCGAGGTTCTCACCGGGATCATCACCGACCGTAACGGACCCTGGCTGTCGGAGCGGCTGGTCGAACTCGGCGTCGACACGGCGATGATCCAGATCGTCGGCGACCGGCCCGACGACCTCCTGGCTTCGCTTCGGTTCATGGCCGCTCAGGGGATGGCGCTGATCGTGACCAGCGGCGGCCTCGGCCCGACCGCCGACGACCTGACGGCGGAGATCGTCGGGGAGTTCGCCGGCCGCGAAATGGTGCTCGACCCGGAGCTCGAGGAGAAGATCGCGGAGATCCTCCGGCCGTTGATGAGCCGGTGGCGTGGGTTGGATCCCGACGCGATCCGGTCGTCCAATCGCAAGCAGGCGGTGGTGCCCGTCGGCGCCACGGTGCTGGATCCGGTCGGCACGGCCCCCGGGCTCGTGGTGCCGTTCTCTGACGGTTCCGGGCCGACGGTCGTCGTCCTACCCGGGCCCCCGCGCGAGCTGCATGAGATGTGGGAGAAGGCGGTCGCGACCGACGCCTTCCACGCGGCGATCGTCGGCGCCGTGACCTATCGCACCGGGGTCGTGCGGCTGTACGGGATCCCCGAGTCCGAGATCGCGAACACGCTGCGCGCCGCTGCGGATGCCGGCGTTCGACTCGAACCGCTCGAGATCACGACGTGCCTGCGCCGTGGCGAGATCGAGGTGGCCACGCGCTACGAGGCTCCGTTCGAGGACGACTATCGGGCCTTTGTGGAGTTCATGGTCGAGCGCCACCGCGACCAGCTGTTCTCGCCGGACGGGTCGACCGTCGACGAGCAGGTGGCCTCGATGCTGGTGTCTTCCGGACGGACCGTGGCCGTGGCCGAGTCGTGCACGGGCGGTTTGATGTCCGCCCGCCTCACGGAGCGCGGCGGGTCGTCGGAATACTTCGTGGGCGGCGCCGTCGTTTACTCGAATTCGGCCAAGGTGTCGCTTGTGGATGTGGATCCGGCTCTGATCGAGCGCTTCGGGGCGGTGTCGACCGAGGTGGCCGAAGCGCTGGCTTCCGGGGCCGCGGCGCGGTTCGGCGCCGATTTCGGGATCGGTATCACCGGCATCGCCGGCCCGGGTGGCGGCACCGAGGACAAGCCGGTCGGCACGGTCTGCTTCTCGGTCAGCTCGCGCGAAGGCGCGCGCGTGACCCGCCGGCTGCGCTTACCGGGAAGCCGGTCGGACATTCGCGACCGCTCGACCACGGTGGCGATGCATATCCTGCGCCAGGTGCTCGTCGGCGAGGGGGTGGCGGCGTCGGAGGCCAGCGCCGGCGCCGAGCGGGCGTGAGTAGCGCCGACGCGTCCGCATCCTCCGCCCCGGGCGCCACCGCCCCTCCCGGCACTCCTGCCCCTCCCGGCACCCCTGCCCCTCCCGGCACTCCTGCCTCTCCGGCCACTCCTGCCTCTCCGGCCACTCCTGCCTCTCCGGCCACTCCTGCCTCTCCGGCCACTCCTGCCTCTCCGGCCACTCCTGCCTCTCCGGCCACTCCCGCCCTTCCCGGCGGTCCCGGCGGTCCCGGCGCGGGGGCCGGCGACGAGCGCGCCCGCCTGTTCGTCGCCCTCGAGCTGCCCGAACCGGCGCGCGCTGCGCTCGAGGCCTGGCGCGCATCCGCGGTCTCCGGCGTCTCCGGGCTGCGCCTGGTCCGACCCGAGGATCTGCATGCCACGCTCTGCTTCCTAGGCTCCCGGCCCGCCCGCGAGATCGATCAGATCGGAGCGGCCTGCGGCGTCGTCGCCGGCGAGCCGCCCGCCGAGTCAGCGTTCGGCGACCCGGTGTGGCTGCCGCGCCGGCGCCCTCGCGTGCTCGCCGTTTCGCTCGCGGATTCCGAGGGGCGGCTGGCCCGGCTGCAAGCGACGCTGTCGGATGCGCTGGCCGCGGGTGGCTGGTACGCCCCCGAGTCGCGGCCGTTCCTGGCCCACGTCACGGTGGCGCGGGTGGCCAAGGACGCGCGCATCCGGGCGCCGGAGCTGCCCGCGTTGCCGGCGGTGGCGATCGAGTGCTCGCGCGTCACGCTGTACCGGTCGCGGCTCAGCCCCGCCGGCGCCCGCTACGAGCCGCTCACCGTGGTGGAGCTGGGCTCGGCGCCGGGGGCGGCGGATCCTCTGTCGGTGGTGCGCCGCTTCTATGACGCGCAGGCGGGAATGTACGCCGGCGGAGGAGCCGAGGGGGTGGCCCAGCTACTGAGCGACGACGTCGTGTGGCACGTGCCGGGCGCCAGCGCCATCGCCGGCGAGCATCGCGGGGTCGACGGGGTGCTGGCCTACATGGATCTTCGCCGCCGGATCATGGACTACAGCTTCCGAGTCACCGTGCACGGCGCCGCGCTGATCGCCGGACGGGTCGTGCAGCTCGCCGGCGGACGCGCGATACGCGACGGGGAGGAGGTGACGTGGGAGACGATCGGCGTGTTCCGCGTCGCCGGCGGGCGGATCGCCGAGTGCTGGCTGATGCCATTCGACCAGCAGGCGTTCGATCGGATCTGGGCGTAGAGGGCCGGCGCCCCGGGGTTCGCCGGCGCCGCAGGGTTCGCCGGCGCCGCAGGGGTCGCCGGCGCCCCGGGTTCGCGGGCGCCGCAGGGTTCCCGGGCGGTCCGCCCCGCTCGCGTCCCGCCGTCGTTGGTGTCTCGCTCCGGCTCGTGTCTCGCCCGGCCGGCGTCTCGCCCCCGTTGGCGGCCCGGGTTTCGCCCCCCTCGGCATCTCGCTCCCGACGGCGGCCCGGGTTTCGCCCCCTCGCGTCTGGCTCCTGTTGGCGTGTCGCTCCCCCCGGCGGGCCGGGTTCGCCACCCCTGACCGAGTAAGTACGCATTCGCCTCTGCCCGCGGCCGCGAACGCGGATGCACTCGGCCCTAGCGAGGCCCCGGCGGGCCATAGCGCGAGTTTCTCGCCACTCGGGCTGGGTCGGCACGGCGA
>Ga0335073_10006347_pt1 | contig 16594 bp, 12 predicted proteins | sample Lox_Sample_22_FD_207093 | JGI IMG/M metagenome (GOLD analysis project Ga0335073, IMG submission 207093) | Soil microbial communities from Loxahatchee National Wildlife Refuge, Florida, United States - Lox_Sample_2.2 | ecosystem: Environmental > Terrestrial > Soil > Wetlands | place: USA... | reverse complement strand
CGAACTCGGCGAACTCTTCGAATACCGCATCGCCCAGCCCGTCACCATCCGCCGCGACGAATCGGCCATGCTGCCGTTCCTCCAGCAGCCCATCGAATCGCGCAAACTGCTCATCTACTCCGACCACAGCTCGCCGCATCCCACCAACGCCGCCGAGCTCACCAATTCCACCGGCAAAACGCTTGATGGCGGCCCGATCACGGTCTACGATGGCGGCGTCTACGGCGGCGAGGCGCTCATGGAGACCCTGAAGGCCGGCGACAAGCGCCTCATCAGCTACGCCGTCGATCTCGGCACGCGCATCACCGAGGCGTTCAACAGTAAGTCCGCTATCGTGCGCGAAATCCACGTCAATCGGGGCATGCTGACCGTGAAATCGGCCCAGGAAGAGACGCGCACCTACACCATCCGCAACGTCGACCAGAAGGCCAAGACGCTGATCCTCGAACATCCTCTGCGCCAGGGGTACACGCTGCTCAGTCAGAAGCCTTCGGAGAAGACGGCGAACGCATACCGCTTCGAAGTCGCTCTCGCGGCAGGCGCGTCGCAGGAATTCGCGGTCAACGAAGAGCGCGTCTTCGATAACGTCTACCAGTTGACCAACGTCACGCCCGATTTCCTCGCCGATTACATCCAGAACCGCACCCTCAGCGACGCCGGACGGCGCCAATTACAGCGCATCGCCGACCAGAAATCGCAGATCGCCGCCAACGATGCGGCCATCGCCGACAATCGCAATCAGATCCGCGATCTGACGAGCGACGAAGATCGCATCCGCCAGAACATCAACAGCCTGAACAACGTCAGCAGCCAGCAGCAGCTGGTGCAGAGCTACGCCAAACAACTCGACCAGCATGAGCAGCAACTGGCCTCGCTGCGCGACCAGCAGGCGGAGCTGAACAAGAAGCGCACCGCGCTACAATCGGAGCTGAATAAATTGATCGACGGCCTCACTTTTTGATGAAGCTGGCACTTATCGGGTACGGTAACGTGGGGCGCGCGCTGGCGCGCCTCCTCCGGCAAAAGCGCCGGCAATTTCCTTTCAAAATTACCGGGATTCACACGCTGCGGCACGGCACGGCGATCGATCCGCGCGGGCTCGCGGAAGATCCGCCGATGGGCCCGCGCGCCGCATCGATCGAGGCGTTCCTCGACGCCGCGCAGGCGCAGATCGCGGTAGAGCTGACGACGCTCAATCCATCCACCGGCGAGCCGGCCATCGCGCACATTCGCGCCGCGTTCGCCCGCGGCATGCACGTGGTGACCGCCAACAAGGGTCCGGTTGCGCACTGCTATGCCGAACTGCGCGAGGAAGCGGCCCGCGCGGGTGTGAAGTTCCGTTTCGAATCGGCGGTGATGGATGGCGCTCCCATTTTCAATCTCTGGCGCCACACCATGCCCGGCGTGAACGTGCTGGGGTTTACGGGTGCGCTGAATTCGACGTCGAAAATCGTGATCGAGACGATGGAGCGCGGCGGATCGTTCGAGGATGGGCTGGCGGAGGCGCGGCGGTTGGGAATCACCGAGGCCGATGGCACGTTCGATATCGAAGGCTGGGATTCCGCCGCCAAGACTGCCGCGCTGGCCAACGTCCTCATGGACGCGCGCACCACCCCGCAAGAGGTATCGACGCGCGGCATCGCGCGGCTTACTCCCGAGCGCGTGCAGGAACTCAAGAGCAAAGGCAAAGCCGTGCGCCTGATCAGCCGGGGCAAGCGGACTGCATCGCGCCTTTCGCTGCGCGTGCGCGCCGAGGTGCTCGACCGCGCCGACATCCTGGCCTGCACGCCGGGGACGTCTAACATCATCCTTTTCCACACGGACCTGATGGGCACCTTCGGCACCATCTCGCTCGATCCGCAGGTGGAGCAGACAGCCTACGGCGTGTTCAGCGACCTGGTGAGCCTACTCCTGCCGTAGCGCCACGGTCGGCTCGATGCGCGTGGCGCGGCGCGCCGGAACGCAGATTGCCGCCAGCGCCGCCGCGCCGAGTACCAATGGCACCGCGGCGAACGTCAGCGGGTCGGTAGGCCGGACTCCGTACAACATGCGCGACATCAGCCGCGTCAATGCCAGTGCTCCGGCAATGCCCACCAACGATCCGGCGAGCGCCTGCGTCATCCCCTGCCGCAGCACCATGCGCAGCACATCGTACCGGCTTGCGCCGAGCGAAATGCGGATGCCGATTTCGTGCGTGCGGCGCGCAATGGCGTAGCTCATCACGCCGTAGATTCCGACCGCGGCCAGCACCAGCGCCACGCCGGCGAAGATGGCGAGAAGCATCATCAGGAACCGGGGTTGGGCGGTGGCGTCGGCGACAGCCTGGTCCATCGTGAGTACCTGGGAAATCGGCAGCTTGCGGTCCATCGACCATACGGTCTGCTTCACGGCCGATGCCATGTCGGCTGGATTCCCGGCGGTGCGGATGACCAGGGTGATGTAGGACATGTGCGAATCGGCGCCGCCTAGGAACGGGCGGTCCTGTAGCCCTGCGAGATAGACCTCCGGGTCGGGCTCGGAAGCCCAATCATACTGGCGCGCGTTGGCGCACACGCCGACGATCGTCACCCAGCTGTCTTTTTCGATGGTGATTCGCTGTCCGATGGGATCTTCGCCCGGCCAGTACTTCTTGGCGGCGGTTTCGTTAATCACCGCCACGCCGGGCGCGCGGGAATCGTCCGTGGGGGCGATGCCGCGCCCGCGCCGGATGGGCAGCCGCATCGTCTCGAAGTATCCCGGCATGGCGATCCGGTAGACCGCGCCGGGCGATTCGCCGGGACGCGGTTTGGGACGCCCCGCAATCTGGAAGTCCCATTCCCACACGTCGCCGGCCAGAGGCAGATGATTGATGGCGCCCACGGATTCCACGCCGGGGACGGTGCGTACCCGATCCATCAGTTGGCGATAGAACAACTCGCGCGGACCCTCCGGCGCTTCGCGCGAGCCAGCCACCGAGACCACCATCGAAAGCACGTGGTGCGGATCGAAACCGGGATTCACCGCTTCGAGCGCGGCGAAACTGCGGATCATCAATCCCGCGCCGATGAGCAGCACGAAAGCCAGTGCAAATTCCGAAGCCACCAGAAAACCACGCAAGCGATTTCGGGCTACGCCATCGCTTCCACCGCGTCCGCCTTCCTTTAGTGCGCCGCTGAGATTGGCCGCGTTCGATTGCAGGGCGGGCGCGACCCCGAACAATGCCGCGGTAATCGCCGTGACGGCGAGCAGGAACAGAATCGCGCGGCCATCCACCGCAACCGTCTCGACCCGTGGGATATCGGCGGGGCTGAGCGCCACCACCGCGCGCACGCCCCAATAGGCCAGCAGCAGGCCGGCGGCCGCGCCCAAGCTCGCCAGCAGCAGATTTTCAGTGAGAAATTGCGCCATTACGCGCCCCCGGCCGGCGCCGAGCGCGCTGCGGACGGCGATCTCGCGCTGCCGGTCGGCCGTTCGTGCCAGCAGCATGTGGGCCACGTTGGCGCAGGCGATGAGCAGCACGAATCCCACCCCGCAAAGCACGATGAGCAGCGGCGTTTCCACCTGGCCGACGACATTTTCCTTCAGCGGCGTGAGCTCGACGCCACGATTCGTGCCCGGAAATTGCCGCTCCAGCCGGCCGGTGATGGCCGCGATTTCCGCGCGCGCGGAGGCCAGGGTCGCCCCCTGCTTCAAACGGGCGAACACGCGCAGGCTGTTGCCTTCGCGGCTCTGGAGGCGGCCTGCGAATGCCATCGGCACCCACAATTCAGCGTGGGTGGCCCAGAATGGCGGAAACTTGAAGGCCGCCGGCATCACGCCGACGATGGTGTAGCCCGTCCCGTCGAGAAGCATGGACCGGCCGAGCACGTTCGGGTCGCCGCCGAAACGCCGCTGCCAGAGACGATAACTGAGAACTACCTCGGGCGTGGGGACGCTTTCGTCTCCAGCCGGCGGAAAAGTGCGCCCCATCAAGGGCGCAATGCCCAGCAGGGGGAAGAGATTCGGAGTGACATGGAGGCCGGGAATGCTTTCCGGCGTATCGGTGCCGGTGAGGTTCGGAGTCCAATATTCGGCGGCTGCCATGGCGTCGAAGGAGCGGCTCTGATCGCGCCAGTCGACGTAGTTGGCGGGTGCGACGGGCGCGTTGCCGTAATGCAGCAGCGTCACCAGGCGATCGGGATTGCGGTAGGCGAGCGGGTTCAGCAACACCGCGTTGACCACGCTGAAAATCGCGGTATTAGCTCCGATACCCAGTGCCAGCGTAAGAATGGCGAGCAGGGTGAAGCCCGGCGTGCGAGCCAATGACCGCGCGCCGTAGCGGAGATCCAGCGCGAGATGTTCGACTCCGCGCCAGCCCCAGGCATCGCCGCTCGTCTCGCGCAAGAGCGTGGCGTTGCCGAACTGGCGGCGGGCGGCGGCGCGGGCGGCATCGGGCGCCAGGCCGTCGCGGATCAGCGATTGTTCGCGCATCTCCATATGGACGCGCATTTCCTCGTGCAAATCTCTATCGAAGGCGCTGCCGCGGAACAACATGCGCACGCGGCGAAGAAACTCGGTCACCCGGTTCATGTCAGACCTCCCATAGTTAGACTATGGTAACGCAAAAAGGGTTAGGCCAATCGCGATTCTGTTATGCTAAACCCTTGCCAATTCCCACTAAACGGCTCCAGCCGCGCGCGTACCACGCATTTCGGTGCATCGGTGCCGATTGCGAAGACACCTGCTGTTCGGGATGGCTGGTCAACGTCGATAAAGATACGTATGAGTTGTACCAGCGCTGCGGTGACGCCGAGATGGGACCCCGTCTGCGCGAACTGGTGAACATCAACCCGGTGAGCCAAAGCAGCAACAGCTTTGCTCGAATCGGGCTCGACGGCGCCAGTTGTCCGTTTCTCGACCATGGCCTGTGCAGCGTGCAAAACCGCCTCGGCGACACCTATCTTTCCATCACCTGCGCGAAATATCCGCGCGTCTGGAACGTGGTAGACGATGTGGTGCAGCGGTCGCTCGACCTGGCCTGCCCGGAAGCCGCCCGCCTGATGCTTCTGGACCCCGGCCCGATGGCCTTCGACGAAGACGATGGCGCCGATTTGCGGCCCGGCGAGTTATGCGAACTCACCACCCGCGACCCCGGGTCGGCCAAACCGTACGCTTTTTTTCGCGAGATCCGCGCATTTCTGATCGAATTGCTGCAATACCGCGCGTATCCTTTATGGAAGCGGCTCGTGGTCCTCGGTTCGTTTTGCGATCAGCTGGAGCAGTTGGCGGAAGCCGGGCAGAACGCGCAAGTGCCCGCCGCCATCCAGTGGTTCCGGCAAGCCGTCGCGGGCAATCAGCTCGACGCGGCCATCCAGCAGCACTCGCCCAAACCGGTATTGCAACTGGGCATCGTGCTGGAACTGATTGTGGCGCGCATTACGGCGGAGTATGTGGCGCCGCGCTTTCTCGAGTGCTACCGGGAGTTCAAGGACGGCATCCTGTGGACCGCCCAATCCAGCATGGAAGAGATCGGCCGCCGGTACGCCGCGGCTTACGCGCGCGACTTCGCGCCGTTTCTGGAGCGCCACGGCCACTTGCTGGAACACTACCTCGTCAACTACGCCCACCGCACGCTGTTTCCGCTCGGTCCGCAGAAAGGCATCGGCGACCCGCATATCGATCACAAGGTCGAGACCATTCGCGACCACTGCCTGCTGATGCTGGTGTATTACGGCGTGATCCAGACGGTGCTGATCGGCCAGGCGGCATTCCACCGCGCGAACTTCAGTCCGGCGAATGCCATCCCGGCGGTGCAATCGGTAACGAAGGCATTCGAGCATAACCTTTCATTCTCCGGACAGGCGCTGAAGATTCTGCCCGAAAAAGGCATTCGCAACTGCGTGAGTATGGCGATTCTGCTGCGAAATTGAAAACCGGCTATGGCTTTTCCGCCCGGTCTACCACGATCACCGGCATCGGATGTTTGCGCTCTTCCACCTTCAACCCCAGTTCCTTTTCGATCGCCTCGAAGACCGTCAACCCGCCCGGCGGAGTCGATGCCGGCGCGTTCACATCCGGACCGCGGTTGTCTGAGCGGCGATTCCGCGGCGTCCATCTCAGAGTGAAATCGTAGGCCCCCTCGAGACCGGTCAGATCGACCAGCGGCAGCGTGAAATAAGCTTGCGCGACACTGGGCAGGCGGCCGGCGAACTGCGCCATGGTAGTATTCCGGCAAGTGTAGGAGCGGCCCTGGTCGGAGACCACGAGATCGCACTCGGAACGCGCAGCCCCATTCGACGCCCGCAGCGTAGGGCTGGATTTTCCCGCCACCAGCGCGAACACCGGCAGCGGCCGGTCTTCGCTATGAGTTTGAAGCGCGAATTTCTCCTGGAGCAGCGTCTTCAGCATGCCGGCGATAGCGTGCGGCGACATAACATCGGGCGATTTGGCAATCACGTCGAAGCGGTCGGAATCGATCCAGCCCGGCCCGCCGGCCACCCGGCCGGTCTTCACTTCGTATGCCAGCACGATCAAGTCGCGCAGCGTGTAGCCGAGGATTTCCACCTGGCCGCCGGGGAGCGCCGAGAGCCCCTGCCGCCCGGCGGATGCCCGGCTCGGTTTGACCTCCGACACATCGAAGCGCGGAGGCAGGGGAATGCCCTTGTCCGGCCCGGCGGAGGGGGTGGGGTTTACGTGCTTGATCACGATGGCCGGCATCGGTCGCGTCGCGGGCTCCAGTTTGAGCCCCACTTTCTCCAGGGCGTCGAAGAGCGAGACGGCCCCGGAGCCATCGGCCTTCGCCGCAAGATAGGTGGGCTGGCTCATCCAATCCAGGCGGAAGTTGTAAAAGCTTCGGAGGCCGCTGGTATCCACAATCGGCCGGTCGATATAGTTGTGGGCGATTTCGGGCAGCAGTTTGACCAGGTCCTCCATGCCGACATCGTGGCAGACGCGATGGTTCAGGCGCGGGTCGCCGCCGGCGCTGGGGCAATCGGGCGTTTGCGGATGTTCGGATTCGCGCAGCTTGAACCCCTTCGGAGCCACTGCCAGAAGATATACCGGGATTTCCCTCTGCTGCGGTTCGACCACCAGTCCGAAGCGATCAGCCAGCAGCGTCCGCAGCATTTCGAGCACTTCGGGCTGGGATGTCTTTCGCGAAGCCGGCTTGGCGGCGATGTCGAACCGGGCGGTGGCCAGCCATTCCGGCCCTCCCACCACCTGTCTGACGGTCACGCCGTAGGCCACCGAAATCAGCCGCAGCATGGTAGTGCCGCGGCACTCGAAGCGGCCTTCGGGAAGAAAGCCGCCTTGCTCGCCCGTTCCCGGGGCGCTGATGCCGACGTCGGCTTTCTCGAACGCGAGGCGCGGCGCTGCCGGCTGCGCGAGCATGGCTGGCGCCAGGAGAACCGCCGGCAGGGCGAGTCTCATAGATCCTCCAGGCGCGGCTGGTCTTTGCCTCCCCAGGCAGCCAGGAACGATTGCCGCACCTCTCCCGCTTCATACGCCTTCTGCTGCGTTTCGAGCGCCCGGCACAATCCGAAGAGCGAGCGGGGGTTGCGCGGATTGCGTTGGAGATCGTCGCGGAAGACCTGCTCCGCTTCCGCGGCCTGACGATTACGCAGGAGCGCCGCGCCCAGGGACTCGCGCAACGGATAATACCAGTCCGGCACGTCGTCGAAGTTCATACCATCCTGCACTTCGACGGCGTGCCGCCAGCGCGCGATTGCGGCTTCCAGGTCGCCGCGGGCGGCGGCGATGCGCGCGGCGAGCTCGTCGTCGGCGAGCGCGTGCAGGGTGCTCCAATCGTTGAAAAAGCTGCCGAAAGCGCGGCCCTGGGGAAGCGCGGAGAACGCCTGCTCCATTGCCGTCTGCTCCGCCACGGCTTCCGGCAGTTGGACTTTGGCGGCGCGTGCGCAGCCGCGAGCCAGCCGCCAGAGGAAGGTGGCGCCCTTCAGGTTCGCGGCGGGAGCGGGTTCGGCCAGGATGTCGTCCCATTTCGAGAATCTCAGGAGCACCAGCGTGTACATGGCAGCCATGGCTTCGTTAGGGCCGTGCGCCGGCAGCGCTTTCGCGGCTTCGAGAGCGGTTTCGAATTCGCCATCCATGCCGGCCGAGACAGCCAGAAAGTGCTGGTCGTGGTTGGCGTACCCCATGACGCCGGGTGGTTCGGCGGGCTGCTGCCGGCGGTATTCCTGGTCGGCGGCGATGGCCTGAAGGTTGGCCTGTACGGCTGCCCGATAATCGCCCGTGCGCAGATAGATGTGGGCGGGCATGTGTACCAGGTGGCCGGCGAGCGGCGCGAGAGCCGCCAGCCGGTTGGCGCTGGGCAGCGCGCGCTCGGGATGGGGCGAGCCTTCCATGGTGTGGATGTAGAAATGATTGATCCCGGTGTGCTCCGGCCAGCGGCGCAGCGCGTCCTCGAGGACAGCCACGATTTCGGGGGTATCGGGACCGGGCTGGCCGTCGATTTTCCAGAGGTGCCACGGGTTCATGTTCATCAGGCTGGCGGCGAAGAGCGCGGCCGCGTCGGCGTCGTCCGGATGACGGCGGTAAACGTCTCGCATGGCGTCGGAGTAAGCGCGGTCGAGTTTTGGCTGATCGGGGGTTGCGGCGTCCGTGAATTGCTGTGCCAGGGCATCGATGTAGGCGCGCTCCTGTTCGGGCGCGGCGCGCTCGAGGCCGACGGCGGTCTGGATGAAATCGAATCCGCGGCGCTCGCGCTGCGGGCTGAGGGTGGCCGAATTGTAATTCGGAGCGTTCGCCAGCGCCATTCCCCAGTAGGGCATGGCGGCATCGGGGTCGAGATCGGCCGCGCGCCGGAAGGAATTCACGGCTTCTCCGAAATTGAACGCATAAACCAAGGCCAATCCCTGATCGAAGTATTTTTGCGACTCGGCGCTTTTGGTGGCGATGGGGTGATGAATAGCGCCCATGCCTTCGAACAGCCGGGCGGGGCTAGCCGGGGAGTGGCCGCCGCCGTGCCGGCAGGCGGAAATCAGAAAACACGAAAATGCGAGTACTGCAAACGCTGCCAGCGCGGGAGCGGCTGTTCTTCTGGCTTCCGGTTTCCTGCCTCTGGCTCCTTGTTTATACTTTTCCACGCGCGACGATGGAGAGCAGCTCTTTCTGGTCAGCGGAATCCAATTCGCCGACGAACACGCGCTCGACCATCCCTTTTGAATCTACGATGTAAACCGTGGGTGTGACGACGCCGAAGCCCTCCAGACGGGAGTGCAGGACCTTATCCACGCTCAGTTTTTCGTCGGCGAGGTGCTGCTCGATGACCGCGACCGCATCCGCGGAAGCGACAATGACGGGGACTTTCGCCGGCGATGCCTGCCGCGCCGCCATCAACTGGCGGTAAAAAGGCATGCTGTCGTTACAAAAGTGACAGGTGGAACTGATCTGGAGCAGCACCGAAACCGGCGCCGATTGCCAATCGGCTCCGGGCAGCCGGATTTCCCGTCCGACCACGCTGGCAGGCGCCGGGGCTCCCGCATCCGGCTGCGAAAAGAACCGTTGTTCGATGAGCAGACCGCCCGCCAGACAACACAGGGCGATCAGGAAGACATGAGTGGCAGTTTCGAGCTTGGTCATAACCCGAAGCCTTGGAATGGGTTAGCAGCCTCCGCCGCAACCGCCGCAACCACCCCAACCGCCGTTGCAGCCGCCGTTGCAGCCGGTGTAGCCGCCGTCGCAACCCGTATACCCGGTGCAGCCGGAATATCCGGCACAACCGCCGCAGCCCACGACGGGTGTAGGTGCGTAGCAATAGCAGCTGTTGCAGGTTTTATAAGTAAGCAGACCAAAGGCGCGGCAATAATTGCCACAGCCGAGGACGCATCCCGTAAGCGGCATCCTACCGCGGTGAACGTGAACGGGCCGGGCCAGACACATGCACGTCAGGACCAGGGCCAGCACCGTAAGTGCCGCCAATCTCAGGGTCTTGTTCATTGTCACCCTCCCTGGTAGAACGCGCCGCCAGGGGCTGTCCTGCCTTCTGGATCAAGAATACACCGATGCCGGAACGCCTGAAATAGCTCGTTCGAAGTAGTTTTGACTGAGAAAAGAGAGTAGTTACCGGGGACCGAAAATTGCCCGCGCGTTGCCGGCGTAGAGCTTTTTCAGTACCGTATCCGGCAGCCCGAACCCATGCAGCGGCCAGTGATAGTTAAAGAATTCGCGATTGTAAAAGTGCTCGTCCTGCGTCTCCAGAATCCGGAAAGTCAAGCTGAACATCCGCTGGCTGTATCCCATATCGGTTCCGTACAGCACGCGATCCTGGTATCTCCCCAGAAACTGCGCGACGAATCGCGGGATGGGCGCCAGTTCCCCGAACCGGGCGGAGATATCGGCGAACAGGTTGGGATGGCGGTCGAGGAGCTGGCCGAGCCGTCCGAGGTCGTAATCCAGATTCATCAGATGGCAGGCGATGAATGTAGTCTGACGATGGCGGGCGACGGCGCGCTCGACGCTTTCGATCAGTTCGTTGTGTCCCAGCATGCCGGGCGTCACTTTGATCATCCAGGTGTAACCGTTCATCAGGCCGTCGTTGGCGCGATCCATCGGCTGGTACGACCAGATGGGATCGGACACATGAACGTTGACAGGCATGCCGAGCTGACCGCAGCGGTCCCAGAGCGAGTCCATGCGTGGATCGTCGGGATGAGGTCCCGCTGGACCGGTGGCCGGCGGGAAAAAACCGCTGCCCCTGCCCGGATAACCCGACGGAGCCCCGCCGGCCAATCCGGCTGCTCCGAATCCTCTTCCCTTGTCGCTGATTTCCCCCACGCCCAAAGCTCCCAAACGGCGGCAGTCTTCGAGGGCTTTGACGGCGCGCGGCCCGAACTCCGGATCGTGGACGCCGCTGAGATCGAAGCTGCACCAGAGGTCGAAACGGCCCGGGTGCGCGGCGTATAGCCGGCGGATTTCAGTAAAGTGTTCGGGCGTCGAGGCGCCGGTGAAGATCACGGTGCGCTCCACGCCGACCGCATCCATGAGCTTCACCATCGCGTCCACCTGTTGCGCGCTGCGGCCGCCGTGGCAATGCGCGTCCACGACGGGAAAGCGGGCTTTGAGGGGCTCGGTCCTGGGGATCTTATAAATGGATTCGGGGCGATAATCGTTGAGCAGGAACTTGTCGGGCGTGTCGTGCTCCGCGTCCTGATGGATCTGGGCGGAAGCCGTTCCTGCCGCGGCAGCCGCTCCCGAAAGCATCATCCAGTGCCGCCGGTTCATGATTCGAAATTCTATGCCCGGGCATGCACCGAAGCAAGCATTCGGGGCGCGTGATCCGGCCGTAACATAATTTCTGTTGCCCCCCGCGGCTTTTCATCGCAAACTAAAGGTTTCAGCACCGCAAGGGGGAAAGCAAGAATTGGAACGAAATGGCCGCAAAGGCTCCCTGGTCATGGAGCCCACGGAACGATGGACCCCGCAATTGGCCAGCGACCTCTACGACGTCGCCAGCTGGGGCAAAGGCTACTTCTCGGTGGGTGAAAACGGGCACATTCGGGTGCACCCGGAGAAAGATACCGCCCGCTCGATCGACCTGAAGCAACTGGTCGACACCCTGGTCCTCCGCGGCATCAATCTGCCGATCCTGATCCGCTTCGCCGATATCCTCAAACACCGGCTGGGCGAACTGCACAGCGCGTTTGCAACCGCCATCGCCGAGCATCGCTACCAGGGCGGCTACTGCTGCGTGTACCCCATCAAAGTGAATCAGCAGCGCCAGGTTGTGGAAGAAGTGCTGGAATTTGGACGCCCGTTCCAGTTCGGACTGGAAGCCGGGTCGAAGCCGGAGTTGATGGCGGTGATGGCGCTGGCCGACAACGACACGCCCATCGTCTGCAACGGTTTCAAGGATGACGAGTACATCGAAATGGCCATGCTCGCCCAGAAAGTGGGCCGGCACATTATCCCGGTGGTCGAAAAGTATACCGAGCTCGGCCTGATCCTGAAATACAGCCAGAAGGTCGGAGTGCGTCCGCGCATCGGACTCCGTGTGAAGCTCGCCAGCCGCGGTTCCGGCCGCTGGAAGTCGTCGGGCGGTTATCGCTCCAAGTTCGGGCTTTCCGTGACCGAGGCGATGCGAGCCTTGCAGGAACTGCGCGAGGCGGGGATGGCCGACTGCCTCAACCTGCTGCACTTCCACTTGGGCAGCCAGATCACCAACATTCGCCAGATCAAGGGGGCGGTCAACGAGGCCATCCGCGTCTATGTCGACCTGGCGCGGGCCGGCGCGGGCCTCAAATACCTCGATGTGGGGGGCGGCCTCGGCATCGACTACGACGGTTCGCAGACCGATTTCGAATCGAGCGTGAACTATACTCTCCAGGAATACGCCAACGACATCATCTATCACGCGCAGAACGTGTGCGACGAGGTGGGCGTGGCGCACCCGACCATCATCACCGAGAGCGGGCGCGCGATTGCCGCGTATCACAGCGTGCTGGTGTTCAACGTTCTGGGCGTGGCCGGAATGGGTGAATCCACCGATGTGCCGCCCGAGGTGTCGGCGGAAGCCGAGCAGCCGCTCATCGATTTGCAGGAAACCTACCGCGGGCTGACCGCCAAAAACCTGCTTGAAAGCTATCATGACTCGCAGCAGGCGCTCGATTCGGCCCTCAATCTGTTCAGCCTGGGTTATCTCTCGCTCGAACAGCGGTGCATCGCCGAGAACCTCTACTGGACGATTTCCCGCAAGATTCAGACGCTGGCGCGGCAACTCGATTACTTCCCCGAAGAACTGGAAGGCATCGATGCCATGCTCTCGGACACCTACTTCTGCAATTTTTCGCTTTTCCAAAGCATGCCCGATAGCTGGGCCATCAAGCAGCTATTCCCCATCATGCCGATACACCGGCTCGAAGAGGAGCCTGTGCGGCCGGCCGTGCTGGGCGACATCACCTGCGATTCCGACGGCAAAGTGGACGCCTTCATCGACCGCCGCGATGTGAAGCGCACGCTGCTGCTGCACAATTTCACCGGCGGCGATTATTACCTGGGGGCTTTTCTCCTCGGCGCCTACCAGGAAATTCTCGGAGACCTGCACAATCTCTTCGGCGACACCAATGCGGTTCACGTACGCCTGGGGCCGACGGGCGAAGTGATCCTCGATTCGGTGATCAAGGGCGATACCGTGCGCGAGGTGCTGAATTACGTGCAATTCTCGACGGACGGCCTGGTGAGCACCCTGCGGCGCGACGTAGAAACGGCGCTGCGCGAAGGCCGGCTGACCTACGAAGAGAGCGGCATGCTGATTCACTTTTACGAAGAGGGCCTGCACGGGTACACGTACCTGGAAGACGTTCACGAGAGGTAGGAGCGGCTACCACCCGCGCCGTAATTTTGAGCCTGTGGGGCGGCCGCCCCGCTAAGCTACCATCAGTCTGTAGCTACCCGATGAAGCTCCTCTTCGTAGCCTCCATGCCGATGGAATTCCGCCACCTGCGCCGTCCGCACGACGAAACCCGCACCGTCGCCAAGGGAGCCGGCGCCCATCGCGCAACGGCCGGCATCGACGAGGTCCTCGCCAACTTCCATCCCGACGCCATGGTCAGCATGGGATTTTGCGGCGCGCTCGATCCGTCCCTGAACATTGCCGACATCGTCGTGGGCAGCACCATCTTCGCCGGCGATCGGGTATTCCCCGCCGAACCCCCCATCGCCTCCTCGCCCCATCGCATCGGTCCTGTTTGTACCTCGGACCACATCGTGGGAACCGCGGGGGAGAAGAATTTGCTGCACTCCGCGGGCATGATCGCCGTCGAAATGGAGGCTGCCGGGGTGGCTCAACGGGCCCAAAAGCTTGGGGTGCCATTCTTTTGTATCAAATCCGTCACCGACCTCGCGGGCGAGACCATGGCCAATGATTTCAATGCAGTACTGCGCCCCGACGGCCAGTTCGATACAATAAATCTCTTAGCTTCAAGTTTGCGCCACCCGTGGGTCCGGCTGCCGGAACTGCTTCGTTTGCAGAGACGGTGCATGCTGGCCGCACGTTCGCTGGGGGAGTTCATTGCCGACTGTCGATTCTGACGCGAGTGCTGTGCCCACAACCATGCATGCTGCCGTGTATCGCGGGCAGGGCACCGTCGGCGTGGAAGAAATTCCTACCCCGCGGATCGGACCGGGTGAAATTCTCATCCGCGTGGAGGCGTGCGGAATCTGCCATACCGATCTCAAAAAGATCGAGCACAACCTGCTCGCGCCGCCGCGGATTTACGGCCACGAAACCGCGGGGGTGGTGGCTGCGGCCGGCGCGGGCGTCACCGCGTACCGGCCGGGCGACCGAGTGGTCGCTTTTCATCACATCCCCTGTCTCGATTGCTTCTACTGCCACCGCAAACTTTACGCGCAGTGCCCGGTCTACAAAAAAGTCGGAATCACCGCCGGATTCGAGCCCGCCGGCGGTGGGTTCGCGCAATACGTGCGGGTGATGGATTGGATTGCGGCGCGCGGCGTGGAGCGGATTCCCGATGGCGTGCCGTTCGAGCGCGCCACCTTAGTTGAGCCGGTCAACACATGTTTGAAGGCCGTGGTGCAGTGCGATCCGCAGCCCGAGGAATTCGTCGCCGTGCTGGGGCAGGGACCGATCGGGTTGATGTTCACCATGCTCGTCCACCGCACCGGGGCGCGCGTCGCCGCCACCGATACCATCCCCGAGCGGCTCGCGGTTTCGGCGCGTTGCGGCGCCGATTTCACCTGGAATCCCCGCGAGGTCGCGGTCGCCGACGAAATCAAGAAGCTGACTTCAGGCCGCGGCGCCGATCTCGTGATTGTCGCAGCCTCGGTGCCGGGTATTGTGGACCAGGCGATGGCGTGCTCGCGCCCCGGCGCGCGGGTGTTGCTTTTCGCTCAAACCTCCGCCGCGGAACGAATCGAAGCATCCGGAGCCGACATCTGTGTAGGTGAGCGGATTCTCTTTGGGTGTTATAGTGCATCAGTAGAGCTACAAAAGGAATCTGCAACTCTGGTATTCGGCGGTGAAATGCCGGTGGAGGAGTTGATCACCCACCGGCTACCCTTGGGCAAAATTGGCTCAGGCATTGATTTGGCATTGCATCCAGGACCTAAATCGTTGAAAATAATCGTTCAACCACAGAGGTGGTCGCATAGTGAATAACCAGATGATGGCCGCGGTGCTGTATGGAAAAGAGCACCTGCAAGTGGAACCGGTGGCCGTTCCCACAATCGGAAGCGGCGACGTCCTCGTGAAGGTTAAGGTCGCGCTGACATGCGGGACGGATGTCAAGGTTTTCCGCCGCGGATATCACGCACGTATGATCGTGCCCCCCGCGGTGTTCGGACATGAACTCGCCGGCGATGTGGTGGCGGTGGGAGACGATGTGCGCCGGTTCTCGGTGGGCCAGCGGGTGGTGGCGGCCAACTCCGCGCCCTGCGAGGAATGCTTCTTCTGCCGGCGCGGATTACAGAACCTCTGCGAGGATCTGCTCTTCAACAATGGGGCTTACGCCGAATACATTCGCATCCCCGCGCGCATCGTGGAACGGAACACCCACATCATCCCGGCGCATGTCGGCTATCAGGATGCCGCCCTGGTGGAACCCCTGGCCTGCGTGTTGCGTGGACTGGAAGAGACGCATCCGCGTCCCGGCGATACGGTTGCGGTGATCGGTCTGGGGCCCATCGGCTTGATGTTCGTCAAGCTGGCCAAACTCTGCGGCTGCCGTGTGGTCGCCATCGGACGCCGCAAAACGCAACTGGACCGCGCCGCGGCACTCGGCGCCGACGAACTCGTGACCGGCGGCGACCATCAGGACCCGGTGTCGACAGTGCGCGCGCTCACCCATTCGCGCGGCGTGGATATCGCCATCGAAGCCGTCGGCAAGCCGCAAACCTGGGAATGGGCGGCGGGAATGGCGCGGCGCGGCGGCACGGTCAATTTCTTCGGCGGCTGCCCCAACGATAGCCGCGTCCATCTCGATACCGCGCTGCTGCATTATTCCGAAATCACCTGCAAGGCCACCTTTCATCACACGCCGCAATATATTCAGAAGGCGCTGCAACTCATCTGCGCCGGCGATATCACCGCATCGTTCTTCGTAAATCGCGAAGAGCCCCTGGCGAACCTGCTGGAGGTCATGCGCCACCTCATGAGCCATAACGGGCACCTCAAAACGGCGATCGTGCCTTAGGAAGGGCGCGACATGCCTCTTCCGCCGATCGAGTTTGTCCGCTCGCCCCACGCGATGGCGAAGATTTATTCGCCCGAAGAAGGGCAATCGTACACCCGCTGGCTGGCAACCCATCATTACGAGAATTTTCACGTGGTGAGTTTCCTGCTGCCCAAGCGCCTGCACCAGGATTTCTTCAACGTGTATGCCTATTGCCGTTGGGCCGACGATCTCGGCGACGAGACCGGGGACCGCGCCGAAAGTCTGCGCCTGCTCGCGTGGTGGCGCGGCGAATTGGACGCCATGTATGCCGGGCGCGCGAACCACCCGGTCTTCTCCGCGCTCCGCTCCACCGTGGAACGGCACGCCATTCCCCGCGAACCGTTCGCCGACCTGATCGAGGCCTTCGTGCAGGATCAGACCGTGACGCGCTATCGCGGTTGGGACGACCTGTTCGGATATTGCCGCAAATCGGCCAACCCGGTAGGGCGCCT
>Ga0335073_10006346_pt1 | contig 16597 bp, 12 predicted proteins | sample Lox_Sample_22_FD_207093 | JGI IMG/M metagenome (GOLD analysis project Ga0335073, IMG submission 207093) | Soil microbial communities from Loxahatchee National Wildlife Refuge, Florida, United States - Lox_Sample_2.2 | ecosystem: Environmental > Terrestrial > Soil > Wetlands | place: USA... | reverse complement strand
GACCGACCAAGGTCACAAGCGTGAGAGCGGGAGAACACGCCAGGAGGGCGTTGGCGATTCCGAAGTCGCCTCTCGCAAGGAAAGCGCCTCTGCCCACGTTCAATAGCGAAGTGAGGGGCGTGCTGATCAGCAGAATCTGGGCGTAGAGAATGGTTTTCGCCGAGTACTGCGGTATCCACGAATGCATGAAGGAAAAGCCGATCGCCATGGCGACGACGCTTGTGAGAAACGCCAGCAGGAATCCCGTTCCCAGAAGCCCGGACGCCCTCTGCGGCGTGCTCCGCATCTGGAAGGTAAGCGCACTGGGGAATCCAAACGTCAAAGTGTTGGCGAGAAATACGGGCCATAGAATCATTGCAGCCAATTCGCCGCGACCTGCGGGCAGAAGAGCGCGAGCGCTGATGATCCCCGTCGCGGCACTGATTCCCACGATGGCAAATTTCGCCGCGATGGACTGGGCCACTGCGCCCGCCGAACTCATCGGTTTCTTTTGCTTCGCGTTGAATTGCATCCGCTGTAGCCGTCCCGTGTACTCCGTTGTTTCGCTCAGATCGCTGCCGCCTTCGCCCCTCGCCGTCGCAAGACCTAGTGCAAAGTTTGTAAAGGATTCACATATGCGCCCGAGTTGAACGCCTTTACGAATCTCGACAGGTTTTGAATCCTGTTTCGCGGCACGTACAACATGTCGCCCGGCTGCAGCTGCACGTCTCGCTCCAGATCCGCCGTTTTGCGGAAGTTCTTCAGGTTGAGGACGCGCACCTCGGCGTTGTCTCCGTCGATTTTGCGAAACAGCACCACTTGCGAGGTATGAGCCGACTCCAGGAATCCGCCGGACACGAGAATGGCCTGCATCGCCGTAAGATTTCCCGTGAAATCGATCGTGCCAGGCTTTCCGACTTCGCCGGCCACCACCACATGCGGAGGCTCAAACTGCTGCAGAACCAAATTCACTTCCGGCGCGTTCAGGCGTTCGCTCGCCTTCCGGACGATCGTGTCGCGCGCTTCATCGAGAGTCAGGTCGCTGACTTTTACGTCGCCGATCAGATTGAGGCTGACGTACCCGTCTGGCGATACCGTCACTGTCTGATTGAGTTCAGGCGTGTATACGTACTGAACGTCGAGGACATCCCCGACTCGCAGTTTGTAGCGCGGCCGATGCTGCACGTCGTCTCCGGCGCGAACCACGGTCGCGAAAAGAAGTAGAACCAGAACCGCCCATCCCAACGTCTTCATTTCATCGCTCCGTCAATCAATCGACTTGCTAGATGCCGACTGCCGCCATGATCCGGTGGAACAGATCAGGCACCGCGTAGGTGCGCTTGTTCAGCACATGCCCGAGAATCCGGCCGTTCGCGCTTTCTATGTTTCGTTCCGCGTAGAGAATCTGATCCTTGCGCGTTCGGTTTGCCTCGACGACGAGCACGATCCCGTCCACGAGCGGCGCGAGCCGAATTGCTTCCTGGCTCTCGCCGATCGGCGCGCAATCAATCAGAACGTATCGATGCTGGTGGCGTAGCCCGTCGAGGGCGTTTCCGAGAACTGCGTGCATCGTGTGCCAGGCTCTTCCCTCATCGTCAGCGGGCTCCGAGTCCCAGCCCGCGGGGCGGAGTTCATACTGAACGAGAGAGCGATAATCCATTGCGACCGCCAGCTGGCCGCCGCCGCAGCACAGCGCCTTGGCCAGCGTCCTGGTGACTTCGGTGACGCCGGCGCCGGAGTGGGCGGATGCGAACGCCACAACAAAGCCGCGTTCGTTGTCATTCACCGGCTGAGGGAAAATCTTGTAGAGCAGCCCTTCGCAAACAGCGCCCAATTTGGAAGGCCGTTGTTGGAATGAATACCTGCTTTCACCGGCTACGGGATTCACGGTTGTCCTTTCGCTCGTTCTACAGATGTAAGTTGTTCCCGTTTCTCGCCCCCACTTCGGCGGGAGCATTGTCCGGCGCGAGGAGGCCCACCTGCCACGAGCGTCCGGATCGCCACGACATTTGTGGCACGGTCGCAAGCACGGGATAGCGAGAAGCGACGTCCAGTTCTCGCGGAGTGGCGATCGTGCGCCTGCCCGTCTCGGCGAGATAGACCGCGCAGATGCCGAGGAACATTGCCGTCACAAAGCCGAGCGCTCCGTAGAGGAGAGGCTTCGGCCGTTCCGGGTCGTAGGAGATCGTCGGCTCCTGTGCGACGGCGACGTTCAGCAACTTGTGCTCGTCCATCGCATCCTCGATCTGAGCCTGATCGCGTTTTTGCGCGTACAGCTCGTAGTTCTGCTTGAGCTCGTCCGAGTGCGACTGCAAATTGTTGAACTGTGCCGTTACGGTTTCGAGGCTGGCGAGCTGCTGTTTGAGATCGGCGACCCTGCCAGTCAGCATCGCCCGATGCTCGGCTGTTGCGTGCCGCACGATCTGGTTTTGAATGTAGTTCGTGTGCACCTGCTGCCATGCAGGGTCGACGTCCGTCGTCTGCTCTTTCGAGGGATTCGCCTGGGCGTCCTGCAGGGCAGCTTGCGTTGTGCGTATTTGCCGGTCCAGATCCTGCACCTGCCGGTCGCTAGCCTTGTAGTTTGTCGCGAGATCCGTCCGTTTGTTTTCCATCTGGACGAGAAGCGTCGAAAGTTGCTCCGTCAACCCCTGATTGGGCGAAACACGCTCCTGCGAGGCCTGCCGGGAGGGAATTGAACCAAGTTTGCTGGAGCTCGCCGCGATTTGAGCGTCCAACTCGCGCAAAGCCGAATCGGTAGCGAACAGATCTTCGTTGTCTTGCGTGAGCTCGTTATCCAACGTCGCCTCTTGATCGGGAAGGGAAATCACCTCGTGCTGCTGCTGAAAATCCACCAGTTGCTTGGTCGCGTCGTCCCACGCCTGTCGCGCGCGTTCAGCCTCGGATGCGAAAAACGCCGATGCTCCCGGAGGCCGCTGAAGGCGCCTTAACTCCGCAAGATAGGAAGCCGACAGCCGATCGAGCGTGTCCTTCGCTGCTTCCGGGCTATCCGCGCGAAAGCTGACGGTGATGATGTCGGTCCGGCGAACGACCTCTGCGGTCAAGTGCTTCTGGAATTTCGCGAGAAGGGATTCGTGGTGGCGGATCGCCTCGGGGGTTCTTTCCTCGGGTCTTAGACTGGCCCATTCAGGATCGGCAACGGGGTCGACCACATCGTGACTCCGCAATACCTCGAGTTCAGAATTCACCTGCTCTTCCGTCACGTCGCTGACAATGCTCGGCGAGGTGGTGGGCTCCGGGGTAACGACCACGTTCTCTCTCGTGTTCTGGACGAGGAATTGCATCTCAGAGACGTATTGCTTGTGCATCGCAAGAGTCACGGCAGCGGTCGCGAACAGAACGATCATCGCGACCGAGAAGAACAGCCGGCTTTGGCGGAAAAACCCCTCCACACCGGTTCGCAACGAGAAATCCGATGCTGGAACAATCGCAGCAGCTCCCGCGGGCACAATTGCAGCGTTACGTTGCATGGACACCAAACCTTGGGCCCGGCCTCAGATACCGGCCGGGCAATATGTGTGAGTGTTGAAATACACTTTGCCCCGGCTTCGCGAGCACTGGGAGAAAGACGAGGCGCCTTACGTCTAAAGGTGAACTACCTGTGGATGCGTTTCAGTTGCGGCTGGGCTACAACGTACCGCACCGAAAGAGTTCAACATGGCCGCTACAACGGATTCAAATTGACAGAAACCGCAATCGATAATCAAACTCAAAAAATGAATTGAGCGCATGGCAATTCGTTTATCGGATGTGTTGATCAAATCATTCGCCCCGTCGCGTGTATGTACAGTCCTGCCCTCGCAGTCCGGCGAATCTTAGCATTTGGATTGCCGACGCGGCGCGTCTACAGGATTCACAGTATTCCTGCAAGAATCTGGCCGCTCGCTCGGATAATCAGAAAGTGATGCTATTGCAGACACATGAAACGCAGTGCGCGCGCACAAAGCCGGAAAGCGCGGCGGGCGGCGAATTTGCGAAAATCGAGCGTCGAGTGCGCAGTTTATTCTCGATGCCGGTAATTCTTGCCTTCGAATGAATCGCGAGTTCCAGTTCACAAGATCGCCTCTTATGAATCCGCGCGCTCATGTAATCCGCGAACGTGCTGCCTCAAAATGTCGGGCACGCCCGGCTGCCTTTCAGAACGACTCGACCGGCTGCAGCTCGTTTGCCGGCAGCCAAAGCCAGTTGATAAGGTTTCCATGGCTTCGAACCGCCGGCGGCAACCAGTCGAGTCCACGGCCTTCCGGCTAACGGTGTCTCGGGCAGACGCGAGGCGCTCCCACTTGGGCTAAGCTATGAGGGCAACGCCGTTGGCCGGAGACGCGAGAGCAAAGGGGGAAGGATCGCGGTGGGAGAGCAACCAGTTCTAGCCAGATACGAAGCGCTGATCCGGGTTTCGCGCGCGATCCACGTGCACCGCGACCCCAAGGAGCTGTTTCGTGTGCTCGCTGACGAATTGCGCCAGGCCGCCGACTTCGACCTCATCGGACTGTTTCTGTATGATGCGGCCAGCGATACGATACAGAATCCCGTTCTTCAGACGGACAAAGTTCCCGGCTTCGGAATTCCACAGGATTTTCCTGCAGAGGAGACGATCACCTGGTGGGTTTATCGGCACCAGCAGCCTGTGGTGGTGGCATCTCGAGACGAAGAAACGCGCTTTCCCCGGATCATGCAGGTTTACCGGCAGTACGGAATCGAATCGGCCTGCGTTCTTCCACTGACAACGGCACATCGGAAGCTGGGCGCACTGGGCTTCGCAGCGACCAAGAAGAACGCCTACGCTCCTGAGGAAGTTCGTTTTCTGATGTTGGTGGCCGATCAGGTGGCTCTTGCCGTTGACAATGCGACTCGCGACGCGGAGCAGGAGCGAACCAAGAACGAACTGCGCAAGCAAAAAGCTCATTTCGAGAAGCTTTTCGAACTTGCGCCGGTGCCCATCGTGCTGCGCGACGCTGACAATCGCGTGCTGCGGATAAACAGAGAATTCACGAAGCTCTTCGGTTTTTCGCTCGAAGAAGCCATCGGGCGGAACATCACCGACTTGATCGTTCCGGACGACTTGCGCGGCGAGTCCGAGCGACTACGCGAAACGCTAAATCGGGGAGAGCGCGTCGACGCGGAACTTGTGCGCAAACGAAAGGACGGCTCGCAACTCTCCGTGTCCTTTGTGGCCGCTCCCGTGTCGATCGACGGCGGATCGCGAGAGATCTACGGAATCTATCGTGACATTACGAGACAGAAAGAGGCGGAGCAAGCTCTAAAACGCAGTGAAGCCTATTTGGCTGAGGGACAGCGGCTCAGCCACACCGGAAGTTGGGCGCGAAGCGTGCCTGGCGGAGAAGGCTATTTCAGCCGCGAGACCTTCCGCATCTACGGATTCGATCCCGACAACACGAAGATTACGCTCGATCTCGTTCTGAGTCGCATCCATCCGGAGGATCGGGTGCCGTTTCAGACGATGATCGACAAGGCCGCCCGCGAAGAGAGTGACTTCGAATCGGATTACAGGCTGATCTTGGAAGACGGGTCGATTCGCTTCATTCACGTGGTTGGCCATCCTGCCAGGAACGGTGCGGGAGAATTGAAGGAGTTCGTCGGCACGATCATGGACGTAACGGAACAGGTGCAGTCGCGAAAAGCGCTGGAGGATGCGCTCGCTCAAATCAACGCGCTGAAGGAGCAGCTTTTCCAGGAAAACGTGGCGCTGCGGCAGGAGATCGACGAAACATCGATGTTCGACGAGATCATCGGCAAGAGCGCCGCGCTACAGAGAGTCCTGCGCGAAATCGAAACCGTTGGTCCCACGGACTCAACCGTTCTGATTCATGGAGAAACCGGCACGGGTAAGGAACTCATTGCCCGTGCGATTCACAATATCAGCGGGCGGCGCGATAACGCTTTCGTAAAAGTGAATTGCGCCGCAATCCCTACGGGCCTTCTTGAAAGCGAGCTGTTTGGCCACGAAAGGGGCGCCTTTACCGGGGCAATCGCGCAGCGTATCGGGCGTTTCGAGCTAGCCAACCGCGGCACGGTTTTCCTCGACGAAATCGGCGAGATTCCGCTGGAGCTTCAACCCAAACTGCTGCGCGTGCTTCAAGAAAGAGAATTCGAGCGTCTCGGCAGTTCACGCACTCTGCGTACGGATGCGCGCTTAATCGCTGCGACAAACCAGGACCTCTCGCAGATGGTGGAAGCGCAGGAATTCCGCTCCGACCTCTTCTATCGCCTCAACGTTTTCCCAATTCAAGTTCCGCCCTTGCGCGAGCGCCCCGAGGACGTTCCGCTCCTCGTCCGACACTTCGCCGAGCTTTTCAGCCGTCGCATGAACAAACCCATTACGATGATCCCTCCCGAGACGATGGGGATCCTCGTTCGTTACGAGTGGCCCGGGAATGTTCGCGAACTCCAGAATGTCGTCGAGCGCGCTGTCATTTTATCCTCGGGAGGGACGCTTCGCGTTCCCGCGGCCGACCTTAAGGCGCCGTCCAAGGTGGTCGTCACACACGCGAGGCCTGAGCGACCTGCCGCAAAAAATGTCCGCGATCTCCTTCGTTCGATCGATCGAAATCAAGTGGTGGAGGCTCTGAGGACAGCTCATGGCCGCGTCGGCGGGCCAAGCGGCGCCGCCGCGCGTCTAGGCCTGAAACGCACGACTCTGATCGCCCATATGAAGCGACTCGGGATCAATTCCCGAACTGTCACGCGCCAGCGATAACAGTGTCATGACACTTATGACAGTGTCATGATCGTGACGGTCTGCGCAGCGGTTTCTCAAAATCCTCTCTAAATAAAAGCGTTATATCGATTTAGGTGCCTTCCCCCGTTTGGCCGCTGCGGTGCAATCGGCTAATCCGGCGAAGACCACCGATGTTGCGAACGATGATCACCGATGCTCCTTTCGAGCAGACCTGGGTTCTGCAAGGAAAACTCTGCGGAGAGTGGGTCGCGGACCTGAGGCGCCAATGGGACGAGAAGAGAAGTGAGCGCCGCGGACGAAAGTGTGTCGTCAATCTCGAAGACGTCACGTGCGTCGACCCCGGAGGAGAAGAGTTGTTACGCGACATTGTGAGAGAAGGCGCTCAATTCATCGCGAGCCGCGCTTACATGAAGCATGTGGTGCAAAGCCTGAACAGCGGAAACTCTAAGGGAAACGGAAAATGATGCTGAAACTGCCGCGCGAAACGGCGACCTTCGCTTCGCCGCCGTTTCGCACAAGTCTTCTGGAAACAAGCGAGGACGAAGGCACCGCTCAGGCCGCCGCCGGCTCTGTGGGCGCATTCGAGGAGGTCGGCGAACGTCACGAACGACGAATCTTCCGCGTCGGGCAGAACATCACACGAAGTCCGCAGAACTCGGAGCATACGATGCAGAACGCTGATGGCCTTCCTCGACAGCCGGAGTTTTCGCCAAGATTCACGCTTCTATATACGGCCTTTGGTCACGCAACCGTTCAGAAGTTGCTTATGAGGTTTCGTCATGTGGATCGTTAAGATTGCTCTCGATCGTCCTTACACGTTCATCGTGTTGGCGTTGCTGATTCTCATCGTCAGCCCGATTATGATTCTGCGCACTCCGACCGACATTTTCCCGAATATCGACATCCCGGTGATCGCCGTTGCCTGGCAGTACACAGGCCTTAATCCTGAAGAGATGGAAGGCCGGTTGACGAGCGTCTACGAACGCGTTCTGACCACCACGGTCGACAATATCGAACACATCGAATCCACCACCGTCAACGGGCAAGCGATCATCAAGATTTTCCTGCAGCCGAATACGGACCTCGCGACAGCGAACGCGCAGGTGACCGCCATTTCTCAGACCGTGCTGCGGCAGCTCCCTCCGGGAACGCTGCCGCCGCTGATCATCAACTACAGCGCGTCGAGCGTCCCGATCCTTCAATTGGGGCTCTCCGGCAAAGGACTCTCCGAGCAGCAACTGAACGACCTGGGCCAAAACTTCATCCGGCCGCAGCTTGTCACCGTGCCAGGCGCAGTGATTCCGTGGCCGTTTGGCGGCAAGCAGCGGCAAGTGATGGTCGACTTGAATCCCGGCTTGCTCCAGTCAAAAGGGCTCTCCCCACAGGACGTCCTGAATTCCGTCGGCAATGAAAACCTGGTGTTGCCGTCAGGCACGGCAAAAATCGACGAATTCGAGTACGACGTTCACGTCAACTCGAGCCCGCGAACAGTCGCCGAGTTGAACGATCTCCCTATCAAGCAGGTCGGCGACTCGACCATCTATCTGCGCGACGTCGCAAACATTCGGGACGGCTTTGCTCCGCAAACTAACATCGTTCGCGACAACGGCCATCGCGGCGTATTGATCAGCATCCTGAAAGCCGGGAATGCCTCGACGATCGATGTTGTCAAAGGCATTCGCGGGCTGCTGCCGCGGCTCGCACAGACGCTTCCGCCCGAACTCAAGATCCAGCCACTGGCGGACCAGTCGCTTTTTGTGAGCGCGGCTGTGAGCGGAGTGATTCGCGAAGCGGTGATCGCGGCGTGTCTTACGGCCCTGATGATTCTGCTATTTCTCGGCAGCTGGCGCAGCACGCTGATCATTGCCGTTTCGATTCCGCTATCGATTCTTACGTCGGTGATCATTCTCAGTTTTCTCGGCGAGACGATCAACATCATGACGCTGGGCGGACTCGCTCTTGCCGTCGGCATTCTGGTGGACGACGCTACGGTGACGATCGAGAATATCGAACGCTATCTCGAAGACGGGCACGAGAAGCGCCAAGCGATCCTCGACGGGGCGGCGCAGATCGCAGTGCCGGCTCTCGTTTCGACCCTCTGCATCTGTATCGTTTTTCTTCCCATGTTTTTCCTCACGGGCGTTTCGAGATACCTGTTCGTGCCATTGGCTGAGGCTGTTGTCTTCGCCATGCTCGCGTCGTACGTCTTATCCCGCACCCTTGTCCCGACGCTGGCCATGTATCTGCTCAAATCACACAAAGGCCAGATAAGGGCTTCGCACAATGTTCTCGCTAGGTTTCAAAAAGGGTTTGAGCGCGGCTTCGAAAGAGCCCGGAAATCGTATCAGGGGCTGTTAAGCGGTCTCGTTGAACGACGCCTCGTGTTTATTCCCGTCTTTCTGGCATGCTGCCTTGCGGCGTTCCTGCTTGCGCCTTTTCTGGGCCAGAACTTCTTCCCGTCGAGCGACAACGGTCAATTCATCCTGCATGTGCGTGCCCGGAGCGGGACGCGCATCGAAGAGACCGCTCGCCTCTGCGACCTCGTCGAAACATCAATTCGCCGTCAGGTCCCGGAGTCCGAGATGGACGACGTTCTCGATAACATCGGTCTGCCGTACAGCACGATCAATTACATGCACAGCACATCGGGCCTGATCGGCGCGGGTGACGCCGACATCCTTGTTTCCCTTAAGGAAAAGCATCATCCGACCGAGGACTACGTCCGCAACCTGCGCACGACTCTGCCGCGTGAGTTTCCCGGCACTACGTTTTACTTCTTGCCGGCCGACATCATTACGCAGGTACTCAACTTCGGCCTGCCCGCGCCTGTCGACGTGCAGATTGATGGCACCGATACTCAAGGCGATCGACAAGTCGCCGACCATATCCTTGCTGAAATGCAGCACACGCCAGGTATTGCCGATGCACGCATTCAGCAGGCCTTCGACTACCCGGAGTTTGATGTCGATGTCGACCGGACAAAGGCGGCTCAGGGCGGTTTTAGCGAACGGGACGTGGCGGACAGCATGTTGAACTCGCTCAGCGGCAGCTTTCAGATCACGCCGATGTTCTTCCTCAACTGGAACAACGGCGTGAGCTACAACCTCGTCACGCAAACGCCGCAATACGACATCCAGTCGTTGCGGGACTTGCAAGACACTCCCATCGATGCGACCACCGGCCGCCCCGAGATTCTTGCTGACGTAGCCTCCATCCGCCGCGCCAATGAAATGGAAGTGATCAGCCACTACAACATCCGCCGGGTTGTCGACGTGTACGCTTCGGTCCAGGACCGCGACCTCGGCGCGGTGGGGCGCGATCTTCAGCGCGTGGTGGCTGAGAATCGGACGTTCCTGCCCCGCGGCAGTTTCATCACGATTCGCGGGCAGCTCTCGACGATGCGGAGCTCGTACCTCAGTTTGCTGGGGGGGCTTGTCTTCGCGATTCTTTTGGTCTATCTGCTGATCGTTGTCAACTTCCAGTCCTGGCTCGATCCTTTCATCATCATTACGGCGCTGCCCGCCGCGTTGGCAGGCATCGTCCTTTTCCTGTTCATCACGCACACCACGCTGAGCGTTCCCGCGTTAATGGGCGCCATTATGTGCATGGGTGTGGCGACTGCAAACAGCATTCTCGTCGTCACCTTCGCCAATGAGCGCTTGGCGCGTCACGGAAACGCGGTCGAGGCTGCAATCGAAGCGGGATTTACGCGTTTCCGTCCCGTGTTGATGACCGCTCTCGCGATGATCATCGGCATGATTCCGATGGCCCTCGGACTCGGCGACGGCGGCGAGCAGAACGCACCCCTCGGGCGAGCCGTTATCGGTGGCCTGCTCTGCGCGACGGTCGCCACGCTCTTTTTCGTGCCGTCGGTCTTCGCCCTATTGCACGAAAGGCGCCAGCAACCCGACGCCCCAATCGGCGTTCCGCTCGAACATCAACCCGCACCACCGGGAGCTAACGGAGAAAGGCCATGATTTCGGACGAAAGTTCCAAGCCCGCTGTTGAAGAGGCTGTTTCCAAACCCCAGGCTTCGCCCGCAGTGACCGCTTACGACGCGGGCCCGGTCCGCTCGGGCAAGGTGGTTCTCATCCTCGTGGTGTTGGGAGTGTGTCTCGCCGCTGCGATCATCTTCGGAATCCGGTCCCGCGTCGACGCGGAGACGCGGCTTGCCTCCGCAACCAATCAAGCGGCGATTCCGACAGTCGATGTCGTGCATCCGAAAGAAGGTGCACCGACTCAGGAAATCGTCCTTCCGGGGACCACCGAAGCCTTTACCGACACGCCCATCTACGCGCGCACCAACGGTTATTTGAAGGCCTGGTATTTCGATATCGGCGCGCACGTCAAAAAGGGGCAGCTCCTCGCGGAAATCGAAACGCCCGAGGTCGACCAGCAATTGCAGCAGGCCCGCGCAGATTTCGAAACCGCCCAGGCCAATCTGCAACTGGCGAAAACTACCGCCGATCGCTGGCAATTTCTCGTCAAATCGGGTTCGGTGTCCAAGCAGGAAACCGATCAGGCCGTGAGCAATCTCGCGGCGATGAAAGCGGCGGCCGACTCGAGCGCAGCAAATGTCCGCAGGCTCGAACAGCTGCAGTCATTCGAAAAAGTGTACGCTCCCTTCGATGGCGTGGTCACTGCGCGCAACACCGACTTCGGCGACCTAATCGATGCCGGCGCAAACACCGAGCCGCAACCGCTCTTTCGCATGGCTGCCATCGGCAAGCTGCGCGTTTACGTTCCGGTGCCCGAGGTCGATGCCCCTGCGGCGCGTCCCGGGGCCTCCGTTCTGCTTACTCTCGACGAGTATCCCGGACAAAATTTCCACGGAAGGCTCGTTCGCACCTCCGATTCGATCAGTGCGTCCTCTCGCACTCTGCTCGTAGAGGTCGATGTCGACAATCCCGAAGGCAAGCTGCTACCGGGGGCATACGTATTCGTCCACTTGCAGCTGCCGATGGAGATTCGCTCTGTCACCATTCCTTCGAACACGCTTCTCTTCCGCCGCGAGGGGTTGCAGGTCGGGCTCGTGCGCGACGGCAAAGCCGAATTGATCCCGGTGAAAATCGGCCGTGATTATGGCAGCAGCGTCGAGATCGTTTCGGGGCTCAGTTCATCCGATTCTGTGATTCTGGATCCCTCAGACTCTTTAGTTTCCGGCACGCAAGTGGAGGTGAACCGGTCATCTTCGGCAGGCGGTGGTCAATGAAAATCTTTCGTATTGCCGCAGGCATCTCGCTTGTCGGGTTCCTCGCCGGTTGCTCGGTTGGACCGAAATACAGCCGACCGGCGGTCGAAACACCTACAGCCTACAAGGAGGCGCCACCGCGGTCGTTCGAGCAGGCCGGCATCTGGAGGCCCGCACAACCCGCGGATCAGGAACACCGGGGAAAATGGTGGGAGGTTTTCGGTGATCCGCAGCTGAATGCGCTGGAGGAACAAGTAACCATCTCCAACCAGGATTTGAAAGCGGCCGAAGCCCGTTTCCAAGAAGCCCGTGCCTTGGTTCGTTTCAACCGCGCGTCCGAGTTCCCGACGATCTCAGTTGGCCCCAGCGCCAGCTACGTGAAGGACTCCAATAACACGCCCGCCTTCCCGAATCCCGTTTCGAGAAGCGGCGGGAACGATTTCGTTTTGCCTTTCGACCTTTCCTACGAAATCGACCTTTGGGGAAGCATCCGCCATGGCGTCGCAGCCGCTCGCGAAGAGGCCCAAGCCAGTTCGGCCGACGTCGCAACCGCGAGCCTGAGCCTTCATGCCGAAGTGGCGATCGATTACTTCGAGCTTCGCAACGCCGACATGCAGAAACAGATTCTCGACAATACCGTCAAGGCTTACACGGACGCCTACAATCTCACGAAGACACGCTTCGATGGCGGCGCTTCTCCGCGCTCAGACGTCGCGCAGGCCAAGACGCAACTCGACGACACTCGCGTCGAGGACACGGACGTAACGGTCGAGCGGGCGGCCTACGAGCACGCTATCGCCGTTCTCATCGGCAAGCCGCCGGCCGAGTTCAGTCTCGCGCCCGATCCCCTCGACCTCGACCCGCCCGTTATTCCGGCGAGCATGCCTTCCGAACTTCTCGAGAGGCGGCCCGACATTGCGGCCGCCGAACGCCGCGTCGCTGAGGCCAACGAACAAATCGGCATCGCCCGCGCCGCCTATTATCCGACTTTGAATCTTGACGGCACGGCAGGTTTTGAAAGCACTCATCTCTCGAACTTGCTTGATGGCCCGCAGGCGTTGTGGGCGGTCGGCCCACAGCTTGTCGAGACTCTATTCGACACCGGGCGTCGCCATGCCACATCACAGGCGGCCTGGGAAAATTTCGACGCCCTCACAGCGAACTATCGCCAGACCACTCTGACTGCGTTTCAGGAAGTGGAAGATAATCTCGCGGCGCTTCGCATTCTCGAACAGGAAGCACAACAGCAGCATGAGGCGACCGCCTCAGCGGACGATTGGCTCGATGTCTCTACGAATCGCTACAAAGGCGGCGTCGACAACTATCTGCAGGTGATCATCGCCCAAACCACCGATCTTTCGAATCAACGAAACCAGGCGGACATCTTGCGGCGCCGCTTGGACGCGAGCGTGCTGCTCATCAAAGCCCTCGGCGGAGGATGGGACGTTTCCCAATTGCCGACTCGAGCAAGCCTCCGCTAATCACGCGCCAACGGAAGCAAGGTTCGCTCTCTTTGTAACGGCGACCTTCGGGCGGTCCGTGACAACCACCTTCCTACGATGCGTCCTTCGTTATCGTCGAAGCTTGCCGACCTCACTGTCGCAGACCAAGCTAGTTTCTTTGCAACGAAGCGAGGTAGTCGCAGAGGTTCTTGATGCGTAGCCGCACGACTCGTTCGTTCTGCTTATCGACGTAGCGGAAGATGGGACCCCAGGTCGGCATATCGGAAGAGCCGTGAGCCGAGAGGCCGGGCCCAAATTCGAGGACGTTCGAAACGTATTCGTAGGGGAACTTGCCCTGATGGCGCTTGGCAAGGGTCGTCAGATCCGACGGAGGCGTCGTGAGTAAGCGCGCCGTGGGACCGTTGCCCCGCGCGTCTGCGCCGTGGCAAGCCCCGCAATATTGCGTGTAGGTCTGCTCGCCGGAGGGAATGTAGGTCGGCGGAAGTTGCGTTTGATCGATCGACAGCGCCGCAGCGGCAGCGACAGCGGCCGAAAACAATGCGCTCAGCAGGATCAATTGTCGAATCGCCATGGTTCCCCCGCGGTTCCCGGTTGCTAGTTTGCCTGACGCGACTTCAGGTACATCGTGAGCGAGTCGATTCGCGATGTCACCTCAGCTCCGCTCAATTGGCTGCTCGTGAACTCGTCTCCCCAGACGGGCATTTCGGCGGGGCCGTGCGCCGGGATCACGACGCCGCTCCGCAGTATTTTGGAAACATAGGCGCCGGGGAAATTTCCGCCGTGGCGATGGGTCAGGGTCGTCAAGTCAGGCGGCGCCCTGAACGGATAAGGCGCCGAACCGGTGCCCCTCAAATCGTCCCCGTGACAAACGGCGCAATTCCGCGCATAGAGCTGAGCCCCGGAAGGAGAATTCGCGGTCGGGACTTGCTGTATCGACTGGAGGTATTTCACAAGATTCTCGAGCCGCACGTTGCCCCGGTCGACGTCAGCTTCGATTTGATGAAATATCGGCCCCCAGATCGGCATTTCGCGAGAGCCGTGCGCTTCGATGACCTTGTCACCTATGATCACTTCGCGGACGTGGGCGGCCGGAAATTGACCCTGATTCTTTGCGGCAAGCAACGTCAGGTCGGGCAGTTTTGCCCTCAGGGCTGGAGCCGCCGGTCCGTCGCCTTTCGCGGTGACGCCATGGCACGAGGCACAGTACGAACGAAACAAGGCCGGGCCTTCGACGGATCGAATCAAAGGCGTGGCCTGCTCTTCGCCAGCCGATCCGGACTGCGCGCGTATCCCAAGGCTCCACAAAAAGATGCCGGCAAATGCGGCTCCCAGAGAGAGCCAAAGTCTCTTCGTGCTCGCGCCCACTTGCCTCACGGAAATCCTCCAGCGCTCGACGACGGATGAACGTCCGGCTCCGTCGTTTGATTTACTTCTATTTCGAGGCGAGGATTCTGACTGTGACCTCTATCACGCATCGGAGTGATGCGGTGCGGCGGGAATTCGAGCGTGATTCGGGGGCTTGGCTAGTGCCAAAGTTCTTTGCTGGCGATGCGGGCGCCGGCGACGAGGGCTTCGAATTTCGCCCACATTACCGATGGCAGCACGCGCTGGAGAGCTTCCGTTTGCGCGAATCCGCAGTCGCTTCCGGCGATCACGTTTTCGCGTCCCACGATGCGGGCGAAGCGCAGGATGCGATCGGCGACGAGCCGCGGATGTTCGACGGTGATCGTGTGGTGCGTGATCACGCCTGGAATCAGGATTTTGCCTTCCGGCAGCTTGCGCGATTCCCACACGCGCCATTCGTGCTCATGGCGCGGATTCGCCGCCTCGATCGAATATGCGCCGGCGCGCACCTGCAGAATGAAGTCGACGATTTCCTCGAGCGGCGCATCGGCGAGATGGGGAACGTGCCAGCTGCCGAAACAGATGTGATAGCGAACGCGGTCCTCGGGAATCCCCTGCAGCGCATGATTCAGGGCTTCGACGCGAAGGCCGGCCCAGCGGCGATAGTTCTCGGGACTTTTCTGAACGAGGTGGTCGTACATATTGGCCAGGACGGCGTCGTCGATTTGAAGGAGCAGGCCGGATTCATGGATCGCGCGGTATTCATGGCGGAGGGCGTCGGCCACGGCATACACGTACTCTTTCTCGGACGGATAATATTCGTTAATGCCATCGAAGACGGCGCTCGCGGGCGCGACCACGGGAAGGAACGCCTCTTCGACGGAAACCGACTTGAGCGCGGCTTTGAGATTTTGAATGTCGCGCTGAATGCTGCCCGTATTCCGGTATTCAATCGGGGCGACGCACGCCCGGGTGGGAATCCCGCCGCGCATGAACGGAAACTCCGCGGCCATCACATCGGGAAAGCGCTCGAGGTCGCGTCCGAGCCACTCGACCGGGCGCAATTCGTTGCGGCGAAGCTCGAAGCCGGTGACTCGATCGACGATGTAATTTGCCCAGCTGGATTTGCCGAATTCGCCGTCGTCGACAATGTCGATGCCGACCTTGGCCTGCATCTTCACGACGTCTTCGACGGATTGGCGGAGGACATCTTCGTAGCTGGATTCGTTTTCCGGCGTCGACCGTGCGGCGGCAGCCAGATCCTTCAGCTCTTTGGGCCGGATCAGGCTGCCGACGTGCGTGGTGAGGATGCGATTCTCGCTTCGTTTCATGAACCCTGGGTTTGCGCGGCGATCAGGCTCGCGAGAGCGCTACGGCCGGCGGCACGATCGGTTCGAGGCCAGCGAGAATTTCCTGGCGGCGATCCTCGAACCAGGGCGGCAGATGAACCTTCGATCCGAGGCGATCCGCGGGCTCGTCCTTTTCGAAACCGCCGGGGACATTGCAGCAGCATTCGACGAGAATTCCGGCCGGCGAGCGAACGTACATCGAGTGGAAGTAAAAGCGGTCCTTGATTTCGGATGCGTCGGTATAGCCGAGTTCTTCGTAGATCGCTTTCTGAGCTGCGAGCGCGTCGTCGTCGGCGACCCAGAGGGCGATATGGTGAACGGTGCCCGCGCCGAAGGTCCAGCTGCCGGGCGCGCGGTCGGGCTCATGCTGCAGGACGAGCGTCTTATTCGCGCCGCCGCCGGCGATTTCGAAGCGGTGGTAGGAGCCGTCGACGCCGGTCTTGCGGAAGCCGAGTGCTTCGGTGAGAAAACGCTCCTGCTCGTCGACATCGCGCACGGAAAGTACAGCGCCGTGGAAACCGCGGACGGATTCGCCTTCGGCGATCTCGTCGGT
>Ga0335073_10006344_pt1 | contig 16601 bp, 11 predicted proteins | sample Lox_Sample_22_FD_207093 | JGI IMG/M metagenome (GOLD analysis project Ga0335073, IMG submission 207093) | Soil microbial communities from Loxahatchee National Wildlife Refuge, Florida, United States - Lox_Sample_2.2 | ecosystem: Environmental > Terrestrial > Soil > Wetlands | place: USA... | reverse complement strand
GCCCAGCGAAGAATAGACGCCTAGATGCTGCCGTGCAGATAGATGTGGAATCCCCATTCCGTTGCCACCAGCAGCAGGGTCACGACCGCGAGCGCGATCTGCCATGACTCCGAACGCAGCTGCTTTGCCGTGGCGGGTTTCATTCGCCACTGCGACGCGGGGCGCGCGCGCAGGCTGCGAAGCCGCCGGACGGCAATCAGGTTCACCACCGATCCGACGACGGCGACTAACTCCATGGGGATGCGAAGCGCCGCGCCGTGCAGCGCCACAAGGAAATTGAGTCCCACCGTGGCCGCGGCCAGCGAGCCCACCCCGATGAGCAGGCGCAGGCCGCTGATGGCCATGAATGCCGTACACGCGCTCTGCAGCAGCACAAAAAACAAACTGGTGAGCCCGACCGCGAGTCCGCGGCGCTCACCGTGCTTCGACTCTGCCGGATTCACTTCCACTTCTTCTTCGGGCATCGCGTCCTCAGTGTATCGAAGTAACTCCGGACGGAGTGACCCATGCGAACGCCGCCAGGAGAGCGTTGGGCGGCGCGTGAAATGCCGGGGCATCCCGAAAGGAACGCCCCGGCTCACGATCAGTAGGCGGCGATGCCGTTCATCCCGGCGGACGCGGGCAGGCCATCCTGCTGCCCGGCGCTCACCAGGCTTCCATCCTCCTGGACCGCGAAGATGCCGATGACGCCGGCAGCGGCATTCAGCGTATACAGGTAACGGCCGTCGCCGCTGGCAGCGATGTCGATGTTGGTGCTGCCCGCGGGATTCTGGCCCACGACGGTGTCGCCAATCGGAGTGAGCGCGCCGTTCCGTTCGATGTCGAACCCTGAAAGCGTCGAGCTCGTGGCGTTGGATGTGTAGACCGAGCGGCCGAATCGGCCGAGCACGTTCCAGCAGGTTGCCAGGCCGTCCGTCGGCAGCGCATTGGAGACGGTGTGCAGCGATCCATGCCAGTCCAGCTGATACGACGAAATCGTATCGGACGCATTGGCCACGATCAGCGCTCCGGTGGGAGCGAACACCGCCGCAAACGGGGTCGCGCCGGCGCTCGCGGTAGTCACCGCGCTGGAGAGCGTTCCATTCGGCCAAACGTGGAAGACGTCGATCTGATTCGTCCCCGACTCGGCGACGATCAGGAACTGGGCGTTGGGGCTGAGAACCACATCGGTGGGCGAAGAGGCCGAGCTGCCGAGGTTGCGCGTGGAGTTGGGAATGGGAAGTAAATGGCCGTTGGGCAGAATGTGGAAGCCGCTGACGCTGCCATTGCCTCCGGCGTTGAGCACATACACGAGGTCGCCGGCCTGGGTCACCGAAGTCGGCATGCTGCCGCCGGTCGGCTGAGTGCCGAGCAGAATCAGGTCAGCGCCGCGCACCGCAAACGAGGAAACCGTGCCGCTTCCCGCGTTCACCGCGAACAGCAGGCTGTGGTCGGCGCTCAGCGTCAACGATCCCTGGGAGTGCAGCGGATCGACGGTGCCGCCGCTGCCATTGCCGCCGGTGCTGAAGGCCCCGGCCCACACGAGCGAGCCGTCGTCACGGCGGACCCAGGAGTCGATCTGGTTGTTGGAAGCGGCATTCGTCATGGTGAAGACTGCGCCGTACCCGTCCTGCGCGGCGGCATGCTGCGGCGCGAGGACCAGGATGGCGGCTGCGACGAACGACATCGAGCAGAGTAGCCTCAGACTCTTCATGCTTTTCATCTCCGATGCTCCGAGATTGGCCCGCAGGTGTGAGCGCCTGCCGCGCGCACCGAAGGCCGGGATGCTGAATGAGAGCCGTGCGGCCGAAAAAGGTTACAGGGAACGCGCCTGGGAGCGGGAGCGTGCGGCAATCGCGCGGCGCAGCGAAAACACTTCTTCCGGCCGGCCGGCGGCCAGTGCGGCGAAGCAGATGGCGAAGACCGACCAGTTGAGGGAGGCTCCCCAGTACATCCAGAAAGCCGCGTGCGGCCCGGGATAGCCGGCCGAGAGCCACATGGCCAGCATGAGCGCGCAGCCGAAGACGCTGGCCACGCGCGAGAGCAGGCCGGTCAGCAGCGATATGCCGATGAGGAATTCGCCATAGCCGACGGCCAGAGCCATCGCCGTGGCGGTATGCGCCAGAATCCAGCGGAGCACCGGAACCATGAACGGGTAAGCTCCGCCGCGAATGAATCCCTCGACATAGCTGCGAAAGCCGGAGTGCACGAATCCGAGGCCAAAAACTTTGTACTCGCCGAAAACGGTAAAGAAGAGCCCCACAGCAATGCGCAGCACGGCCAGCGCAACCGCATTGGCGTCGCTCTTCTGGCGAAGTGCCGGCGGGTTGTGATCGACCTCGCCTATGGAACGTCTCCGCTTGCCCGATCGCGCTTCAGTCCGAGTCACGCGCAGGGATAAGGTACCATCCCGCGGATGGCAGGCAGAGATGCGCCGCTTCGGAGACTGCCTGGGCCAAATTTTCCCGTCCGGAACGCCTCGGCAGACTCGACAGGGCGGGAGGGCAAGCCGCCGGCGCTTAGCGCGCGGGCCCTGGGCAGGCGTCGCTCAGCTTGCCGTTCAGGTCCTCATGTTCGATTTTGAAGGACAGCTTCGGCTTCCCGCCGGTTTGCTGGATTTTGAAGATATAGATGCGGTCGTAGTCGCTGTTCGGCCAGTCGGGCACCTGAGCAGGATTATCGCCATAGCTCGTCAGCATCTGCTGCGCGAACTTGTTCAGGAATCCGTGCTCCCAGGCGATAAAGACCAGCGCGTGGGCGTAGGCGGGAGCCGTCACTGCCGACTGCAGCTGGGCAATGTCGGTAAAGCCGATCTGCGCGTTCACCGGCATCCCCAGGGTAATCGCGGTCGGCTCGATGGTGATCAGCGGCCGCACGTAGGAGTAGCGGAGATTGCTGCCGTCGTTGACGTCGACCGCGGGATCGGGAGCATAGATGGCGTCCGGCCTGCCGTATCGGCCGATGAGGATCTTCGGCAGCGCCAGCGCCCGGTTCAGCCCCTGGCAGGTGAGCTGGCCCAGCCCGCCCGCCGGCTTTTCCGCGTGACGAATGGCAATGATGGTTTCCTGCGCCTGGAGCGGAATCGCCGCCGCTCCGGCGAGGAGCAGGAGCGCTGCGGCAAAACGCCAGCGTCGCATTTTGGACTGCATCCGGCTCACCTCACCAGTCTGAACATAACCGATGCCGGGCTTCGAAGCGAGCCATCGGGTGGCGCCGGAAAAATAAGATGCTCTCCCGAACCGCGCCCGCAACGGCTGAGATTATTCTTCGGCCCCCGGCGAAAAGTTGCGCAGCGCTGCAAAACGCCAGTAGTATCCAGAGACACAGCCAACCAGAGCCAAACCACGTCCCTGTTTGCTGTTTCCATTGCATCGGCGTCACCCCTCCCCACGGCGGCGCCGGCGTGAATGCTGCTGTTTCCTGCGTTTTCTGCCCTGGTGCCGCTGTTTGCCAACCCAACTCCGTCCGGGAGAAGAGAATGGCCACTCCTCGCGCCGTCAATGCGGTTCAGATCCATCACGATGTTGCCGCGCGCGAGCGTGGCGGCGCCCAGCAGCTGCAGATCGATCCGGAAACGAAGAAGCTGGTGAAGCGCAGCGATATGACGTGGCACGATCACCTGATCATGCTGCTCAACCTCGGCGCGGCCATCGAGCACGCCCTCATGGTGCAGTATCTGTACGCGGCCTACTCGCTGGGCAACACCCACGTCCCGGAGGAATTCCGCCCCAACGTGCAGCAGTGGCAGGAGACCATCCTTTCCGTGGCGCGCGAGGAGATGGGCCACCTGCTCACCGTGCAGAACGTGCTCACCCTGATGGGCGCGGGCGTCAATCTGAACCGCCAGAATTTCCCCTGGGACATCGCTTACTATCCGTTCCCCTTCACCCTGGAGCCGCTCTCGCTGGACTCGCTGGCGCGCTACGTTTATGCCGAGATGCCGCTCGACGAGCTGCACTCCGACAATGCGGTGATCGTGGAGATTCGCCGCCGCGCGACCGGAGGCAAGTCTCCTGACGAAATCCACTCGGTGGGGCTGATCTACAGCGAGATCATCGAGCTGATCGGGGACGAGAAGAGGATCCAGGATTCGTCGTTCCACGAGAATACCTACTCCCATCAGGCCTCGTGGGACGACTGGGGGCGCCGCTACGGCCCGGAGCTGCGGCCGCTGGATGCGGAAGGCGGCCTGCTGGAGCCTACGCCGGGCGTGATCGGCGGCGCGGCGGAGGCGAAGACCGATCCGCACTCGCGCGCCATTCTGCTGATCGAGCAGGTGGCCAGCCGCACCGAGGCCATCGCCGCGCTCTACGCGGTGAGCGTGCAGGGCGAGGGCCCGCACGGTGCCGGCGAGGGTGAGATGTCCCACTTCCAGCGCTTCCTGCATATCTATAAAGACTGGAAAGCAATCGTCAAAGACGACTGGCTGCCGACGCGCAACGTGGTGAAGAATCCCACCACGCTGAAGCTGCCGGGGGCGAGCGCGCCGGAGGGCTACATCTCGTGGAAATACACGCAGCACTGGGCCGATCTGTTCAACACGCGCTACCGCCTGCTGCTGAACCTGATCTCGCACACCTTCCGCGAAGCGCTGGCGACACCGGCCGGGCAGCCCAGCCTGCGCGCCGTGCTGATGCACCGCATTTTCGGCGAAATGTATAACCTGAAGGCCATCGCCGGGATCCTCGTGCAGCTTCCGGTGAAGGATTTGGCGGGCGCCGAGGCGGACCGCGACACGCTCTACGCCGGCCCGCCCTTCGAGATGCCCTTCAGCCTGACGCTGCCGCCGGACGATGCCGATGCGTTCGGCATGCACCTCGACGTGCTGGGCAGCTCCGACAAGCTCTGCTACGAGATTCTCTATTGCCGCAGAAGCAAAGAGGCCCCGCCGTTTATCAGCGAGCGCCCCGAAGACGAGGCGTACATACGAACCCTGCTGGACATCGACAGCCAGACCCGCGACTCCATGAGGGCGACCATCGCCGGTCTGAAAAAAGGCGGGAGGTAACAGGTATGCCGCTGCGTGAGCTTCGCATTCTGCCGCCCTTTGCCATTGCCCGCCTGGGCGGGGCCACCGACGACCCTCTCGATAATTTCACCGTCGAGGACGACCCGAAGCATCCGCTGGCGTGGCGGACGATCGTGCCCCAGGAGACGCTGGTGGTGGACGAAGAGTCGGGCGTGGTTCGGCGCAAGGATCCGCCGCCGCGATCGGTCTCGTTCAAGAGCGAACAGGGAAAGATACGCCCGGTGGCGCCGTTTCTCGAGGTCTTCGCGCAGCTCGAGGGCGAAGAGAAGCTGCGGCCGCTCCACGAGGCGCTCGAACAACTGGGCGAGAGCGGCGCAAAGATCGAGTGGCGCGTGAGCGTGGCCAATCGCAAGGTGGTGCGGCGCACCGGCAACGAAGCCGACCTGGTGCACGCGGAGGCCGAATGGTTCTCAGACCACGGCGCGCACCCGCTGCATGGAACCTGCGAGAACTTTATCTCGCCGAAAAAGTTCATCTCTTTCGGATCCGTGCGCTTCATCTGTCCCAGCGGCGATTATCCCCAGATCCGGCTGCGCTTTGTGCCGGCGAAGGGGCTGATCTACGGGCCGAAGCTGGAGAAGCGGGAAAAATCCACGCAGCTCCCGGACCCCACGCAGCCGCCGCCCTTCGATCTGCCCGAGAAGTACGGCGTCTACGACGCGACCAAGGACTGGTACGGTTTCGGCGGCAAAGACAAGCCGGTGAAGAACGAGACGGTGCCGCCGGCGCTCTACGCGATCGAGCCGCCGGCGCCGCCATGGCTGCACGACAACATCGCCATCAGCCGCGGCTATCTCGACGACACCTGCGACGGGTTTGCGGAAGTGCGGGTGACGCTGAGCGATGGCCGCGAGCTCCGGGCCAGAGCGCGCCTGTGCGCGGGACCGCCGGCGCTGGTTCCCGACGCGCAGTTTGTGCGCACCCTGCTGGACGATCTGGAGCAGGTGATCCTGGGCCCGGTGGTCGCCGAAGACGAGCCCTATGAATCCATCCGCGACCGTGCCTGCGACATCGTGCGCCGCGCTTACGAGACGGTCCACTTTATGAACGTGACGGTGATGAACGGCAACGACATCAAGGGCCGGCCCGCGCTGCTGCTGGATTCGATGCCCGAAGAGGAAGCCGCCGACACCGAGCGCGCCATCCGGCCCATCATGGGCCCGGGCACGGTGGACACCCTGGCCATCCTCGCGCTGCACGAGCAGGTGTACGCGGCGCTGCGCGGCGGAGCGGCGCCGTGGTTTGTCGATCTGCTGCGCAAGCCCGACGAAGTGGCCGACTACACCGATCTCGGCCGCCGCAAGATGCCGGCGCTGATGTGCGGCGCCGACAATAATTACCTCGCGCTCACCTGGCGGCAGATCGACACCATCCGCAAGGCCTCGGAGAAGACGCTCTTCCACGCGCGCGCCGCCGCAGCCCCGCAGGGCACGGTTCCGGCGCAGCCGGAGGAGTCGTGGGTGCAGCCGGTGAACCGCACCGCGCACCTTGAATACGCGGCGGCGGGCAATCCCATCAGCTCTCGGCCCATCACCTCGGTGGCGAATTGCTGCCCGGGCCTCGAAGTAGATTTTCGCGCGGTGTGGCGGCGCATGTTCGAGGGCGTCGTGCTGCGCGAGTACGACAACATGGTGATGGAGGTCGAGCGGGGCGCGCCCGCGGAGTGCGCGGATCTGGCCGGGCACCGCCTGCTGCGCATCGTTCTGCCGAACGGGCACGCGATCCCGACCATGACCACCATTTACGGCGCCGCTTCGTCCGACGTGGGCGGCAAGATCGTGCTCACCACGAACCAGAATCCCTATGGCCTGGCGCAGCTGGAGTGGTCGAATCTGCTGGCGCCGGTGCTTGCCGGCTATCAGGGCGAGAAGGTTCAGTGCGATTTCACGATCGAGGCCGCGGAGGATCAGCAGCCCATTGTTGAAGACGGGAAGGATACGCAGAAAAACTACGTCAGGATCGAGATGAGGGTCCGCCATTTCTTCGAGGAGGGCACGGCGGTGATCGCGGAGGCGCTGGCCAAAGCCGGCGAGCTGACGCAGGGCCTGTGTTCGCCGTGGCAGAACGATTATCGCGAGTGCTCGTGCTACTACTGGGCGAGCGCGCGGCCCGACTTCATCAACGTGCAGCCCGGCGCGGACGGACTGAGCCAGGGCGACAACTGGCTGCAGAAGAAGCGCACCGGCGATTACGTGCCCGACGACTACGTGGATTCGCGGCTCATCCTCTACAACGAGCTCTTCACCGACTGGCAGAAGTGGCTGCGCTTCCAGATCGGCGGCAGGGATGTTCCCGAGGACCTGCCGCCCGAGGCCGATGACGAGGAGAGCGGAGGCGTCTGTTGAGCGTGGCCGATGCGGCCCGCTGCATGAGCGCTTCGGCGCCGCGCCTGCCGCAGCTGCATCTGATCGAGACCGAGCACGGCCCGCATCTTTTCCTCGCCAACGGCAGCCGCCTGTATCGCGCCGATGCCGGGCTCTTCGCGCGCTTCACTGCGGCGATGGAATCGGGGGCCGACGCCGCGATCGAGCCGCTGCTGGAGCAGGCGCATCTGGCCGCGGCGCCGTACATCGACGATGCGCCGCTGGCGCCGCCGCCCATCCATGCCCTCTCGCTGGCCATCGCCCAAAAATGTAACCTCGGCTGTACGTATTGTTATGCGCAGCAGGGAGAATTCGGCGGCGCGGCGAAAAATATGCCGCTCGACACCGCGAAACGCGCCGTTGAAATGCTGGTGCGGGGCGCTGCGCCCGATGCGCGGCTGAATCTGTCGTTCCTGGGCGGCGAGCCTCTGGTGAACCGCGGCGTGCTGCGCGCGGCCACGCTGTATGCGGAAGAGCTGGCTGCGCAGCGGGGCGTCCCCATCACGTTTTCGATCACCACCAACGGCACGCTGCTCAGCGAAGACGACGCGGAGTTTTTTGAACAGCACGGATTCGCGGTGACGGTGAGCCTCGACGGCCCGCGCGAGGTCCACAATGCGCTGCGTCCTTATAAAAGCGGCAGCGGCAGCTTCGACGCCATCATGGCGCGCGTGGCTCCGCTGCTGGCGCGGCAGCGGCGCATGCAGGTTTCAGCGCGCGTGACCGTGACCCCGCGCAACCTGGAGCTGCGGCGCGCGCTCGACGAGTTCCTCGCCGCCGGATTTCACAGCGTCGGATTTTCTCCGATGCTGAGCGCGCCCAATGGCAACGGCGAGATGCAAAGCGCGGATCTTGAAACCATGCTGGGCGAGATGATCAATTGCGGGCACGAGTTCGAGCGCCGCTCGCTGGCCGGGGAACGCTACGCCTTCGCCAATCTCGTCAATGCCCTGCGCGAGATCGAGCGCGGCACGCATCGGCCGTATCCCTGCGGCGCGGGCGCGGGATATCTGGGCGTCTCGGCCGATGGCGATTTGGCCGCCTGCCACCGTTTCGTCGGCGATGAGGCTGGCGCGATGGGCTCGCTGGCGGAGGGCGTCGATCTCGCGCGGCAAACAGAGTGGCTCACCGAGCGCCATGTGCATCGCCAGGAACCGTGCCGCAGCTGCTGGGCGCGTTACCTGTGCGGCGGCGGATGCCATCATGAGGTAATCCGGCGCGGGCGGCCGGCGTGCGACTACATCCGCGGCTGGCTGCACTACTGCCTCGAATCGTATCTGCGGCTCTCGCAGGCGGGCGCGTTGCCGCGGCGTCCGGCGGAAGGAATTCCGGAATGGCGCATGTCTGCGTAATCGGCGCGGGGCCGGCGGGCAGCGTCTTCGCCGCGCGCATGGCCCAGCTCGGCCACGCAGTCACGCTGGTGGAGCGCGCGCAGTTTCCGCGGCGGCATCTGGGCGAGTCGCTCAGCCCCGGCGTTCTGCCACTGCTTGAAGCCATCGGCGCGCGCGAGGCCGTGGAGTCCACCGGATTTGAGCGCGTGCGCCGCGTTCTGGTGCATTGGGAGGGCGATCCGCAGGTGCGTGAAGACCCGCGCGCGGAGGGATTGCTGGTCGATCGCGGCCGCTTCGATCAGATCCTGCTCGATCGCGCGCGAGCGCTCGGCGTAAGCGTGCTGCAGCCGGCGCGGGTCACGGCGCGCAGCGAGGTTGCCGAGGGATGGTCGATCCGCATTGCGACGGAGAGCGGGGGCCTCGAACTGAAAGCTGATTTCCTGGCCGATGCGCGCGGACGTTCGAGCTACGCACAACGTCGCCGCCGCACCGGCTGCTCGACGCTGGCGCTCTACGCCTACTGGCGTGGCCGCGATCTGCCGCGCGAGCCGCGCATCGAAGCCGGCGACGTCGCCTGGACCTGGTGCGTTCCCCTGCCCGATGGGACGTGCAACACGCTCGTCTTCGTCGATCCCGCGGAGTTTCGCGCGAGGCGCAGCGGCTCCCTGCAGGAGGAATATTTGTCGCGATTGCAGCGGTCCAGGGTGCTGGCGGGCTGCCGCGACGCGCAACTCGCCTCGCCGGTGGAGGCGATCGACGCGACGCCGTATCTGGCTGAAGACTGCGTGAGCGCAACCAGCCTGCGCGTGGGCGAGGCGGCGCTGGCCATCGATCCCGTCTCGTCGAGCGGTGTGCAAAAGGCCATCCAGAGCTCGCTGGCCGCGGCGATCGTCGCCAACACGCTGCTGCGCCGCCCGGAGTTGGCCGATGCGGCGATGCGCTTCTATCGCGCCAACCTCGAAGATGCTTCGCGCCGCCACGCGCGCTGGGCTGCCGGATATTACGGCAGGGTTGCAGCCGAGCGCGGCGGAACATTCTGGCGCGATCGCGGCGCGGGAGCGGAGCCGGACGCGATCCCCGAGCCGAAGCTTCCGCTGAACGCGCAGACCATGACCACTGCGGCGGTGTCGCTCTCGCGGCAGCTCGAATTCGTCGACCTTCCCTGCATCGAGGGCGACTTCGTCACCACCAAAGCCGCGCTGCGCCATCCGAATCTCGACGCCCCCATCGTCTGGCTGGGCGGCCAGGAGCTGGCGCCGCTGCTGCGCGGCGTTCACCCCGGCCTGACTCCCGTCCAGCTTGCGCAGGCGTGGTCGGGCCGCGTACCGCTCGAATCGGGATTGGCAATCGCGGGATGGCTGGTCAATAATGAGCTACTCGTTCCCGAGACCCATCCGAACGCGCACGGACCCGCATGACGACGATCACTGAGTGGCTGAAAAGCCTCGATCTGGAGCGCTACGCCCCGAACTTCGTCGACAACGAGGTCGACTTCGAGACCCTGCGCGTGCTCAGCGACGGCGATCTGAAGGAGCTGGGCCTTCCCTTCGGCCCGCGCAAGCGGGTGCTGAAGGCGCTCGAGGAGACGCGGCAGCCCGCGCCGGTTCCCGCCGCCGCCGCCGAGCCGCAGGCTGCCGGCGAGCGCCGCCAGCTCACCGTGCTCTTCTGCGACATGGTGGGATTCACCGAGATTGCGCACCGCGTCGACCCCGAAGTGCTGCAGAGCATCATCCGCAGCTACGAAGACGCCTGCGCCGTCTGTATTGCGCACTACGACGGTTACGTATTCCAGCGGCTGGGCGACGGCATCGTTGCGTTTTTCGGCTACCCGCTGGCGCACGAGCGCGAAACGGAGCGCGCGGTTCGCGCCGGCTTCGAGATTATCGAGAGCATGACGCGGCTGGACGTGCCGGAAGTGGGCCGGCTGCAGGTGCGCATCGGCATCGCCACCGGGATCGTGGTGGTTTCGTCGTGCGAGCGCGGCGCGGTGGGCGAAACCATGAACCTGGCCTCGCGGCTGCAGTCGGTGGCCCAGCCGGGCAGCGTGGTGGTCAGCGAGCGCGTGTACCGCATCGCGGGCGGCGCCTTCGAGTGGGAAGATCTCGGCGAATACACGCTCAAAGGCATCGAGCATCCCACGCGCGCTTATCGGGCGCTGGGCGTGGCTGCGGCCGCCGGTCACTTCGACGCCGCTGCCGGCGCGGGCGTTACGCCGCTGGTGGGCCGCGAGCGCGAGATCGCTCTCCTGATGGGCCACTGGCAGACGGCGCGCGGCGGCACCGGCCAGGCGGTGCTGCTCTCCGGCGAGCCGGGCATCGGCAAGAGCCGCATCCTGAGCTCGCTGCGCGAACGTCTCGCCGCCGAAGGCGTTCAGCCGCTGCGCTTCCAGTGCTCGCCGTTCCACGTCAGCAGCGCGTTCTACCCCATCATCTCGTGGTTCGAGCACCTGCTCGCCTTCACGCGCGACGAGACGCCGGCGGCGAAGCTCGATCGCCTGGAATCGCTGGTGGTGGGGCGCTTCGGCCTGCCGCTGCACGACGTGCGCTTTCTCGCCGGCATGCTGTCGATCCCCTGCGACGAGCGCTACGGCCCGCTGCCCATGACCCCGCAGCTCATCAAGTCGGAAACCACGCGCGTGCTGCTCGATTTCGTGAAGGCCGCGGCCCGCGCGCAGCCGGTGCTGATCCTCGTGGAAGATCTGCACTGGGCCGATCCGACCACGCTCGACGTGCTCGACAAGCTCATCGGCCAGCTCGACAGGGCGCGCATCCTCATCGTGCTCTCCACCCGCCCGGAATTCGTCTCGCTGTGGTCGAAGCACCCCGCGTATTCGGCGATCGATCTGGGCCGGCTCAACTCCGCGCAGAGCGAGGCGCTCATCGCGCGGCTGGCGGGAGGCAAATCGCTGCCGCCGGAGCTGGTGGCGCAGATCGTGGCGCGCACCGACGGGGTGCCGCTCTTCGTCGAAGAGCTGACCCGGGCCATCCTCGAATCGGGCGAGCTGGCGGAAGAGGCCGACCGCTACGTTTTCCAGGGAACGGCGGAGAGCATGCGCATTCCCGAAACGCTGCGCGACTCGCTGACCGCGCGTCTGGACCGCGTGCCCGCGGTGCGCGAGATCGCCCAGGTGAGCGCGGCCATGGGACGCGAGTTCCGCTACGAGCTGATCGCCGCGCTGAATCTGATGCCCGAGCCGGAGCTGCGCCGCAAGCTCGCGCAGCTGACGGAGTCCGGGCTGGCCTTCCAGCGCGGCGCGATTCCGGGCGCGGTGTACACCTTCAAGCACGCGCTGGTGCAGGATGTCGCGTACGATTCCATGCTGCGCAGCCAGCGGCAGCCGCTCCACGCCCGCATCGCCCGCGTGCTCGAAGAGCGCTGGCCGGAGACGCGCGAGACCGAGCCGGAGCTGCTGGCGCATCACTACACCGCAGCCGGCATGGCTGACGCCGCGGTGCCCTTCTGGCAGCGCGCCGGAGAAGTCTCCATGCGCCGCTTCGCGTTGCCGGAGGCGATGTCGCATCTGCGCCGCGGCCTGGCGCTGCTGGAGGCCATTCCGCCCACGCCCGCCCGCGACCTGATGGAGCTGGGGCTGCGCACTGTGCTGGCGCCCGCGGTCGTCGCGCAGCGCGGATGGGCGCACAGCGAAGTGCCCGGCATCCTGGAGCCGGCCTGGTCGCTGGCCGAGTCGCTGGGCAAGCACGAGGGGCGCATGCCCATCCTCAACGCGCTGTGGGTGCATTACATGACGCGGGGGCAGCTGGCGGAATCGCTGATCTGGGCGCAGAAGCTGGACGCGGCGGGAGAGTCCGCCGGCGACGATGGTCTGGTCATCGTCGGGTATCGCGCCGCCGCCGCTTCGTATTTCTGGCTGGGCCAGTTCGACCAGGCGCGCCTGCACGGCGACAAGCTGCAGGCGATGTACGACTCGCGCCGGCACTGGCACATCGCGCAGCTCACCAACTACGATCCGCTCACCGGCGAGGGCATCTATCGCGGGCAGTATCTCTGGATCCTCGGCTACCCCGACCGGGCGGTCGCCGCCACCAATGCCATCGAAGCGCACGCGCGGCGCAGGAACCATCCCTTCGATCTGGCCCTGGCGCTGACCCTGGGCGCGCAGGTCTTCGATTTCATCGGCCAGCCCGACGAGATGCTGCGGCGCACCGAAGATGCCGAGCGCCTGGGCCGCGAGCACGGCGTGGCGCTCTTGTGGGAAGTGATGGCCGAGATCAGCCGGGGCGTCGCCTGGCTGCGCGCCGGCCGCGTTGCCGAGAGCGTGGGCCAGCTGGAGAAGGCCATCGCCCGCATTACCGCAACCGGCCATCGCATCTGGATCTGGTATCTGCAGGCGCTGCAGGCCGAAGGCCTGGCGCTCACCGGCGATCTGGAGCGCGCCCAGGCGCTGATGGACGAGAGCGTCGAGCGCATCCGGATGAGCGAGGAGCGCTCGCATTTTGCCGAGGTGCTGCGGCTGCGCGGCTGGCTGCTGATCCGCCAGGGAAAGCCGGGCGCCGCGGAGCGGGATCTGCGCGAGTCCATCGAGGTGGCGCGCGCGCAGGGGGCAAAGTCGTGGGAGCTGCGCAGCGCCACCACCCTGGCGCGCCTGCTCGCCGGCCGCGGCGAGGCGGAGGCCGCCTTCGAGCTGCTCGCGCCCGTCTACAACTGGTTCACCGAGGGTTTCGGCACAAGAGATCTGCAGGATGCGAAGGCGCTTCTCGACCAGCTCTCGCCGGAGGCGGCGCCGGTTCTGCACCGTGTTCAACCGTAAACAGGAAAGAGGGGGAAGCAGGATGGCTATTGAAAATTGCAGTGGTGAAGAAGCAGAGGTCCGCAGGCTGGACAAGGTGTGGTCCGACGCGGCCTCCAAAGGTCCCGGGAACCTCGACAACATCGTTCCCATCTATGGTCCGAACGCCACCCTGGTGTGGCCGGGGCAGCCGCCGGTGCACGGGCTCAAAGCCATCCGCAGGGCGTGGAAGAAGGCCTTTGAGGATTTTCCCGAGTTTCACCTCACCTTCACGCCGGTGCGCATCGACATTTCCGAGGCCGGCGACATGGCCAGCGACTTCGGCAAGGTTTCCATGGCGTGGACGGAGACCAAAAAGGTGAAAGGCCGCACCGTGAAGCAGCGCATCAAGGCCAAAGCAAAATACGTGGTGGTGTGGACCAGGGTCGATGGAGCCTGGAAAGTGCTCTACGATAGTTACAATATGAACGAGCCCGAATCGTAGGGCGCGCGGCATCCTCCCTCCCCCATTTGCAATCAGGCTCGGCCCGCGCGGGCGGGACCGTACGCCGGTCCGGCGCCCCCGCTCCGCACTTTCGCATTGTCAGCCGCCGGGCGGCTGCTATCCTCAAACCGCGAGCCATGATCGGCGAGACCATTTCTCACTATCGGATCCTGTCGAGCCTTGGCAGCGGCGGCATGGGCGTGGTCTATGCCGCGGAGGACCTGGTCCTCGAGCGCAAAGTCGCCATCAAGTTTCTCTCCGGCAGCACCGAGGCATCCGTCGAGGCCGCGCGCCGGCTCAAGCGCGAGGCGCGCAACCTCTCCGCGCTGAATCACCCGAACATCTGCACCATTTACGAGCTGGGCGAGCACGAGGGCCGGCCTTACCTGGTGCAGGAGCTGCTGGTCGGCTCCACGCTCCAGGAGATCGTGGAGCAGCACCGCACGCTGCCCGCGCAGGCCATCCTCGACCTCGCCATGCAGATCGCCGACGGCCTCAGAGCCGCGCACGCCATCGGCCTCATCCATCGCGACATCAAGCCGGCCAATCTGTTTCTCACCGAGGACCGGCGCGCGAAGATTCTCGACTTCGGGCTGGCCGGCCAGACACCGCAACTGCTGGCGCTCGCCGGCAGCGCCACCACTATGGCTGTCGACACCATCCAGTTCGCCACGCCGGGCACGATTGTCGGCACCCTCGACTACATGTCGCCGGAGCAGCTGCGCGGCGAGGCGGTGAAGGCCTCCAGCGACATCTTCTCGCTGGGCCTGGTGCTCTACCAGCTGCTGATGGGCTGCCACCCGTTCCGCAAGCCGACGGTGCTTGAAACCGCCAGCGCCATTCTGATGCTGCCGCTCGAGAGCGACGCCTTCATGCGCGATCCCTCCACGCTGGGGCTGGAGCGGGTGATCGCGCGCATGCTGGCCAAGGACGCCGCGGCTCGCTTTGCCGACGGCGGCGAGCTGCTGGCGGAACTGAAGGCGGTCCACGCGCGGACTTCCTCCGGCATCTTCGAGGCGTTGCCGGTGGAGCGCCCGGCGAGCCCGTCGATTGCCGTGTTGCCGTTTGCCAATCTCAGCGCCGAAGCGGAAAACGAATACTTCTGCGAGGGGCTGGCCGAGGAGCTGGTGAGCGCGCTTACCCACGTCGACGGGCTGCAGGTGGCGGCGTGGAACTCCGCCTTCCGTTTTCAGGGCAAGGATGTGAACCTGCGCGAGGCCGGCCAGCAGCTGGGCGTCACCGCGGTGCTCGAGGGCAGCCTGCGCAAGTCGGGCATCCAGCTGCGCGTGAACGCGAGGCTCCTCGACGTGCGCAACGGCCTCACCCTGTGGTCGGAGCGCTACGACGCGGAGATGAAAGATGTCTTCGCGCTGCAGGAGCAGATGGCGGACGCGATCGCCGGCCAGCTGCTCACGAAGATAGGCCTGCGCGGCAAGCCCGCGGCGCCGGTGCGCGCGCAGCCCCACAACCTGGACGCGTACAACCTCTATCTGAAGGGCCGCTACTTCTGGAATCGGCGCCGGCCCGCCGATCTGCAGCGCGCCATCGAGAGCTTTGAGCAGGCCATCGCGCTCGACGACCGCTACGCCGCCGCGCTGGCCGGTCTCGCCGACTGCCACGTGATCCTCGGCATCCAGGGCATCGGGCGCCCCAACGAGGTTTATCCGCTGGCGCGCGCCGCCGCCAACAAGGCCCTCGCCATCGAGCCGGAGATGCCCGAGGCGCTGACCACCCTGGCCTGCGTCGAGGCGGTCTTCGACTGGCACTGGGCCGCCGCGGAGCAGCGCTTCCAGCGTGCCATCGCGCTCAATCCGCAATACGTGACCGCGCACCACTGGTATGCCTCCAACCTGCTGCTGCCGCTGGGGCGTTTTGCCGAGGCGAAGGAGCAGATCGAGCTGGCCCGCGCCAACGATCCGCTGTCGCTGTCGGTGCAGATCGTCGTCGGCCTCATTGCGTATTTCGAGCGTGAGCCGGAGCGCGCCATGCGCGAGTACCGCAAAGCCCTCGAGATGGACGGCAATTTCCTGCTGGCCCACTACTTTCTCGGCCAGGCCTGCGAATTGGCCGGCGATCTGCCCCAGGCGGTCGAGTCGTTTCAGCGGGCGCTGGAGCTGTCTCCGGAAAGCCCGGAGATCGAGGCCGCGCTGGCCCGCGCTCTGGCGCTCTCCGGCGATCGCGGCCAGGCCGGAGAGATGCTGCGCGGGCTGGCCCGCAAAACCGCCAGCCACTATGTTTCGCCGGTGCTGATCGCCCAGGTGCTGCTCGCTCTCGACAGCCGCGAAGCCGCCATCGAAGAACTGCAGCGCGCCTGGACGCTGAAATCGACCGATCTCGTCTGGCTCAGGCTGCGGCCGGTCTTCGACGGCGTGCGCAGCGACCGCCGGGTCGAGGAGATCCTCGTCGCCACCGGCCTTGCCTGACCCGCGCCGCCACGGACGCGGGAAAATTCGCGCATCCTGGATCGATTTCCCGCCTGGCGCAGCAACGCCGCGCCCGTCCCATGCCCTCCAACTAGTGGATGAACGCGCTCCGGCCCAGCCCTCGCGCCACCAAAACCGTGGTCTTCATCGCGGTCGCCGTCGTCACCAACAGCTTCGGCAACCTGATGCTGGCGCTGGGCATGGACCGCATGCCCGCCTTCACGCACGTGCCCTTCGTCCACTAC
>Ga0335073_10006342_pt1 | contig 16602 bp, 12 predicted proteins | sample Lox_Sample_22_FD_207093 | JGI IMG/M metagenome (GOLD analysis project Ga0335073, IMG submission 207093) | Soil microbial communities from Loxahatchee National Wildlife Refuge, Florida, United States - Lox_Sample_2.2 | ecosystem: Environmental > Terrestrial > Soil > Wetlands | place: USA... | reverse complement strand
AATGATGCCAAAGCGATGGACGAGTTCATTTGGGCTGGTGATGAAGGTCCCGATTGGATGCGCGGCGGCAGTTACATGGTCGCGCGGAGGATTCGGATTGCGCTGGAGCATTGGGACCGGATGAAGCTGATGTTTCAGGAGCAAACGATTGGCCGGCATAAATACTCCGGCGCGCCGCTGGGCAAGACCAACGAATTTGACAAGGCCGACTACGATGCGGAGGACGCCGACGGTAACCCGGTCATTCCTGAAAACGCGCACATTCGCCTGGCGGCCGCCGTCAACAACGACGGCGCGCAAATCCTGCGTCGGCCATACTCCTACAACGACGGCGCTAATGTCACCGCTGAACGCTGGCCGCCGTGGCGGGACGAAATGGAATACGACGCCGGGCTGTTTTTTATTTGTTATCAGCGCGACCCGCGCACGGGTTTCATCAAGCTGTTTGAGAAGATGTCGAAGTTCGACATGATGAATCAGTTTGTGACGCACACTGGCGGCGGGCTGTTCGCTTGTCCGGGTGGAATTAAAGCAGGCGAATTTATCGGCCAGCGATTGTTCGAAAAGGTGTGAGGCAAATTGCGAACAAAATCTTCCTCGGAATCAAGCGAGATTTTTTGATTTGTCTTTCAACCATTCCTCGCACAATTCGTGGAGTGAGAGGATTCCAGACCATGCAACATTTTGGTAACAGAAGACAACATCCTTGAACATCTCCGACTTGCGCGTTAAAACAGTCCGATATGAGCGACAATAAAAAACCCGATTTTTCAACCAAAATGACCCGCCGTCGTTTGCTGGGAAATGCCGCAAGGCTTGCCGCGCTCGCCGCTGCGTCGTCCATTTTGCCGCCGAATTTGCGTCGTGCGCTGGCACAGGAGCCGCCTCAAAAAAGATCGTTGCGCGACATCAAACACGTGGTGTTGCTCATGCAAGAGAACCGGTCGTTCGACCATTATTTCGGCACGCTTGCCGGGGTGCGCGGATTCGGCGACCCGAATGCAATGACTTTGCCAAACGGAAAATCCGTCTTCTATCAGCCCGACCCGAAAAATCCGAACGGTTATTTGCTGCCGTTTCATCTGGACACCCGCACCACCAGCGCCCAAAAAATTCCTTCCACGAGTCATTCCTGGGGAGCGCAACACGGTTCGTGGAACCAGGGCAGGATGGACAATTGGATTCCGGCGCATCGAAAAATCAACGCCGAGACGGCGCCTTACGTGATGGGTTATCATACCCGCGCTGATATTCCCTTCCAGTTTGCGCTCGCTGAAGCATTCACGCTCTGCGACGCCTACCATTGTTCGGTGATGGGGCCGACCTGGCCCAACCGGATGTATTGGATGACCGGCACGATTGACCCGGAAGGAAAGCACGGCGGCCCGATTATCAAAAATGTGACGCCGGACGATGGCTACCAATGGAAAACTTACGCGGAGCGATTGGAGGACGCCGGCATCAGTTGGAAAGTTTATCAGCAGGACGATAACTATGATTGCGACGTATTGGAACAATTCAAACAATATCGCGAAGCTGGTGAAAATTCACCGTTGCGATTAAAAGGCCTCCTGCGCGAACCGGAGGGCAAGTTTGAATACGATGCCATCAATGACAAACTGCCCGCCGTGTCCTGGATCATCCCCACCAGTTTCCAATCCGAACACCCTGATTATATGCCGGCGGCAGGCGCGGCATTTGTGGCCAGCAAAATTGACGCTATCGCGGCCAATCCAGAAGTTTGGACCAAGACGGCCTTTATTCTCAACTACGATGAAAATGACGGTCTCTTTGATCACGTTGCACCGCCGGTGCCGCCGCCTGACACTCCACATGAATTTATCAAAGGTGTGCCGATTGGCGGAGGATTCCGCGTGCCGTGCATCATCATTTCGCCTTGGACCGCCGGTGGCTGGGTGTGCAGCGAACTGTTCGATCATACTTCTGTGCTGCAATTTCTGGAGAAGTTCACCGGTGTCAAAGAGGAAAATATCAGCGACTGGCGGCGGGCGACATTTGGCGATCTCCTTTCCGCCTTTCGTTTCAACGACGCCATCGCCGAGCCACCCCGTTTACCCGACACTTACAGTTCCTACGTCCGTGCCAAATTTGAGGCGGGTAATCTGCCTGAACCCGTGTTCCCCGGCGCAGACCAGAAATTGCCGATACAGGAAAAGGGGCAACGCAAACGCGTCCCGTGAATGTTTCATTCAGGTGTGAAAAGTGGTCGAGACGAGTCGCAGACTGCTTTTGAACGATTAAAAGATATGAAAATATTATTTGCAGTGTTTTTCATTGGCTTGGTCATCCGAGTTGACGGACAGACTAATTTAATCTCGGTCGCCGGAACGTCCGGAACCAATATGGAAACCATTGTCTGCATCCGGCACGGCGAAAAACCGCGCGAAGGACTTGGTCAATTGACTTGTAGGGGCCTCAATCGCGCCCTTGCCTTGCCCGATGTGTTGCTGGGAAAATATGGCAAGCCTCAATTCATTTTTGCCCCCAATCCAACCCAGAAGGTTGATGACAAGGGTGGAGATTATTATTATGTGCGTCCGCTCATCACCATCGAACCGACCGCCATTCGCTGCGGCCTGCCGGTCAACACAGAATTTGGCTTCAAGCAAATCAACGACCTGCAAGACGAACTGGAAAAGCCCGAATACTGGAACGCCACAGTCTTTGTCGCTTGGGAGCATGGTTTCCTCGACAAGTTTGCGAGGAATCTTGTCGAGGCGGATGGCGGAAATTTCGCACAAGTTCCCTCATGGCCGGAGAATGATTACGACACCATTTTTCTGATAAAAATCACTCACTTAGGCGGGCACGAATCGGTTGCCTTTACCATTGATCACGAAGGCTTGAATAATTTAAGCGACAATTGTCCTTAAATTTGTATGGGAATTGAAGCTTTTTAGTCTACAATACGCGCAGGAAGAGTTGGACACGAATCGCCAAAAGCGTTTTATATGGCGGACTTTTCCGGGCGGAGAGTTGTAGTTGTGCTAGTGGCATTCAAGCGCTGGATCGTGATCGAACCGAACTGCCTAGCGGACTGGCGGTTTGGCGGTGGTGCGAAGTCGGGAACACGAAAAAGGAGGTGCAGACCCAAATTTTGGCGCGGCTGACAGCGACACCCGGAGAGCAACTTGCGGCGCTGGGCATCCGTTTTGAGAACGAAGAATTTTACATTCCTGTTTGCACGCTCATTATTTTAGGACGCAAAAGTTAGAGGCGGGACTTTAAGATGGGTTCAATCCAGTTTACTGTCCTTCCATCTCACGATCCTCACAGTCGCTGCAAAATCGGAAGATTTCGGCAGCACATCGGAAGATTATCGGAAGATTCATGCACGAGCCTTTGCTTCTAAAAGAACATACTTTGAGGCACGCCCCTTGCCATTGCGAACGAGGATTTTCAATTTAGCCAGCGCGACAAGGTCACGATTAGCAGTGTCATACGTCACCTGCATATTCTTGACCAGCCAGCCGCTGGAAACCGAACCGGATTTGAGCACTTCTGCCAACGCTTTTTGCTGCCGTTCGTTCAACTGCGCTTCGATTGCCGGTGTCACCGTCAACCGGGTCTCCGGGACGCGAATGCGATCCAAATTTTCGCCGGGACCGGGAAACACGACCTGAAAATAGCCGGTGTCTGTGCCAATGAGCGGCTGATCCAAACCGTGATTGAGCATTTGGTCGCGCATTCGCCGGAAGCCACTGCCGCGTTCCTCAATGCGATGAAAATAGGAGAGGCATTGGGCCAGCACCGGATTGCGGGAGCAGGGGCGATACTTGCCCTTGCGGAGATTGGCCAGGGTGATGGGCGACGGCGGCAAACCGGGACTGGAGACGACCACGCGGTCGGCGAAAACTTCCAGCATGATTTTACGACCGGCATCTTCATATTGGCGGTGAGCGACGGCGTTGACCAGAGCTTCCCGCAATGCCTCGACGGGATATTCATCCAACCGGAGGCGATTGAGGCCAACAACACGCATCGGATGGCGGGTGTTCCGGTCAATGAATGCGATGGCACGGTCAATCGCAGCCGGCATTGGCCGTCGGATGTCTTCATGGTCATGGGGGTTGCCATCCGGCTCCGCACCCCGATACGCATCGGCCAAAACACGACACTGCGGAAAAACCGCCGAAGGGTCTTTCGCCAGCAGCACGATGCCGGCGGCGGTGGCGTAATGTTCGCCGGTCTGCGGGTCGTGCCAGACCAAGCCGCGCACCGATGCGCCCGCGAGCAAGTCGGCGGTGGAGATTTTCCCGGTATCGCGACGTTCTGCGGTGGCAATCAATTGGCGAACCACCTCATGGTCGAGCTCAGACCAACGCAACCTCGTCAGCGGCTGCGACTCGAATGTGGAAGTGGCTTCGATGGTTTGCTGCGCGACTTCATTTTCGTCGCTGGAAGGCGTGATGCCGAATTGTTCTTTTAGAAGTTTGACGAGGGCGGCACGAACTTCCTTTTGCAGTTCGATGACATTGCCAAAGCGTTTGTATTTCGGGCCGTCGGCGTCGAGTTCTTTCAACAATGCTTCGGTGCCGTCTTCGCGCTTCGTTTTGCGGTCGCCTTTGATGAATGCCAGAACTGGCAATTTTCTTTCCTTGGCCCGCCGGTATTCCGCGTGGGTTATGGACAGCTTGCCAACCAATGAGCCGTATTGGGCAGCCACGATGAGCAAATAGACATGACAACCATCGAGTGCTTTTAGGCATCCATCCAACGCCTTGTCCGTCGAGGCAGGCTCGAACTCGTAAAGAACTGGCGAACAGTGCGCCGACAGAAATGGGTCGGTGTTCAACAAATTTTGGACGATGACCCGCTCGTCTTCGAGTTCCTTCTGCACCGAACTGACGAATACATTCAGTTTTTCATTCATGGTCGTCCTTTCAAAATTATACTCAATGTTTGCCTCACACCGCCAGAACTCTCCATGCGGCCCATTTCATTTTCAGAACTGCTTCGGTCTGGCGTTGGCGGCTGGAAAGCGGCAGGCGGTCGGCGGAACGGTATGAGTGAAGCCGTGCGCCGGAGCGACGCTGCCGATGACAGACGGAAGCGGGCGCGGCTGCGCCTTGCTTTGTCCGTCCGCGACGAGCGCGCGTTGCACGGATAGGCAGCGCGCGTTGGTCGCGGACGTTGAACCCCAATGCTTTTGCATTTTTGGATTGGCGGATTGTTTTTGAGTCGCTCTCTGGTCGCCGCGACGGGCGACACTTGCGCCGACGCGCTAAAGATTCTTGGAATCAGTAATGTGTGGTCCACGTGGCCGCCGGTAACCAAGATGTGATTGTGCTGGTGGTTCCGTGGGCGCGGACACGGGCGGTTGCGCTGCTGGCGACTTTGGACGGCGCGGCTTCTTTGCCTTGCCTGCCTCCAGCACTTCGCGGCAGTAACGCGCAACGGTCTGGTGCGACACCTCGATGCCGGCGCTTTCGTGCAACATCATGCGAATCGTTTCATACGAGGCTTTGCGTTCGCGCAGCGCAATGATGGAGTCTTTCACTTCGTTCAACGCACGGTATTTTTCCGGCGCGGACGGCGTGTAATTTTTGACGGCTTCAGCGAAGCGAGCCTTCGCTTCGGCGGATACGATTGGTGCATTCATAATTTTCTATTTGTCCGTGGTTTGATTTTTCTCCGACGTTTTCGTTGTTACGTCTGCCCCTTGTGGATACAAGGAGAACAGCGTCCACTTTCCAATACGGTTTATACATAGCACTTCGTTGCCTGCATTTTGCGTCACCCATAGCGCAGGATTTGCGGTCTGATGGTTTAACTTGCCGTCATGCTGACGATGAAGGCGCAATACAGTTTGGGAAATGCGGAGTCGTATTTCCGTGAGCATTTGCGGGTAGGCGATTACTACATGGAAGGCCGGAGCGTTTCCGGCCAATGGTTTGGTGAAGGAGCAAGGCAATTGGGATTGTCGGGCGTTACTACGGAAAAGGAATTCGTGAACCTGTGCCGGAATCTTCATCCGCAATCCGGGGAACAGTTGACACCGCGGTTGAATTCAAAGCGAGTCCGCGTGGATAAAGATGGGAACGTCCATGAATCCGCCAATCGCCGGGTGTTTTACGATTTCACGTTGTCACCGCCCAAATCGGTCTCCATCGTGGCACTGGTTGGGAATGATAAACGGATTATCGAGGCGCATGACGAGGCGGTGCAAACTGCCATGCGCCAGTTGCAGATTTACGCGGCCACACGGGTTCGGACGCAAGGCCAGTATTCGCAGCGAACGACCGGCAATGTGGTCGGCGCGATCTTCCGGCATGACACGTCCAGAGCGTTGGACCCGCATTTGCACAGCCATTGCATCCTGTTCAATGCCACGCACGATTCAGTGGAAGGCCGGTGGAAAGCATTGGAAGCCTGCGAAATGGTCACAGCGCAGAAATTTGTTCGGAAGGTCTATTACCACGAATTGCTCAGGTCGCTGCAACGGTTCGGGTATGGCATTGAGAACAATTCACGCGGCGACTTTGATATTGCCGGTGTCAGTAATGAAATGATTGACCGCTTTTCCAAACGCCATGCCGAGATTGACCAGAAGACGAAAGAGCTACTGGAACGCGAACCGGACAAAGCCGGCCAGAACATCAAGGCGATTCGGGCGAACATCGCGCACAAGGAACGGGCGCGGAAGATCAAGGATGTCGGCATCGTCAAATTGCAATCCATGTGGAACAAGCAACTGTCATGGAAAGAATGGTGGCAAATCAGTCGTTTGGACAAACATCGCTCACCGGAACCATCACCGAAAATAACCGCCAGCCAAGCCGTGAGTTGGGCGGAGCAACATCTGTTTGAACGCCGCTCCGTCGTCCATGAGCATGAGATTTGGTGTCACGCGCTGGAACACCTGCGCGGCCAAAACGTGTCACTGGCGGAAGTTCAAGGCGTTACCGCCAAACGTGGTTATATCCGCGACGAACAGTTTGAAGGAAAAATCACGACGCCGGAAGTGCTGCGCCGCGAGTTTAACATCGTCAACCTGGCTCAACATCGGAAAGGTCAATACGAATTGCTGGCTCCCAATTACCGGCAAATCAACCATTCATTGGATTATGAACAGGAACAGGCGGCGAAACAAATCCTGTCCTCACGCGATTTCGTCACGCTGTTTCGCGGCGGCGCTGGGACAGGCAAAAGTTTTACTTTGCGCGAAGTCAAAGCTGGACTCGCCAAAGCGCGTCAGGCCGTCCACGTCCTCGCGCCACAACGTCAGCAGGTCGCTGACTTGGAACGCGACGGCTTTACCGGCGCGCAAACAGTCAGCGCCTTTCTCACGCAAAAGGCAATGCGCCGGGGCGCGGTCGTCCTGGTGGATGAGGCCGGTCAGATCGGCGGCGAACAAATGCTGCAACTGCTGGATTACGCTCAAATCATGCAAGGCCGTGTCATCCTGTCCGGTGACACCCGCCAGCATGGAGCGGTCGAAGCATCAGACGCGCTGTGGGCAATTGAACAGTATTCCGGTCTTGGTTATGCCGAACTGACAAATATCCGCCGTCAAAATCCGGCGGCGGCAAAAAATCAGGCGGAACGTCACTGGCTGGAACAATACCGGCTCGCCGTGGATGAGGCACGGCGGGGCAAGCTCGGCTCATCGTTCGACCGACTGGACAATCAAGATGCCATCGTTGCCTGCACGCTGGCCGATCAACAATCGAAATTGACGGAACACTTCCTTGAACTTTTCAAAAAACAAAAAACTACCGTGGTCGTCTCGCAAAGCTGGAACGAAATTCACAGGGTCAACGAATCGGTTCGGATCGGCCTGAAAGCACAAAAGTTGATTGGCGATGATGAAACAACGGTCACGGCACTGGAACGGCAGGATTTGACGGACGCCCAAAAGCGCGATAAACGATTTTACCAGCCGGATTCCGTGCTGGTGTTCAACCGCCCGACCGCCGGTTTCAAATCCGGCAGCGCGGGAAAACTGCGCGGCATGAGCGACAGGCATTTGCTGATTGAGGCCGACAATCGCATCCGGCCTGTGCCGTTCAAGGAACTGGACAAAATCGCGGTCTGTCAGCCAAAGGAACTTTCCTTGTCCACCGGCGACCGGCTGCAACTCAAGGCCAATGACAAATCCCAGGATGGCCGCAGGCTCGCCAACGGCGAACTGGTGACGGTGAAGAAAATCCACGCCGACGGGCGCATTGTTTTGGATGATGGCCGGACCTTGCCCAACCATTACCGGCAGTTCGTGCGCGGTTACGCCGTTACGTCCTACGCCGCTCAAGGCAAGACCGTGGATTATGTCCTGTTCTCCGATTCCGCCGTCAAAGCCGCGACAAATGAACAGCAATGGTATGTGACAATTTCGCGCGGGCGCAAGGGGGTGAAGATTTTCACTGCCGACAAAATCCAGCTTCGGCAAAACATCACTCGGTCGGGCCATCGGACGTTGGCAATGGACATGAAGCCAAGCGCGGTCCAAAAACTGGCGGCGGATTGGGGACGCAACATCGCCTTTGTTCTGAATGTTCAGCAATCACAACGCGAATCAATGGAGCGACAGGTGGAAATTGTCCGGCAGGCGGAAACGTTGCACTGGGAAGAATCCGAACGTCAAGCCAAGGTGCTCCGGCAGGCCGCAGAGGTGAAACGACCGCAGACCGTGAAGCCAGTTGAAAAGTCTGCTGAATCCATTAAGTCCGCCGAACCAATCAAGCCGGCGGTCAAATCAGCCGAAACCATCCGGCGGCAAATTGAAATTTTGCGACAAAAACGAAACCAACAACAAAGCAAAAGCATGAGAATATGAAAACTGAAAATCCCTGTTTCAAACGGCGAACCGGCGTTAATGGCAGTCCCGTTCCGGTGGATCATTTGCGGCTCGAACTGAATTCAAAAAGTTTCTGCCTGCTGCCCTACCACCATTTGGAACTGGCTAAATTCGAGGCGGGCGACGGGCAGGACACGCTCACGCTGTTATTTCTCAATCGCACTGTGTGCATTACGGGCAAAAGCCTGCGTGAATTGGCATTGGGACTGCAAGACCGCTGCGTTGAGTTCGTCAAGCCTCTGCCGGAGCGGTATGCGTCGCTGGTTGGGGATGAGGTTTCAGTCAAGGCAGTCGAAATCGAAGACAACAAGGAGAACGGTCATGCTTAAAGACAACAGCCAACTTTCAAAGTCAGGCCGCAACGGTGATTCAACAGATACGGAAGCGAAAACTCACATTGAGAAGCAAGGCTACAAACGCGCGGAAGCGGCCATTTATTTGGGCGTTTCCAAAATCACCATTGACCGTTTAACGAAGCGTGGCCTGCTGCACCCTTCGCGGGCATTGCGACATCCGATTTATTCCAGAGATGATCTTGACCGCTTTTTGCGGGAAACCTCCGATCCAATCGAGTGAATCCGGTAAAATCAATTGGCTGCGTGTTCATCGGCAACTTCGGATTTTTGAGCCGGTATTCTGGCGGTAATTTCACGGAATGTTGCTTCGGGCGTGCGTTCCAATAGCTCGTCCATGAGCGCCTGCCGGTCGGAAAATTCCTGTTTTAATACTTGGCGTCCCATTGCCTGCTTTGCCACTCCAAGAATTTTTTCCATTGGAACAATGAAAACTTCTTCGTTGAGTTGCCCCCAAAACACTTCAAGCGGATTTTCGGATGCCCACCACGGATAACTGTATTTCGTCTTGGCCTTGGCAATAGCGCGGCAGTCGCCGGATGCGGAAACTTTTTCACCCGCTTTTGCATCTTCTGATTTTGGCAGCGGAATGACATTGGCCGGTTTGTCAAAACTCACTTTTTTAATCATCGCAAAGCTGTGTTCCTGCCGTAAATGGCCGTAGCGTTTCATCGCCAGTGCGCCGCCGTCTTTGTGTCCGAGCCAGCGGCTCACCGTTGGGATGTCCACGCCGGATTCAATGCAGGTTGTCGCAAAAAAATGCCTAAAATCATGATGGGTGAACTGCGGCAGTCCCAATTTCTTGCAGGCCGTCTGCAAACATTTACGCGCGCTATTAAACGGAATAATCCGGTCGGTCGGCTGCGGATTTTTCTCCGCCTTCAATCGCGCCAAGAGAGAGCGCAGTTTTTCCGACATGGGCATGGTGCGCGGAGCGGCTTCGGTTTTTGTTCCAGGCAGAAAAAGCGTGCCACGCCCGAAATCAACGTCGTTCCAAAGCAAGGGTCTTTTTTCGCTGGCCTCTCCGCCGCCGATAACTTCGCCGATGCGCGCACCCGAATATGCCAAAAATTCAACCAGGTCCGCGCCGTCTTTGCTTCTTTCCTGGTTGCCCTTGTGTCCGTCGGCCTGCCGGATGGCACTTACGAGTTGCTTCAACTGGTCGAGGGTGGGAACGACAATTTGTTTGGAAACGACCTTCCGGCGTTTGATGTGTTTGGACGGATTGGAAAGAAGCAAGCCGCGATCCAGAGCAAATTCAAAAACCGCTTTCATAACATCCAATTCGTGGACGAAAGTTTCAGAAGCGAGCGTTGCGCCGCGCTCCTTCACCCAATGGTCGCAATCCTGCGCGGTGAGATTGCGGATCGGAACATTTCGGAAAGAGGGGGCGAGTCCTTTGATATACATTTTCCGGCGTTTGATGGTGCCTGGACTCAATGCGTGTCTGTTCGTCTCCAACCATAAATTCGCGGCCTGTTCAAAATTCAATTTTGCTTCTGGAGACATTTTCAGGCAGCCCACTTTTGCCCGTAACGCGTTCAAACGGCGGTCGGCCAATTTGCGGTCTTTGGTCTTGAGCGACCGGCGAAACTGCTTGCCTCCACGCTTCAATAGGGCATAATACCCGCTCGATGATTCGAGCCGATACAAGTTCTCTGCGACTTTGTGAAACACTGGTTGTCCAGCCGGTGTCGGTGTCATTTTCTGCGTCGTTTTCATGCAGAAATATAGCACAAATCGGGCGGGTGACAAGTATGGGTTACAAGTCAGCTTTTCTTGCGGTTGTGAATCTTCAAAGCAGCTTGATTTTACAATAGGATGGGTTGGTAGCTCAGTTGGTAGAGCAGTGCCCTTTTAAGGCATTGGTCCAGGGTTCGAGTCCCTGCCAACCCAGTCTTCGCCCGGCCCTGCGGAGAGCGAAGATCGCCACGCCGTGGCGTAACGAAGGCGGGCTGAAGCATCTTCCTCCAACAAGGCTCCGCGCTGCGACCCGGCAAGCTGTCACGTCGGAGGCCGACTAACGATGTGGGTACAGTTTGGTGGGGCGAGGCTAGTGACGAGCCGGTTCGAGCATGCTCGCACCTCCGACAATGGCAAAATGTACCACTACCCGACCAACCGACTGACTGAAGCGAAATTCTTTTATGTTTAAATCCTCCAAAGTGAACGTGCTGAAAATCGTTTGACACAGGTTTCACTGCAGGTTTGCAGGCGCCTGAAGAAGCGCAACACCGAGATGTTCCACGCACGGCCCGATTACGGCCGTGGCGGGTAAAAACCGCAATTGCTTTTACAAACCAGGGGCGAGCCGCTAATTTTGAACGTTACTTGAAATTGTCGTCGGGTCGCGCTTTGCAAGGAAAAGACTTTGACCGGCCTTCGCCCGGAGTGAGGACTGCCACGGCAAACCGCGCCCGGCACATCAGTTTATGGGCCGCAGTTATCTCTTCGAATGTTCCAAATGCGGTTATCGTGCCCGGGTGTCCGGCGGCGCCGATCGCGGCCGGCATGTCGTCGTTCAAACTGTTCTGTGCGCCGACTGCAAGGAACTGTACGACGCGGTGATTGCCTTCAAGCCATCGTTCCGCTGGGAGAGTCATCCGCAGATGGCACCAAGGTTTGTCACCTTATTGAACCGTCTGTCGCCGCGCGGCGTGCGCCCCTGGATTAAATGGGAGCTGGCCTGTCCCGTTTCCCTCCGCCATCGGATCCGGTTGTGGAAACAACCCGATAAATGCCCGAAGTGCGGAACGTTCCTGGAACCGGGCGCAATTCCTTTTCACCGTTGGGATTGACCGGTTCAGGGAACAACCACGCGCAATTGCTCGCGCGCCACGCAAAAGGTGGCCGGCAGATTTCCAGCCCATTCGCCGTCGAGTTCAAACGATGCGGAACCGTCGCCCGTCAGCTCAAAGCCTGGGGCGCGGAACCGTTGCACGGCGTTGACGGGCAGTTTCCCCCGCATCAGCAAACCGGGCGCGCAACGCAGCAGGCTCAGCCAATCCGCCCGCGGCAAAACGCAGACATCCAGAAGCCCGTCACGAGCGTCCGCCCCCGGGAAAATTTCAAACGGCCCGCCGTAGAAACGCCCATTGCCAATCAAAACCAATTCGCCGGCGGCGGTCAGCCCTTCGACTCGCAGGATGATTTTCGGCAATCTGCCGCGCAGGGCCTTTAGCCCCGCAATGACGTAGGCCAGCGGGCCGAATTTCTTTTTCAAGGGCCAGCTAAGCAGCTCGATGGCGCGCGCGTCCAGGCCTGCGCCGGCGAGCTGAACGAAATACTGTTGCTGGCGGGCGCCATCAACCGAAAATTCCACGCGGGACAAATCCAGACGGGTTTCGCGTCCGCGTTGGAGTGTTTCCCACGCCCGCTCAATGCGCAAGGGCAACCCGATTTCCCGGGCGAAAACGTTCACCGTGCCCAGGGGCAGTACGCCGAGTCGCGCCCGCGCAAAACCGTCGGCTGCGTCGCCGATGCCGTTGAGCACTTCGTTCACCGTGCCGTCGCCTCCGGCGGCCACGATCAATTCAAAACCGTCCGCCACCGCTTCGGTCGCCAGCCGCCGGGCGTCACCGGGGACAACCGTCGCCTTCAACGCCCCCCGGGAGGCGATTTTATCCAGATGATGGCGAAAATGCCGGGCTTTGTCGCCGCGTGCCGCCGGGTTGAAGATGACGCAAGTCCGCACGCCTTAAATGATTCGGGGTGTGCCCGCCGTTAGTCGAGGAGAAAGCGAGCAGTGGAGACCGGAATGATTTATGGGAGTTCAAGCTTCAACTTGCCGCGTGTCTGACAAGCGAAAGCTTGAACTGCAACCAGACGCCCTATTTTCGGATACGAGGAATTATATCCAACATCGCCGGCGAGGGGTTTGCTTGCGCTGCCGGGGCGATTTTACGAAACTCGGAAACATGAACGACGTGAGAGAGTGGAAAATTCCCAAATGGCCGTTCCTGCTGGGCAACGCGTTGCTGTTCGCCTTCGCCTATTTGATCGTCTGGAAATCACCGCATCCGATTTCCAAATGGGAGATTCTCGCGTGCTTCGCTTCCGCCGCGCTCGGCGCGGGCCTGGGGATTCTCCCCTTCCTGCTGGATTACCGCGCCATGGGCACGGCCATCCAGGTCAACGCCCTCGGGGCCGTGGCTGACAAAATCCAGGATCTGGAAAAACTCGCCGCCCAAATCAGCTCCGCCACGAATCAATGGGACGTCATCCAGGGTCAGGCCGAGAAAACCGCCGCCGGGGCCAAACAGATCGCCGATAAAATGGGCGCCGAAGTCCGTGAATTTTCCGAATTCATGCAGAAGATAAATGACAGCGAGAAAGCCACGCTTCGGCTGGAGGTTGAGAAAATGCACCGTGGCGAGGCCGAATGGCTGCAAATGCTCGTGCGCATTTTCGATCATATTTTTGCCTTGTACGCTGCTGCCCGGCGTTCGGGCCAGCCGCAGTTGGCGGAGCAAATTACCCATTTCCAAAATGCCTGCCGCGGCTCGGTCCGCCGCATCGGCCTGACGCCGTTTGCGGCCGAACCGGGCGAGGCCTTCGACGCCGCCCGGTATCAGGTCGCCGACTCCAAGGGCAACCCGCCCGCCGGCGCGGCAATCGCTGAAACCATCGCCTCGGGCTACAACTTTCAAGGGAAACTTTTGCGTCCGGCGATGGTGCGCCTGCGCGAAGCCTCCGCGCCCGCTGCACCGCCGCCTTCGCGTCCCGCTGCCATCGAATTGCCGGCCAGGGAAAATCCCGAAGATGAACTTCCGCTCGGCGAGCCGGATTGATTTTCAGACAAAGACACCGTCCGACGGCGTTCGGACAGCGCAGCGCGCTGTTTCCACCCTAAAAGCGGTTCCCGGAAAACTGTAGCCGCCGACGTGAGTCGGTGGACCTTCTGGCGTAAATCCCGGCTCGTTACCTTGGCGGCTACGGAAATTATTGAACCGCTCTAAATGCTGATCGTTTTTCGGGCGGCAAGAAAATGCAGCCAGCAGTTTGTTACCGGTCGTGCATAAATTCGCGACAATGCCTGCGCGTAAAGCTTCAACTGTGGTGCGTAGAGCCGCCTTCGCCCGGTCAGTTCTTGGGGCTTGATTTCGTCCGTCTTGAAATCCACCAGCCAGATTTCCCCGGGCAGCAACGCCACCAGATCCGCCACGCCCTGGACGACCACAAATTCATCCTCCAGCCCCGGCGGTGTTTTCATGCCGATGATGCTGTCCACTTCCGCCGGACTGAATTTTGCCGTAAACGGCAATTCACGCATCAGACGATCCGGCTTTTGGGCGCGAATTTTCCGGCCCGGTTCGGATTTCCAGAACGCCGCCACCGCCTCCAGGTCCAGGGCCGCGCGCTCGGCCATGGTCAAAATGCCGGCGGTTTCCAGGCGTCCGGCCTCCTCTTCGAGGGCAGTCGGATCCTCCGCCCGATCCAGTGTCACATGCTGGAGAAACTTGTGATGGGCCGTGCCCGTTGCTGCCGCGCTCAACGGCGGGTGGCGGATGGCCGATGGCGGATTTGAATTTGGACGCCGTCGCTGCCGGGAAGACGGTTCCACAAAACGGGATGAAGTTTGGAACAGCGGTTCTGCTTCATTGTCCAGTTCCTCCGCCTGCCGGCGCAATGCCGTGACCGAAGATTTGGCCGCGCGCCGTGTTGCGGCGTCGAAGGCGTATTCCCACGACAACATCGTATGCAACCGTGCCGCCGTGGCGTGGTCGAGCGCAAGGGTTTCAATTTCCGATTTTCTGGGTTTGGTCTCCGCTTCCCCCGCCAACTCATCGGCCTCCACAATCCGCCAGCGCAAATGCGACAAGGCGCCTCTGGTTGAGTTCTGCACTCCGGATTCCGAACTCCGCATTCCCAACCACATCCCCAGCCAGTCCGCGCCGCTTTTCGCCGAGACCAGGGTCTGAGGGGTGATGGCCTCCGGTTTTGACCAAAGCGTTTTCCAGGGGTTCTCCGAAACCGTGGCGGTCAGGATCAGCGTGTCCCGGGCGCGGGTCATCGCCACATACAGCAGCCGTAATTCCTCGCCGCGTTGTTCGCAGCGCTGATGCCGCTGCGCCAGCCAGTGCGGCAGGCTCGGATAACGCCGGCCGGTGTGCGGCGGCTTGACGCGCGGACACAGTCCGAATTGCTCGTCAAAAATAATTTCGCCGTGCAGGTCCTGTTCGTTGAACGGCTTCGCCAGGTCGGCCACCACCACGACGGGAAACTCCAGGCCTTTGCTCTGGTGAATGCTCATCAGTCGAACCGCGTTTTCCTCCGCCACGGCCGCAACTTCCGGCTCCGCGTCGGCCATCTGCTGCGCCTCGATAAACTTCAAAAATCGAAATAATCCCTGCCGCTGGAATTGATCGAACTGCTGCGCCAGGCTGAGGAACCGTTCGATATTCGCCTGCCGCTGCGCGCCGCGTGGACGCGAGCGCAACCACTCGGCGTAATGCGTTTCCGCCAGCACGCATTCCAGGCATTGTGACAAAGACGCCTGCCGCGCCAACCGTCGCCAGCGCGAAAATCGTTCCAGGAATTTTGAAATCTTCGCCGCCGTTTCACTTTGAACCTTGGACTGTGGACTTCGGACCCGGTTCAATGCCATCCAGAAGTGGACATCCTCCGCGGCCAGACGGACCATGGCCAATTCGTCCAGCGACAAGCCGACCAGCGGCGAGTGCAGCACGGCGATGGCCGGCACGTCCTGCAACGGGTTGTCGAGTACTTTGAGCAGGCTCAGCAAATCAGCGATTTCCGTGCTGCTATAAAAGCCACCGCGTTCGACGATCAACGGCACGCCGGCGCGCTCGAATTCCCTGGCGTATGCCTCGGCCTTGTTTGCTGGCGCGCGCAGCAGCACCGCCAAGTCGCGCCATTCGGCGGCGCGTTCGGCGCCTTTGCTCTGATCCCAGATTTTGTGGTCTTGCGCCACCAGGTCGCGCAACCGCCGCGCGACGAGTCGTGCCTCCTTTTCGGCTTCCTCCAGATCCGCCCAATCGCTGCCGCTGGAATCACCGTCTGCCTGGCTTTCATCACGGTTGCCTTTGAAACGGAGCAAAAACTCCGCGCGCGGCGATGGATTGTTGGCCAGGCCGAGTGCCGCGCGCTGTTCCGGCGCGCCGAATTGTAAACGTGCCGCCGTATCGTATTTCACGCCGCCAACCTCGTCACGCATGAGCAATTCGAAAACTGAATTTACGAAGCCGAGCAGGCCCTCGCGGCTGCGGAAGTTTTCCGTCAGGGGAATCACCTGGCCATCTTTTTCCCGCCAGGTTTTAGCGTAATCGCGGAATATTTTCGGATTGGCCAGCCGGAAACGGTAGATGCTCTGCTTGACGTCGCCGACCAGGAACCGATTGCCTCGGCGGGGCGAGCGTCCTCGCGAGCCGTCGGCAGTGCTGAATCCGTCTTTTTTCGACGGCTCGCCAG